>Ga0315286_10006154_pt1 | contig 11657 bp, 12 predicted proteins | sample YL17G10_0_MG_FD_205038 | JGI IMG/M metagenome (GOLD analysis project Ga0315286, IMG submission 205038) | Sediment microbial communities from Yellowstone Lake, YNP, Wyoming, USA - YL17G10_0 | ecosystem: Environmental > Aquatic > Freshwater > Lake > Sediment | place: USA: Wyoming | collected... | reverse complement strand
TTCTCCTTTAGTAATCCCCTATCTATTTTCCCTTAAATACGGGCTTCCTCTTCTCTATAAAGGCCTTCATTCCTTCCTTTTGATCTTCAGTAGAAAAAAGAATTTCAAAACAGCGGGCCTCAAGAGCCAAAGCAGATCGGAGATCCATATTGATGCCCTCATTCACAACGGTTTTAGTTAGCTTCAACGCAAGGGGTGGCTGTTTTGTTAGCTTAAGTGCCATTTTCTTTGTTTCGCTCATTAATGATTCAACCGGAACGACCTTATTGACCAGGCCTATTCGGTAAGCCTCCTGAGCACCTATGGGGTCACCAGTAAAAAGTAATTCCTTGGCCCTGCCCAAACCAACCAGTCTTGGCAGTCTCTGCGTGCCACCCGCTCCCGGAATTACTCCTATCTTTATCTCTGGCTGTCCGAAGGTGGCATTTTCAGCAGCGATTCGGATGTCGCATGCCAACGCCAGTTCACATCCTCCACCAAGGGCTAGACCACTTACTGCGGCAATAACAGGTTTGTCCAATTTCTCGATCTTATTAAATACCAACTGTACACCGCTCACAAAAAGATGGGCCTCCATTGGTGTTCTAATTTTGCCCACTTCTTTAATATCTGCACCCGCACAAAAAACCTTTTCACTACCTGTTATAATCACTGCCGATATTTCATCGTCCCTGGCGATTTCATCAAAAAGCTGATCAAGTTCACCTATAAACTCTCTGTTGATGGCATTCATACTCTTTGATCTGGTTAAAGTGATAATGGCAATTCCTTCGCTCTTTTCATAAGTTACCGTGTTGAGTACCATTCCCCCTCCTCAAAATAGCTTATTAGTAGCAAAGATTGGCTACTGCGGAGTTAGAAGTTCTTGGATAGAAGGATTTTGATTTTTACTTCCCAGCCATTCTGAGCGCTGCATCGAGTCTGATGGTACACGCATTTAACATGGGATTTTCAATAATTTGTTTCACCAATAGTGCAAATTCGGACGGTTTCCCCAATCTCGACGGAAAGGGAACCATCTTATATAAGGCTTCGCGAGCCTTTTCTGGCAACCCAGCAAGCATGGGTGTCTCAAAAATGCCAGGGGCAATTGTCACTACCCTTATCCCATAATCAGCAAACTCACGGGCAATGGGAAGCGTCATGCCCACGACACCTGCCTTCGAAGCACTGTAGGCGGCCTGACCAATTTGTCCCTCAAAGGCGGCGATCGAAGCGGTATTAATAATGACCCCTCTCTCACCGTCCTCATTGGGTGTGTTCTTCAACATCTTTTCAGCAGCCAATCGTATGACATGCATTGTGCCCACCAAATTAATTTGTAAGACCTGATTGAAATGGTCCATCGGCATCGGCCCTTCCTTCCCGATGACCTTTGCCGGAGTCCCAACTCCCGCACAATTGATGGCGAGATGAATCTTCCCAAAAGAGTCCATGGTCTGATCGACGGCGGCTTTGACGGTCTTCTCATCGGTTACATCTGTGTTACAAAATAGCACGGCATCGCCGAGCTCCGAACAAATTTTCCGAGCTCTCTCTTCTGCAAAATCAAAGATGGAAACCTTCGCACCATCCTTCACCAAATTGCGGACACAGGCCTCTCCCAAGCCTGAAGCGCCTCCAGTGACGATCGCCACACAATTTTGAATTTCCATCGTTCTTCTCCTTCAGCCCAACCACCGCTTCCTGCGTTTGTAATGTTTAACTTCATGATAACTTTTCCGACCCCCCGAGAGGTTGAGTCCTAAGTAAAATTCCTTGATGTCTTCATTTTGAGCCAATTCCTTGTTGCTCCCGTGGAGCATGATGCGTCCGTTTTCCATAAGATAGCCGTAGTCGGCAACGGATAATGCGATTCGAACATTTTGTTCCACCAATAGCATGGTGATATGATCTTCCTTATTCAGTTTATTGAGAACATGGAAAATTTCTTTAACGATCAGGGGCGCAAGTCCCATGGAAGGCTCGTCGAGAAGCATCAATATGGGCCTTGCCATCAGGGCACGGCCAATCACAAGCATCTGCTGTTCCCCACCGGAAAGGTAACCAGCGGTTCTACCCTTTAATTTTCCTAAAATAGGAAAATAGGAGTAAACCTTCTCCGTGTCCTCCTTCACCGATTTCATGTCAGAGATAAGATGCGAGCCTACCAGAAGATTTTGCTCCATGGTTAAGTGTTCCACGACTCGCCGACCGTCTAATACCGGAGCAATCCCTTTCTTGATGATCTCAGTAGGGTCCATATGTTCGATCGGTTTTTCTTCAAATAAGATATGGCCGTCAGTCACCTCTCCTTCCTCGTTATGAAGAAGACCACAAATTGCCTTGATAGTGGTCGATTTCCCGGCTCCGTTAGCCCCCAGGAGGGCGACGACTTTCCCCCTGGGGACCTGGATCGAAATACCCTTCAAGACCATGATGACCCCGCTGAACATGAATTCAACATTGACAAGTTCTAACATCATTTCCTCTCGTGTCACCACTTTTTAATTGCAGGAATGGGAATCCATTCCGGTGTTGTCAACACATGTTTTCCATTTTTGACCGTGCTGCTCTTGACCTTCATGTTCAGACTTGAGAAGGGGGCTTCTTTGGTATATTGAAGAGTAGGCCAAAGACCCAATAGCTCTTTTTCAGTAAATGGCCCTTCAAACATGGCATTATAGATTGCCTCACCCGTAATGTTGGCTGCCCCTACCTTTTTGGCAGCCCTCTCAACGGCCCTTAAGGCAAGAACGATCTGACCAGCAAATTGAACAGCATTCAAATCCCATGGAGCCTTGGGGTCAACTTGAGGTCTATATTTCTCAAATATCTGGTAAGCCTCGATCGTCTTATCCAGGGGCGAGTTGCAGGCACCAACATCGTAATGTCCTTCAAGGTCATTCATCGATGACGCTGCGGCGGTGATGATGATATCGGCATGGGTCGCCAGCACTGCCGGGATATGAATCCCAAGCTCCTTCTGGGCGCGTATAAGGCCCACTACCTGATGGGTATTCGTCCCCATATAGATATAGTCAGGCTTTTTCTTAGCGAGCCGTGATACCTCGCTTGAGATAGAAACCGGAACCAGTTTGATCCACTCCACATCCGTGAACTCGAACGACTTAGGATCCTCAGCACAAAAACTCTGGATCCCTTTAATTTGATCCTCATAGGCTGGTATTCCCTGCGTGCTGAGGGCTCCGATGCGAATGGGCCTCGTTTCTTTCCAGTTCTTCTGGACCCAAGACAAGAAACCACGAAATTCGTGGGCATAGGTGGGACGGGGTTGAAACATCCACTGATCCGGCAACCAGCAGTAACCATAGGTAGCGGTTGACATGAACATTGGTACCTTATCCTGAGGTAAGCGCTTCATCAAGCTGGCCACATCCGGGCCTCCCAGGCCCAGGTGTAGAATCGGCTTGTCTCCGGAAAGGATTCCTGGCCAAAGGCTCGCCACCACCGCTGGATTGTAACGGGTATCATAGGCCTTGATAGTGATCTTGACGCCCGCCTTCTGACCCACCGTTTCATTCCACCAAGTGGTGAATATCTTCTGAGCCGGGTCAGCGCTCTTCATGAGGTAAGTATAGGGACCGCTGTAATCGGCAGAGAATGTGATTTTATATTCAGTTGCTGCGGAAGCATGGAGCGCTGGAAATGTTACGAATAACATCAAGACGATCAACAAACATCCCAATCTTTTTTTGAGTTCCCACATTATAATGACCTCCTTTTTTAATATTGCTTGAAAGATGAAATTGCATGGCTACCCTTTAAAGTCGTATCACCTCCTTTCCATATTAAAGGTATGGATATGGCCAGATCCTAAAAGAATGTTTAAGAACATTCCAGCGGTGGGCAAGTCCCTTTGGTTCAAATATCAAAAACAGTATGATCACTCCTCCGAGAACGATGTTCATTCCTGAAAACCATAACGCTCCACCTCCTGCCTGGGGAAAGACTTGGCCGAACCATGGGCCGGCAATGGTGATCAGTTCCTGAAGGGCGCGAAGAAATACCGTCCCCAATATGGCCCCAAGGATACTCCCCACTCCACCCACGATAATCATGCCGAGATACCAGACACTGAACCAGAGGTTGAACTGGTCGACCATGACATATCGGAGGTAGTATGCCCAGAGGCCTCCGGCGATTCCTGCATACAAGGAACCTATGGCAAATGCCAGGGTTTTGTAAGTGAAGAGATTGATCCCCATGATTTCGGCCACAATGTCATTATCCCGCACGGCCATCAGGGCTCTGCCAACCCGACTTCGGGTGAGATTAAAAGCAAAGAAGAGCATGATCACCGTGACGCCCATAATTAAATAATAGAGACTCTGATCAGACTGGAAGCTAAAACTACCGATTTGGGCGGGCGCCAACCCAAGACCGTTCGCACCGCCAAACCATTTACTTGGCATCCTCGTGATAAGGAGGGGGAAGAGAATCTGGGCGGCGAGCGACGTCAAGGCCAAATAAAATCCCTTTACCCGGAGTGCCGGAATGCCAAAGATGGCTCCCAGCAGGGCGCCACCGATTCCGCCAGCGGGGATGGACAGCCAGAAGGGAAGATTGAAGTTTGCGGCGAGGGTGGCGGTTGTGAAAGCGCCCATGCCCATGAAGGCCGATTGTCCTAAGTTAATCTGTCCGGTCAGACCTACGGTTATCTGAAGGCCAACCACAGCTACGATTGTGATCCCCGTGATAATTATAATACCAAGCATTCTGGAGGGAAGGAAAAAGGGGCCCGCAAAGACAATGAGTAAAAAGGCGATGAAGCAGACCCATTGAACAGGCGTTCGAATAAATGCCTTATCCTGACTGTAGTTGGCCGAGTGAACACCGCATGGTAAGACAGCCATAATTAAACCCTTTCAATAATCTTCCAACCGAATATTCCTTGTGGTCGTATGAGAAGGATCACCAGCATAATAATAAACGGGAAAGCTTCTGACGCCGCCCCCATAGTGTATTTGTCTAAATAGGCTGCTGCCAGAGCTTCCCCAACCCCAATGAGTATACCAGCTAATGGCGCTCCCCAGATCGATTCTAGGCCACCCAGGAGTGCTACCGGTAGGGCGCGTAAACCGATCTCCGATACCAGAAAGTTGATGGATTGGCCCGATAAGAAGGTAATGGCGGCCAGAGTGGAGACAATAAATCCAAGGGCCCAGGCAATTCCGATGGAACGTTTGACGGAGATGCCCATGGACTGAGCCACCACATGGTCCTCAGCGACTGTGGATAATCCGAGGCCCCACCGCGTCTTCTCGAAGATCCAGTGCATAACGACGAAAACGGCCAAAGAGATAATAGCCCCAATAAAAATGGAGCGAGTAAAAGAAAAAGGACCGAAAATGATAGGCTTTAAAGAGAAAATAATTGGGAATGGCCTTGCGTTTGCGCCCCAGAAGACAATCATCAGCCCCCGCATCAACACCATGAGCCCAACCGTAATCATGATATTTGCAAAGATAGATTGGCCAATCATCGGGCGAAAAAACCCTCTTTCTACCAGAAATCCGAGCACCACAACAGCCATCAAAGATAGAGGCAGTGCGATCCAAAGGGAAAAAGAAGCACCGGCAATAAAGGTCCAAACAATGAACCCGCCAAAGACCACGACCTCTCCTTGGGCGAGATTGAGGATACGTCCCGCTCTATAAATAATGATAAAGGCCAACGCCATGATGGCATAAAAAAGTCCTACCAAGATACCGTTTATTAAATATTGGAAAAAATCGATCATATTGCTGAGTCTCCGGGATGTTCTGGCTCCACTGGGTTAATGTAAACCGTTGCCTTCACCACGCTCGTTCGGCCATCCTGATATTTTACAGGTATTTCGCTCAGAAATTCTTTCGATCCTCCATAAATATTTTGGATCATCTCCCCATATTTCTTTTCCAAAAACTCCCGGCGCAGTTTGCGGGTTCTGGTCAATTCCGCTTCGTCTGGATCAAGCTCTTTCGGCAGATTAATGGAATATTTCACCCTAGCCTTTAAGTCCAACATTTGGTTAACACGAGCTATTTCTTGGCTGATCAGGTTCCTGACCCCTTCATTTTGACTGAGGTCGGGAAATGTTGAATAAGCGATCCCTCTCTTTTCAGCCCACTTCCCTGTGTTTTCTGCGTCGATATTGATCAAAGCGGAGACATATGGCTTTTCGATATCCCCCAGAATAATGGCATCTTTAATGAAAGGGGAAAAACGGAGCCTGGTTTCAATAAATTGGGGAGGGAACTTGTATCCATCGGAGAGTTGGCGGAGATCGGCGACTCTGTCCAGATAGATGAGTTGTCCATCATCAGTCATCCGTACAGCATCTCCTGTCTTGAACCATCCATCTTCCTGTGCCTTCCGGGTCGCTTCCGGATTTCTGAAATAACCCTGAAAACCTGCCCCTCCACGAACCTGAAGTTCTCCTTCTTCCGTCACCTTCGACTCAAAGGAAGGACCTATATCGCGATGAGAGACATACCAAGACCCGAGAGTTTCTAAATTGAATTTGTTGCCCATGTGGGTGGTAAACATTCCCGCCTCGGTACAACCATAGGCATTTCGCAGTTTGATCCCCATGGCATGGAAGAAGCGGAAGACATCCGGAGCCATCGCCGACCCTCCGCTGATGGGAAGGTAGCAGTTCTTAAGCCCCAAATTATCCCTGAGGGGCTTCAAGATAAATTGATCAGCGAAGGGAAAAACAAGGAACCATAATATATTCACTCGTTTTCCCTCTGTTTCACCAGCGGCGATCTTATAACCTACCTTCAAACCGAGATCGTAAAAAAACCGCCTTATCGATCCTGCATCGAGCATGTGGGACTGAACACTCGAGGCAAGGCTTTCCCACTGTCGCGGACCGAAAACGAGCAAACCCGCCCCCAATTCTCGAATATTCGATTGGATGGTTTCTGGTTCTTCAGGGAAATTGATTTCAAAAGGGGCCAGAAGCCCAAGCGTTATACCAAACCATTGCTCCGTAGCCCAAGCTGGGGAAAGGTAGGAAAGATAACGGGTGAATTTTTTGATGGGCAGATTGGCGAAGATGCGCAGGGCATTATCCAGTAGAAAATTATGATTCATGACCACTCCCTTAGGATTGGCTGTGGTTCCCGAGGTATAGCTCAAGACTGCAACATCACCTCTCTGCCCGGAGTCTATCTTCTGATCAAAGATCTCAGGATTTTTTTGTCCGTATTTCTTACCCCTCTCTTGAATCTCTTTAAACTCCATCAAGATCGGATCATTATAGTGCCACATCCCCCTTGGATCCCAGTAAACAATTTGTCGAAGTCGCTTCAACTTAGGCCGAACCTCTAAGGTTTTATCCACCTGCTCTTGGTCTTCAGCGATAACAACCACTGTTTCAGAATTATCAAGAATAAACTCCAGTTCCTGTGGAGTTGTGTCAGGATAAACGCATACCACCTTGGCCCGGGCACATAGGGCTGCATATTCCGTCCAAAAGGTTTCCAACTCGTTCTCGCCAATGATAGTTATTGTTTCACCCTCTTGAAGCCCGAGGTCCAACAATCCTAAGCAGATGTTTCTGACCTGCTCATAAACTTGGAGAAAGGTATAAGACTTCCAAATCCCCAGATTTTTTCTCCGCATGAAGACCTTTTCACCTAACTCTCGGACTCTCAGCCGAAGAAGTTTGGGTACTGTATCGGCCCCAATTGGAGGAAATTTGATCGGCCGCTGATTGGACTGCATTTCTTGCCCTTTTTTCAATAATGATTAACTTCCTCGTCTGCTTCCCCGAGGTATGCCTTGATCACTGCTGGATTTGTTCGAATCTCTTCGGGTTTGCCTTCTGCAATCACATTCCCCCAGTCCAGAACCATGATCCGATTGGAGATATCCATGACGACTTCCATATCATGTTCCACCAGAATGATAGGGATGGATTTGAATTCCTCAATATCGATGATGAAGCGGGCCATATCTTCTTTCTCTTCCATATTCATACCGGCCATAGGTTCATCCATGACCAGTATCTTGGGTTCAAGGGCGAGAGCCCTTGCCAGGTCTACCCTTTTCCGCAACCCATATCCCAAATTGCCCACCAATTCATATCGAATGGCTTCCATTTCGAGGAAATCGATGATTTCTTCCACGACCTCCCGATGGGCGATTTCTTCCCGATGGACCCAGGGCCAGTGTAAAAAGGCTTGGAGGAAATTGGTTTTCATCAGAATATGCCGGCCGGACATGATGTTATTTAAAACCGTCATTCCAGGGAAAAGTTGTAGGCCTTGGAATGTCCGTCCAATTCCCAGGCTAGCCCGTCGGTGTATTGCTACTTTCGTGATCTCTTCCCCCTTATAGGTGATCCGCCCGGTATCCGGTTGGTAAAATCCGGACAGGCAATTGAGAAGGCTGGTTTTACCTGCCCCGTTAGGCCCAATAATGGAGAGTATCTCTCCTTCGTAAACCTGAAAGGAGACATTGTTGAGAACTAAAATTTTTCCAAAGGAGAGTGATACCTTATCCACTGCGAGAGGACTGCTTGCTGTTTGAATCTCTTTCTTCAAACCCATCTCTCCTTTAAATTTAAAGACACACGTTTATTCTGGCTTCTAATTACTGAATGGAAAAATCCGAATTGACGTTTTTATTATTTCCCACCTGTGAACCAGCCCTCTTGGCTCAAACATGATGAACAGTACAAGAACCAGACCCACAAAGATAATGGGGATTGCTCCGATCATTGAACCTGCCAAGTGAGGGAAAAGCTCGGCAAGTTTGGGTGTGATGACAATGCCCATTTCCTCAATTCCTAAAATAAAAAAAACTCCCCAATAAGCGCCACTCATACAATGCATTCCCCCAACGATAATCATCATACTTTGTCATCCCTTAGACTTTTCCGTAATCTGCCTTGACCTTTTGTCGATCAATGAGACTGTTCTCGTTTTTGGGGAGACTTGAAGTAAATACTACATGGTTGGGTTTCTTATATCGGGCAATCCGAGCAGCAACAAATTCAATCAGCTCAGTCTCGGTCAGTGTCGCCCCTTGCTTTAATACACAGATCGCCTTTATGGTCTCTCCCCAACGGGAATCTGGAACTCCAATAACCACCGCTTCTTTCACTGCTGGATGCTGGAGGATCACCGTTTCCACTTCAGCTGGGTAAACGTTTTCCCCTCCTGTCTTGATCAGTTCCTTCGTAGTTGATCGTCCTTTATACCAAAGGTATCCATCCGCATCAAAACTACCCATATCACCCGTATGGTGCCACCCATTCCGGAAAATATAGGCATTCTCCTTTTCCAGGTTCCAGTAACCTTTGAATACCATCGGACCCCGGATCACAATCTCACCGGATTGTCCTGTCTCGACAAAGTTATCGTACTCGTCCACAATTTCAACCTCAGCCATGAAACTCGGCAACCCTGCAGACCCTGGCCTTTCAAAATAGGGTGCAAAGCTGAAAATGCCCGTAGTTTCCGATTGTCCGTAGGCGGACCAAAAGGTCCCTCCACTCATTTCTTGAAACTTTTTGATTATGTCGGGATCATCCAAACCGACTACATGTCTCACACTCGAAAGATCATAATTGCCCCCCTCGACTTTCTCCACCAGAGTCTTCAGTATGGGGGGAAACTCCCCAAAAACCGTTACTTTATCCTCTTGAATGTGTTTGAGAGCAAGATCGGCATCAAACTTGGGGATGATGATACTTGAGCCTCCGACCTGCATGACGCTTAAAACCATGCCCAGTCCAGCAATGTGATACATTGGCAGGATAAGAAGATGCACGTCTTCTTTTGTTAATGTCCAATAGTATATGGATTGTAAATTTGAGGCAATCACGTTTTGATGGCTTAGGAGCGCACCCCTTGGTCTGCCTTGAACGGCGGCTGTATAAATTATTACATAGTCATCATCTGAACGGATGTCTCCCTCCGGGATAGTCTCTTCACGATCCATTAAATGATTGAAAGCCTCGAAAAAGCCCTCGGCCTGATCTAAGGCATAGGTCTTTTTAATGAAACCAAACCTGGAAATTAAGGGTTTAATCCTGTCCTGAAATTCAGAACTGACAAAGACAATCTTTGGTGTCCCATCGGAAATGATATATTCGATCTCTCCTGAATCTAGACGCCAGTTGATGGGTAAGATAATGGCACCTATTTTGGCGGCTGCGCCACAAAGATAAACATACTCTAGGCTATTTTGACTCAAGATGCCGATTCGGTCGCCCTTTTCCACACCAGCACCCATAAGTCCACAAGAAAGTTGATTTACCTTTTCCAGAAACTGGCTATGGGTTATTCTTTCATTCCCTGATATCAAAGCAATTCTGTTACCGTAAATTCTGGCATTGCGTTTGACGAAAGAAAAGATCGTATAATCGTTAGTGCCCATTTCCCTTTTCCTCAAGAACCCACCCAATAAACAGATAGAGGTGAGTGACTTCTAATGTGAAGATGAAAATCATTTCATCATTTTTTAATACCCTGACAAAAGATATCAAAAGCCCGATCTAGGGTGGATCTAAGAAAAACCTTTTTGGGATTGATTTTTCTTTTTGACTCTTCCCATATCACGAGGCCAGTAAATGTTGACCAGATGATATCGGCATGGGCCATCCCATGTCCTTCCCTGAATTTTCCTTGACGGACCCCCTCTTCATAGACATGAGCGATCATGGTCATTGACTTTTGAGATATTTTGTTAAGTTGATCTAAAAGTTCCTTGCTCAGGATAGGTAAAGTATCTTCTAATTGGACATGCAAAATATTACGTAAGATGAGTGGGTCATTTTTAAATACTTTGTACATCCCATCTTTAAACTTGATTATTTTCTCTTCAACAGATAACTTCTTGTTACTATAAATTTTTTCTATTTCATTAAATAAATCTTGTAGCGTAATCAAATTTATAGAGGCGTAAAGTTCTTCCTTATTTTTGAAATAGAGATAAATTGTGGCTGGACTCAATTCGGCTTTCTCGGCAATTTCCTCTATCGTGGTCGAATTAAAGCCTTTAAGTATAAATAATTCTTTGGCAGCGTTCTGTATTTGACGCCGCCGCATTTCTTTTTCTCTTTCCTTTCGTTCCCTTATGCTCATTTTAATGAATCATATTTACTAAATGAATTAAATTTATTAAATAAATCAAATCATATTTTATGATTATAATTTTGTCAATGAAAAAATCAAATTGTTAAAATATTCACGTGATCAATAGGTATGACCCTACAGGCTATAATCAAAAGTACAGGAAAAAGTGGAAAACAAGGGCTATTTATTGGGAGGCCAGGTCTGCTTTTGGTTCAGGTGAAGATATTCACTCACGCCGAAAATGATGGGAGGCTATTTAAGTTAGAAAAATATCAGAACGATAAAGCAGAGGTGACTCCGTGGCAACGGGAAGCGGTGCTGATCAAGATAAATCGGCTTGAATTGATCTTCTTTTTAATATCCTCCAGCAAGTCCAACAACGCTTCTGGCCGAAATCCACCTATCCCTGGCCCAAGTTGCTGACTGCGGATTACTCTTGATTCAAAAGCCCCCTCTAAATTGTTTAAGATTTTATAGAGGGGTTTTGAACGTTTTTTTTGGGTGGTGGTGCAATATTGAGCAGGTTCTGGACATTCTTCAGGGCAGAGAAAATTAGCAAGACTGGTATAGAGATCTCCTGTT
>Ga0315286_10006153_pt1 | contig 11657 bp, 11 predicted proteins | sample YL17G10_0_MG_FD_205038 | JGI IMG/M metagenome (GOLD analysis project Ga0315286, IMG submission 205038) | Sediment microbial communities from Yellowstone Lake, YNP, Wyoming, USA - YL17G10_0 | ecosystem: Environmental > Aquatic > Freshwater > Lake > Sediment | place: USA: Wyoming | collected... | reverse complement strand
GATAGAGAATGCGTTCACCATCAGGCTCGTGGGCGTGGCGCTCCTCGTGAACGCGGGCATCCTCTTCGCGGCCTGGAGGTTCGGATCGAGAGGCTCGAGGAAGAGGGCAGGCCTCGTAGATGCGATCGTCATCGGCCTGTTCCAGGTCATCTCGATAGTCCCAGGGATATCGAGGAGCGGTTCGACCATCGGGAGCGGGATGCTGAGGGGGTTGGAGAAGGAGACGGCGGCTGTCTTTGCGTTCCTGCTCTCGGTCCCCGTTCTCATGGGGGCTTTCGCCTACGGGGTGGTCGCCTTGCCAAGGTACGATGCGACGCTCTTGACAGCGACGATAGGCTTCGTGACTGCGTTCGCGGTGGGACTCGTCTCGATAGAATACCTGCTCCGGGCGGTCAAGTCTGGCAAGCTGTGGATATTCAGCTTGTACTGCGTGATAGTGGGCGCTCTCGTGGTGGTCCTGACCTCCACCTGAACGCGCTCACTTGTCCTCTTCCAGGACCCTCTCGATCTCCAGGGCTGCCTCGATCTTCTTCTTGACCTCTGAGTTCTGCTTCCTCTTCATCCTCGGGAGGAGGATTATCAGCGCCACCACGACTGCCGCCGCGATCGCGACCAGGTACATCCAGTTGTCGGCGAGCGCCTCCACAAGACCTGGATGGCTGTTCCTACCCGTCGGATTTTGACCAGCAGCAAACTCCTCAATGTTGTTGTATCCATCGTGGTCGAAGTCGCCATTCGCGGTCTGGCTCAGGTTCAAGAAGTACTTCATCTCCCACCAGTCTGGGAGAGAGTCCCCGTCAGAGTCAAGGATCGAGTACACAGCAGTGAAGGCCTGGGACGAGTTGCCGTGGTCGTCGGTCACCGTGAGGATGATCCTGTAGAGCCCCAGATCACGGAACTTGAAGGGCTCCGCCTTGGCGTATGTGGTGGTTTGTGTGCCTTTGTAGAAGATGTCCCATGTGTAGTTCGTGATTATGCTACCCGCGGTGCAGGTCGACTTGCTCGCATCCAGCCGGGACCAGGTCCCATTGGATACCTCGTCGGGCAACGGAGTAATGACCGCCGTGACGGTGCTGGTGTCTGCAGCGACACGAGCCTTGACAGGAGGCTGTTCCTTGGTCTCGATCGAGCTCAGCGCCAAGGCCGCATAGACGATCGCTGTCAACACAAACACAGCGACCAAAAGTCTGACCCTATAGGTGAGAATCTTCACGCGGGATGTCCCCTTAGATAGCCCAAGCACGACCCGAATGCTCGATGCCTGCGAAGAGCATGGCCAATGCTGCTCGTCATATGTCATGTGACTATAGCGTTAAAGCGTTTTCTGATATTCCCTGACCAGGTTAGGTGTACCTGACAGACGATTTCATATACCCCGACTGTCCTCTGAACACCGTTGTGAGGTTTCAGTGCAAATGGCAACCGAATTTCAGAGGATATTCGGATGTCCCGTGTGCGGTTTCAGGATAGACGAGGCTGAGCCGACCTGTCCGCGCTGCAACAACAAGTTCGATAGCGGGACCAAGTTCGAATGCCCATTCTGCGGGGAGCTCGTCGACCCGAAGGTCGGGGTGTGCCCTGCCTGTCATGTCGATTACGCCGAGTTCAAAGCGAAGACGAAGAAGAAAGGAAGAGATGCCGACATCGACGACCTCCTGAACGAGATAATCAAGCTGGAATCAGTGCATGTTAAGCATGAGCCCAAGAAGTTCAGCTGCCCCGATTGCTCGTGGCTCCTGGACGGATCTGAAGGCAGATGCCCGAAGTGCGGGAAGGACCTCTCCGATGAGTTCGCGCTCCAGTGCCCGATTTGCGGGGCCTCTGTCTCCTCGAATTCTAGCTCGTGTGCCGAATGCGAGGCGAAGTTCGATGACGAAGGGACCCCGACCCCGCCGCCTGCCTCTGAGCCCCTGATAAACGAGCTTGAAGATTTCGCGGCGACGGTAAGGACAGCACCTCCGACCAAAGAACCTGAGAGGGAGCCAGAGACGCCGGCCAGCATCGAATCTCCAATCACGCTGCCTCCAGTGGAACCAGCCACTTTGGAGCCTACTGCCGTGGAGGCACCCGCGCCCGAAGCGCAGGAGCCGGAGGAGCCGGAGCCAGTAGAGATCATCATAAGACGGCCAGCGGAGGCGATACCCGCGATGCCGAAGACCAAGAAGAGGAAGCTCAAGGCAAAGTCCGGTGCGAAGCCCGTCGGGTAGACCGCAGAGGTTATCTCAGTCCGGAGTCTTTGCGCTTTTGATGATATTCATAGATGCTAGAGAGGGACTCTCCGGCGACATGCTCCTCGCCGCGATGATCGGTCTGTTGGACGATGATGAGCGGAGGAGGAGCGCGGAACGGATAGACGGGGCCGCCCTCGCGCACGGACTTGAGTTCGAACTGCTGTCGATCGAGGAGTCCGGGGAATCGGGTCTGGGGATATCGTACAGGGAACCTGAGCCGTTGGTGGTCCAGGAGCCATCCTACGAGCAGTGCTTCTCGGTCCTCGCCGAAATGGAGGGGCAAATCGGTTCCAACGCGCCCGCTGCAAGAGCCATCCTCCGAGTGATATTCGAGGCGGAGGGACAGGCCCACGGTCTTCCCCCGGAGGAGGTGCATCTGCACGAGATCGCGAGGCCTCAGGCTATGCTGAACATCGCCGCCATCGGCCATCTCTCCCAGAGGCTGAGCGAGGTGACCGGTGGGCCATTGGTCTGCTCGACCATCACGACCGGGAGAGGGATCGTCGTCGTGAGCCACGGAGCGGTGAGGGTGCCTCCGCCGGCCTCACTGGCGCTCCTGAAGGACATGATGCACCAGCCTGGAGATTCGCCCGGGGAGAGAGCGACACCGACGGGCATCGCCGCGGTGAAGGCCCTCATGCATCATCAGTCGGATGTCGTTCCCACATCGTTCAAGAAGAGGAGCATCGGGTTCGGGACCAAGCGGTTCGCCGGCAGGCTCGGGAGGACCGCGCTCATCTGGACCTGAGCTACCGGAAGCCGCAGGGACAATGGTTATCCAAGAGTTCCCGCTAGGTAAGGCCATCAGACAAGAGCCCGACGCATCCCTTGACGAACGACGGAGGACAACGAACATGCCTGAGAAGACCAAGACATCGCCTGGACCGGCGAAGATCCTAGATTGCAGGGGACTCTACTGCCCGGAGCCGGTGTTCAGGACGAGCGAGGAGATATCTAGCGTGGCCGTCGGAGATGTCCTTGAAGTGCTGGCGGACGACCCGGCCTCAGAATCCGACATAACCAGCTGGGCGAAGCACACGGGGCATGAACTGCTCTCCATAGAGAAGAGGGATGGCGGATTCAGGTTCTTGATCAGAAGGACAGCCTAAGGAGATGATTGAGTTGGCAAAGAAGATACTGTATGTTCAGACATCGGGCACGAGCACGCCCGAAAGACTGTACGCGCCGTTCATACTGGCGACGACTGCGAGGGCAATGGGGATCGAGGCGACCGTCTACTTCCTCGGCAACGGGGTAACCGGTGTAATGAAAGGACAGGCGGAGAAGATCAAGCTCGGAAGCTTCCCGACGGTCAGGGAGGTCATGGACCAGGCGGCCAAGGCGGGCGTGAAGATGCTCGTGTGCGGCCAGAGCTGCCAGATGCTGGGGCTCAAGGGCGCCCCCGAGGAGTTCCAGGACCCGGCCAAGGTCGTCGGGGCCGCGACGCTGAACGACCTCGTGTTGGAATACGATGCGGTGCTAAGCTTTTAGACTCGCCCGGGCCATCAAGCGGGTAGAAGGAGATGAGCCTCATGTCTTCTCAGATGAGCGGAGCCAAGAAGAGGATCTACATGGACCACGCGGCCGCGTGCCCGATCGACGAGAAGGTGCTCCAGGCGATGATGCCGTTCTTCGTCGACAGCTACGGCAACCCGTCCTCCCTTCACATGGCAGGAAGGGCGCCTCGGAAAGCGCTCGATGAGGCGAGACAGAAGGTTGCGAGCCTCATCAACGCCAAGAGGAAGGAGGAGATCATATTCACCTCCGGGGCCACGGAAGCTAGCAACATTGGGATCAAGGGCGTCGCGTTGAGGATGAAGGGCGAAGGGAACCATGTCATCACGTCCGCGATAGAGCACATCTCCATACTCAACATCATGAAGTACCTCGAGAAGAACGGGTTCGAGGTCACCTACATACCGCCGACCAATGACGGCTTCGTCGACCCGGCAAAAATCGAGCAAGCGATCAGGAAGGAGACCGTCCTGGTCTCTATCATGTACGCGAACAACGAGATAGGCACTCTCCAGCCGATAGACGAGATCGGGAAGGTCCTGGAGCAGAAGGACATCTACTTCCACGTGGACGCGGTCGCCGCTGAAGGGAAGGTCCCGATCGATGTCCAAGCATCCAAGATCGATCTGCTCACGCTATCCTCGAACGACCTGTACGGGCCGAAGGGCGCGGGCGCTCTCTACGTGAAGGACGGGACTAGGATCGAGGCGGTCGTGCAGGGCGGGGGACAGGAGAGGGGGCTCCGCTCAGGCTCCGAGAACATGCCTGCGATAGTCGGGTTCGGGGCCGCCGCGGAGCTCGCCAAGAACGAGATGGTGTCCGAGGCTTCCCGGCTGACAGCGCTCAGGGACAAGCTCATCAAGGGGATCCTGGGAGGGATCGAGGAGTCGTACCTGAACGGACACCCCACGAGGCGCTTGCCCCACAACGCGAACTTCAGGTTCAGATACGTCGAGGGTGAATCGATGCTCCTGAACCTTGACATGCAAGGCATATCGGTGGCCTCTAGCTCTCCTTGCACCTCGAAGAACCTGTTGCCTTCTCACGTGCTCCTCGCATGCGAGGTGCCGACCGAGGAGGCGCAGAGCGCGGTACAATTCACCTTGGGTCGGTCCAACACATCGGAGGAGGTGGACTTCGTAGTCCGAATCTTGCCGGACATAATCAAGAAGCTGCGTGCGATGTCCCCGTTCAGCCCGAAGAACATCGAGGAGATGAGGTCGACCGCGGGACACAGAGAAGAGGAGCATCATCACGGGCTCGAGTGAACTTTGCATCGCTGATGGTCGATTTTTCACGGGGGCCCGCGAGCCTACGTATTATCTATAATCTGTCACGCGCGGGCCCAATCCAGACAATATTGTACAAAAGGTTATATATATATTCGGCAAATAATGGAATAGGATGGGAAAGCCTATGAAAAGTAGGATTCTATCAGTAGTGCTGGCGTTTAGTATGATCGCCGTTCTCTTTGCGGCCGTCCCTACGAGGGCTGCAGTAACGTACACGGGTACCGTAGCAACGTACGACGATGCAGGGAACGCAGGAACGAATTTCATCTGGGGCGAAGATGTCTTCGTGAAGGTCAAGGTACTAGTGGACGGGGCCCCCGAAGTCGTGGGCATCACCGTGACCTTGGTACGGACCATCGACTCGCATGTGGCGGACACCCTGTTCGCGACTACCGATGCCGGAGGTTCGTTCAACAGTACCGATGCTGCTTCTGCGCTCCAAACCACCCACTCGATCACGGGTGATGTCGTATCATATTACGTGATTGTCACCGTGGGGGGAGATGAAGCCGCAAGAACACAGATAGTCGTTAGAAACGTGGGACTGACTCTTACACCGGACCCGACTGCTACCTCGTACTGGCCGGGAGAGACCATCTCCATGAAGCTGGGCTTGACCCATGATGAAGCTGCGCTTGTGTTCTATATCCAGGTGACGAACACAACCGACATTCACACCTACCTCAACATCTCTGCACTGAGCGCACCGACTGGATACTGGATCGGGACCTTCATTGTTGGCACGGACTGGCCAGATGGCACCTTCCATGTGAACGTGAGAGCGAATCTCGACAACTCCATCATGTACTCCCGAACCTTCAATGTCGAAGCGTTCGAATTGAACGTCGACTACCAGAGGCTCTCGTACCTGCCCGGTGAGACTGCGCTTATCACCTACACCGTCCAGGATCTCGCGACGCTGTCAACTGTAACCAGCGGCGTGACTATCCAGTACAACGTGTCCTACCAGAACAAGACGCACAACCTGACTTGGAAGCTCGGCTCGCTGCTGACATCCGAGACGCTCTGGAGCCTGACGCTCCCCACCAATGGCACGGCCACGGACAGCATAGGGCTCTTCTCCGATGTCCTGGTCAACATAACGGCCACCATGGTGTCCGGCAACAGGACTGCGACGGATCTTCAGACCCTTGAGATCGGGCTAATCGACGCCTCAGTCGATCTCAATAGCCATAATTTCAATCCCGGCCAGACCGTGGAAGTCACGGTCATGGCGGACGTCAACGGATGGAACCTTGATGGCGCCGACGTCAATGTGACCGTATACAAGAACGGGACGGACGTCGTTGTGGGATATGGAGTTGCAGGCCTGACGACTGACCAAAGTGGCAGTGCAGGATACGCATTCACCCTGGCGCAGTCGAACGACCTGAGAACATCCGTCTACATCGTCAAGGCAACGGTGACTAAGGTCGGATACTCCGCCGTACGCGAGACTCAGTTCACCGTAGGGCCCACCTGGAACCTGCTTGTCTCACTGGACAGGATATACTACTATGGAGGGCAAGAGGCGACTGCAGTCTTCGAGACGGTTCTCAACGGAGTATCTGTTGAAGGCCAGGTCGTGGGATACATAGTAAGACTCGGCCCGAACGTGCTTGCGATGGGCAACACCACCACTGGCAGTGTTAGCGTCGAGATCCCGCAGAACGTCTTCGGGCTGCTAGCAGTGGACGCGAAGACTATCATCAACGGAATACAGGTTGACACTTCCGCCTCTGCTATGGTCTTGGTAGCACAACTAGGACTGACTGCTGAGAAGAGCAGCTACAGGCCGGGAGAGAAGATTGTCTTCGACTGGAGCATAGTCACTGGACTTACGACCGCCTACCTTGCTTATGAGATAACCGACTCGAAAGGAGTCTCGGTGGCGAACGGAACCCCAGCATTTAAGAAGACTGGCTCGTTCGAATTCACCGTACCTGAGGCAAGCCCGCTGCTAGCCTCGAGCTACCACGCAACCATGCGCATGACAACGGTCGAGGGAGGCCTGGTCACGGCTGACGCTACAGTCGACATTATTCCGTCGGGCGTCGAGCTCACCATATCGATCGGGAAGTCACCATATGTCTCCGGTGAGTTCAAGCCTGGGCAGAAGATCACCATCAACTACGTGCTATCGTTCTACCAGGTCTCGTTCAGCACAGCCCTAAGGCTACATGTGGATGTCAGCTTCGACAGTGTAGGCATGGACGTCTTGGTTGGCTCGCCCTCGGGCAAGATATCCTATACGATCCCGAAGGACGCCCCGATGGACATTCACGAAGTGACGGTGACGGCATTTGATGCGGCGTTTGGATTCATGCTCGCGTCAGACACGAGCGCCTTCCAGGTGAACAACCGGGTGAGCGGCTGGGACAGCAGTGTCGGTGGAATCAGTGTCATCGACCTGGTTCTCCTGATACTGGTGATCGTAGTGATCATCATGCTGATCGTGGTACCTTACATGAAGGACAGGATGGCAAGGCCGAAGCCCCCGGAGTCAAAGCCAATGGAATTGACCCCACCGCCGCCATCAGAGCCGGGCAAGACACCCCCGTCCCCGTAAGGCGATAGTGAAGCGACAAAAACCCTCAAACCTCTTCCATTAATTCTCTTTTCATTTGTTTTCGCAGTTGGCAAAGCCTTATACACTTCACATCCAATCGGCGGATGATGCCCCAGGAGAAGGTCGCTGTAATAGGGCTGGGCTATGTCGGGATACCGTTGTCGGCCCTCTTGGCCAGCAAAGGATACGATGTCGTCGGGATCGACGTCCTTCAGGAGCGGGTGCGAGCGATCAACAAGCGCGAACTCCCGCTCAAAGGCGACGAGCCCGGGCTGGCGGAGATGCTTGCCAAGGTCGTCAAGAAGGGCAAGCTACGCGCAACCTCATCCTATGAAAGCATCAATGACCGGACGGCGATCTTCGTCTGTGTAGACACTCCGATATCCGCTGAGAAGAGGCCCGACAATTCGAGGTTGGAGGGCGCCCTGAAAGGGATCGGGAGGCACATGAGGAAGGGCGCCTTGGTCATAGTGGAGTCGACCCTCGCTCCGGGGACCATGTTGGGCGTGGTCGCGAAGACCCTGGAGCATGAGAGCGGGTTGACGCTAGGCAAGGATTTCAAGCTGGCACACTGCCCCGAGCGCGTCATGCCCGGACGGCTGCTACACAACATCACGACTTACGATCGAGTCATAGGTGGCTTCGACAAGCAGAGCACACTGAGGGCGCAGGCCATCTACTCCAAACTGACGAAGGGCAAACTGCACCCGACGGACCTGACGACCGCCGAGATAGTCAAGACCGCCGAGAACGCCTACCGGGACGTCCAGATAGCATTCGCAAACGAGGTCGCGCTGATCTCCGAGAAGCTTGGAGCCGACGCGTACGAGGTGCGGAGGCTAGTGAACACGTGCCCGTTCCGGGACATGCACATCCCAGGCGCAGGCGTAGGTGGACACTGCCTGCCGAAGGACCCGTGGCTGCTGGTCCACGGCGGGGTGGAGGCGTCTCCGAGGCTCATCCCTGCAGCTAGAGCTGTGAACGAGTCGATGCCCTTCCATGTACTCGACCTCGCATCAGCAGCCCTGGAATCCGCAGGGAGAACGCTAGAGAACTCGGTGGTGGCCGTGATGGGCGCTTCCTTCCTGCAGGAGTCCGGGGATGTCCGGAACTCACCTTCCGTGCCGGTGATCGAATCGCTCGGTTGCGCGAAGGAGCTCAGGGTCCATGACCCGTATGTGGAAGAGATCGCAGGGCAGAAGGTAATCAAGGACCCCAAGAAGGCGCTAAAGGGCGCGGACCTGGCCATCTTCATGGTGGCGCACAGGGACTACGCAAGGATGTCGCCGGCCATGCTGAAGAAGCTCATGCGGACACCCGTCGTCGTCGACGGCAGGAACATATTCTCGACCCAGAAGATGCGACGCGCAAGGATAGTCTATGTCGGTGTTGGCAAGGTCAGTGGAACATCTCGCTGAGGCCTTCCTCGAGAGTCGTTTTGGGCCTGAACGAGAGCCAGCCAGATGCCTTCGTCGTGCTCGCCAGGCTCTCCTTGATGTCCCCGACGCGGGCCGCGGTGAACTCCGGCTTCAGCGGCTTCTGGGAGATCTTGATCAACAGGTCAGCGAGCTCGCGTATGCTGGTCGAAACGCCGCTACCGCAATTGAACACCTCTCCTCGCGTGCCCTTCTTGTTCAGGGTGATTACCAGCATGCGGGCGACATCCCTAGCATGGATGAAATCCCTCGTCTGCCTGCCGTCCCCCTCGATGATGGGCGGCTTGCCCGCCTTCAGCCTCGCGAGGAACTTGGTGATGACGCCTGAATATGGACTTTCGGGGTCGGCACGTTGAGAATAGAAGTTGAATGGCCTGACCGAGACGACTTCCATCTGGCTGATGTGAGCGAAGGCAAGCGTGTACTTCTCGCCCGCGAGCTTGCTAGCCCCGTAGTTGCTCATCGGGTTGGTCGGATGGTTCTCGTCGATCGGTATGTACTTCGGGGGGCCGAATATCGCTGCACTGCTGACAAAGATGAATTTGGAGACTCCTGCCAGCGAGCTCTCGTGGAGCATGTTGATCGTGCCCAGCACGTTCGTCCTCGCGTCGGAGAGCGGGTCCTGGGTAGACTTCTCCACGCTGACCTGTGCCGCACAGTGGATGACCGCCTTGACCCCCTTCAGGGCCGAGCGCACGTCCCCGGGCTCAGTGATGTCCCCCTGGATCGATGATGCCTTCAGGTTCGCAAAGGGTTGAGGCCTGATATCCAGCCCTAGAACTTCGCTGTCTCCCATTAGTTCTTCGCAGACATAGGAGCCCAATTGACCCGAGCTGCCAGTCACCAGGACCTTCAAAGCTAGCCCACCATGACCTTCTTCCCCGAGACCATCGATTCGAGCGCGGCCTCCGCGATCTTCAGCGTCTCGATCGCGCTCTCGCCGGTGACCAGCGGGTCGGAACCCTTCTCGGCTGCATCGATGAAGTCCGCCAGCTCGCGCTTCAGGGGCTCCTCCTTCTTGAGGGCGATCCGCCTGAGGTCGAACTCGAGGGGCACGTTGTACAGGTTGCCCGCCTCCGTGGGTTTGTAACTGGACGAGGCGACCAGGGCGCTCTGCTCCATGTAGTCCACCTCGACGAAGTTCTTGCTGCAGGTCAGGGCGAGCTTCCTGACTTTCATGGGGGTGAGCCAGTTCACCTCGATGAAACCCGATGAACCGTGCTCGAAATCGATCAGGATGTTCGCGTGGTCCTCGTACTTCATGCCTTCCCGGACCCCGCCCAGCGCGAAGACCGATTTGGCCCGCTTGCCGACGACCCACTGCACGACATCGATGTCGTGGACGCCCAGGTCCATCACGACCCCGACATCCCTGATCCTCGAGGGCATCGACGACACCCTCCTGGTGGCGGCGGTGATGAGCTCCCCGAACTCGCCGGCTTGAAGGCTCTTCTTGGCGAACGAGACGACTGGGTTGTGCCTTTCGGTGAACCCGCCCGCTAGGACGACCTTGCTCTTCCTCGCCAGGTCGGTCAGGGCCTTGAGGCTTTCCGAGTTGCCCGTCATGGGCTTCTCGAGCAGCACGTGCTTCCCCGCCATGATGGCATCGGTGGCGATCTTCTCGTGCGTGATCGTGGGCGTCACCACGATCACCGCATCGACCTCGCCCTTGAGCATCTCCTGATAGCTCAGATAATGCTTCACCGAGTATCTCTCGCCCGCGGCCTTGGCCACCGCGGGCGTGACGTCGACCACGCCTGCGAGGTCTCCTCGCTCGGCGAGTATCCTAGCGTGATTCTGACCCATCGACCCTACGCCTATGACACCCACGCGCATGCGTTCGCAATGTAGGTGACTGATAATAATTGTTGGGGCGCGTAGGTACTGATATGACCAGCACCGCTACAGGCCCCAGAACACAGACGGTAAAGGCTTATTATCGGCCCAGCCCATCGGTGTCCGGTGGCCTAAGTGAAGAGAAAATTGATGGACATCCTCGCATGCCCGGTCTGCAAGTACCATCCCCTGGAGCTCACCGTCAAGAAGGAGGACGACAAGGAAGTGCTCGAGGGCTCCATAAGATGTCCCAAGTGCAGCATCGATTACCCGATCCAGGACGGCATACCGAACATGCTGCCGCCCGAAAGATGAGGGGCTACGCGTGGGCCGTCGCGGCCTTGGATTCTAGTACCCATTTGAGCAGGCTCATGCTCTGATTCGCGTGGCCTTCCAGCTCCTTCTCGATGGCCTCTCTCTGGGAGTCACTTCTTACAAGTCCGGGGGGAGTCTCATACTCGAATGACAACGACAAGGAGGTCTTGTCTCCCGGCTGCTCCTTCAACTCCCAGATGATCTTCGACTTCAGACCCCTCATCGACTTGTACATGACCCTTTTGTTCTTCAGGAACTCCACGAGATCCAAGGTCGTGGCCATCTCCACCTTGCCCAGCACTATTGTCGTCTCAAGGGACAGGCCAGGGCCGTACATCACAAGGCTCACTGGCTTGAGGTCCACGAACATCGGCATATAGTCCTTGAGGTTGGTCGGTTCTGTCAAAAGTCGGGTGTAAGGTTCTCGGAATGAGCCGACTTCGGGTTCCCTGATACTACATGT
>Ga0315286_10006152_pt1 | contig 11659 bp, 8 predicted proteins | sample YL17G10_0_MG_FD_205038 | JGI IMG/M metagenome (GOLD analysis project Ga0315286, IMG submission 205038) | Sediment microbial communities from Yellowstone Lake, YNP, Wyoming, USA - YL17G10_0 | ecosystem: Environmental > Aquatic > Freshwater > Lake > Sediment | place: USA: Wyoming | collected... | reverse complement strand
GATCGCGCATTTTCCACACACGCGATAGCGGCATCCGTAATTGAATAACAGGGTGGAGTCGATTTCCTCGTAGATGTGTAAGAGGGCGCCTAAGACAGAGTCCTGATCCTGGTAGGGAACCCTGTATTCCTTCAGAACGGGACGATCATCCGTTTCCGGATTGAATCTTGAAATGGTGATTGTCGCCTCTTTCATGATCCCGGCCCTTTCCTTCCGTCGCCATCAATGTCCGGGGCTGCAACATCAGTGACCAGGGTTTCGATTTGTTCTTTCCCTTTCCAGAGGCTGATATTCTTAAGCCAGTTTCTGTCATCCTTATCCGGATAATCCAATCGGAGATGGGCTCCCCTCGATTCCTTCCGCAATCGTGCCGAGGTTGCGATCATCCTTGCACAGGTCAGCATGTTTTTCAGTTCGAGGGCGTCGAGAAGCTCCGTATTGTACCTTCGGATTGTTGAGATCGATACACCCCTCTCAAGTTCCTCCTCCAGGCGGTCTACCTCCGTCAAAGCATGGCTCAATCGCCTCTCATCCCGCACGATGCCCACATCGTCTCTCATCAGCCCTTGAAGCTCTCTCTCGATCTGGATCGGCCGCTTGGTCCCGCGCCGCCCGAAGAGGCGCTCCACCTTTTCCATCTCCCGGCGGATGAGAGACTCCTTGACTCCTTTGGCGTTCGATTCGGAAGAAAGCCTTGAAACTTCTTTTCCAACATGGATGCCCATCACAAAAATATCGGAAAGGGAAGTGGCTCCCAGCCGATTCGCGCCCATGACACCTCCGGCTATTTCTCCCACAGCATAGAGGTTTCGAAGAGAGGAGCGGCCCTGGCGATCGATCTTCACGCCCCCCATCATGTAGTGGGCAGAGGGAGAAACGTCCCAGGGCTCCTTCCATTGAAAGGCTGCCTCTCCGTAGCCCTTCCGTACCTTCTCAAACTGTTTCTTCTCATCGTTCAATCTTTTATACGTCACCATCTCCGGCACGTCCAAGTTTCCGGAGAGGTCAAGTTTCAATCCTCCCCACTTCGTGGCCCTGCCTGCCGACATCTCCTTGGCCATGAGGGCGGTTACCTGGGCGCGGGTCAGGAGGTTGATGTCGTGATCGGCAATCGCCTCTCCTAAACCATTGATGAGCTTTCCCTTCGGCCCTGCGAGAATGGGCTCATCGAGGATGTTTCCTGCCAGGCTCGCAGGGTGGTTCATGGCAAATGGAAAGAATTGGACCATCTCCATATCCACCATCCGGGCCCCCGCCTCATAGGCCATTGCATAGCCATCACCCGTGGCAGCCCGATTGTTCGTCGTTTGAGGGAAATAGAGCCAACCGCATCCCCCTGTGGCCAGGACCGTCGCCTTGCTTTTTATGACCAGCCACCGGCTTGTCCGTAAGTTCATGGCCAGGGTTCCCCGGACCTCGTCTCCTTCCCGAAGGAGGGAGATCACAAGGGTATCTTCGAATACGGAAATCGATTTTTCGCCGGCGACGCCGTTCCTCAAGGCATGTCCGAGCGCCATGCCGCTGCCCGGAGAGGAAAAGGACCGATGGAAGCGATGGCCCCCAAGCTTGTTGGCCGCCTTGCGGGAGAGCATTCCCTCCTCGTCCCTCCGGAAGAAGACGCCCAGGCTCTCCAAAAAGTGGATGGCTGAGGTCGCGCCCTTCGCGACGAGGTCAACCAACTTAGGATCATTGAGGCCCTCCCCTCCCCGGATCATATCCTCCTTCAAGACCTCAGGGGAGTCACCGGGACAGATGCCGGAAGAGGAGATCTCGCCACCGGAGATGCGCGTGTTTCCAATGGCCAGCGCCTCTTTGGATAAAAGGGCGACAGAGGCCCCTTCCCTTGCTGCAGTAATTGCAGCAGTACAGCCGGCCCCTCCAGCCCCAATGACGACCAGATCAACTTCTAATGTTTCGACCGTCACGGCAAGCCCGTTCTTTACTTTTTTCTCTTCTTCTTAAAGGGGTTCTCAATGGGTCGTGCGCCCAGGCAGAGGACCTGGTTGCGGTTCTCGAGATAGAGGGCCGACTCCAGGCTGGCTGATCCGATATTCTGGTTGATTGCCTCCTTCGTCATCCGAAGGCCCAGAACGGATTTGGTGATCATCTTGCCGGCCAATTCCTTGGCCTTGGGGATCAATTGCTCGGGTGGAACCAGGTAATTGACAAAGCCGATTCTTTGAGCAGTCTCAGCGTCGATCACCTCTCCGGTTAAGAGGTACTCTGCGGCAAAACCGAGATTGACCTCTCTGGGCAGAAAGAAACTGCTCCCCATATCTCCTGCCGTGAGACCGATATTGATATAGGAGGCGACAAATTTCGCTGTCGGGTCTGCGATTCGGATGTCTGCAGCCATTGTGAAACTGAACCCTCCTCCGGCAGCATATCCACGGACAGCGGCAATGATGGGCTGGGGCGCCCTTCTCATCATTAGGATGACCTCGGCGATCTCGTCCTGAAAGGTATAGAGCTCTTCAATGTCCCGCTTGTAGAACGGTCGGAACTCATCGTCCATTTCGTCAATGTCCGATCCGGAGCAAAATCCCCTTCCGGCCCCGGTCATGATCACCACCCGGCACTCCTTTTCATTGTTCTGTCGCTCCCTCCAGAAATGGAGCATCTCCTGTCTCATCTTCTTGGTGTGTGCGTTCAGCTTTTCCGGCACGTTTAAGGTGAGCATCCCAATAGCCCCTTCCAATTCAAATTTCAATGTCTCGTACATCACCTTCCCTCCTTCTGTTCCCTCGCCTCCTCCCTCCTCTCCCCTTGGGGAGAGGGAAAGGGTGAGGGGAAATTTCATATTTTTTTGGACATCATTTCGACCAGGGTCGTTTTTTTGATCTTGTTCGTTCCGATCGTTGTCGGAAGGGATTCCATAAATTCCACCCGTTTAGGGACTTTATAATTCGCCAGTTGCTTTCTGCAAGGGTCAACCACCTCTTCCGGGGTAGCCTTCATCCCTTCCTTGAGCACGATGCAGGCGCAAACCGTTTCCCCGAATTCAGAGTCAGGCAAGCCGACCACTGCTGCAAGGGCCACAAAGGGTAACCGATACAGGAGTTCCTCCACCTCGAGAGGAAAGACGTTAAACCCTCCTGAGACGATCATATCCGTCTTCCTGCCCACAAATGTCAAATACCCCGTTTCATCCATCTGTCCCAGATCACCGGTGTAGAGAAAGCCGTCCGGATCGACCGCTTTCTGGGTCAGATCGGGTCTCTTATAATACTCCATCAAGGTGTTCTTTCCCTTCACGGCAATCTCCCCGTGTGTTCCCGGAGGAACCTCGCGGTGGAGGTCATCGACGATTTTGACCTCTGCATCCCGAACAGGTTTTCCTACAGTCCTTGCCTTGACCTCCGGAGGGACCTCATACTCACTGATGGTGTGCGAGGGCGCTTCAGACAGGCCGTAGGCTACGCTGATATTGCATCCCATATCCTCCTGAACTCTTCTCACTAACTCCAGCGGACAGGTCGCTCCTGACATGTATCCGGTTCTCAGGGAGGAAAGATCATAATCCTTGAAACGGGGAGAGTTGAGCATATAGGAGAACATGGTAGGCACGCCATAGATGACGGAGATCTTCTCCTTCTCGATCAGTCGGAGGGCCTCCTCTGCGTTAAACATGTCCATGATCACCATCTTGCATCCGCAGATCAGGGCATGGGACACAATGGTAAACCCGCCAAATTCGTGGCAAAAGGGAAGAGGGTTGAGCAGGGCATCGTCGTCTGCAACGAGCATCCGTTCAGCGATCCGGATGCCGACCCAAACCCTTGCCTCGTGGGACATGACGACCCCCTTGGGCAGTGCCGTTGTGCCTGAAGTAAAGAGAATAGTGGCAGGGGCTCTAGGGTTGATCGGATCCGACCGGATCTCCTCCTTCTCTTTTTCCGTGGCCCGATACTGAAAAAGCTGATCGATATCGAGCATCTCTTCAGGAATACCCTCTCCATCGACATAGATCTTTTCGAGCCTCGGCAGATTGGGTTTGATTTCTCGGACGATTTCCGTGAAGTCTGCTTTCAGAAAACCCTTCACCATGAAGAGAAACCGTGCATCTGAAAAATCGAGCATGAAGTTAAGCTCGGAAGAACGGTAGCGGGTATTCAAAGGGATGAGGATGGCGCCTACCTTCAGGATAGCGAACTTGAGCAGGAGGTATCTCATGCCATTGGGATAGACCAGACCGCAGGGTTCGCCCCTTCTTAATCCATGCCTCTTCAATGCCGCAGCCAGGTCGTCGGTCTGGTCGCTGAATTCCTTAAAGGTAACTCGCTCCTCTCCATGAACAAACAAGACCTTATCGGGGCGCCTCTTCGCCTGAAGATCGAGGACCTGGGGGAAATTCATCCCTTCAAATTCGACATAACTCGGAATAACCCTCTCACCTTTTGCTTTCAACACGTCCTTCTCCCTCCTTCATATGCCCAACGGATCATTCGATGATTTCTGATTAAACCAAGCGCCCTCTCCTTTCATCAATAAGTAATGAAACTTGGCAGATACGTGGCAATGATTGGGAATACCAAAAAAATAAATAAACTCACCATCAATGCAAACAAGAAAGGAAAAATTCCTTTGAAGATATCTCCCATGGGAACCTCTTTGGCAATCCCTTTTATGACGTAGACATTTACCCCGACCGGCGGAGTGATGACCCCCATCTCCGTTACCAGGACAATGATGACCCCAAACCAGATGGGGTCAAATCCATTGGCAATCACGGTAGGATAAATGATGGGAACGGTGAGAACCACCAGGGGAAGGGAGTCCATGAAACACCCCCCCACCATATATCCCACACAGATAAACCCCATCACGACCATGGGGGGCAGATTCATTCCGTTGAGCCAACCGATCAGGTGCTGTGGAATCGTGGAGACGGTCATGAATTTGCCAAAAACCGTGGCCCCGGCAATGATGCTTAAAACCATGCAGGAGGCCCGCAGCGAATCTTTGAGACCGGCAACGAAGCCGGTCCAGTTGACTTCCCGCCTGACCAGGCCCACGAAGAGAGCGCCCCCGACTCCAATTCCGGCAGCCTGAGTCGGACCGAACCAGCCGAGAAGCAGGCCCCCGATAACAAGGCCGAACAAAAATAGGGCATCAATAAACCCAATGAGAGAAGTGATCTTCTTCTGCCAGTTGGTTTTCTCTCCGGGAGGAGCAAGGGTCGGATCCCGGCGACAGATGATGATAACCGTTAAAATGAAGAGAAGGGCAATGACAACCCCCGGCAGGATCCCGGCAATAAAAAGCTTTCCAATGGACTGCTGGGTCATCAACCCGTAGACGACGAAGATGGTGCTGGGCGGGATCATGATCCCGAGCGTTCCAGCGGCGGCAACGCAACCTGTTGCCAGGGAATCGTTATATTTGAACCGCTTCATCTCCGGCAGGGCAATCGCTCCCATGGCAGCCGCCGTGGCTGTCGTTGATCCGCACATGGCGGCAAAAACCGCACAGGCAATGACTGTGGCCATGCACAACCCGCCGTTGAACTGGCCTACGTTTCGATAGGCCGTGTCATAAAGTCTCCGGCTGATCCCCGAACGGAAGCCCAGGTTTCCCATCAGGATAAAGAGGGCGATGCAGGCCAGAGCGTCAGAGTTAAATTGGGCAAAGAAATCCCGGCTGAGGATCGTCATCCCGATACTGGGCCCAAGAATATAGGAACATCCCATAAGGCCGACCAGCGCCATGCTGAAGGCGATGGGCACCCTGAGAAGAAAGATAACAAGAAGAACGCCGATACCAAGGATGCCGGCAACAACTGGACTCATGTCCTCCTCCCTGTCTTGAGAAGCGCGTGGATAAGCTCAGTGAGCAATACGAAGGAGGTCACCGTAAAACAGAAGGCCATGTAAAAAACGAAGGGGTAGAGCGGAAGACGGGCGCTTGAGGTCACCTCCCCAGCCGCCCGAAGGCTTGCGCCATAGCCATAGAGGTTCCAACTGAGGACGATAAAGAGGACGATCCCGGCAAAGGGGGCAAAGACCCTGATGAACGATTCGATCGCTCTTCCCATTCTGTTTGCGAAAAAGTCCACTTCCGTATGGCCGTGCAGGATCTGAGTAAATGCAAATCCCGAGGAGATGGCAATGACCTGGGAGGCCCCCAGGATCTCATCGCTTCCAAAGAGCGGGCGCGTAAAGACTTTACTCCCAATAACATCGACAATGGTGACTATGGCCATGACGAAGAGTCCCGCCATTCCGATTCGATTCAGCCACTCGCTGAAGCGTTGGAGATATCTCTCAAACTCAGCCATCATCGTGACATACCCCTCACTCAAGGAGCAGACAGGACAGAGCATCACCTCGGTTTCATGGATCGTCTCCGTCCCGTCAGCCACCAGGATTAATTCCCACCGGTGGGAGCCTTGATGCCCGCCTCTTTCTGTTTTTTCGCCCAGTACTCGACTCGACTATTAATGAAGTCTGTCCTATCCTTCATGTCTTTCTCGGAGTATCCCTTCCCCACCATCTCTTTCACATAAGCGCCAACGACCGGACTCACGGCCTTCTTCCATTTGGGTATCTCATCAGGACCTAACTCGATGATCTTGCAGCCAAGCTTTCGGCCATACTCCAGCCCCTCCACGTCGATCTGGAGGTAGGCCATAGCGTGTTTCCCGATCCATTCCTCGCTCGTCTCGCTGATTATTTTCTTGATATCGTCCGGAAGTTTGTCCCAGGCGCTCTTGTTCATCACGGTATAAAAGGCATACACGCCCCCGACCTGCCAGCAGGAGGTCACATGGGGTTTCAGCTCGCCCAATTTCCATCCGAAAAGGGTTTCATAAGGCCACATGATCCCGTCGATCACCCCTCTCGACATGGAAGTAAAAACCTCGCCGGCAACGGTCGACTGGGGAACGGCTCCCAGGGCCGAAAGAACATCGCCCACGCGCGCCGTTCCTCGAACCTTCATCCCCTTCAGATCCTCCAGCTTGTTCACCGGTTTTGTCAGGATCAGAACACTGGGCGGTGAAACAAACCAGTAGAGGAGGTGCGTCTGGTCGAATTCCTTCGGTTTGTATTTTTTAAAGTAGTCGTTGGTCACAAACGAACTCACATAACTGCTCGGGTAACTGTGGGGCAGTTCGAGGAACTCCATTTCAGGGAAGCGGCCTGCCGTATATCCGATCATGGTCATGCCGATGTCCGCCACCCCTTTGACGACGCCGTCATAGATCTCTTTTGCGCCAAGCAGGGTATTTCCGGCAAAGATGTTCACCTTCACCCTGCCTCCGGAACGCTCTTCGATCTTTCGTAAAAAATCTTCCATGCTTTTATAGAGCTGATGGGTGGTTGCAAAGTAAGTTGCGGCCCTCAACTCAATCTTTGATTGTGCGGTGGCCTTCTTTATACCACTCCCCATAAGAATAAATCCTGCCAATCCCAGAACAAAAAAGAATCCACCCATTGATTTCAAATAGTTTCTTTCTTTTACCGCCAATAATCTATCCTTTTTCATCTGTGCCTCCTGTGATGTTCCAATGAACCATTTATTGCCCATCCCCCTAACCTCAACACCGATTTAAACGAAAACCTGCCAAGGTCCTATGATCTCGTTCACCCCCCTTCTCTAATAAGATGGCATGTCACCGCGCCAGACCCTCACTCCCTTTCCCCAGCATTCCCCATTTTATCTCCCCTGTTCGAGTGTTCAGGCCTTTCGGATGGAGCAGAGCTGGGATTTCATCTGGGGGTAACCCATGATGGGTTCCCGGCAATGGATGTCGGTCAGGAGATTGACATTGGCTTCCCTCGGCCAGCCATGGGGAATACTCACTACTCCTTCCATCATCTCCTCTGTGGTAAGGGCCTTGACTTTGATCTGTCCCCGGTTCGATTCGACGATGATCCAATCTCCATTCTTGATCCCAAACCGATCGGCGGTCTTGGGATGGATCTCTGCGAAGGGATCGGGACTCTTCTCCTTCAGCCCCGGGATATTTCGGTGCTGGCCATGGGTATAATAAAGGATGCGGGCCCCTGTCGTCAGAACGAGAGGGTACCTCCGAAACATCTCTGGATCGCCGAGAGGACTCTGATCCGGTTCCCGGTATGTGGGGAGCGGATCAAATCCCTCCTTCCCAAAGGTTTCGGAATAGATTTCAATCTTCTTAGAGGGCGTGGAAAAGCCCTTTACCTCATAGGCACCCATCCCGTACTGTTTTTCCATGTAATAGGCCCCTGCGATCTTCTCCTCCTTCAATTCCCTGTAGCTGAGGCCCGACGATTTGAGTTCCAGCTCAACGACCTCCTCATCGGTCTTCCAAGGAAAGACATCCCCCATCCCCATCTTCTTCCCGAGTTCTGTCCAGAACCTGAACTCCGAATAACTCTCATGGAGAGGCTCAATGGCCTTCTTCCGCAGCATCAGATAGGGCATGCCATGGCACACGTTGTAGCTGTAGGCCAACCCATTCTTTTCGAGGTGCGTGCAAGCAGGAAGGACATAATGGGCCAGCTCTGCAGTCTCTGTCATGAAGAGGTCATGAACCACCAGAAGGTCGAGTTTCTTGAGGGCCTTCCGGAAGGCGTTTGAATCGGGCATACTGATGAGAGGATTGCCCCCGGTCACGATCAGCGCCCGGATGGGGTCAGGAACACTGTCAGGGAAACAGACCACCTGGCCATAGGGGCTCTTTCGTCCCCAGATCTCGTAAAAGAGGCGATAGTCCTGAACGCCGATCGGAGTCCTCTCCGTGGGAAGGCCAAGTCCTGTCAAGGAGAGCCTTGGGCTGATCACCCAGCCTCCGGGATTGTTGATATTCCCTGTAATAGTTTGAAGGATAGCAAAGGCCCGGCTATTCTGTGTCCCATTCGCGGTCTGGTCCTGGGTATTGGTTCCCTGGAAGATGCTCGCACCCTCTGCCCGGGCATAGAGCCGGGCGAGTTTCCGGATCTCTTCAGCCGGAACCCAGGTAATGCTCTCCGCCCATTCAGGCGTGTAGGGTTCGACGTGAGGAACCAGTTGATCGAACCCGTGTGTCCAGCGCTCCACAAAATCCCTGTCGTAAAGGTTCTCCTTGATGATGACGTGCATCAGGGCAAGGGCAAGGGCGCCATCGGTCCCGGGCCGAATCGCAAGATACATCTCTGCCTTTTTAGCAAGGGGGATCTTCTTGGGGTCGATCACCACGAGCCTTGATCCCTTTGCAAGGTTCTCCTCAAGGGCGAGTTGGAGGGGAAAATCGGACTGTTCCGGATTATGACCCCAGAGGACATAGAGTTTTGTATTCATCTCCTCGACCGGATATTTCCCAAAGGTGATCTGCCTCGCCCGAATGCGCATCCGGTAACAGATCCCTTCGACAGAGATGAAATTGGGGCTTCCGAAGGCCCCCTTAAACCGCTGGGCCATCTCCATCATCTCAAGGTTCTCCACACCGATGGAACCGGAGAAGATGCTGAGCGCTTCTGGGCCGAAATCTTTCTTTAATCCTTGGAGCTTATCGGCAATCTCTCCCAAGGCGTCATCCCATCCGATTCTATTCCACTGACCACCGGCTTTCTTCAAAGGATATTTCAGGCGATCGGGATGGTAAACAATCTCGATGGCCCTTTCGCCCTTTGGGCAAAGCCGCCCCTTGTTGAGAGGGTGATCCTTCAGTCCCTCCACCCGGGTGATCCGACCTTCCTCAACCAGAACCCTCATTCCACAACTGTGGTAGCAGATCGTGCAATCGGTTGCAATCCATTTCGATTTCGAACTCTCCATCCGTTTCGTCCTCCTCAAAAAGCGTCTGATTTCATCGGCCCGCTTGAATGGCTTATCCCATGAATAAATTCCGTTCATTTCTACTCGTTAATAAAGGTTTTGTCAACCCTTCGGCTCCCCGACCCACTGCCAAATTCACCTCGGCCAAAATACCGCATGTTACCCCTAAAGCATATCAAAGACCCCATTGTTAAGAAATAGGGCGCTAAGCTAAAAGGACAACAGGTGTTTGTGTGGATGGGACGGGGATGAAAACGTTGGAAGGAAAAGGTGCTCGTGAAAGGATCGGTCTATCCCTACACGTTGAGCGCCCCATTGATGACCGTCTTTAAGGAATGGTTGATCTCCTTGGCCGTCTTCTGGATTTTAGAGCATATCATCTCCACCTTCTTATGATCGAGGGTCGAGGTAAACCCTACGACCCAGATGGCCGCTGGGGGAAGCGAGGCCGATGGAAGGGGCGCCGCGATCGCCCTCACGCCAAGGATATATTCCTCGTCATCGATGGCATACCCCGATTCTCTTGCCTTGGCCACCTCTTTCAGAAACTGCTTTGCATCGACCACCGATTTTGAGGTGTAACGAACCAACCCCATTCTTTGAACGATCTCTTTCGCCCTTTCTTTCTCCATTTGAGCAAACAGGACCCGGCCGGTGGCTCCAACGAGTAAAGGCAGCTTTGTCCCGGGAGGCGAGGTGATTTTCATCTCATTTGGAGATTCCACGACATCAAGGATCGTCACATGATCCCCATTCAAGACTCCCAGGAAAACCGTTTCTCCGACCTCCTCCATCAGACGTTCCATGGGTTTCCGGGCGACATCCTTCAGATCCATCTTTGCATAGGCTTTTCTTCCAAGCTCTAAAAGGGTATAACCCACACGGTACTTTTTTTGGAGCGGATCTCGAATCAAGGCTCCCATCTCTTCGAGAGCCGCAGTGATCCCGTGAACCGTGCTCTTGCCGATCTTCAACTGCTTGGACAGATCGGATATCCCGAGACCCGTTGAAGAGTCAGCAATCAGATGAAGGATATTAAATGCCTTTTTAACCGAAGGGGCAGAGTAAACCACCTTTTTCATCATTGTTCACCCTTATGAACATGGGGATAAAACTTAATACCAAATCCCGTTGCTCTTTGTCAATACAATTATTTTATAATTTATAAAAGATAAATTCATAAAAAGTCTTTTGAGCGCTGTTTTCGTCATTCCGGCGAAAGCCGGAATCCAGTTATTTGAATGGGCTCTGGACTCCGGTTTTCACCGGAGTGACGGTTTGAGGCCTTTTTAAGGGACCCTCCTAAAAAACAGTTGACAAAATTGCTTCTTGTGGTATGATTCGCCAAGATTTATATGTTCATTATAAAGAACCTCTAGGACAAAACGAGTGATGGGATGGGGGAGTGACCCCCCTCGAAAAAGCAGGAGAACGGATGCAAATGCAGAAGTTTATCAAACCTCAACGGGTGTGGAGATGGGAGATCGCCATCTATCTCTACCTGGCCGGCATGGGCGCCGGATCTTATATTATCGGTACCATCGTCAACTGGGTGGCAAACCCAACGCTGCCCATGACCGTTCTCGGTTTTTCATTAGACCTTGCAAAACCGGCGCTCCTCTGGGGGCCCCTCTTTGTGGCGGTCGGGGCCCCTTTCCTCATCATCGATTTAGGCATCAAAAGGAGGTTTTTGTATGCCTGCCTGAACCCTAAGACCTCCTGGGTGGCCCGAGGATTTCTCATCCTTTCAACATTTATTGTTCTGGGATTGATTGTCTTTGGAGTCTCCTTCTTGTATCCTCAGTTCCCCGATCATCAACCCACCGTTTGGCTCATCCTGGAGATTATCAGCCTCGTCTTCTCCTTTGCAACGGCCCTTTACACGGGCGTCCTTCTGATGTCGGTGAGATATGTCCCCATA
>Ga0315286_10006151_pt1 | contig 11659 bp, 9 predicted proteins | sample YL17G10_0_MG_FD_205038 | JGI IMG/M metagenome (GOLD analysis project Ga0315286, IMG submission 205038) | Sediment microbial communities from Yellowstone Lake, YNP, Wyoming, USA - YL17G10_0 | ecosystem: Environmental > Aquatic > Freshwater > Lake > Sediment | place: USA: Wyoming | collected... | reverse complement strand
TCCACGGCAAGAGGTAGCCCTCGGCTCGCACTCACCTGTCCCGCAGCCTGCATCCCCGCACCTGTGGGGTGTGCAGCTATTCTATCCGTATCTGGGTGAGCGGCGAGTGGCAACCAGGACCGCCGAATGCCGGCAGAGGAGCGCAGACCCTCTGCCTAGAAAGCAGATGGTCGGTGCGTGGGGGTAGCGGGTCCGCCGTTTGTGCTGCTCACTACGCGTGGTGCCGACCCAAGGCCTGAGCCCTACAGATACGAATGAGATTCTTGGGCCCCATACCTACCATGCCTGGCAAGCCTGGATACACGAACTGTTACCGTTCGAGCCGGTGATTCTTGACGTTGTTTGGGTGTTTAAGCAGCCTGGGTGGCAGCAGATCGCTGGCCGATGATAGCATCGGCAATGCCGGCTCGAGTCAGCATCAAGGGACAGATTTGAAACGACCACTGGTCGTAGCAGGGAGGAAGCTTCATGGGAGGCGTCTTTGACGGGATTCGCATCCTTGATTTTGCCCAGGATACTGCCGGCCCCTTCGCCGGAATGCTCCTGGCGGAGCAGGGAGCAGATGTCATAAAGGTCGAGCCGCCCGAAGGCGATCGTGCCCGCGGCAAGCCTGGATTATACGTTGTCAATCGCAGCAAGCGCGGTATTGTTCTCGATCTTTCGTCCGAAAGCGATCGGCGGGAGGCGCAGGCGTTGGCAGCGAAGGCAGATGTCGTCCTGGTGGACGGGCTGCAGGCGCAAGCCGCCGAGCGCGGAATTGACTACTCCTCTCTCTCCGCACTCAACCCGGGGCTCGTCTACTGCTCCGTCCCCCTCTACGGCTCGAAAGGCCCCTACGCCGGGCTTCCGGCCGACGACAACATGGTCGCGGCCCTCGGCTGCGTCTACGGGAACCAGTTCTCATACAGCGGTAGTCCCGTATTCTTCGTGACGCCGTTCGTCCCCTATGCCACCGCGGTTCTCGTCGCCGGCGCAATCACGTCGACTCTCCGCGAGAGGGCTCGCACGGGTCGCGGCGACTTCGTCGAAGTATCCGGGCTCGCGGGCGCTTTCGCGATCAACGCGGCCGGCTTCGTGAACCTGATCGACCTGGGCGTCGAGCGGCTTTCGGTGTTGAACTCCGATCCCAAGGGCGCGGCCGCCAACTATCGCCTCTATAGGACAGGGGACAGCGAATGGCTGATGCTCGGGGCGCTCACGCCGGCTTTCATGATCAAGCTGTGCGTCACCATGGGAGTGGAAGACCTACTCGCCGACCCGCGGTTCGAGGGCTTCCCCTTCGCCATACCAAAGGAAGACGGCCTGCAGGTGATAGCGCGAAGGCTGGAGGACGCCTTCGCCTTGAAGCCGCGCCAGGAATGGCTGGACATCCTCAAAGCAGCCGACATCCCTGCTGGCCCGGTGCTCACGCGCGATGACTATCTGAAGGATCCACAGGTCATCCACAACAGGATGCGCGTCGAAATCGATGATCCTGAGATCGGGCCGTCGACACAGATCGGCGTACCGCTGACCCTGCATGGTTCGCCCGGAGCGATTCGCGGGCCTGCACCGCTGCTCGGCCAGCACAATAACAGCATCGCTGCTTCCTGGCACGACGCTCCGGCACGGCGCCTCGGTTCGGCCGTCCCAAATCGCGCGCCCCTCGATGGTGTCAAGGTGCTCGACCTCGGAACGACGTACGCCGGCCCCTTCAGTTGCATGGTCCTTGCCGATCTGGGCGCCGACGTGACCAAGCTCGAACCCCTTGACGGCGACCCCTTCCGGGCCCTCGGCGCGGCGTTTATCGGCGTCAACAGGGGGAAGCGGTCGCTTGTCCTCGACCTGAAGAAGGAAGATGGGCTGCAGACGTTCTATGACCTCGTGCGGCAGTCCGACATAGTCGCCGACAACTATCGGGCGGGCGTAACGAAGCGTTTGAAGATCGACTACGATACCCTCAGCGCAATCAACCCCCGCATCATCTGCTGCTCGGTCACGCCGTACGGCGCCTCGGGGCCGATGAGCGATCTCCCCGGCTACGATCCTGTCATCGGCGCTCGCTCAGGCTTGCAGCGAGCGCAGGGCGGATACGGCAAGGACGACGAGCCCGTCTACCACAACGTCGCCGTCGTCGACTTCACTTCAGCGTTGATGGCCGCCTACGGAATGTGTGCGGCGCTCTATCATCGGGAGCTGACCGGCCGAGGGCAGCTCGTCGAGACATGCCTGGCGAACAATGCGATGGTCGCCCAGGCGGGCGAGTTCATGCGCTATGAGGGGCGACCACCCGAGGTGGCCGGTGGCCGCGACATCCTGGGCCTCTCAGCGCTGTACAGGATCTACCAGTGCAGCGATGGCTGGCTCTTCCTTGGCGTCAGGACGCAGCAACAGGCGGACGCTGTCGTTGGACTGGCCGACGTCTCAAGAGTGAGCGACGAGAAGGTGTTGAGAGCCTCCCGTGATGGCACGCTGGCGAAAGCGCTCGAAGCGTACTTCGCTGCAGGCAAACGTGAGGGCCTACTGCAGCGCCTGGAGCAACTCGGCGTTCCAGCTTGCCCTTGCCTGACTCTCGAAGAGCTATTCACCGACCCGCATCTTCAGGCGAACGACCTCTGGTGGTGGTCGGAGCAGGGGCTGCTCGGCCGTTTTCAGCAGATCGGCGCCCTCGTGAAGTGGGGTGAGCATGCGATGCGTTTGGAGAGACCCGCACCGATGTTTGCCCAGCATAGTCGTGAGGTACTGCAGGACTTCGGGATCGAGCCTCAGCGAATCGAGCGGTTAGTCGAGGCGGGGATCATCCTGACCGCGGAGGGGCCCGCGCCGACGATCCAGCCATACGAAACGACGGTCTAGGTCAGATGGTCAGACGAGAGGAATAGGAAGGGAAAACTGGCTCTTCCTATCATCGGTAGCGATCCCATAGCGGGATTCAGTGTCCCCCTAATGAGGACGCGGGCAGGGCTCTGGAGAGAGCTCGTGTATTGTATTTGGGGGGCCATGTTCTCGAGACGAGTTGCTGAATCGGCTCCGATCAGAGAACGACTTTAGCCAGAACACGTCTTCCCATGGTGCCTCGAGGATAGCCCGGAGAAGGTCAGTTGGTAGGCGCTCCAGATACGGATGACATTATTGGCCCCACGGGCTATTTGCTCTCTGCGTCGATCAGAACATTCGCGAGCAGCGCCGGCTTGCTACCCTTATTGATCCAGGCATGATTGGTGCCTCGCTGGATGACGACATCAAAAGGCTTCAGGATCACCTCGTCGTCGTCAAGCCACATCGTGACCTCCCCCTCCAGGACTATGATGTAGTCGACAGTGCGGGTCCTATGCATGCGAGGGTCCCGGGTGGTGTCTGGTCGGCAGTGTTCAGCCCCACCAGCAGCGAAGGCGGTGGCGACCGTCCGTTCCATCTCGTCACGGCTTAGGGCGGGGTCCTCGGGATCCAACCTGAAGAACCGAAACAGTGTTCCGTTGTCAGGCGGCTCAAGTCTGACCGGGCGTTGTGCCACCTCATCGTCGGTGCCGTAGCTGCATGGTGAGCGGTCGGTGACCCATATCTCGAACAACGGTCCCATTTCCAGCGCTGGCTTGTCGGCGATCACCACGGATTTCCCCTGTTCGTTGCGACCGGTGATTACGCGTCTCACTCGCATCGTCATTGGCCTCCTGTTCTCTCCATCACTTCTCCTGCTGCCTGTGGGGTGCCAGAATCTCATCCGTATCTGGGAGAGCGGCGAGTGGCAGACCAGGACCGTTATGCGGCTGGTGGTAGGTGTCCTGCACCGTAAGCACACCCACCGGGCAGGCAAGAACTGCTAGGGAACGTCAACGTACTCTGCATCCTCGCCCACCTTGGGCTGATCCTCGAAGCCGGCAGGCGGTGTCGCTGGCGTGCAGTTCGGGGTCGATTCGTAGCTGACAGGATCGCCGACGGTCACCCACTTGCCGTCCTTGACTATGTTGATTTGCTCGGTCTCGTTCAACCTATGGTCTGTGGGGCTGGTGCTCCAGGGTCCGACGCCGCGACAGGTCGAGCAGTAGACGTTGCACATCGATTCGGCGGCATCGAGGAAGGAGCCACGCGTAAGGTCGGGCCCGGCCATCTCGAGGTCCCACACTATGGCCTCAGCCATGGATATGCCGAAGACCGCGAAGTTGCTTAGCGGCCCGCCGGTGCCGGTCCTGGCCCAGATCTTCTCGTACTTCTGTATACCCGGAAGCTCGGTCTCGTATGCCTGGTGGCCCATGACGCAGCTCACTATGCCCTCGGCATTGTCGGCGCCGGCCAGAGCGACAAAGATATCGCTCTGATTGATTCCGCTAACGACTATGGGGACATCCCAGTTGAGCAGCTCGCGGGCGGCTTTCACTAGGCTGGCGGCCTGGGGAGGGATGGCGTAGACGGCTATGACATCCACACCGTCGTTCTTCAGCCGCTGGGTCTGGGCGGTGACATCGGACTGGGTCACGTCATACTGCTGCACGGAGGTCACTTGAACGTCGCTGCCCTCTATGCCCTTCCGGAGCCCCTTCTCCCCGTCCTGGCCCATCTCGTCGTTCTGAAGAAGGATCCCAAGCTTCTTGCCATTGTAGTTCTCGGCAATGTACTTGCCGAGAACGGTGCCCTCGGTCACGTAGTCGGGGTAACCGGAGAAGCGGGTCCGCACCACGGGGTCGGTCCATTTGGCTGTCCCCGACGCGACATACATGTCGGGAACACCCTTCTCCTCCAGATACTTCCACACCGCATTGTGTGTTGCCTCCCCTAACCCGGCGACGATGGCGAACACCTTGTCCTGTTCCACCAGCTTCTTCACCACCTCTACCGTATCGGGCGGGTTGTAGTGGTCATCGCCGATGATAAGGGTGATCTTCCGACCGTAAACGCCCCCTTGAAGGTTGATGTAGTCGAAGAAGGCTCTCATGCCGTAGGCGACGGGGGCCCAGGCAGCAGCGGGATTCTGGCTCAGAGGGAAATGAGTGCCGAGCTTGATCTCTGTGTCTGTCACTCCCGTGGTGTCGCCCTCCTCGATGGGTGTGCCCTTCGCGGTAGCCTGGGCACCCGGCGTGGTCGGCTCCTTCTTGCTCTCGCCACAACCCACCACCAGCAGTGCGGCGGCAACCACGGCTGCGGCCAACGAGAACCAACACAGCTTCCTCTTCGATAGCATGATGTCACCTCCCAGCCATGGTTGAGACTTCTGATGCCGGTACTCGTTCCGGCAGTGCTGGCGGGTGGTTGCCCTTGCGCAATACTAAGCATGCGCGCCCGCATGCGCAAGCTGTGGGATGCCAATCATCCATCAGTATCTGGAGAAGGTGGACGGTGTCGTTCTGCGGACCCACGAGACGGTGGTGAACCCTCAGAGCATCTGCCTGGCACACAGAAGGCCTAGGAAGCAGGTCACGATAGGACGGGCAAGAAGACCCTCCCGTCATTGGCAAAGAGGAGAGGGTTGCTGCACTATGCAGCCCAGAGTAGTATCTCATTAGTCGGGAGCAATCCCAATTCCCGACTCGCCACGTCGACAGTGCGGAATTCCGGTTGAGACACCTCTTCAGGAGGGGAAAGACAATGCCCATCACCAGTCCCTGGATAACCCTGGAGCCCTATCCCAAGATGAACCTGGCCCACTTCCTGGAAGCCTGCGCCGCTAGGTTCGGCGACAAGGTGGCCACGATATCACCCGACGGCCCCGAATACACATTCAGCCAGATAATTCACTGGTCCAAGAAACTCGCTCGCTTCCTCCAGGATGAAGGCGTGGCGAAAGGGGATCGCGTGGGCATCTTTTCCCCTAACTCCCCAGAGTACCTCGTCGCCGTGCAGGGCATCCTTCGCGCCGGTGCGGTTGCCACCACCCTCAACTCCATGTACAAGGAGCGCGAGGTTCACCACCAACTCGACGACTCCGGCGCTGTCGCCCTTCTGGTCGCCCGCGTCCTGATGCCCGTGGCCCAGTCGGCCGTCGGGAATCTCCCCAACGTAAGGCGGGTCTACTGTATGGAGGACCTGTGGGAATGGGCGAAGGATGCTCCGCCCGAGCCGCACCCCGTCGAGATCGATCCCATGGAAGACCTCGCCGTCCTCCCCTACTCCAGCGGCACCACCGGCCTTCCCAAAGGGGTGATGCTGACTCACTTCAACCTCACCAGCAACATCCGTCAACAGGTGACCCTAGGCTACACCACCGCCCACAGCGTCGGGCTCCACTTCTTGCCTTTCTTCCACATCTACGGCCAGACCGTTCTCATGAACTCCGGCTTTGCTATCGGCGGAACCCAGATAGTCCTGCCCGGCTTCAACCCAGAGCAGATTCTGGCCCTAATTGAGAAGCACAAGGTGACTGACGTGTTCACGGTTCCTCCTGCCCTGCTCATCATGCTGAATCACCCCAGCTTCTCCCAATACGACAAGTCGTCTCTGCACTACATCTACTCTGGGGCTGCACCACTGCCACTAGAACTGGCCGAGGAGGCCACCCGCGCCTTCAACTGCCCCCTGATCAACGGCTACGGCCTGACCGAGAGCAGCCCCATCATCAGCACCCAGGTCCCCAACATGGTCAAGCTCGACTCCATAGGCTCTCCCATTTCCGACACCCTGATGAAGCTGGTTGACCTGGACACCGACGAAGAGCTACCGCCGGGAAAGGAGGGAGAGCTTCTGGCGAAGGGGCCGCAGATGATGAAAGGCTACTGGAACAATCCCCAGGCGACCGCCGATACCTTAACCGCGGACGGCTGGCTCCGGACCGGCGACATCGGTTATGCCGACGAGGACGGCTACGTGCACATCGTCGATCGCAAGAAGGAACTGATAAAGTACAAGGGCTATCAGATAGCCCCCGCTGAGCTCGAGGCCCTCCTCCTGACCCATCCCGCCGTGCTCGACTCCGCCGTCATCCCCAAGCGCCAGGCGGATGGCAGCGACTTCCCCAAGGCCTTCGTCGTCCTCCGGCCGGGCGCCACCGCGAGTGCCGAGGAGATACAGGGCTTCATCGAGGAAAGGGTGGCCCCCTACAAGAAAGTGCGCGAGCTGGAGTTCATCGACGTCATACCGAAGAGTCTGACCGGCAAGATACTGCGGCGAGAGCTCATCGAGAGGGAGCGGGAGAAGGACGCGCCGGCGTAGCGCTACAACCTGGCTGGCCTTTTCTTACCGAACATGCTTCCTCGGTTTGAGTACCGGAGGGCCCGCCAAACCGCCATCCGGTGGAACTGAGCAACCACGGAGGTCGCCATGAGTGCCACGAGAACGTTCACTGCCGAGGAAGCTCGGCGCATAGGGGAAGCGATTGGTATCGATTGGAGTAAGAGCCCGTTTGATGTCGAGCAGTTCCGTATGGGCCTCGAAGTCGAACTGGAGCACGGCCAGCGCGACCCACGCACGGACGTCACCCACGATGATCCCACAGTGACCGGCAAAATCGCGCTGGCGCATTTGAACGAGTTCTCCGACTACTACACCAGGCTCGACAAGATGGAAGAAGAGGCGAAGCGAGCCCATGCGGGGCATCCGCAATCGTAGACGGAGCTCACGGGCACATCCCCCAGCCTTCCCCAATGTGCACGCGCTTTGGACACGAAACGGGACTCGAACCCGCGACCCTCTGCCATGGAGTGCACGGGATGGTACGCCGCGTGGACATCATTCATGGCCTCGGCGAGGGAAGGCATTTCAAGGACGTCACCTCTAATGACTTCGGTAGAGGCAGTGACTTGCGGTCGCAAGAACCCAGGTTTTCGAGCCAGACACCTTAGCGGCCGACCGGACCCCACAATCCCGTGCCGCAGTCTTCCGCCCAGGCGAAGAAGCGCCCATCGCTGCCGGTTGATGGGGTTCAGAAGGTCGTGGGCCTGCCCGCCGTTGGCGGGTTCGAATCCCACCGCCCCGACCATCGTCGAATCAGGAGGTCGGTCCCGCGAAAAGGCGATCTCCTGAGAGTTGTGAGGCCAGATCACACTGCGTCCCACCTTCGCATAGTCGGTCTCGCTCATAAGAAGCGGCAGAGCGTGACAAGCCATCAGGCGATGGCAAGGAGTCCGCTTTCTCACCCTCACCCACCCCTGCGACTGACTACGGTGACAGCGGGCGCTGCCTACAGGGAAACGCTCACAAAGAGGGCTCCATTAGTTCGTGCCTAGTCGCGATGCCCATCGCCGCCTCGGAGCTTTTCACGCGTATTCGCCCCGCGGGGGTTGACAAAAACTCCCTGGCAGGTAAAATAGGTACTAAATCCATAGACTTCATAGACTTGGAAGGGTCGAGAATATGAGACTATCCACCAAGGGCAGATACGGCACACGGGCGATGCTGGACGTCGCTCTGCACGCCGATGAAGGCCTCGTTCATCTCAAGGACGTCGCCGAGCGGCAGGAGGTATCCAAGAAGTACTTGGAGCACCTGGTGGCCCGGCTAGAGGCGGACGGCCTGCTGAGAACTGTCCGCGGCGCCGGTGGTGGAGTCGCCCTCGCGAGGCCGGCGTCCGAGGTCACCGTCCTGGACATTCTCTGCACCCTCGAGGGGTCATTGGCGCCCGTCGAATGCGTCGATCGGCCGGAGGTGTGCTCCCGCTCCGGAAACTGCGGCGCTCGCGACCTCTGGGCAGAGCTAGGCGCGGTCGTGACCGGATTCTTGGGATCGGTCACGCTTGAAGATCTCCGCGAGCGCCAAGAAACGAGGGCTGAATCCGCTGCTCTCACCTACTGCATCTGATTGGACAAATGGAGGCCTCTTCATCGTGATGACAATCGTTAGGGGGAAAGGGTGACTGCGGCGGCGGGTATCCAGACGTACACCTTCCACGTCAACGGCATGCACTGCAAGGCGTGCGTATGGCTCAGCGAGCGCGAACTCGCGGAGCATCCAAGGGTCGTCTCGGCCAAGTCCAGCCTGAGAACACGATCCGTAGAGATTCGCGGCGATTTCGGCGACCGGCCCCCGGACGATATCGCCGAAGAGCTATCCGCCCTCCTTTCCGAGCACTCGCTGTCGACAACGGCACCTAAGAAGCACGTCGCCTGGGACGAGTTCGGCGTCGCCGTTCCCATCGCCATCATCTGCGCCGCCCTTTTCGTGCTGCTGCAAGAGATCGGCATTGTGAATCTCGTGAGCGGCGACACCGTCACTTATGGCATGGCGTTCTTCGTTGGCGTCGTCGCCTCCCTTTCAACGTGCATGGCGATCGTTGGTGGCCTGGTACTCTCGATATCGGCGACGTTCGCGCGGTCGGGGGATAGGACGAAACCGCAGGCCTTGTTCCACATCGGCCGCGTCGCCTCGTTCCTCGTCCTGGGCGGCGTGATCGGACTGCTCGGCTCTGCCTTCCGTCTCAACTCGACGGGGACCTTTGTCTTGAGCCTAACCGTCGCCCTGTTCATGCTCGCGATCGGCGTCAATCTGCTGGATCTGTTCCGCTGGTCGAGCCGTCTCCAACCGTCGATGCCGAGATTCGTATCGAAGCGGGCACTAGGCGCCACGAGCCTGACCCACGCCTTTACGCCGGCGCTGGTCGGTGGTGCGACCTTCTTCCTGCCCTGCGGCTTCACACAGGCGATGCAGTTCTACGCCGTCTCGACCGGCAGTCTCGTTGCCGGGGCTCTCACGATGTTCTTCTTCGCCCTGGGAACGCTGCCGGTGTTGGCGCTGCTTAGTTTCACCTCGCTGGCCGTCCGCACGAGGACTAATCAGGGCGTCTTCTTCAAGACGGCTGGTCTGCTGGTGATCCTTTTCGCCCTGTTCAATGTCCTCAACAGCTTGGCTGCAATCGGCGTGATTGAGCCGGTGTTCAACTGGTAGCTCTGATAGGGATGTGAGGAAGATGAAATCCATACGCACTTCTGCTCTGTTGTTTGTCATCGCCGCCGCTGTTGTGACCGTCGTCGCCGTGATCCTGGTCGCTCACGGCGGCACGAAAGCCGGCGATGCGCTGCAGACGAACGTCTCCAGCGTTGCCGGAAAGCAGATCATCGAGATCAGCGCCAAGGGCGGCTACAGCCCCCAGAACATCACGGCGAAGGCCGATACGGCGACGACTCTCAAGATCAAGACGAGCGGGACCTTCGACTGCTCTTCGTCTCTGACCATCCCGAAGCTCGGCTATCAGACCAATCTTCCACCCTCCGGAGAGACGGTGGTCGATGTGCCGCCTCAGAAAGCGGGATCGGCGCTGACGGGCCTGTGCTCGATGGGGATGTACAGCTTCACCATCCGGTTCGACTAGGGGTGCTCCTGTCCGGTTAGGAGTTCTGCTCAAGCTCTCTCCATCGAGCGAGTGGGGGCCGGAGGGTGATTCTCTGCTTGGTGCTCAAGCGCCTGTCTCGTGCGCCGTGCCCTCTACGAGCAGACGGCGCGCGGTTTCGCATCCTGGCGCGCCTGGCGAGAGCGGCACACTTACAAAACAGGCTATTGCGGCATGACAGGCGGAGGATGGTACACTCCGTCGAGGACGCTCTGCTCGGGGAGGTAGATGCGCAGCGATAGATAAAACGATCCTGCCGGAGTGGGCACCCAGTTCAACTCATGCCCGGCCGGGGCGCTCTGTTGAAAGTAGATGTCCAGCGAGCCATCGGCATTGAACTGCAAACCAGGCGTGCGGTCGCCGACCGCATAGCGCCTGGCGGGATTGTCGATCAGAAAGTGATCGGGCCCATACAATGTGAGCGACCAGAACGCCTTCGCCGGCGGCAACTGGTCGGCAGCGAAGTGCAGCACGTAGTTGTGGTCACCTGAATAGTCCTGCCCATTCGCGTCTTTCTCCGAATGCATATAAACCGCTTCTTCTGGCACATTGGCTCCCCAACCGATCGAGGCTATCGCCGCGCGGAGGGGGAAGTTGTCGTCGTACGTCCCCATCTGGCCCTGACTATCCCAGCCGTTGACGCTGATTGTTGACGCAGCCACCAAGTCGGTAATGCGGTCGGTGCCGTCGATGATGCCCTGGGCGAGAACAGCGCGTGATTCTGCGGTGCCATCTGCTGCGGGGTGCTTACCGGGCCCGATGCCGATAGCAGCGAACCGTCGCATCGCCTCCATGTCCACGTCGCTCGTGGGCGGCGCTATCGCCAGTACGTCGCCCAGCTCATCAAAGAAGGCGGCGCCGGCGGCTGCCACGTCCTGTGGCTTGCCCGGAGGCGAGCCGAGGGACGACGGTGCAGGAGTCGCGCTGACCGGCGTCAACGACTCGAGACGTACTTCGGACATGACGTTGTGCGCGACGGGCAGGTCATCGGCATTCAACACGAGGAATCGACCCAACATGAACACCAGCGAGGTCGGTGCGTTGAACAGCTCTGAGCCAGCCGGTACTGTGCCTTCCCAGCCGGGTGGCGCGATAACCCAAGACCCCCCGTCGCCCCCGGTTGCCCGCGTCCCAATATACGCGAACGACTCGGTGTTCATCGCCAGGAACTGGAAGGTGTAGTAGCGGTCGCGTATCTCCGGCACGGTCAACATGTAGGGGCCGTCGCGCAGGTCGAGGATGGACACCTCGTACAGCGTGTCGACGTTCGGCGCGACAACGGTCCGGCTCGAAGCGTCGGACAGTTGTGCCTGCGCGTAGAGGTGGTTGATGCCGACAACGGGTGCAAGCGACTGCATCGTGCGCATCGTGATGACGAACGGTAGTCCCCAGATATAGGCGTCGGCCGCGAGCGTTGATGCGCCGTCCTTT
>Ga0315286_10006149_pt1 | contig 11661 bp, 15 predicted proteins | sample YL17G10_0_MG_FD_205038 | JGI IMG/M metagenome (GOLD analysis project Ga0315286, IMG submission 205038) | Sediment microbial communities from Yellowstone Lake, YNP, Wyoming, USA - YL17G10_0 | ecosystem: Environmental > Aquatic > Freshwater > Lake > Sediment | place: USA: Wyoming | collected... | reverse complement strand
CTCCCGGCCGCCGCGGATCCATCCGAACCTAAGACGCAGCTCCAGGTTGGTGATCCCCGTGTAGAGCAGCTCCGGCGTGATGCTGTAGCTCCGGTCGTTCAGATTGACCATCGTCGTCAAGGAAGGGCTGAAATAGAGGATGTCCATCGGTTCCTTCTGGCTCAGCCTCAGGTAGAGGTAATCCTCCATCGGGTTGTTGCGGCCATAGCCGCCGGCGGCCAGGTTTTGCGCGCCGGTCAGCATCCGGGCGTTCCCCGTCGTCCGATAGAGCTCGTAGCTCCGCTGAATATAACTGAAATAGTTTTCCATGGCGTCGGCGCTGAACCCTGTGCCATTGTGGTAGTATTCGAAGATGGTCGTCAGATCGAAGGTGGTCAGATGGCGGACGCCGATCAGGCCGCTGACGGCGTCCCGGGTTTCCGAGTAAACGGCGCCCGCGGCGTCGAGAAACTGTTTCCGGTCGTCTTGGATGTGGGCCAGTTCACCGTGAATCTCGAAGCTGGTTGTGATGTTCCGTGAAAAATCGATGCCGATACGGGCCGTCCGGCTGCCGTCGGCGACATAGATCAGATCCAGGTCCGTATCGTACAGGAGGAGATAGAGCTTCGCGGCTGCGTTAAGGCGGTTGTTCACACCGAAGCCGTCGTTCATGTGCTCGTAGACGGGGAAGAGGACCGGCGTGAACGAAAGGGTTTTCAGCGGGCCGTCGAAGCTCCGGATGTAATCCATCGCGGCCATGATGTTCCCTTCGGTGGACAGTTCGGGATCGTTAGGGTCCTTGGCGCGGTCGAGGAAATTGACAGGGTTCCAAGCGTAACCCTTGCCCCATTTCAGATTCTTCTTGCCGATTTCGAACTTCCAGGAGTCCGAGGGTTTCAGGGTTCCATACCCCTCGAAGATGGCCGTCCGCTCGGCGCCGCCTGTAAAGGACGCGTACCGGTAGTCCGTATTCGTCTTGAGATAGAGGCGTCCCATGCCTTTCTCATAGCTGCCCTCCAACTGCAGGCGGGCGTTCCATTCTTCCAGGGTCGCCCCCCGGTCCCGATTGTAATATTGAAGCTTGTAGAGGGCGGAATCCCTGTCCAGGCCGTACACGACGGGGCGGAGTTCCACGTAGCCGCCGACATGATAGGGTCTCTTCTCGATCTCCGAAATGTCGAAGGTATAGGACTCCTCGGCAAGACCCGCTGTGGGCAGAAGCAGCGCAAAACCAATAAGCAGGATCAGCTTGAGGAACAAACGGGTCATGAAGAAATCCTTATTGCGACACCTTTAATTTTCCGTCCTCCATGTCATTGCGAGGAACAAAGTGACGAAGCAATCCCGTGAGATTGCTTCGCTTCGCTCGCAATGACAACTCGAGTTTTTCCAAAGTCTCTTAGCCTGCTACCGCAGGGATTCCAGGTTCGGCATGAAGGTCAGGGTGAAGACTTCATCCTTGAAATCGCGCTTCTTGATCCCGGCGAAAATCATGACCGACTTGTACCCCTTGTAGAGGGGGCTGTCCGTTTCGATCACCGCCGGCCGCGTGATCCCGCCGCCGAAGCTCTTGACGTCCTTGAAGTAGAGGGTCTTGATCAGCATGTTCGCCTCGGTGAGGCATTCGATCCTTGTCGGCAGGACGTTCTTCTTGTCCGCCCATATCTTGAGCCGGTCATAGGCCACGGTCTTGGTTTTCGCCTTGACATAGAGGAGGTATTCGCCGCCTTTTTCCTCCACCTTTTCCACGTCGTATTCCGCAGCGTAGTCCAACTGGAGGATGTCGGCGTTGTTGAAGACGCCTCCGACGACGGACTGGAGGCTCGTGATCCGGATCGGCTTGCCGACGTTCGGGATGAAGAGCCACATGTTGTCGCCCAGCCGCAGGGTGCTTCTCCCCTTTTCGCTCGCCGGGGCGATAAACAGGGAGGCCACCTTGTCGACACCCTTTTTAACGGTAAAGAAGGTGAATTCCTTCTTTTTGCTGTCGGGCTCGATATTGATGAGCTTGCGATATGACTCATAGGTCTCGGGGCTGAGGTTTCGGTCCACCTGTTTCAACAGCGCCGTACCATCGATGGCATAAACCGGCAGGGCAATGAGCAGTGATAAAAAAACGACTATCCATTTCATGTTCCGCATGGAAGCCTCCTATACATGTCTGAGCGCCTTGATCGGCTCCATGCGCGACGCCTTGAAGGCGGGCTGAAGACTGGCGATGACCGAGACGATGATGACCGTGGCCGAGATCACGAGAATGTCGGCCGGATAGACGCCGGCCTGGAGGATAATCCCCTTCTGCTGGCCGAAGGTGTAACTGATTTTGAACAGGTTCAGGATATAGACAATGGCGATTCCCATGACATCGCCGATCAGGGCGCCCGCGACCCCCATGCAGAATCCCTCGATCACGAACATGTTCAGGATCGTCCCGGGGAGCGTGCCGATGGCCGCGATGGTTCCGATCTCCCTGATCCGTTCGTAGACGGCCATGATCATCACGTTCATGATGCTGATCAGGACGATGGCGATGAGCATGAGTTTGATGAAAAAGGTCATCACGTCGATCATCCGGGCGATGCTGAAGAAGGGCGAGAGCTTCTCCCAGATGTGGACCTCAAAGAGGGGTTTGCCTTGCTGATTGAGTTCCTTGGCGAGCAGGCCGTCGAGCTTTTCGCCGAAGGCGGCCAGCTTGCCGAAGTCCTTGAGCCGGACGGCGTATTCGCTCACCTGCTGACCATCCATGCGCAGGAGTTCCCGGGCGTCGTCCATGTGGATGTACCCGTCCCGGCCGCCGGGACCGGTCGCGCTCTCCATCACGCCCGTCACAGTGAACTGCTTGCCGTTGACCGAGCCGTCGGCATTGGTCGCCACGATGACCACCATATCGCCGGGCTTCACCTTCATGCCCCGGGAGAGAAGTTCCGGGATCAGAATTCCGCCCGGTTTCAGCTCCTTGGCACCGTCCGTCACCCTTTCGGGAAGGAGCGGCACCGTCTTGAATTCCTTCTCGGGATAGATAGCGGTCAGCCGGATGCTCGACGTCTCGGTGAAATTGCTGAACATGCCGCCGAATTTTACGCGCGGCGAGTAGGCCTCGATCTCCGGCTGCTCGTTCAGAATCTTTTCCAGCCGGCTGATGGCGCCACCCTTGAGGTTGAGGTTGAGGGGCAACGTCTCGATGGAGGCGACAAAGCCCTTCCGGTGCACCTGCAGGTGCCCGATCATGGAGTCGGTAATCTGGCCGATCATCATGTTCTTGAAGGAGCCGGAAATGGAAACGAACGCCAGGACGAAGACCACGCCGATGGTGATCAGAGATGCGGTCAGAAGCGTTCTTCTTTTGTATCGGAGCAGATTCCGGATCGCGATTTTGAAAAGATTACCCATTGCCGTTTCCTCCCTTGCTCTTTGCGCCGTTGAGTTTTCCGTCTTCGAGCGTGAAGATGGTTTCCGCCTCGCCGACGATTTTCTGGTCGTGGGTCGAAAAGATAAAGGTGGTCTTGAATTCGTTCCGCATCTTTTTCATCAGGGTTAAGACCGTGTAGGCCGTATCATGGTCCAGATTGGCGGTGGGTTCGTCCGCCAGGACCAGTTTGGGGTTGGTCACCAGCGCCCTGGCGATGGCCACCCGCTGCTTCTGACCCCCGGAGATCTGGTCGGGATATTTGTCCCTCTGATCCGCCATCCCCACGGCCGCCAACACAGCGGTCACCCGTCGCCGCCGCTCTTCGATCGGGACCCGCTGGACCATCAAAAGCGGGTATTCGATGTTTTCGTACACCGTCAAGACCGGCAGAAGGTTGAAATCCTGGAAGATAAAGCCGATGGTCCTTCCCCGAAAGGCGGCGCTCGCCTTGCGGTCCAAAGAGGCCACGTCGATTTCGGCAACCGTCAAGGCCCCCTTGGTCGGCTTGTCGAGGCAGCCGATCAGATTGAGCAGCGTCGTCTTGCCGCTCCCCGAAGGCCCGACGAAAGAGACGAACGAGGCGGGTTCAATCTCGAAACTGACATCACTGAGGGCCTGGACCGCCATCTCCCCCGCTCGGTATTCCTTGCTGATATGATTCGCTGAAATCAGTGCCACTGATCATGTCCTCCTTTGTTTGCCTCACCCGCGAGAGGCCGGCTCGCCGGTCAACGGTTCGGAAACCGCTCTTGAGCGCATCTTTCTCGGGTCATAAAAGATACGGGAAGAGCGCGGCTCTCCGGCGTGCGGCACCCTTCCCGTTTTCAGTGGGCGACCCTCCTGATGACTATGCGAGGTTCACCCGTTCGTTGTATGTTACCGTATTCCCCAGCCGGGGGCGTGACCGCCCATCATGCCGGGACCGCCGCCCATGCGTGCCATCCCCCGTCCAGTCCCGTAGGCCTGAATCTTGGCCTGCTGCTCGGGCGTCAGAACCTGCCGCACATCCAGACGGTAGGTCGTTATCTTGTCCGTCAACTGACCGCGCAGGTTCTGAGCCTCTTTCTGGAGGGCCGTGATCTTCTCTTTATCCGGCGTTGTGGCCAGCCACAAGCTCCTCATCTCTTTGCTCTTGCTGAGCATCTGGTCCTGAAGGGGCTGGATATCCTTCAGGTGCGCCGCACGCATTGCATTGATCTTCTCCGTCTGCTCCGCCGTCAAATCGAGCCCCGCCGCCGCTCCGATATCCGCGACATTCCCGGGTCCGTTGCCGTACCCGACCCTCATCCCCCGGTAGGCCATCGCCGGGGATGCCACAATCGCCGCCAGGGCGATCACCGCTACAACCGTCATCATTTTCTTCATGGTTAGTGTCTCCTTTCAAGAGAATTGTTTACGGGTGATATAGCAAGAGACATGCCATCGAAGTTAAAAGAATATAAACATCATATATTGCTTATACTATTTGTGATGATGAAGCATATTGTATATTATACTGTATTCCAATATGGATATATTGTATCCGGTTGAAGTATCCAGTTCGATATCCAACCGGATTAAAAGTATCCACTCAAAAGACCAGGAGCGAAACACCGATGGTTCCCAGGATCAGCCATACAACGTCTTTTTTCCAGCCCAACAGGTAAATCACGGAAATCGCAAACACGGTCCATGACTGCCAGTTGACGAGGGATTGGACGCCGAATTGCAGAACGACAAAGAGGAGAAGCCCGATAAAACCGGACAGGAACCCCCGGATGACCGCCTTGACGATTTTGAGATTCTTGATTTTGGCGTGAGCCCGGCTGAGCAGCATCATGGCCGCCAGTGAAGGGGTGGAAATGCCGATGGTGGCGATGACGGCCCCGATGACTCTCCGGACCTTGTAACCGATAAAAGTGGCCGTGATAGAGACCGGCCCCGGCGTGATCTGTCCCAGCGCGATCCCGTCGCGGAAAGCCGTCAGATCGAGCCAGTGCATCCCGTCGACGACCACGCTCTGAATGATGGGAATGGCGGTAAAGCCGCCGCCGAAGGCAAACGAGCCGATCTTAAAGAAAGTCGCAAAAAGGGTCCACGTCCCGTCAACCAGCCAAAAGGTGACGGCGAGCAACACGCCCAGCGCCGCCGCTGGCACGAGATTTTGCCACCCGGACGTCGCCGGAACGTCAATCCCTACCTCCAGATGTTTCGGGGGGTTTTTCCTGCGCGACCGCTCCGCCGAAGTTAAAGAATAAAGCCCCCAGCGCCCCAGAGATGAGGATGATATAAACCACATTCCAGCGCAGATAGAGGATACCCAGGAATGAAAGCGACGCTATCACGATGCCTTTGAAGGCGTTACGGTCCATGCCCTGGAAGACCGATCTTCCCATCATCAGGGTCGCGTTGACCAGCAATGCGACCACCATCGCCCCGAGGCCCATGAAGATCGAATGGACAAATTTCAGGTCGCCGAACGAGAAATAGGCCCAGGCCAGGACGGTGATGGCAGCCATGGCCGGAAAGGCAAACGCAAAGGGCATCAGGATGCCGCCCCCCCCCTTCAGCTTCCGGCCGATGTAACCCAGCAGGGTCACGCCCGTCGCCCCCGGCAAGAGCTGAGACAGGCTCAAGGCGTTCATGAACTCCTCATCGGAGATCCACCCTTTTTCATGGACAATAACCCTCTTCATCAACGCCAGAATCGCCGGTCCGCCATAGCCGACAGCGCCGACATACAAGGCCGTTTTCAGGATTTCAAACAAGGTCGGCCGTTTCATAGTCATCTATATCCCCATTGAACGAAAAATCCTTCTCAAAGGTTTACACGAAATCCGTCAGGCTTCATGGCATCCGTGCTCGTGCAGATCGCAGACGATTCCCGAATCCTTCAGGTTTCCGGCAAGCCAACCTTCGGCGACCTCTTTCACGTCGCCGGAGCACCCCCTCAGCACATCGATCCCGCAACCGTTCAATACATTCACGGCCCCCTGTCCCATGTTCCCGGCCAGCATCATCTTGACGCCTATCTGCGCAAGCGTCTGGGCGATGTTCGATTTGCAGCCGCAATTTGCCGGAGAGGAAACCGTTTCCTCCGACAGGATTTCATTGTTTTCATTGACGGTGAATACCGTGAAGTACTCACAGTGGCCGAAGTGTTCGTCCACTCGTTCCTGACGTGACGGTAAAGCGATCTTCATGACGTTCTTCCTTTCAAAACAGTTTGATTTTACGCATGCTCTCTGCAATGCGGACAACTCATTTCATTGTGTTTGCCGCAGTCAGGGCTGAATGCCCGGCGGCAGCGCGGACACCGGACCGGTTTTTCCGCCTTCATGGAAACGGAACCGCCTTCAATCTTCAGGATCTTCCCGTTGACGAGAACATCGGCGACCTTCCGGCGCGCCGCCTCGATGATCCTGCCGAAGGTCTGCCGCGAAATGTTCATCCGGGAGGCCGCCTGCTCCTGGTACAACCCTTCGAGGTCGGCCAGGCGGATCGCCTCATACTCGTCGAGGGTCAAAAGCACCTCATCAAAAGACGAAGACGCCGCCCCCTCCGGTTGGAAACAGGTTTTCCCCGGCATGGCGCCGATCTGTCGGCAACACTTCGGTCTCGGCATAATCTCCCTCCTCAGAATCGATAATAAGCATATGCTCATAATATGTCAAGGCCGAAAACAGAGTCATCTTTAAAACTGGAAGGACCCGTGGAAACCATTTTGAGAGGGAAAAAGCAACAGACCAAAGCGCAGGAGATTCAAGCAAGGTATTTGGAAAACGAGGTCACGGTCATGGATTGGTGGGAATTGAAGCTCCCGGTCATATGATGATGGCCGGAGGCTGGAGAATCAACGGTACAGCGGCAGGACGGATCCCTCGAAGAACATGGCAAAGGCGGCAATCCCAGCCAGAAAGACGCCCAGGGCCAGATATTTGTTCATCTTCGTGAAGTTCGCGGCAAACAAAACAAGGATGCACGAACCGAACGCCAGGCAGAAAGGGCAGTAGGTATCCTGAACGACCTGAAAGCGGCCGAGAAGAATTTCTCCGCCCAATGCGCCGGACAGCAACAACGTTCGCAAATGATGGACGGATACGGCCCAACGGGATGCCGGGGGCAGGGTCAACGCCAAAAGCGCAGCCATGTAAAGGATCCCGATCAGCTTCAGGTCCACGCCCAAGAATGTCCCCTGAAGAGAGGAGCAGGAGGTGTCGCAGACCCCGTAAAAGATCATCAACCCGACGCCGATGGCGGGGAAAGCAACGTTGATGATTTTCAGGACTTGATTGCGTGTCATGTATATTCCTTTCCACCCACGGGGATCACTCCCGGAAGATGAAGGTTCATGGCAGAGCCTTAAGGGCGTTTATGATATCCGGCCCCCCGACGAATGCCTTCTTCTGGCCGTTCTGGATAACGACGCAGGTGGGGGTCGCGTTGATTTTGTCCTCCTTGAGCAGGGCGTTGTAACGGTCGAAGGCGGGTTTGGGATCCCAGACGCTGTAGGCGATCCCCTTTTCTTTGAGCAGCGCCTCGATCCGTTCCTGCGTCGTGACATCCTTGTTGGTGGAGGCCTCCAGAAGGATGTTCCGCACCTGGAAGGCATGCTCCAGGTCATTGTTCTCCTTGAGGGCGAAAAGAAAATTCCTGGCGTAGAGAAGCGTGTGCTGGCTGAAGGGGACGTCCACCAGGGTCAGACGGATCACGTTTTTCTTGAGCAGGTCTTTCAGAAGCTGTTCCACGGCGGGCTCCATCGCCCGGCAGGGGGGACAGAAATAATCGGTGTAAAGCCGTACCTCGACAGGCCCCGAGCCGTAAGAGGGGAATGGCGGATCCTGTTCCGCAGCGGATCCGATCCCCGCAACGATCAACCCGGTCAAAATCATCGTGAACAAACCGGAGACAAACGCCTTTTTCAATCCCATTTTTTCCTCCTCATCCCATTGGCTTTACGGAAAACGGGCAAAGAACATTCGCGCCGCCCGTAATTCATCGCAATAAATCCATTCATCTCCATAAGCATATTCACAATAAGGATCACATAAAACCTCCCGCTGCGGCGCCCCCCTGCCTGCGGCAGCGCCATGCATCGCCGCCGCAAGGGAGGATCACCCATCCGAACGCCGCCGTTCCAGATCTGCAAGCGCGTTCTTTGCGCGGGACGCGGGGATCGCCTTTTGCTGCAGAAAGGTGAGATGTTCCACAATGGCCGGCAGCATCCCCGCCGGGAACCCAAGGACCGCCTCGCCGCCCTTGATGTCCGTGGCGTCGCGGCAGCCGTAACATCCGTAACAAAAATTCAACCGGTTTTCAAGGAAAGGAATGACGGCCGAGTCGACACAGGTCGCCTGCAGAACGGCGGTCGAGGCCCGGAGGCGCCGACCGCCATCGGTGTGCAGCGCCGCCAGGGCGATCCACATCAGCCGTTCCGCCTCGTCTTCCACGGCGATGATATCCGGTGGAAAGACAGTTTTCTCCAAGGGGAAAAGGTGCAGAGCGGCGAGCCTACCCGCGGCAAGCCTCGGCATATCTGCGAACATCCGTTTTCCGACCTCCGGATCGGCGACGATGCCGAAACCGACAAGACCCTTGCCTGATTCCAGCCCGACGGGGAGAACGCGGAATCCAAAAGCGGCCGCGGCAGCGGGGCAAGCAATGCCCGCCTCGTCGAGAATCACCGGCTCTCCCCGTCCGGCGAGCATCAGGGCCTGGCAGTAGCGGTGACGATCGAGGAGCCTCACATGTTCGGGAATCGTCTCCTTCGCGAGCAGGAAACGGATGCCCACGGGTGACCGACTCAGCCCCAGAATGGAAGTCATCTCCTTGGCCGATTGTCTGTAGAATTTGATATCCATCTCGTTAACCTCAATCTCCCAAAGGATTCCCCGGCATTACCTCCCAGTAGGGAAGCATCCGGCGAAAGATAAACCACCGCGAAGGCTGGGTGGCTCCGTCCTCGCTGCGGCTGTTGAACGATCCCGCTTCTCTTCCCATATCGCGCCCGTTACACCACGATCAAGCGCCCGTTGGAGTAAGGCGCTAAATCGCAATCCCGAAATAGATGAAAATGTATTTCAGGGAAACGTACAGAAAGAGCAAGCCGAAGAGGAACTTCAAAACGGCCGGCTTGAATTTCGCTACCAGCTTTGCCCCATAGATGGCGCCGATCAGGGCGCCGACGCCGAGGGTGATCGCCACGGGGAGGTTCACCACGTTCTGGTAGAACTTGAAGATGGCGCCGACCAGGGCCATCCAGACGAACGACGCCATCGACGTGCCAATAGCGAGCTTCATCGGCGCCTTGAACAGGTAGATGAACGATGGCACCAGGGCGTACCCGCCGCCAAGGCCCACGATGCCGGTGAGAAAACCGATGGCCGATCCCAGGACGCCCTTCTGGAGAGACGAACCCGGCATTCCTCCCCCGGCCGCCGGCTGCGGCATGGGGTTCTTCCCGAACAGACCTTTGCCGCCCTCGTAGAGCATCCGCAGAGTGACCAGCAAAAAGGCGCAGCCAATGATCAGATCGATGAGTTCCCCGTAGGGCATGACATAAGCGAAAACGACGGAGCCGATGATCACCCCCAGAATGCCGCTCGCCCCCGTGACCCAGGCGGTCTGTTTGTCCACGTTGCCCATGCGGATGTGCTGGACAGCCCCGGAGCCCGCCGTGAAGACCACCGCCGTCAGGGTCGTTCCCACGGCGAAGGCCGGATCGAAATGGAATCCGAAACGGATGACGGGCATCATCAGGGCGCACCCGCCCGTCCCCAGCAATCCGCCGATAACACCGGCCAGAATCCCGACGATGAAGTAAATCACGAAACTCATAACCATGCCTCCTTTCAAGGTTGCGACGCCCCGGAAGTCGCGTCGCGTCATCCCGCCTCCACCCGGGCAATCTCCGGCCCGTTGAGCAACGATGCGGCGCCCGTTGGGACGCGGGCCGCTATTTCAGCAACTCCTCGAACCCCTCCACGGCCGTCGCGAAGATCGTTGAGGCCCTGGCCTGCCGGGCGACCACGATCGTTTCGGCGATTTCTTCCTTGGAGACCCCCGCTTTGGCCGCCCCCTTCATGAAGACGGTCGTGCACATTCGGCTCTCCACGGCGGCAGCCACGGCGATCGAGATCAAATGCTTGTACTTCGGCGGGATGAGGGGCTGTTCCATGACGAATTTCTTGCCCCGAGCCTGTTCAAAAACAAACGCGGGGTTGATCGCGGCCAGGACGCGCATGGGTCGCGGATCCCCGCCGCTCATCTTCTCCATATTGCTGAGTAACTCTTCGATGGTGGGTTGCTGATTTTCCATTGTTTATCCTCCTGATTGTTCGTATTTTGTTAAATTCAAATGCCCGTTGAGCATTTCCATGGCATTCCCCATCCGGTTGTCCGCCACGCGAATGCCTTGTTTTTCAAACCAGCATCGCGTTGCCCTGTCGATGCCGCCGCAGATGAGCGCCTCGATGCCCAAACTGAGGAACTTGACCCGCCGCTCTGCCGAGGAGAGGCGGGCAAGGTCGATCTTCCAGGTCGCACAGACCCTGCCGTCCTCGGTCTGGACAAGGAGCGCCTCCGGGGCCGTGGAAAAATGGGGTGAGACCCTGTCCTTGAACAAGGGGATAGCCACCTTCATCGGGAATACCTCCCGCCGTCCTTTACTGCGCCGATCCAGCAAACAAGAGTAAGGACGGCTTTGCGATGGTGATAGCACAACCTATGCCAACGGCTCACTTTTCCATATTCTCACTGATATTCAAGCGTTGGAATCAATATCGTACGAGACTGTCCCGAAAGGGAAGCGCGATCGTGAAACTGTTTCAGGCGGGCGTTTCGATGATGAAACTGAAGGCGGCGCCGAGCCGGAGCGTCTATGATTCAAATCAATCCGCTCCCCGCCGGAGGATTGAAGAGCCGGACCCGCCGCCAAAAAGAAGGAGAAGATAAAAGATCATCGCAAGGAGGACTTATTTCAGATTGGCGGCGGCTTTGCCTATTTCTTCGATGTGAAGACCGACCGGCATCATCCGGCAGAGACGGTCAGTCAGATGACCTGTTCTCTTCAAAATCGAATTTTCCCTTTGCAAACAGGGACAAACAGGCATCCACAACCTGGGGATCATAAAGGATGCCTCGGCTTTGGGATATTTCTTCCAATGCTTATTATGGCGTGAAATTGCGATAAGTACTTCTTTAAGATGCGGCTTCTTCTTAATCAAAGCTAAATCCGGCCAGATATAGGGAAAGCTTTTCGCGGTTTTCAGCCGAAAGCTCCGGGCAGTGCGCCG
>Ga0315286_10006145_pt1 | contig 11664 bp, 21 predicted proteins | sample YL17G10_0_MG_FD_205038 | JGI IMG/M metagenome (GOLD analysis project Ga0315286, IMG submission 205038) | Sediment microbial communities from Yellowstone Lake, YNP, Wyoming, USA - YL17G10_0 | ecosystem: Environmental > Aquatic > Freshwater > Lake > Sediment | place: USA: Wyoming | collected... | reverse complement strand
GTTGAATAATGAAACTACATGACCTAGTTACCGATCCATCGAAGTTAGCCACATATGGGAAATTTATTTCGCCTGAAGAGGCATATGAACGACTACAGCAAGGTGATACAGCACCTTATTTGATTAAGGCAATTGCAAGTGATCCGAAATGGGCATATGAATATGCATATAATATCAGCAAAGGTCGATTTCCAGAAGGCGAGAAAGCAATTGCAAGCGATCCAGAATGGGCATATCAGTATGCACGTGATATCATCAAGTGGCGATGGCCAGAAGCCGAAAAAGCAATTGCAAGTGATCCATATTATGCATATGCATATGCACGTGATATCATCAAAGGTCGATGGCCAGAAGGCGAGAAAGCAATTGCAAGTGATTCAGAATATGCATATTTATATGCACGGCGCCGGCAAGGTCGATTTCTAGAAGGTGAGAAAGCAATTGCAAGTGATTCAGCATGGGCATATTTATATGCACGTCATATCATCAAAGGTCGATGGCCAGAAGGCGAGAAAGCAATTGCAAGTAGTCCATATTATGCAAATCTATACCAGGGATTTCTGAACGGGTTGAATAATGAAACTACATGACCTAGTTACCGATCCATCGAAGTTAGCCACATATGGGAAATTTATTTCGCCTGAAGAGGCATATGAACGACTACAGCAAGGTGATAAAGCACCTTATTTGATTAAAGCAATTGCAAGTAATCCATATTATGCATATGAGTATGCACGTTATGTCATCAAAGGTCGATTTCCAGAAGGTGAGAAAGCAATTGCAAGTGCTCCAAATTATGCATATTCATATGCATATTTTATTTCAAAAGGTCGATGGCCAGAAGGTGAGAAAGCAATCGTAACTGCTCCATATTGGGCATATCTCTATGCACGTCATATCATCAAAGGTCGATGGCCAGAAGGCGAGAAAGCGATTGCAAGTGATCGACGTTATGCGAATCTATACCAGGGATTTCTGAACGGGTTGAATAATGAAACTACATGACCTAGTTACCGATCCATCGAAGTTAGCCACATATGGGAAATTTATTTCGCCTGAAGAGGCATATGAACGACTACAGCAAGGTGATACAGCACCTTATTTGATTAAAGCCGTTGCACTTGATCCAAAATGGGCATATGCATATGCACGTAGTGTCATCAAAGGTCGATGGCCAGAAGGTGAGAAAGCAATTGCAAGTGATCCAAAATGGGCATATTATTATGCACGTGATGTTATCAACGGTCGATTTCCAGAAGGCGAGAAAGTGATTGCAAGTGATCCAGATTGGGCATATGACTATGCAAATGATATCATCGGCGGTCGATGGCCAGAAGGTGAGAAATCTGGAACTGATCCCGAATGAATTACGTCGCATACGTTTTGGATGAAAGGTCTGTCAATATACTTAAGGAAGTGTTCCCTCCAAAGTATCCAGACTTTATCGGACATCATATTACATATAGATTGGGAACATCAATTGTTCCGAAACAACCTAAACTTGTCGAGGTTGTGGGATACGTTGACGACAAGGAGGGCCTTGAGGCTCTTATTGTCGAAGTCGATGGTACGATTGAAAGGCGAGATGGTGGCGTATACCACATTACGTGGTCGCTCGATAGGAGTCTTGGTATGAAGCCAAGTAATTCCAATCTGATTATCGCGCATTTCGGATATGTTCCAACAGAGAGAATACAGATTAACACATTAATAGAGACATTATGACTATGAGACTAATAGAAGTAGAACAACTGACAATTTACTGCGACCTTGATGGCGTCCTTGTGGACTTTGTCAAAAGAGCACAGGAACTCGTTCCGGAATTTCAGAGTGATTCTCATCCAGTAGACAAAGAAACGAAAAAACTGCACAATAAATTGTGGAAGATTGTTGGTGGACGAGCAAAACGTGGTGAGATGTTCTGGGGTGAGATGGACCCACTACCAGATGCGTTCGAGTTGTGGAATTACATTGGTCAATATGAGCCAAAAATTCTTTCGGCGACAGGAAGTGTCGGAAACGCAGTACAAGAGAAACATCAATGGGTTAAAGACCATCTTGGCGATGAAGTTATAGTTCATCTTGTACAGAAGGCAGCTGATAAGGCACAATTTGCGACACCAACAAGAATCCTGATTGATGACAAAATGAAAGCAATAACACCATGGCTTGAAGCTGGTGGAATCGGTGTTTTCCATACCAGTGCCGAAGACACAATCAAGCAATTAAAGGAGCTTGGATTATAGTGCATCTACATGAAATCTACCAAATGCCACAGCATGGATATATAACATCCATGCAACAAAAGAGCGGAAAAGAGACAGTATCATTAGACGATATGGGACTGGGGTACACACTTCGTGACATTCTCACGACTCAAGATGGATTTCAAGAACTTGAACAACAAGGAAGTATTGTGTATGGTGTTCAAGAAACAAAGAAATACGAGAAAGCGTACATTGCGTACGACGAAAATAAGATTAAACAGTATGACGAAAATCCTGGCTCATTTAAACAGTGGGAATATATTGCTGGTTTCCTAATGGTCGAAAAGTCCCCAACAAGAAAAGATTGGGTCGCTTGGGAGATTCAACTTGGTTGGGTTAATCCTGAATATAGAAGCAAAGGAATTGGTAAGAAACTTCACGAAGTTGCAATTCTTCAAGACAACATTATCCTGATCTCCGACGATACACAATCGACAAGAGCAACGCAATTAAAGAACTCGCTTTCTGGTAATCCAAACATTACTGCTTGGGTAATGGATATCAACCATCCAGAAAAAGCATATCCACTCCAATATAATAAGTCTACAGGTGATCTACATACAGATAAAAGGGTCTACTATAAAAAATGGGGCAATCAAGCTGAAGCCATGCGACTTGTGTTCATGAAGCGTAGTCACAGGAGCGCAGAATAATACAAAGAAGTCAACAGGGTTCAATAGTTAACAACGATAAATATAGTTTTAGAGATCGTACTATGAAACTATTTGAAATGTTTGATGTTCAGTACATCATTGCACCAGTTGGGTCCAATAAATGGACCGTTGCAAAATTTACTGACAGAAAGCATCCCGATAATGTGTATACAGTTACACAAAAGAAACCTAATATGTTTTGGACTGACTCTCCTGGATTTATTAAAGTCGGACAGGATGTTAAAACGATCAAACTTGTCAAACAGTTTATCGCTGATAATCAACCCAGAATGACATACTATGTCTATAATGATGTTTCTGGTCAAATTACACAACATAAGTTCGGTAGTCTTGATGAGAGCGACGAGTCAAAAAAACTAAAGGCAGCATTCCGTGATTATAATGGAAAGGTATACGTTGTAGGTCCAATACATAACAAAAATCTTGTTCCGGACGAAGTAAAGAAAAATGACTTGCTATTTGCGGCGTTAGAACCTGGATTTGTTACAGTTAAAGGTACTTTTCTTGACCGCGATCAAGCACTTGATTTCATAAACGATATACAACCTTCTCAATCCACAATGGGTCAAGGTAGACGCGATCACGGTGGACTTACATCATCTATGTTGGGACACAAAGAAGAACAAGAATCTGCTACGAACGTATTACAATTCCCAGACCGTAAGGGACAAATAAAGCAACAAAAGGGGGACGATTTTACAGAAAAACTTCGTGGTCTAGCAGCAGACATGCCAAATGTGTTTAGAGCACAACAAGAAGGTGAGGACAAGGTTAAACAACTTGTTGCTCGACACAGTGATACCGTTCGTAAAAGACGTCTTCCAATATCAATGGCAATTAGACCAGCAATGACACAATATAGTCAGTCTGTTGATCCAATTGACGTTTTATGGTTTGAGATGGACGAAGATCCACTTGTGCAACAGTATATTCGTGAACACATAGATGAAATTTTAGCGGAACTTGAAACAGAAAGAAACGAATTAGAGAAATTAAAACAGTATGTTCAACAGAAACTTGTTCCAACCGTAATGGCTCCTCAGTATTTGTTTAGTGATACAGGTCTAAGTGGAATGATCTTTAATACGACAAGAATTCTCGAGGTGTTCGGGGATTTTAAGAAAAAGACACTCAAATGAAACTAGATGAAATAACGCAAGGTATTCTACCAAGACGCCTACCAACATCCGTAACAGACTCAGATCAATGTGAGGTTTTTGAGGAACCCAATGTTAGATGCATAAACCCTGCAACAACAATTATGGAAGAGCCATACACACCAGGACGATTCAAAATTCGTACGTGTGACCAATGTGCAAGATATTTACAAAGCACGGGGTATCATAATAGAGGACCAATAAAATGAAACTAGATGAAGTAGTACTACCAAGGCGTTTACCAACAAGCAAGGGCAGAGAACAGATCCCAGGAGTTGATTGGTCACATAAAGTCGAAGATCTCGGCAACGGAAGAATAAGAGTAATTGTGTATGAGGATGATGGTGTAACAGTCAAAGAGATTCTTGAAGGATCACGCGAAAACATTATCAACATTCTTACAGGTGGTGAGGATGATGAAAGATTCCATCAAAATCAGGACGACTTTGAAGAAATGAATGACGATTATTCATCTGGTTACGAAGCAGAGCCCATTGGTCACGATGACGATGATCGTTTAGATTAATAAGTTACAGTTGAAAGTTTCTCGTTGAACGATATATAATAATTCATTGAGTGCGGATATAATTCAGTGGTAGAATGTTTGCTTGCCAAGCAAGATGTCGAGGGTTCGAGTCCCTCTATCCGCTCCAAATAATGCGGGTTTGGTCTAGAGGTTGGGCCTCTGCCTTCCAAGCAGAAGAGGCCGATTCGAGTTCGGCAACCCGCTCCATTTCCTAAGGAACAATATGAAACCAATAATAATCACTATTGTACTCTTTGTCGCCCTTATAGGTGTATTGTACTTCTCGTACGGAATACTCTTCTCGTACGGAATACTCCAACAACTAACAACTATGATGTGACCATCATATATTGCGTACCTAATTTGGATCCGTCCAATTTTTCAGATGCACATATTCGATTAACATAGGAAATCTTGTAGGTTCTAAAAGTATAATAATAAGGAGACCAATATCAGAATCCTTTCGTTCAACAACAAGTTTGAGTCCGGGCAATACAAAGGTACAACAGTTGATTGGGTCGTTTATTATAACCCGCAATACCTTCTTTGGGTCAATGAGCACGTTGATACTATCAAATTTGCCCCAACAGTAATCAAGGCTGCCAAAAAGCGTCAAGAAGAACAACACAAGCAGTACCAACGATATCCAAGATATGACACAGATTACGACGAACACGACTTTGAGATTAGTGCGTATGAACTTAGCATAGATTGGTGGGATGACTAGTCCCCCTTTTCGTTGAATCCAAATTTAGTTTCCCTGATAATAAAGAACGCGCTGGATCATAAGGTCCAGCGTTTTCTTTTGGTTGTTGAAAAATTAAGAGAACTATAGTAAAATAATCATCTGATTCTATAAAAAGGATAATAACATGGATCTACATACATACGTACAAGGTGCTATTAAGACTGAGAGCATTATCGAGGAATTTAGAACACAAGGAATAGATGCAGAGTTCGCAATTAGATTTGCTGTAACAGCAGCACAAATTGTTGATGTTGTCAAGAAGGCAGCATACTATAATAAACCATACGATTCGGACAAACTAAACAAGTTAATCCTTGAAGCAAAGACGTACCTAACATCAATGCCAACACTTGTAGAAAATAGAATGACGTTTGCAGTTGATACACGTCTTGCGCATTGTGCAATTGGATTGTTTACAGAGTCAGGAGAGATTTTAGAAGCACTTCTTAACCCTGATCTTGATTATGTTAATATTCGTGAAGAGTTGGGCGATTCGGAATGGTATCAGGCTATTGGTTATGATGCACTACAAATCAATCCAGAAGACAATCTCCAGAACAATCACGACAAACTGAAAGCACGTTTCCCTAATAAATTTTCCTCTGATGATGCCATCAATCGTAATTTGAATTTGGAAAGGGAAATCCTGGAGGATTTCGCTGGAAAAACGGCGAACTTATAAGAGATATCAATTGAGAAATTCAATTTCCAATTTTACAATTCCACAGATTCCACTTGTTGTCAAAACAGATGAAAGGGGCCTTTATCTTGAACACAACTGTAAGCGGTGGCGGCAACGACCCGAAACTTATGTGTCAAATAAAGTCGTTCAATGGTGGGTTAAAGAAGGCGACATTGTATTCGTGGTTGGATCTGCAGCATTCTTAGGCACTTGGCTTGTTGTTAGCAGCGAGGGCATAAAAGAGGACTGGTATGTTGACTAAATTGATATTTAAAAAGGACTAAAATATGTTAGAACTTCAAATTTTTCTCAATCGACTCAATCAAAGGTGGTATGAGCTACGTTGTCGTGTATGGGACAAATATAATGTGTTCCACGTAACGACACTTGCACCAACATATTCTGATCCCGTAGAACAACTCCTTCACGTGAACTTCTACATTCTTACCATGTTTGTTGAGAAAGAACATCCTTTTGGTCTAGAGTTCTCAAAGCAAACAATGATTGAATCAATTTCTTGGCTTCTTGAACACAATGGCGAAAATGAAGATTATGCCCGTCCGCAATTGGATCATCAACATGCAAAGAGCAAAGAGGCAATTGAACTCTATTGTTGGTGGAAGTACGATCGTCCAATTCGGGAAGAACAGCGAAATGATAATTACGACTACGACTTCGATCAAGACTGTGAGAATGAAGATCAAAAAATGCTTCACCGTCTAGTTGATATCCGCCGTTCTCTGTGGACATAAGAGATTTCTTGATAGTGTCAATATAGAGATCTTTTGGAAACCGAGTGGAAAAGATTTTGTATCTAGACTATGACGGACCACTACACCCTGATAATGTGTACCTCATCAAAGGGCGACCTACGTTAAATACTCCAGGTCTAAATCTATTTGTCTGGGCACCATTGGTCGTAAGTGCTCTTGAACAATATCCTGATGTTAGAATCGTTCTCAGTACATCGTGGGTTCATTTGAAGAGAAACTATCAGTGGGCTAAAAGTTGGTTACCTGAGGAACTACAAAAAAATGTAATCGGCGCGACATGGCACTCCTCAATGGTCAAGGGAACCCTATGGAGTCATGGATTTAACCCATTTAATGATCTTACCAGATACCAACAGATACATAGAGATTCACAACGAAGGGGTCTATTAGACTGGATTGCACTTGATAATGACGATGAAGGATGGCCACAACACAAAAGGGATCATCTTGTGCATGTCAGTGATGACCTCGGTATTAGTGAACCCGGAAAGGTTGAAGAACTTATAGAGAAGCTAGGTAGATTATGAAAGATAAACAACCATTGTTTTCACTAACAGCGGCCGACTTTAAGTGGTCGTATACGAGAGGAACTGGACCGGGTGGTCAGAAAAAAAATAAAACGAACAGTGCAGTTCATTGCAAACATGAACCATCAGGAGCACATGGATATGCCGAAGATACAAGGTCTCAGCATGATAATAAAAGCCTAGCATTTGAGCGAATGACAAACACAAAAGAGTTCAAACAATGGCTAAATCTTGAAATAATGAGACGAGTTGGTATATTGGGCGAGATAGAAAGAAATGTCGAACGGGAGATGCAAAAGGTTAAGCTTGAAGTTCGACAAGACGGTAAATGGACCGAAGTAGATAAGAACAGCCAATTGGATGAGGGAAATCAAAATGAACACAGTTAGTGAACACAATGTGCAAAAGCTGGTAGAAAAGAAGAAGGCAAAATTGTTTGATGTTCGTAGTCCTGTTGACTTTGCGAAGGGATCGTTGCCACCAGCACAAAATCTTGTTCTACGAAACATTTCAAAACTCGTCGCACTTGCAGATAAGAAAGACCATATTGTATTCTTTGGTAATACTGATGCAAAAATGGCAGCACAATATGCATTTGGTATGGGATATACTAATATTCACTATGTTGAAACACTACCAATGTGGGGAGACAAAGCGAAGACAGATAAATAGTCATATAGTAAAAGGAGATCGTAATGAGCTTACTAAAAGAAATAAATCAAACTGTTACCAACCTAGATTCACTGTGTGAAAATATTGAGGTACCATCCGAAAAGACACTCAGCAATCTTGACGTTGCACTTATTGAAACAGCTGAAAGTCTACTAGGTAAGGTCTTTGCACAAGTTGGAGCAAGTAAGGCCATTGACCAAAATACAGCAAATATCGTCATGGGTTTATATGCACTTGGTAACAAAGAACTAGGTCCACAGATTCAACAACAGATGAGCAGTCTCGGTAAACAAGGAACTCCTCTAAAGGTTGCATTGCAACTTGCTGGTGATGATGAGCAAGTTAATAAGGTTCTTGCAACATTCGGCGAACAATATGCGAGTGCAAATAGAGAAGGTCAACCGTGGCAAATTCGAAACATGTTGGTTGGTGCAAACGTTCTTGATGCTAATCAACGTGACGTTGTAAAGAAGATTCTCCAAAAAGCACAACAACAGTATCGTGTTGCTCTTTCTAAACAAAGTCAACAAACACAACAGAATCAAAAGACACCCACAAAAACTACAACACCACAAATGAATGTTACACAGGCTGGTATGACAAATATGGGAACAACAACTCCTGTTGGCTCAGTAGCATAAGCCTCGTTGACACCTCTTTAAAACCAAGAGATAATATTGACAATATTATCTCTTTCCTTTTTGGTGAAAATATGACGTCTAGGATTCGTTGTGTCAAATAATCTTACACCACTACCATGATTATATTTCATAAATGGCACTTTGTGATCACTTCTTGGATCTTTCTGCATCTTGATCTGCCACTACGAAACAAACTTGCACAGTATGGTCTTTGCAAACCATTCACATTCAAATCTTCTTTCGAACTATATGACAAAGAAGGCAACCTAAATCCCGAATTCATGAACTTCTGATGGTACACAAATGTTTGAAAAGCTAAAGAAATGGAACCTTAAACAAATGCACAACATACGTGCTGGTAATGTATATTACGCATATGTTCGATGGTGCAATTATCCTATTCGCGACTATCATGAATTGTATTTAGGTAATGTTGCTCTCCCAAGAGAAGAAGGTAAATTCAATGAAATTCGTGTAAAACTTGGACTTGAGCCTGTACAAATGCTTAACGCTCAATGGTACATCAAAGGCGAGCGATTCGGCACTCGCGAGCTGTTGTTTTACAACTGGAGAGACATCCTCATTTAAGACTATGTTTAAGAGTTAAAGACCAACAATAAATACTCTGATGAAACTGATACAAGAAACCAACAACAAAGTCAATCTAGAGGAAAAACTTCTACAGGGAACTCTCACAACCCTGATTTCCGTCTGTGATAACCAAACTCCACTCAATGAAGGTATTCAAGACCTTCGAGTAAACATCCGTCGCTACCTAGTTAACAATCACGATGTCGATCTTTCCACAGCCGTTCGTCTCGGGCACGCACTTGTATTCGCCGAAGAACTAGAACGTGAACTTGGAAAATCAACAAAGTATAGCGAGGGGTCGCTAAAGAATGCAATGGAACAACTCCTTGGTGTTGCAATCGAAAGGGCAACAGATAAGGAATCACCAACTAAAGTTGCAGATGCAATCCGTGAAACCATTCAACGTCTTGCTGGTACACCAGAAATGGTAGAAACAGCAAGAAAGACTTTTGACAAACTTGCTCAACGGTTTGAGTCAAACGATACTGTATTACACCTTAGGGCAATGAAGATTGCATCTTCTATCCTTAAGAGCAACAAAGATCCACAACAGAGAAGGGAACTATTAACAATCATATAAAGGAGGTACAGCAGACGTTCCAAAACAGTCGGTGGATAATAACAATCAACTTACAGAAGGAACAGCAATGGCAAAACGTAGGTCTCAAGAAGAGCAGCAAAACCTACAGATGATAACAAATAACATAGATGCCATTAACCGTGGTCCACAGAAGAAAAAATGGACTAAGCATGACTTAAGAAATGTACAACCTCTAACAGAAAATCAACAAGCAATGTTCCGTCAGTATTATCAGGGTGATCAACTCTGCGTATACGGATCAGCTGGAACAGGTAAGTCGTTCCTCTCATTGTATCTAGCAATGTGTGATATCATTGATCCTAATCGTCCACAAAATCGTCTCATTTTAATCCGTTCTGCAGTTCCAACTCGCGATCTTGGTTTTATGCCAGGAACATATGAAGAAAAGACTCGAATGTATGAGGTTGCATATGTTGATCTATTTGCTGAACTGTTTAATCGAGTGTCAACGTATGACGATCTTAAGACTGCTGGGCTTGTAAGGTTTATGACTACATCATATTTACGTGGTCTAACGTGGGATAATTCCATCATTGTCGTCGACGAATGTCAGGACATGACATATCACGAACTTAATACAGTAATGACGCGTGTTGGTAGAAACTCAAGGGTACTTTTCGCTGGAGACCATGCGCAAAATGATCTTCATTCAAAAAAGAACGGAGATAGATCAGGAATCGAAAGATTCTTAAGGACGATCAAGTTGATGCCTGAATTCACAACGGTTCAATTTGGTCCACAAGATATTGTTCGAAGTGATCTCGTCCGTTCGTGGATTATAGCAAGTGAACAAACAAGAGACTAATTACTTCCTACGATCCCACAACCTTTCGAGCGACTTTTCGGTCGCAGTCAACCTTGCTTTCAGATCAGCAATTGTTGTTTGTTGATCTGAAAGCTCATTTTGCAGGTCCTTGATCTGTCGTTCGTGATCTTTGTTAATCTCTTGTAAGGCAACTTGTTGTTCAGCCATAATGACAATCTTCGACTGGTAAGAACCATATCCAAGTGCTAACGTAACAATGAGTACGAGAAATGTAATTACATCCTTGATTGTTAACGACAGTGGTATTCGAATCTGTAGACCCTCTGAAGGCTTCTCGGTCTTATTGGTCATGGTTGCTCCTTTCCCTTATTTATCAAACTATGTTTTCAAAGTGTTAACATACATTAACATAAATACAATACACTAAATCACCTTTCTCTAACTCAACAATGACTAAAATAGATCGTCAAAAAATGTGCCGCAAGTTTTGGATCAAAGCTACTTTGATCGTTGTCGTGTTTGGCAATGCGTTTGGATATGCGTCATATAAGATCGATACTAATACAATGACACCATTCGCAAAACTATACCAACAAGTACAAGTACAACATGAATGATCTGCTGTTGTGGTTCTTCAATATCTTCATGCCAGCACTTTTTAAGTTCTGGATTGGTATGTTGTTCGTCTGGGGTATTGTTGTGATATATGGTCTTTACGAAATTACAATGTTTGTGCGAACTCGTAGACACTATTCTAGATCTATAGCTGGAATTTCTAGGTGGGTAGTTATCGGTATGACTGCTATACTTGGTATACTACTATTTATATCTCCAACTCAATTGTTACCCTATTATGATGTTGCTGGAATAATCGCGATATGGTATGCGATTCTTCTCGCTCGGATCACAATGACATGTCTTAAAGTTTGGCCTATATTACATTATCACCAGTCAAAACATATAGTGCTTGAATAATTTTACACATAAATGAGGTCAATATGTTAGAAAAAAGTTATGTGTATGAAAATATGGAAGTCGT
>Ga0315286_10006144_pt1 | contig 11664 bp, 3 predicted proteins | sample YL17G10_0_MG_FD_205038 | JGI IMG/M metagenome (GOLD analysis project Ga0315286, IMG submission 205038) | Sediment microbial communities from Yellowstone Lake, YNP, Wyoming, USA - YL17G10_0 | ecosystem: Environmental > Aquatic > Freshwater > Lake > Sediment | place: USA: Wyoming | collected... | reverse complement strand
CCCACATTCGTCCGCCCATCATCTCCGCCAGCCGCTGGCTGATGGCCAATCCCAGCCCGGTGCCTCCGTACTTGCGCGTGGTCGAGCTGTCGACCTGGCTGAAGGATTGGAAGAGGCGGTCCATGCGGTCCGGTGGGATGCCGACGCCGGTGTCGCGGACGGAGAAGTGGAGCTCGCACCCCCCCTCAGTCCCCCCCGCAGGCGGGGGGGAGGGAGACACAGAGACTACCACCTCCCCCTGCTCGGTGAACTTGATGGCATTGCCGATCAGGTTGACCAGGATCTGGCGCAGGCGGGTGACGTCGCCGACGATGGCCGCGGGCACATCTGGCTCCATCAGGTAGGCCAGGTTGAGGTTCTTCTCCCGCGCCTTGGGCGCCAGCAGGTCGAGCGCGCCCTCCACGCATTCGCGCAGGTCGAACGGTGTGCTCTCCAGGTCGAGCCGGCCGGCCTCGATCTTGGAAAAGTCAAGGATGTCGTTGATGATGGTCAGCAGCGCGTCGCCGCTGGTGCGGATCGTCTCGGCAAAGTCGCGCTGCTCGGCGTTGAGGGGGGTATCGAGCAGCAGGCTGGTCATGCCGATGACGGCGTTCATGGGGGTGCGGATCTCGTGGCTCATGGTGGCCAGGAAGGCGCTCTTGGCCTGGGTGGCCGATTCGGCCGCGGCCTTGGCCTGGCGCAGTTCCTCCTCGGCCCGCTTGCGGTCGGTGATGTCGCGGATGATCTCGATGGCGCCGACGATGTCGCCCTTTGAGTTCCGCAGCGCCGAGGCGGTGGCGTACATGTACGCCGGCTTGCCTTTCAGATTCGGCACAGACGTTTCGCCCAGCAGGAGGGCAGCCTGCCGCTCGATGTGGGCGTACTTCCTCTCCACTTCTTCATCGGGCAGCAGCACAAGGTCGATCAGGATCGGCCTGCGCTCCCCGAAGAAGGGGAGTGCGTGTTCGTGGTTACCCTTGCCCAGCATGTCCGCCGCTTTGACTCCGGTCATCTCCTCCATGGCGCGGTTCCAGGCGATGACCTTGCCGTCGCGGTCGATGACCAGCGTGGCATCGGGCAGAAAGTCGATGATGTCGGCCATGCGGCGCTGCGATTCGTGGGCCGCTTCGAACAGGCGAGCGTTCTCGATGGCCACCGCCGCCTGCTGGGCCAGCCCAATCGAGAAACTGAGCTCGGCCTCATTGAACACCGGATCCTGCGGGTCGCGCCACACGGCCAGGGCGCCGATGGCCCGCCCCTGGACCAGGAGGGGCGCCACCATCAGCTTTTCGCCTGCGGCGGTCGCTTCGGTGCCGGGGATGTGTACCCCGCGTGGATCCTTGGTCGTGTCGTCGATCCGTTCGGCGGGCCCGTTCTGCACGATGCTGCCCACGATGCCGCGCCCGAGCTGCGACTCGTCGGCCAGCACCGCCTCCGCCGTGTCGCCGCGGGCGGCGATGGCCTTCAGGGTGTGGCCGTCGGGTTGCAGCAGATAGACGGCGCCGGTTCCGCCGGCCAGCAGCTCGCGCGCCTGCCCGGCAATGCGCTCCAACACGGCCCGCAGGTCGAGGGTGGCCGAGATCTCCCGGCCGATCTCGGCCAAGGCAGCCATCTCTCCGGCGCGACGCTGCGTTTCCTGGTACAGCCGGGCGTTCTGCAGGGCGGCCCCCACGTTGGCGGCGATGGTCGACAGCAGGCGCAGGTCATCCTCGTCGAAGCGGCCTTCCTCCGTCGTGCTCTGCACGCTGAGGACGCCGATGGCCTCCTGGCTCACCAGGATCGGCACACCCAGGTACGATTGCGCCTCGACTCCGACGCGCTGGATGCCCAGCTCGATGCGGCGGCTGTCCAATGCCTGGTTAATGAGCAGCGGTTGCCCGCTGAGGAGGATCCGGGAGGTGAGGCCCTCGCCGAGCTTGAGGGGGGCGAGTTCGTCGCCGAACACGTGGGGAAAGTGGATCATCGCGGCTTGCCGGTCGACCAGCGCCACGTAGGCAATGTCGGCGTGAAAGGCGCTGCGGATCTGCTCGCCGACCAGTTGGATCAACGCGTTCAGGTCCAGTTGCGAGGCCAGCGCCTGGCCGATGCGGTTCACGGTCGAAAGCTCGGCGGCGCGCTGGCGCGTCTCGTCCAGGAGCCGGTTGGTCTCGGCGAAGAGCCGTGCGTTCTCCATGGCCACGCCCGTGCTGGCGGCGAGAGTGGCCAACAGGCGGGCGTCGTTCTCGGTGTAGCGGTTCTTGGGCAGATCCTGCACGGCCAAGACGCCGATGGCTTCGTCGCCGAGCAAGACGGGCACGCCGATCCAGGATTCAGGCTCGCGCTCGTCCTCGTCGTACACCCACACGGCGCCGTAGGGCCTGGCTTCCTCCAGCGACCCCAGCACCAGGGGCTGCTGCGAGCGGATGACGTGGGAGGTCAGTCCTGGCCCCAGCGCGACCGATTCCTGGGGGATCTGCTCCCCATCAAAGCCGGCGAAGTAGGGCCAGCGGACCGTATCGGCAGCCTTGTCGTACAGGGCGATGGAGCACATCTGCCCGGCAAAGACCGCGCGCATGCGGTCGCCGACCAGGGCTGTGATCGCCTGCACGTCCAGTTGGCGGGCCAAGGCCATCCCCACCTGATTGATGACCTCGAGCTCGGCGCTGCGCTGCCGCGTCTCGCCTAGCAGGCGGGTGGTCTCGTCGAACAGGCGGGCGTTCTCCAGGGCGACGCTCATGCTGTTGGCCAGCGTGGTGAGCAGCCGCACGTCGGACTCGCTGAAGGCGTGCTCGCGGTCGACGTTCTGTAGCGAAATCGTACCTTTCACTTCGTTCCCGGCGATGAGCGGCACGAAGAGCATCGATTTGGGCGCTTCGGTGCCGGGGACGACGGTCATGCCAAATTCTGCGGCGCGCTGCTGCACATTTTGGTTGATCAACAAGGGCTGGCGGGTGCGGATCAGGTAGTCGGCAGTGCCGCTGAAGGGGTATGGTTCGTCGTAGAAGCGCTGCCCTTTTTCTATGCCGTAGCGCGGCGACGCAAGCCGCGCCGCGTGGTCGTACGTGGTGATGGAGACCGCCTGGGCGTCAAAGATGTTGCGGATCTTGTCGCCGACCAGGTCATAGATGGCCTGCATGTCGAGCTGCGAGGCGAGTCCCTCCTGCACGCTGTTGATGATCTGCAGCTCGGCAGTGCGCTGCCGCGTCTCCTCCAGAAGGCGGGTGGTCTCGTCGAACAGGCGCGCGTTCTCCAGGGCGACGCTCATGCTGTTGGCCAGCGTGGTCAGCAGCCGCACGTCCGACTCGCTGAAGGCATGCTCGCGGTCGATGTTCTGCAGTGTGACCGCGCCGGTCACCTGATTCCCGGCGACGAGCGGAACATACAGCAAGGACAGAGGTTCTTCGGTGCCGGGCACAACCGGGGGCATGCCCAGTTCATCGCCGCGTCGCGTCGCGTCTTCGTTGATCAGCACCGGCTGGAGTGTGGCGATTAGGTACTCTGAGAAACGGCTGAGTGGCTGTGGCTCCAGGCTTACGCGCTGCCCTTTCTCGATGCCGTACCGCATCCAGGACTGCCCGGCCGCCTGGTCGTAGGTGATAATCATGACCGCCTGGGCATCAAAGATGACGCGGATCTTGTCGCCGACCAGGTCATAGATGGCCTGCATGTCGAGCTGGGCGGCCAGCCCCTGCTGCACGCTGTTGATCACTTCCAGCTCGGCGGTGCGCTCCTGCATCTCCTCCAGCAATCGCCGCGTCTCGGCAAAGAGGCGGGCGTTCTCCAGGGCGGTGCCCAGGCTCGCGGCCAACGTGCTCAGCAGACGCACGTCGCCCTCCGTGTAGAGATGGGGCCGTGGGTCCTGGACGTTCAGGATGCCGATGACCCGGTCGGCGGCGAGGATCGGCACCCCCAGCCACGATTCCGGCTCTTCGCCTGACCCGTCGTCCACCAACACGGGCCGGTGGGCGAGCGCTTCCTGGGTGGTGCCGGTCACCAAGGGTTGCTGAGTCGCAATGACCAGGGAGGTCAGGCCTACTCCCAGGGCGAAGGTTTGCTCCGGGATGCGCCCACGTGTGCCGTCCACCCAATAGGGGACCCGGATCGTCTGGGTCTCGGCATCGTAGAGCGCGATGAATACGCTGTGCAACTCGGACCTGACATCCGGGGGTGGAAAGACCCGGCACAGCTCGTCTCCCACCAGGTCGACGATGGCCTGGAATTCCAGGTGCTGCGCCAGACCCTGTCCCACGCGGTTGACGATCGTCAGCTCCGCCGTGCGTTCCTCGAGATGCTGGTTGGCGGCCTGCAGCTCGGCGGTGCGCTCCTCCACGCGGTGCTCCAACGTCTCAGTCCAGCGGGCGTTTTCAAGCGCCACGGCCGCCTGGTTGGCCAGGATGGTCAACAGGTCGCGGTCGCGGTCGGTGAAGCGGCCGTACAGGCCGGCCATGTCAGCATAGGCCAGCCCGACCAGTTTGCCGGCAGCCACGAGCGGGACGCACAAAATCGAGCGCTGTTCGAGCTCGGGAGCAGCGGTTGGCGTGGCGCGCAGGAGGGCCTGGCGCTTGAGCGAGACCTCGTCGAGGAGGGGGGTCATGTCGGGAGCGTGGTCTTCACCCTCACCCCCATCCCCTCCCCCTACGAGGGGGAGGGGGGCGGAGTCCACCGAGAACTCGGCTGCCACCTGCCGGCGGCCCGCCTCGTCCACCTGAACCAGGACGACCCGCTCGGCGCCGGTCAACTCCACCACCTGGTCCACGACAAAGCGCGCCAGGTCGGCGGCTTCGCGGCGGGCGTTGAGCCGCAGGCCGATGTCGAGCATGCGCCGGAACTGCTCCTGCCCACCGCCGGGGCCGGCCAGGGCGTCGGTCAGCGGAGCCAGGGGCGCGCCGCGCCAAGCTGCCTGGCGCAGCCACTCGCCGACGATCTGCTGGTTGACCTCCACCTTGTTGAGATAGTTGCGGCGCAGGCCGTCGTCGCTCAGCTTGGCGATGCCGGCCAGCATGACCTCGCGCGCCCGGTCGAGGGCCTGCCAGGCGGCGTCCCCCCCCTCACCCCCGGCCCCTCTCCCAAGGGGAGAGGGGGGAGGGGGTGAGGGGGCCGGGGGGAAGGGAGGTGAGGCGGCCACCGCAGAAGCGGTACTCCGCAGCGCCTGGTAGCGCCACCACCAAGTCTCCTGGGGAGGGTACTCCGTGCCGGCGCTGCCGACGCTCTCCAGCAGGGAGACTGCCTGGGCGGTGCACGCCTGGGCGGCCTCCACATCCCCCATTTCCAGGTAGACCGCCCCCAGCCAGGCCAGGCAGGTGCCTTGCTCGGCGGGGATGCCCAGCCCACCAAAGCCATCGGCCGCCGCCCGGTACAGGTCGCAGGCTTCAACCAGCCGGCCGCCGGCGTGCGCAGCCCGCGCCAACCCCAGGGTGTAGGCACCTTCGACGGAGGCATCCCCAATCTCCCGAGACAGGGCCAGACCCTCCTGAAAGAGATCCTCGGATTGGGCGGCCTCGCCCAGGCCCACGTACACTCGGGCCAACGTATCCAGGTAGTAGGCCAGGTCCACCCGGGCCCCCATGCGGCGTACAGTCTCAACCGCCTCAGATGCGTCGTCGCGCGCCAGGGCGTACAGTCCCATCTGCGCGTTGCTCAGGGCCAGGTTGTTGTGCACCTGAGCCAGCCCGCGCCGGTTGCCGATGGCGCCGAAGGCAGCCAGGGCCTGCTCATAGAGCGCGCGCTTTTGGGCGAGATCGGGGCACGCGATGCCCAGGCCATTCAGAACTTTGGCCTCACCCTCTCGATTCCCTGCACGGCGGAATAGCTCCAGAGCTGCCCGCAACTGGGCACCGGCTTCTACCGCACGCTCCTGGCGCGAGTTTGCGAGGGACAGCCAGAAGAGAGCCCACGCCTCCCCGAGCGGATCGCCCTGGGAGCGGTACAGCGCCGCCGCCCGCTCTGCGCGCTCGCGAGCCGGGTCAAAGAGGTTCAACAGGCTGTCCACCGCGCTCAAGGCGGCCAGGCTGGCCGCCTCGAGTGCGCGATCGCCCCGCTGCCGGGCGGCGTCCAGCGCAGCCTGGGCCAGGCGCCGTGCCTCGGGCGCGCTGCCCTGCCGGATGCACAGGTCCGACTGGCGCACCGTGACCTGGATCTGGCGCCGCGGGTCGTCCAGCTCCCCTGCCAGGCGGGCCATGGCTTCCAGGTCCGCTCCCTCGGCGGCCAGGTCGCCCAGGTGGCGGTGGCCCTCCGCCTGCGTGTCCAGCAAGGCGTACGCGGTTTCGGGCGGGAGGCCTGCCTGGGCAAGCGCCTGGCCGGAATAGGAGGCGGCTGCCTCCCAATCGAACGCGGCCCGGGCCCGCTCGGCCGCGGCCACCAGGTCGTTTAGCGACGGAATGGTTGAGGGTTCGTCTGTCATCGACTTCTCCGAATCAGCCAGGTGCAACGCACCTCAAAGGTGCGTTGCACCCTGACGTAGCACCTCTACTTCAACTGTGGCAACTCCACCGGGTCGTCCTGGGGACGGCACACGCCGCAGTACAGGGCCTCGGCCACGACCAGGGCCTTCTGGACGTCCTTTTCGCCGTGGTACAACGCTTCGATGTGCGGCAGGGTCTGGGCGTGCTCGCGGCACACCCCTCGCCCGCAGAACCGGCACGCCCCGTGGGCCGGACGGTCACAATGCCAACAGTTCATGATGCCTCCTCGTTAGAAGATAGCCACGAATTGCACGAATTCCACAAATTGCCTGCGCTCGCCGGCGGTCTCCTGACCGAGGCGAATCGGGCTCGGTCAGACTGCCGTTCTGTACCGAGCGGAGCGAGGTAGACCACCGCCCCGCCGAGGTTTTCTCAGGCGGCGCTCGCCGCCAGGCGCAGGCCCATCAAGCGGCGGCTGGCCTCACGCTCCAGGCCACGGCTCAGGTACAGGTGGCCGGCCACCAGGCGCTCAAAGTCGTCGCGCTCCAGGGCCAGCACCCGCACCTGGGTCAGTGCGCGCACGGTGGCGGTGCGCGGCACCTGCATCAGCAGGGCGATCTCGCCCACGTATTCGCCCGGCCCGCGCTGGGCGACGACCCGTTCGCCGCCATCGTCGCGCACGACCGTCTGCACGCGCCCCGACTCGATCACGTAAAAGGTCCCGCCGGCCTCTCCCTGGCGGATGATCTCATCCCCCGGCTCGTAGTTTTCCTCCCGCATCTGTGCGGCGATGAGCTGGATCTGGTGCGCATCCGAGTCGGCAAACAATGGCACGCGCCGCAGCAGCTCGGCCCGGGCCATGGATCGGTCCACCGTGTCGCGCAGCCCGAAGCGCACCTTGACCAGGCGCTCGAAATCGGCCCGGCTCAGCGACAGCAGCTCGGTGGGCACGGTGGCCCGGCAGGTGGCATTGCGCGGCGCATCGTTCAGCAGGGCCAGCTCCCCGATATAGTCGCCGCGATCGAGCTGGTCCACTACCTCGCTGGCGCCGTTTGGGCCGCGCTGCGTAACTTCGACGTGACCCTGCACTATGATGTAGAACCGGTCGCCCGGCTCGCCCTGGCGGATGACCGTCCGACCCGGCGGGACTTGCTCGACCTGCAACTGCGAGCACAAGAGGTCGAGCTCGCCCTCGTCCATGGTGGCAAAGAGCGGGATGCGCCGCAGCAGTGCCCGGTAGCTCTGCTGTGTGGAGCGGAACTCGCGGCTCAACGCCTCGGCGCGGCGCACGTGGGGGAAGACGTACTGCGCCGCCACTTCCCTCTGGTCCCAAGGCAGGCCGTCGTAGGCCCGCTGCACGGCGCGCACGGTCAGCTTCTCACCGGCATGGTGGGCCATCAGGTCCAGGAGCAACGTCAACGCCGCGGCATAGGTCTCGCCTCGCTGCGCCAGGGGCAGGTCGCCGGGCAGGGACTGCTCGACCTCCCCCTGCACCACCTGCACCCGCCAGCCTGCGGCCAGGGCGTAGTTGTTGAACTCGCCTAGCAGGGCGCGCGTCCCGCGCTCGCCGGCCATGGCCCGCCATTCCTGGTACAGGCTGCGCACCGAGGAGCTAAAGGCCCGATCAAGCCGCTGCACGTCGATCAGGCCGAACGTGGCCTGCGGCTGGGCCTGACCGGGGGCGAGGCCGGCATAGACGCGGTGGAACGTCACGGCCGCGGCCGCCAGGAGCAGGTAGGGCAGCACGGGCGCGAGATCGAGGACCGCCGTGACCAACAGCCCGGCCACGGCCACGGCCAGAAGCGCCCAGGCAGGGGCCAGGCTGGTGCGCCCGTAGGAGACGAGGGCCGGTACCAGCGCCAGCAGGAACCACAACGCTGCCACGGGGCGGGCCACGGTCAGCCAGGTCTGGGGATCTCCCAGGTTCAGCGGAGATGGCACCCGGGAAGCCGTCACCAGCACCAGGGCGCAGCCGGCGGCCAATCCCACGCCCAGCACGGCTTTCTCCCAACCGCCAAGCTGCTTCAAGTCGGCGTCGGCAAAGAGGGTCAGGCCGGCCCCGTACAGGCACAGCGCCGCCAGCAGGCCCAAGCCGGCCCCCAACGTGCCGGCCATCTGAGGGCCGAGCCAGGCCTGCCCTGAGCCGTTGCGCAGGGTCCACGTCTGGGCCAGGCCCACGGCCTCCTTCAGCCACAGCGCCAGCGCCAGGGCAGCGAGCAGCCAAAAAACCTGGGCCAGGCGCGACCCGGCCGTTTCCACGGCGTTCCACGCCGCAAAAGCGGCCGCCCCGGCCAGTGCGGCCAGGCTGATGAACGGCAGCCAGGCCGCGTGGCCCAGGTAGCCGGGAACGAGAGCGAGAATGAGGGCGACGACCCCCAAGGTCGCCGCCAGCTTCCATCCCCGGAACAGTCCGCGGCGGGCCGTCGAGCGCAGCAGGCCGCGGGCAATACCCCACAGCCCCATGGCCAGGCCGGCCGCGATGAGCAGGCTGATCAGCAGCCCGACCACGGCGAGGACCGTCTGGCCGGCCCCCATGTGCTGGCTCCACAGGTCACGCACCGCGCCGGCGATCCGCGCCTGGTAGTAGCGAGCGGCGGTGTAAAGGGCATAAGCCGTCCAGGCTGCCGACAGGAGGCCAAAGACCGTAAAGATCCTCTCCTCCCGCGAGAAAGATGCGAAGAACGCCTTCGCCGTTCTGCCGGCCTTGCCCAGGCCCTTTAGCTTGGCCGCCAGGCCCGTGCGCAGGAACTCGAACGACTTGCGGCGCAGCCCCGCGATCTCCAGGCTGTCCATCAGCATGTAGTAGCCGTCCAACTCCAGCAGGGGGTTGAGGTTAAAAAAGACCAGGATGTAGGTCATGAAAGCGAACTGGAACAGCACCGCGTTCAGCAGAAGCCCCGGCCAAACGGTCATGACCACGCTGGCCAGCCCGGCCAGGATGAGGCCGCTGTAGGGCCCGGCCCAGGTCACCGCCAGGCGGGCGCGCTTGCCCTCCATCCAGATGTCGGTCGTGTCCACGAAAAAGCCGGGCATGCCCATGTAGAGCATGAACCCGCCGCGCCGCACCTCGCGCCGGTAGTGCTTGACGGTGAGGGCGTGGGCCGATTCGTGGATAAAGATGGCCAGCAGGTAGGCAGCCAGGAGCCCGACCACGCCCCAGGCATACGACCCGGCGATCTGAGCCACACCGTAGCCGCCCAGGCGGAAAACGCGGAAGAAGCAATAGAGCCCGGCGACCGAGACGAGGAGGTACAAGATCAGCGCCGGCCGGGTGTACAACAACCAGGCGCCCCTGCGGTACAGGCCGGTCAACAGGCGGTCCAGCCCGCCGACGGCAAACTGTTTGCCCATGACCGCCGCCCACAGGCCCATCAGGCGCGTCTGCGGCCGGCGGCGGGCCAACTGGAGGCGCACCTGCCCATAGACGTTGGCCGGCTGATCGACCAGGAGCCGGTTCTGCTTGAGCGCCACGACCAATGCGGCCACGCGGGAGAAGGCAAAGGCCTTGTACTCCAGGAAGTAGGCGACCACCAGTTCCTTGACCGTCCGCTTGCCGTCCATCCTTTGCCACAGGAAATAGTCGCGGTCGCCGATGCGGTAGTAGGTCTTGGCCTGTGGGTTCTTGAGGATGACGTACGGCCCCTGGCGATCCTTGAGCTGGCTGGCCACCGCGTCAGGAAGCGCCTGGGGGCGGTATTGGGCCAGGTCAACCCTGGCTTTGAGCCAGGCCCACAGCCCGGTAGCCCCCGCGGCGGATGGCCGTCCTCCTGTCTCCAAAAGCCCTCGAAGCGACGTTGCTTCCATGACTCCTCCCCTCTGGTGTCAGGCTGCCCGCCCAAGCGTCACGGCCACGGCGCGCCTGGGGTCCAGGTATGTGCGCGCCGCCCGCAGCACCTCCTCGCGCCCTACGGCACGGATGCGGCGCACCGCGGCATCGAACGGCTCGATGCGGTGCAACAGCGCCTCGATGCCGTGGATGCCCGCCACGGCCAGGTTGGTCTCAAAGCGCCGCGCCAGCGTCCCGGCATAGTTGTCCTGGGCGGCGCGCAGCTCCTCGTTCCCCACCCCGTCCTGGCATAGGCGCTCCCACTCCTCCAGGATGGCGGCCTGCACCTGCCGCAGGCGCTGCGGATCGCAGGCGCAGCGGACGGCCAGGTAGCCGGCGTCTTCGTAGTGCGCCGTCACGGTCTGGATACTGTAGGCAAGCTGCTCCTGTTCGCGCAGCCGCTGGTAAAGCCGGGCGCTGCCGCCCATGCCCAGCACCCGCTCCAGGACCTTCAGAGCGCTGCGGTCGGGGTGGCCCATGCTCACCGTAGGCACACCCAGCAGCAGCGTGGCCTGGTGCAGGTCGCGCTCCAGGTGAGCGCTGCGCCGGCCCGAGAGCGTCGGCTCCTGGGCCGGCGCAGGCCGCTGCTCCTCTCCGGCTGCCAGGGCACCGAAATGCTCTTCGGCACAACGCCCTGCCTCGCCAGGCTCGAACGCGCCGCACACGGCGAGCACGATGTTGCCGGCTACGAAGCGCCGCCGGTAGAAAGCATGCAGCGATGCAACCTCCAATGCCTGGAGCGCGGCCAAGGTTCCCAGGATGGAGTGCCGCAGCGGGTGCGCCTGCCACAAGGTCTCGGCAAACAGGTCAAAGACCCGCTCCTCCCGGTCCTGAGCGCGCTGAATCTCCTCCAGAACGACCAGTTTCTCGTTCCAAAAGTCCTGCTCACGCAGCGCCGGCTCGGCCAGCACTTCGGCCACGGTCTGGAGTGCCACGGCCAGCCCTTCGGGCGGCGTGACCGCGCTGACGTGAATGTACTCCTTGGCCGTCCCCGCGTCCAGCGTCCCGCCCAGCCGCTCCACAGCCGCGAAGAGCTGCCGTTGCTCGTGACAGCGGGTGCCCTTGAACAGCAGGTGCTCGGTCAAGTGCGCCAGCCCCAGGGCCGGGGTGGCTCCGCTCGACAGCGGCTGCTCGACGTCGTAGCGGCTGCCTGCGCGCAGGTAAGCGCGCACTGCGACTGTCGGTGTATGTGGTCGCGGGACCAGCACAAGCCGCAGCCCGCCCGTGAGCTCAAGACCAGACCACTCTGGCTGGTTCATCGGACCTGATGTGGAGGCAGGCAACCGGGCCGACTGGTTCCCTCAGCCGGCCCGATACCCGCCGCCGATCTGTCTTCGAATCTGCCCTGCAAACGTGCCAAGGATCTTCAGGCAGGGGCCGAGTGCAGGCTGCCTGCCATGCCGACGGGCTGTTTGCCCTAGCCCTGGCTCGGCGGGACGGCCTCGATGTTGGCCCCGCCCAGGATGTCGCTGCCGCCCT
>Ga0315286_10006143_pt1 | contig 11664 bp, 11 predicted proteins | sample YL17G10_0_MG_FD_205038 | JGI IMG/M metagenome (GOLD analysis project Ga0315286, IMG submission 205038) | Sediment microbial communities from Yellowstone Lake, YNP, Wyoming, USA - YL17G10_0 | ecosystem: Environmental > Aquatic > Freshwater > Lake > Sediment | place: USA: Wyoming | collected... | reverse complement strand
GTCAATCGCTCCAGCTGGGATTCGATGATCTTCAGGCGTCTCGCGGTCACTTCCGATCCCGCTCCCTCGGTCAGCATCAACTGGATGTAGCCCGAGATGGAGTTCAGCGGCGTTCCGATCTCGTGGGCCATGGTCGCGGCCATCTGGCCGAGGGCGGATAATTTTTCGGCCTGCACCAATTTGAGCTGGGCTTGATAAAGGGACTCGTTGGCGAACCGAAGCTCTTCATTCTTCTCGGCCAGCTCGCGGGTGGCCGCCTCGATCCGTCGGGTCAACTCCACGTTGAACTGGCTGAGGCGGGCCAGCATCCGGTTGAAATGATCGCCCAGGAGTCCGATCTCGTCCCGGGAGCGGATCGGAACCTCCACGTTCAGCTGTCCGGATTCGGCCTCCGACATGGCTCGCACCAAGCGCTGGATGGGGCGGTTGACCGCCCGGCTGAAAAAGCGGGTCAGGATGAAAATCAGGACCGCCACCGAGACGAGGGTAAAAAAGATGGTATTGGTGCGCTTTTGGGCTAAGTACGCATCCGCCTCCTGAAGGGAGCTGACGATCCGGATTCCGCCGATGATCTTTCTGCCCAGGTGAAGAGGGGCCAGGATCTCCCAGTAGGATTCATCTTCTTTTTGCCGTAGGGTTGAAACGACCATGTCCCGTTTCAACGATTGGAGGTCCGACGGCATAAGTCCCAGATCCTTCACCTGCGAGCTGGAAACCTGCACTTTGTAGGTGTTCTTGGAAAACAAAAAAATGTCGATTTCCTTGATGGAGGGGCGGGCATACATCCAATTGGCGATTTCTTCCTCCAAATAAGGGGTGTCTTCCAGGTCCTTGAGGCTGTAGATCTTCGAATCCAATTCCCGGGTCACAAAAATGGTCCGCTCGCGGAAAAGTTCCCGCTGCGAGTGGGCGGTCAGGCGGAAATCCAGATAGGAAAAAAGGACGAGGACGCTGACCACGATCAGCGTGACTAAGATGGTTATCCGCGTCTGCAGACCCAGAGGGTGTCCCAGAAACAAAGATTCCCCGCGGTTGATTTTCCCCGCTTTCACCCGGAGCTTATTCCACAGGTTCAAAATAGGAAGGAAGAAAAAACGTTTCATTTTTTGAGATTATACGCCGTTTCTCCCCGGTTGAAAAGGGGACCGCGGGAGGTGGCAAGACAATTGCGGCTGAAAAGGCCGGGGAGATCAGACGGGCTCGGATCCCGGAAAGGTCTTCCCGAAAATGAGTTTGTGGTCGCCCACCTCATAGTAGTCCGGAATCCGGGCCAGCTCCCGGTACCCATGCTTCAAGTAAAAGGACCGCGGCCGGGCATAAGAGGGCAGAGAAGAGGTTTCAATCAGCAGGAGACGGGCTTTTGAGCGCGTTACCTCGTCCTCGGCTTGGAGGAGAAGGGCGGAGCCGGGTCCGCGGCTCCAATAATCCGGGTGAACCACGATCCAGTATAAATCGTAGACCGCATCCGTCAGGGGGGCTTTCCCGTAGCAGGCATACCCGACGATTTCCCCCTGGCCGCCTTCCGCGCACCGAATCAAGTAATCCTCCTGCCCGGGCTGATTCAGCGCGAGGTCGATGAGTTCGAGGGCGATCTGCACTTCCGGAGGGCGAAAATGGGCTTGCGCCTTCAGGAGGGCGGTTAGGGGACGGCGGTCGCGCCGGCAAAGCGGGCGGATTTTGAAGGCGGAATTCATAGCTGATGATCTCGTAAAAAATCACCAAAACGGTGGTTTTGATTGTAAGGGCGTCCGGCGGACGCCCATTTCGGGCGAGCGCCGCTCGCCCCTACATGCCAGGCGCGCAAATCCGATGGTAGGGGCAAACCCGCCGGGTTGCCCGATATCGGGCGGCTCGGCGAGGCGCCCCTACCTTCTGCCACGATTCACCCCGTCAGATACTTTTCAATCGAGTTTCCCAGTTCCAATTTCAGGGGGTTTATCTCTGAATCCCGGGAGCAGGGTTGTTATCTAACGGGGCGGGGTTGAAACGCCGCAGATGGACTTTTTACGAAACCATCATGGCTCCTCGCTCAAAATCAATACTTCCTCCAGGCGGGATAAATCCGCGGTCGGGACGACTTCGACCGTTTGAAAGATCCCCGGGCGCTTTCGTTCCACTTTCGTCACCGTTCCCGTCAGCAGCCCCTTGGGAAAAATGCCTCCCAGACCGGAGGTAATGACTTTGTCGCCCACCTGCACGTCGTCGCTTTTTTTCACGTATTTTAAGATGCAGAATTCCTCGACCCGGCCTTCCATAATGCCCTGAGCCCGCGTGCGCTGCACGATTACGTCCACGCCGCTGTTCGGGTCGGTGATCAAAAGAACCTTCGCCGTATTGGGAAACACCTCGATGACCCTGCCCACCACCCCATCCGCCACCGCTACGGCCATGTCCCGGGAGACCCCGTCCTTTTCGCCTTTGTCCACCAGGACCGTCTTGAACCAGCTGGAAGGATCCCGCGCGAAAACATTCGCGGCCACGGCGGTGGAACGCCGCTCCTGCAGCGGGGCGAGCTTTCCAAGCCTCTTCGCCGCCAGGAGGGCTTCCTGAAGTCGATTGTTTTCTTCCCGCAGGAAGCCGAGTTCGCCTCGCAGCCTTTGGTTCTCCTCCTCGACCCTTACGAGAAGCCAATAGCGGTCAACGAACTTCCGAAACCAGGAAAAGATGCCGCGGGTTTTTTCCTGCAGGGGATAGGAAATCTGCATGACGGCCCGCGCCGCCATCGAGGGCTCAGGTTCCTCGCGAAGCTGGAAGGTGAAAAAGAGGAGGGCCAGGAGCAGAAAAAACAGCGCCGAGATCAGGAGGCGGAACCGTTTGATGAAATCCATCATCAGCCTTACAGGGGTTTTCTCATACTCCCGGATTTTGAAACCATCAGCTTCTGATCATGACTTCCTTGAGGAGGTCAAGCTCGTCCAAGGCTTTTCCCGATCCCAAAACGACGGCCGAGAGCGGGTCCTCGGCAATGGTGATGGGCAGGTTGGTTTCTTCGCGGAGCAGGACATCCAGGTTCCGCAACAACGCCCCTCCGCCGGCCAGAACAATTCCTTTATCCACAATGTCGGCGGCCAGCTCCGGCGGGGTGCGTTCCAGCGTGGTTTTGACGGCCTCGATGATGGAGTTGATCGGCTCCGCCAGGGCCTCGCGGATCTCTTCGGAGTTCACCTGCAAAACTTTCGGGTTTCCCGCAACTAAATCCCGGCCTTTGATCTCCATGGTTTTCATCTCTTTTTCCGGGTAGGCGGTGCCGATCTGAATTTTGATCATCTCGGCCGTGCGCTCGCCGATCAGCAGATTGTATTTGCGCTTGATGAATTGGGCGACGGCCTCGTCCATCTTGTCCCCGCCGACGCGCACCGACTGGGCGTACACGATCCCGGAGAGAGAGATGACGGCGACTTCGGACGTGCCTCCGCCAATGTCCACGATCATGTTGCCGGAGGGTTCGCTCACCGGCAACCCGGCCCCGATGGCGGCCGCCATGGGTTCTTCGATCAGGTACACCTCCCGGGCTCCCGCCGATTGGGCCGACTCGCGCACGGCCCGTTTTTCCACTTCCGTGATTCCGGAGGGAACGGAAACGATGATCCGCGGCCGTACCAGGGTGCGCCCCTTGTGCACCTGAGCAATAAAATAACGGAGCATCCGCTCGGTGATTTCAAAGTCCGCAATGACTCCATCCCTCATGGGCCGGATGGCCACGATGTTCCCTGGAGTCCGGCCCAGCATTCTTTTGGCCTCTTTGCCTACGGCCAAAATCGATTTTCCGCCGCGGGAATCTTTGCGGACCGCGACTACGGAAGGTTCGCACAGCACGATTCCTTTTCCCTTGACATAAACCAACGTCGTAGCGGTTCCCAGATCGATGGCCAGATCATTTGAGAAAAGGCCGAGGATGGAATCAAAGATCATGTACGGCTCCTTTCCAGTTCACTTCCCCCGGGGAAGCTCCCGGTCCGTATTAAAATACGAGAAATTGGGTGATTTTTCCAAACATCCTAACAAAAATCGTCATCCCCCGCAAGAAAATTAAAGAAAATATACTCCTTTGCCTTCTTTGAACCGAAGAATACGGGCTTTCGGCCCTTGAAACACGGCGTCCCTTCAGAGCGGCTAAGGATTCTGAGATCAGCAAAATTCGAGCCCCCCGGCCCCTTGTGCCCTGGAATCCTTGAACCCTGCAATAAATTTGCCTTGCCTTTTCGGCACGGGTTTTCTAATATGATTGATATTCTTCAGGAAAGGGGTCGTAAATCTATGCTGGACTTCATGCGTCGGCATGCCCAGTCATGGCTGATTAAAGCCATTTTATTTGGGATAGCCATAGTATTTGTTTTATGGGGGATTTGGAGCCCCTCTGGAAGTCGCGAACGGGAATTTGCCAAAATCGGCGACCAGGTCATTACCATCGAGGAGGCCAGAAAATACTACCAAAGCCTGCGGGAACGGTACCAGACGGCCTACGGAGCCCGGTTCACCGAGGAGATGGTTCAGAAATTGGGTTTAAAAGACCGGGCCGTCAAGGATCTGCTCCACCGCGTTCTGCTGATCCGGGAAGCCAAGCGGTTGGAGCTGAGGGTTACCCCGGAAGAGGTTCAGACTTTCGTGGAGGGCATTCCCGCCTTTCAAAAAGACGGAATCTTCGACAAAGCCACCTATCAACGGGCCGTCCAGCGGGTGGGGATGACGCTGCCGGGGTTCGAAGCCAATCAACAACAAATGCTCCTGATCGGCAAAGTCCAAAGCCTCATCGTCTCTTCCGTAAAAATTTCGGACCGGGAGGTCCTGGATGCCTACCGGAACGACTTCGAGAAAGTCAACTTGGACGTGGCCTTTTTGAACCCGGAGGATATCAAGGACGCTTCCCCGAACCCGGAAGAGGTGAAAAATTACTTTTCCAAACATCGGGAAGACTTCAAAATCCCGGCCAGCGCCAAGGCCCGTTATCTCCTTTTTGACCCGAAGAATTATGCGAAGGGCGTGGAAGTAACGGCCAAAGAGATTGAAAATTATTACCAGACCAATCCCGAAAAATTCATCCAGCCCAAGCGAATCAAGGTCCGCCACATCCTCCTCAAAGCCGACCCCAAAGATGCGGAAGGAATGACCAAGGCCCGGCAGAAGGCGGAGTCGATTCGCGAAGAAGCTTCCAAGGGCAAAGACTTTTCCCGGCTGGCCAAACAGTATTCCGAAGATCCCGGAACCAAGGATCGGGGAGGGGAATTGGGGTTTATTTCCAAAGGCCAGGTCGTCCCGGAGTTTGAAGAGGCCGCGTTCGGGCTCAAAACCGGGGAAATCAGCCCGGTGATCCAGACCGCCTTTGGCCTTCATATCCTTAAAGTGGACGAAATTCAGGAGCAAAAGACCGACCCCCTTGACAAGGTCAAAGGCCAGATCCAGACCTTCCTCCAAACCCGCAAGGCCCGGGAAATCGCCCATGACGAAGCCGATCAGGCTTACGGGGCGGCCGTCAAAGAGAAAACCCTGGAGGGGTTCGCCAAGGAAAAGGGGTTGTCCCTCAAAGAGACGGGAATTTTCTCGGCCGCCGATAAGGTCGACTTAGATCCGAAGCTGAAGGATGCGGCCCTCTCCTTGGGCAAGGGAGATGTGAGCCCGGTGTTGCGCCTCGGCGAAACCTTTGCCGTCTTACAGGTGCTGGAAAAGCAGGAGACCCGAAATCCCGAGCTGAAAGAAGTGGAGGCAAAGGTCTTCGAAGCCGCGCGCTTGGAAAAGCAGAAGGGAAAGGCCTCGGCCAAAGCCAAGGACCTTCTTGAAAAGCTCCGCCAGGGCGCGGAATGGAAATCCCTGATGGCCCGGGAAGGGTTGAAGATCGAAGAAACGGGATTTTTTGAACGGGCCATGGACCCGCCCAAAATCGGTTCTTCCGAGGATTTTCGCAAAGCCGTTCAGGGGGCCGGTCCCCAAAATCCTTACCCGGAAAACTCGATTTTTGTGAACGGGAAATACGCGCTCTTCCGCTTCAAGGAGAAAAAGGAGATTGATCAGGCCCAGTTCAGTGCCCAGAAGGAAAACTTCCGCCTCAGCCTTCTGCAGCAAAAACAGGAGAGGGTTTTCACCGGCTGGCTGGACAGCCTCCTGGAACGGGCCAAAGCGGAAGGGCAATTTAAAATGTACAAAGAAGCCAACGAAATCCTTTAAAAACAGGGTCCAAGGGTTCGAGGAGTCAAGGGGGAGGGGGAAAGGCCTGCCTTGGTCCCTTGTATGTAATCGGCCGAGACTCCTTAAACGTTTTGAACCTTGGGAAACAAATTAATAACGGATTTCTATAGGAATCTTATGGGAAAGAACCATATGGTTGAGATCACCATCCTCAGCCGAGGCGGGCAAGGAGGCATTCTGGGAAACAAGTTGCTCGGGACAGTCGCCTTTACCGACGGCTTCCGAGACGTCACGGCCATCCCCATCATTGGCGCCGAACGGAGGGGGGCCCCGATCACGGCCTACTTGCGAATCTCAAACGAACCGATCCGGAGGATAGATGCCGTAAAAAAGCCCGATTACGTCTTAATCCTCGATGAAACCTTACTTCAGTACCCCGCAATTTATTCAAGCCTTCAGGAGACCACGGTCATTGTCAATACGGAAAATGGCCGAGCCTATAAGTTTTCCCGGGGGGTTTCGGTCTTTGAAGTCCCGGCTACGCGGATTGCCATCGATTTGGATTTGCGAGTTGCCGGGCAACCCGTGATTAACGTCGCCATGATCGGAGCCTTCGCTAAGGCCAGCGGCCTGATTACCCTTCCCAGTATTCAAAAAGTCATAGACAGATATTTTGGGAAGAAGGGGGCCGTCAACTACCAGGCTGCCCTGAAAGCCTTTGAGTTGACGAGGGAAGTCCGCCAAGATGGATAGAGAGAGGACCAAAATGGATCGAGAGAACGAATCGCCGGCCCCCAGCAGTTGGAGGGAGCTTCCGCATGTCCCTGTTTCCCTTGGGGTCATGGGAAGTATTGGAAAGACGGGGGAATGGAGGATCCTGCGACCCGAGATTTCTCAGGAGAGGTGTAATCGATGCGGGATGTGCTATCTTTACTGTCCCGAGGGCACCATGATCTTAAAAAGCGGGACGGGCCCGGAAGTAAATCTGACCTATTGCAAAGGGTGCGGAATCTGCGCCGCCGAATGCCCCCGGAAAGCCATTGCCATGAAGCCGGAAAACACGGATAGAAACAATGGAAGAAATGAATGAAGAGGATGCGGACCAGACGCTGATCCTGACCGGGAACGAAGCGGCCGCCTGGGCAGCCCGGCGGGCGAAAGTTCACGTCGTCACGGCCTTTCCCATCACCCCCCAAACGACCGTGATGGAGACCATCGCTCAATTCGTGGATTCGGGGAAGATGAATTCCCAGTTCATTCGGATGGAGAGCGAGCACTCGGTCATGGCCGGCATGGTCGGAGCATCCATGACCGGCGCCAGGACCTTTACGGCCACGAGCGGCCAGGGGCTCCTTTACATGGCGGAGCTCGTCCATTGGGCAGCGGGCTCCCGGTTGCCGGTGGTCACGACGATCGCTTCCCGCGGGATCGCCCCTCCGTGGAACATCTGGGTAGATTATAGCGATGTCCTCAGCATGCGGGACACCGGATGGATGATCCAATTTGCTTCTACCCACCAAGAGATATTCGACTCGGTAATCATCAATTATAAGGTTGCTGAGAACTCGCAGGTCATGCTTCCCGCCTTCGTCGCTTACGGAGGTTTTACCCAGTCCCACACCGCAAAGCCGGTTGTGATTCCCGGCCAAGGCAGGATTGACAACTTTTTGCCGCCACCGCCCAAGAGGGGGTGGCCCCATCTTTACCTCGACCCGGATCGGCCGATTGTCCATGGCAATATAATGATGCCCCACCAGGAATACATGGAGTTCCGGTTCAAGATCCACGAAACCATGGGGAGAGCGACATCGGTCATCAAGGAAGCAATCCGAGAATTCAAAGAAGACTTCGGCCGTGATTACTTCGGATTAATCGAACCCTACCTCTCCGAGGATGCCGAGTATTTATTAGTCACAATCGGCGCCCTGGCCGAGCAGGCCAAGGATGCTGTAGATAGCCTGAGGAAACGGGGAGTGAGGGCGGGATTGGTCAAATTGCGTTATTATCGCCCCTTTCCGACCGAGGACCTTGTTGCCATGCTTGAGGGGGTGAATTTGAAGGCCGTCGCGGTGGCGGATCGAAGCATCGCCTACGGATCCCCTACCGGCGGGCATATCAGCTCCGATTTCTACAGTGTCCTTCGCCAAACGCGGAAAGAAATAACCTACTTGCCTGTGGTTTGGGGCCTGGGGGGCAGGGATGTGACGGTGGAGGAGCAGGTCGGTCTCTTTGAAGACCTTCGGGAATTTCACGAGGGAGGACGGGTTGGGGGAAGAAATAAGCTGATTTGCGGAACGCTCTGGGTGGGTCTTAGATAGGCGGGATAACGATGGCACTAAAAGAACTCTTAGCAGTTGAGTATACGGAAGAATATTTATTGGCAGGCAATTCGGCCTGTGCCGGTTGTGTGAGTGAATTGGCGTTGCGGTGGGCTCTCAAAGCGCTCGGGCCCAAAACGGTAGTTGTCTCCCCGGCCAGTTGTGCGAACGTTTACATCGGGGTTTGGCCGGGAGCATCACCCACGGTTCCTTTCATCAATATGGCCTTTGCCGCGGGAGCATCCGCCGCCAGCGGGATCGTGGCCGGGTACGAGGCGCTCGGCAAAGATGATATTACCGTAATGACGTGGGCTGGGGACGGCGGAACCGTGGACATTGGAATCCAGGCTCTGAGCGGGGCAATCGAACGGGGAACGAACTTCATTTATGTTTGCTATGACAATGAAGTCTATGCGAATACAGGGACGCAGCGGAGCGGTTCCACGCCCCTGGCCGCGGTAACGAGCACGACTCCTTTCGGTAAGCGGGAGAACAAGAAAGATATCGCCAAAATCATCGCGGCCCACGAAATCCCCTACGTCGGCGTCGTGAACGGAGCCGATCCCCAGGACGTCTTCGACACCTTCCAGAAGATCAAGAATATCAGGGGAGCAAAGTTTGTCCACCTCTTTTCTCCTTGCCCCCCGGCTTGGCGATTCGATCCCTCGGAGTCCATCGAAATTGCCAGGCTGGCCGTGAAATCAGGAATGTGGATTCTGTGGGAGCAAGAAAACGGGGTCTTCAGCCTGAAGAAGGGCTCCAGGAGATACCTGAATAAGGAGAGCCGCATCTCCGTAGATGAATACCTGAGAAGGCAGGGGAGGTTCTATCTCGCCTCCGAAGAAGAAATTCGTAAACTCCAGGATTGGGTGGATCAAAACTGGGAAGAGATTCGCAGGCGATTGGCCTGCGAGGAAAAAGGCAGCTGACCCGGTTCGCCACATTTACTCACTTCGCTTAAAAGTCAGGGAGGATGAGCTCAGGCCAATCGAGATCCCGGGGTTCCTATTCGTCCCGGTCAAGATCATTATTTTAATGAGGTCTTTTTTATTTTATGGTTTCGTAAAAAGCTCCAGATGCAAGGCGCGCAAAAACTGAGGAGCGAGGCGCACTTACGGGTGCGCCGCAACGACTAAGTTGAAGCGCAACGCCGCAGATGGACTTTTTACGAGACCATCTTATTTTAACAGCTCCCGCGCGATCACCAGCCTCTGAATTTCGGATGTTCCTTCATAGATGGTTGTAACCCTTGCATCCCGATAAAGCCTTTCCACCTTGAAGTCCCTGATATATCCGTATCCCCCATGGATCTGCACGGCGAGATAGGCGCACTTGTTGGCCAGTTCTGAGGCAAACAGCTTTGCCATGGAAGACTCTTTGGTGAAAGGCGCTCCCCCGTCTTTTTTCTCGGCCGCCGACAGGGTAAGAAAATGGGCCGCCTCGATCCCGGTCGCCATGTCGGCTATCATCCATTGAATGGCCTGGAACGAGCTGATGGATTGCCCGAACTGCTTGCGCTCCCTTGCATAGCTGATGCTTTCATCCAAGCAGGCGCGGGCAATCCCCAAGGCTTGTGAGGCTATGCCGATTCGGCCGCTGTCCAGGGCTATCATGGCCACCTTGAATCCGATCCCGGTTTTTCCAAGCAGGTTTTCCCGGGGTACCTTGCAGTCTTCAAATAAGAGCTCCACGGTGTTGGAGGCCCTCAAACCCATCTTGTCCTCCCGTGATCCTATGGAAAATCCCGGCGTACCCTTCTCGACGATGAAGGCGGATAGACCTTTGCTGCCTTTCTCCGGGCCGGTTCTGGCAATGAGATTCATCACATCGGCGTATTCTCCGTGGGTAATGAAGATCTTCGTCCCGTTCAATAGAAAATAATCTCCTCTATCCTCTGCCCTCATGCTCATGCTCCCGGGGTCGGAGCCTGCGCCAGGCTCGGTAAGACCGAACCCCCCGAGCATCTCTCCCCGCGCCAGCTTGACAAGGTACTTGGCTTTCTGGGCTTCGTCCCCGAATTTCAACAGAGGCTCGGTGGAGAGATTGGCAACAGACATGGTCACGGCTGTGGTTGCACATGAATAGGCGATTTCCTGAAGAGCCAGGCAGTAGCTGACGGCGCCGGCACCCGACCCGCCGTACTCGACTGGTACTATCATGCCCAGCAGGCCAAGCTGCCCCATCTTTTTTACTACATCCAAGGGAAATATCTCTTCCTTGTCTCTTTTCGCTGCCAACGGTTCAAGCTCCCTTTTGGCAAAGTCCCGGGCCATGAGTTTGATCATTTCATGCTCTGCACTCAGATGAAAAAACATATTGCCCCCTTATGGCACATAGATGACAACCAAAAGTTCCGCCTTTTGGCTTGTGGGGTTGCTCAGTTTGTGGTGGATGGAGGAATTAAAATGGATACTCCCACCTCTTTCCAGGGTTGTGATATTCTGCCCAACCTGTATGACCAGACCACCACCCTCTAAGACATAGATGAACTCCTCCCCTTCGTGGTGATATTCTACGCCCTTATGCTCTGTTTCAGGATCAATGGTGACGCGGTATGCTCTTATGTGTTTTTCCTCACCCGGCCGGCTTAAAGGGAGGTAGGCATAAGAAGAAACCCGGGTCAAATGGCTTTTGGTTCGCCTCTTGGCAACCTGCTTCTTCTTTGCTCCCTGGACCTGCTCGATATCGATCTTAAGAGTGCGGCTCAGTTGAAGAACAACGGCAACGGGAGGGTTTGTAACCCCTTCCTCGATCGCTTTCAACAGATCCACAGGATATCCGGTATCGTCAGAGAGTTCCTCCAGACTTAGACCTCTTCTCTCTCTCAGCCGCCGGATCTTTTCTCCTAAACTCTTTTCTGCAGTTATTTCTCTCATGAATTCTCCATTCCTTCCTTAGGGGAGCTAAGGGGACATCCTGTGTTCCCTGATTATTCTTGGATTTCTATCCGCATCATTTTTTTTAAACTGACTGGAGTGAATCAACTTATCTTTCCCCCTCCGCTTCTCCAACAAAAACTGAAAAACATAGGTGGATAAGTTCATTTTCAGGAACTACTCCTCAATCCTTTTTCCGCATTCCGGGTGGGGGTGGAATCGTCTTTTCAGGAGATCCAGATTTTTCTTTTTGCCACCATCTTTCTTGGGGATACCTCCAAAAGCTTCAGGCTGGGGTATGTATGTCTGTAGCTGACCCTCCCGGTTTGGGAGCTGCCATATTCCGCCGG
>Ga0315286_10006141_pt1 | contig 11665 bp, 4 predicted proteins | sample YL17G10_0_MG_FD_205038 | JGI IMG/M metagenome (GOLD analysis project Ga0315286, IMG submission 205038) | Sediment microbial communities from Yellowstone Lake, YNP, Wyoming, USA - YL17G10_0 | ecosystem: Environmental > Aquatic > Freshwater > Lake > Sediment | place: USA: Wyoming | collected... | reverse complement strand
GGCGGCATCCTGCGCCGGGTTGCTGGCCCAGGCGCCGGGGATGCTCCCGTTGGGCCTGCGCTGGCCGTCCGTGTTCGTCTGGGCAGGGTTGTAAACGCTTGGGCAGTTGTCGAGCGCGTCCGGAACGCCGTCGCAGTCGCGATCACCCGGACATGGCGTCGGCGTGGGCGTAGGCGTGGGTGTGTCGGTCGGGGTCGGCGTCGGCGTGAAGGTAGCGGTGGGCGTAGGCGTGGGTGTGTCGGTCGGGGTCGGCGTCGGCGTGAAGGTAGCGGTGGGCGTAGGCGTGAAGGTATTTGTGGGCGTCGGCGTGAAGGTAGCGGTGGGCGTAGGCGTCGGTGTAGGCGGCATCACCGGCGAGACATCCGAACCGCACAGACTGTGCGGCTTCACCAGGCTCGAGTTCTGGGCTGCCAAGTAGACGTCGTTGATGTTGACTACGCGGTTGCCGTCCAAGTCACAGAGAACGGTCTCGACAGTATTTGCCGGCCGTTGCGGGAAGGCGCGGGCGGCGACGATGTACACGTCGTTGATGTTGGAGACACGGTTGCCGTCAAGGTCGACTATCTCTATCCAGTCAGCGCAGTTGTCCCCGTCGCTATCCGCAGGGTTGATGCACGCGGTGTAGCCTGGGAAACTGTCGCCGGCGAAGACGCAAGTATTGTAGCCCGTTCGCTCCACTCCGTCTGGGAAACCATCCCCATCGCTGTCTCCGCCGCCCTCCCACGTCGGCCTGCTAGCGGCCGAGCACGGGTCATACCCCGTCGCCACCTCGAACCCGTCGAGCACTCTGTCCCCGTCGCTGTCGGCAACGAGGCGGTATGGGCAGTGGTCATCGAACTCTTTGCTGTCGAGCAGGCCGTCGTTGTCGTCGTCGGGGTCGCAGGCGTCACCGGCGGCATCCTGCGCCGGGTTGCTGGCCCAGGCGCCGGGGAAGCTCCCGTTGGGCCTGCGCTGGCCGTCCGTGTTCGTCTGGGCAGGGTTGTAAACGCTTGGGCAGTTGTCGAGCGCGTCCGGAACGCCGTCGCAGTCGCGATCACCCGGACAGGGCGTCGGCGTGGGCGTAGGCGTATCCGTCACTGCGGGCGTCTCCGTCGGCGTCGGCGTGATGGTCGGCGTATTAGTCGGCGTGCGAGTGGCGGTAGGCGTAGCCGTGTTCGTGGGCGTCGCGGTGTTGGTCGGCGTCGGCGTGATGGTCGGCGTGAACTCCGGCGTGTTCGTCGGCGTGGTGCCCTTCCATACCTCGGCGCCAAAGCACGGCAGTTCGGGGCCCGCTGGATTCCATGGGTTGCAGGAGCCCAGGGAGGCATTAGTATTGTCGTTAACGGAGCCGTTTGCCAGGCTCATGTTGTCAACCCCCGCGTGGGTGGCCGTGAACGTCACTACGAAGAGGGGGAAGCTCACGCTGGGACCAGTCGGGGGGAAGGGCCCGGTCGTGGTGCCGCACTCGATCCTGGCCACGCCGCCGGCACACGATGGCTCGGTAAAGGTGAAGCCGTTGCACGACCAGCCGCCGCCCATGTCAGGAACGGTGGGGGCACCAAGGCCCAGAGTCGTGCCCTCGTTGAGGTCCGGCATGTCGTCTTCCGTGCACGGCATTGCCTTGTTGCAGTTCTTGTCCACGCACGAGTTAAGGTCGGGGTCGTAGACCACGTCCATGCTGAACACCGCCACGCCACTTGGGCCCGGATCCGGAGGCTGGATTGGCGCCATGGCACTGGTGAGGCAGACGGCGATGTCGTGGGGGACGCCGATCTGTACATTGGCACTGGTGTCTATAGAATTACAGGGGCCGCCGTCGTTCCAGGCGTTGGCGTCGATCTCGGCGTGGAAAGCGTTTGGCCCTTCCGGGGTTTCGGTGATCATGTGGGCGAAGGATTCGTGGTTGCCTGAGCCGCCGGGCCGAGCCAGCGCCAGCATGACGGCAACAACAACTGCCGATATGGCCAAGATACACCAGAGCCGTCGCGACATTATCCTACCTCCCTGCTGGTTGCTGTGCAGCTACGGGCCGCACGCAAGACAAACGAAACCCGCCTAGCCACTAACTAGCGGCTACAACAAACCATTGGACTAGAACGCACAACCCCCCGAAAGGTTAGCGGCTAGATACGACTTCGTCAGTTCTTGGCACGACAGGTGGTCTTCCACTGCCGTGATGGCAGCGCCTAACGAGCCCGGCCGCGCCGCCGGAGATAGAAAGCCAGTGCTAGCACCCCCGCTACGACCATGACGGCGGCGATGCCGATAACCGTGGGCCAGAGCCAGTCGGTGCCTCCCCCGCCCGTCTCCCCGCCCGGGGACGAAGGAGGAGTCTTCGTTGGCTGTGGTGTCTTCTTGCCGGCTTCTGGTGTCTTTGTTGTGTTCTTCGCGGCTTCTGCTGTCTTGGTCGCGGCTTCTAGGGACCCGCCTCCGACGATAGGTGTAGCGGTGTCGGGCGGTGGGGTGTACTGATCCGGGGGTACAAGTGTCGGCCGCGCGATTACGCCGGCAACGGGAGTAGGCGTCGGCCATTGCTCCGGGGCGATCGTTGGCCCCGCCACACGGACGGTGGCTCCGACGCAATCAATTACCACCCCTTGTGCCGCCGGGTTGCAGGTTCCCAGACTAATGGCCTCCCAGCTGCCCAATCCGACTCCTGCTAGCTCGAGAGAGATGGCACCCGATTGGTCCGGGTCGGCGTTGAAGGAGATAACCGCCAGAACACCTGCGTCCTCGTCGTCGCCCAAAGCCCAGGGACCGAAAAGGCTCCAGCAGACGATATCTGCCCGGCCATGGCCGGGCCCGGTCTCAGGGTCGCCGTCGCCGATGGGTTGCTGGCCCAGGCTCAGCTCGTCGCAAGTCCAGTTCTCCCCCAGACCTTCGCCCCACGTTGTAGCTCCGGCGTTGGCGTCGGGGTTGTCGTCCAGCGCCCCATCGCTGAGAGGGATTTCAGGGGCGCTGATTACGGTGTCGTCATAGATGACGCTGACCTGCAAGTTGGCCAGAGGTGCCGTGATGCCGCGGAGACACACCCCCACCTGAAACGCTTCGCCCGGCGCCACGGTTATCTCGGAATCGATGCTGGCGCAGGGGCCACCATCGCTGACATCCGCGTCCAGCAACAACTGAGGCGACTGGGCGACAGCCTCTTTCGTGCCCCCCCCCAAATGCGAGGCCGGGACTAGTGCAGCGATGCCAAGGAGGACCCCCAGTGGGGCAGCCATGAGCCATAACGTGGACTTCATACAGTGCTCCTTGCGGCGGTGACGGACACTGGGTTAGCCGGTCGTTTCCTGCTAGCTATCATACGCTGTGATGAGACCCTAGATCAAGACGCGCTCCGACTTACGGGGGCGGGGGTGCGCAGTGAAGCGCAGGTACTGAGAAGGCGAACGCTGCCGCACTGTAAACGTCAGCGATGTCCACAACTGCGTTGCTGTCTATGTCATACTTTGGCTGATAAGGCGGTTGAGGTTCAGCGAAGGCGGCCTGGGCGATCGCGTACACGTCGTTTATGTTGACGACGCGGTCAGGGGCAGGATCGACATCCGGACACTTCACTATCCTGACCTGGCGGCTCCGCAGCGCGGACGGTATGACGTCGGCGCTGACATCAATTAGCGTGACGGAAACCAGGTTGGACAAGTTGAGCGACGTGCCTAGGGTGAGTTGCTTTGCCCAGACGGTGAAGGTAGCCAAGGTTCCGGATCCCGTGGAGCCGGGTTCAGTGCCCGTGGTGGCTTGGCTAAGCTGGAGGCTATTTCCCTCCACCTGTAGGGTGGGAGCGTAGAGCGTGCGCCCCGGGCAGCCGTCGTTGATCTTCCCGTCGTCGTCGTCGTCGATAGCGTTGTTACACTTGGTCCCGGTCTCAGGGATGCCGTTGACCGTCGGGCAGCCGTCGTTGATCTTCCCGTCGCCGTCGTTGTCGATAGCGTCGGCGCACGCGGTCTCCGCAGCGCCGACTGCTGGGCAGCCGTCGTTGATCTTCCCGTCGCCGTCGTCGTCGATGGCGTTGCTACACTGGGCCCCGGTCTCCGCGCCCGGCATGGCTGGGCAGCCGTCGTTGATCTTCCAGTCGCCGTCGTCGTCGACGGCGTTATTACACTCAGCCCCAATCTCAATGCTGCCCACGAAAGTGTTGCGCTGGAGGTCGCCGTCCCGTGCGTAGACCGGCTGCAGGTACGCAGGCACAGAGTCGGTTGTCACCTCGAAGCTGTACCCACCCAGCCCGTCGGCGTCGAAGATAAGGTCTCCGGTGGAGTGAGACGCCGCTGTACTGCCCCTCTCGCCGCGGGAGACCCTAATGGCGTCTTCATCTCCCTCCGGCAATTCGACGATGCTCATGTACTCGTTGCCCACCCTTATGACGGAATCCTTGCTCAGCAAAGCCCGACTGTCAACGGTAAGGGTTCTGAGGTCTATGTAGATGAGGGTGCCGGCGTTGTGCGTGGCTTTAATAGTTCCGCCGTATCCGCGTATGACGCTGATGCGGTCCAGTCCTGAATAGACGGTTCCCCCGGAGTCGTGCGCGCTGACAGGGGTGTTGTCATAGCCTCGCGTGACAGTCATTGTATCGGGTGAGCCATCCGTCAGCCCGGTGATGAGCATCCTCTCACCCTCTACTCGAGCGGTCCAGCCGACTTGCAGCAGGTCCCTGTCGCTGATGGGGACGACGGTCTGATAGATCTGCACGGCACTTGACAGATTCGCGCTGGTATTACGCTCGACGAAGACGGATTCCCCAGAGTTATGGGTGGTGGCAAAGCTGCCGCCATAGGCTCGCTGAACGGTCATCGTGTCCGGTGAACCTTCTGTCCGGCCCTGGATCAGCATTAACTCAGTTCCCACTCGAGCGACCCAACCAACCACCAGTTGGCTCTGGTCGGTGATGGGGATGACGGTCGTCGTCTCGTTCACGTTGCCTGCTAGAGCCACGGCGATGGCAAAGACAGACTTCCCGGAGCTGTGGGCGCTGGGAAGGCTGCCGCTATAGCCCCGCTCAACGGTCATCGTATCTGGTGAGCCCTCTGTCCGGGCTTCGATGTACATCAGCTCGCTGCCCACCTGAGCGATCCAACCGACCTTCAGCAGGTCTTTGTCAGTAATGGGGATGACGGGCTGGGAGTTGTCCACGGTGCCTGCAAGGGTAGGGCTGGCGGCGAAAATAGGGTGTCCGGAGTCATGGGTGCTGGGAGTGTCACCACCATAGGCCCGCTGAACGGTCATCGTGTCTGGTGAGCCATCTGTCAGGGCCTCGATGTACATCAACTCAAGGTCGACGCGGACGGTCCAGCCGACCTTCAGCTTGCTCTGGTCAGTTATGGGGATGACGGTTTGGTATATCCCCACGTCATTCGCCAGAGTGGCGCCGCTGTCTTGCAGCCAACCAGGGTTGAGGCTAGAGACATACATCTGTTCGGCATCAAGCCTCACCGTTCGCCCGGCAAGTAGAGGGTGCCAATCGCTCACGGTTAGACTGGTGACTGTGGTGTTGATGATCGGTTGGGTCAGCGTTGCCCCGCTGGCCTCAAACAGGTTGGCGTCGACGCCGGCCGCTAGTTTCGCGCCGGTATCTCGGTCGGCGATACCGCTTGCGGAGATCTGCACCGGCGCGGCGTTGGCCCAGACGTGGGTGCCAGCGGCGTGTAATAAGACGGGATTCGGTCGCTGCACGGTCATCGTGGCCGGCGAGCCCGGTGTCAGATCCGTGATGGTCATCAGCTCCCAGTCAACCTCGACTGTCAGCCCGATCTTCAGGGGTTTGTAGTCGCTGATGGCGATCACCGTGACGGCACCGTCAATGGCGTTTTTCAGGGTGACTCCGCTATCGTAAAGACCATTCAGCGGGATGGGCACGTTGCCGGCGCTTGTGACCAACACGACGTTGGCAGTCTGAGCGAGAGCTGCCCTATCGCTGCCGGGCATCACGGCGGCAAGCACGGCCAGCAGGAAGGCGCCGGCCGCCAAGAGCTTGGGACGCGTTCTCTCCCCTGTCAGCGTTGCCTGTGGCAGGGAGCGATCTCTTGCAGTCATTTCCCCGCTCCTTTCGATATCCGTATCGATGTGTGGGGTTATGTGCGCCGCCGCATACCAACTCGTCGCGCGTAAGCGGCGAGCGACAGTAACGTCGCTCCCCCTACTGCCAGCAGCCCGCTGGCCAGGATGGGCCACCAGGGCGTCTCTTCCGCCGGAGGGCCGCTGCCCGCCCGCGGCGATGCGCCTGGCTCCCCGGCAGCACCAGCGCCACCGCCAGCAACCGTTCCACCGCCGGACGCGCCGCCGCTGGATCCCGACGTGCCGCCGGCGCCTGACGCTGTCCCTCCAGTATCCTGATACTCGCTGCCGGGCAGCACCGGGCCCCCGGGCAGCACCGGGCCGGATCTTGGCGTGGGCGCACCCGGGATTGGCGTTCGTGTCATCGCCCTGGGGTTGCGCGTGGGGGTAGGCGGTAGCGATTCCGGCGTCGGGTCTTCTGGCCCTATCACTCGTACGGCGGCTTCCCTGACCGTGATGGTGTTACAGCAGTCGTAGCCCTTCGCGTCGGCCAGTTGCACCATGCCGAAGGTCAGGGGGCTGACACCCTCGCCGATGGCGACGAAGGTCACCGTCGCCAGCACCGCCGAGCCGTTTGGTGGTGCTGTGGCGAGGTTGACGGTATTGCAGCCGAACCGGACATTGCCGGGTGACACGTAGGGGGGCTCTGTGATGGGTCCTTCACACCAAACATCGCGTCCCGTGCTGCCCAGAAAGCCACTCTCCTGAATGCTCCCCACGCTGAGAATTTCAGGATCGAAAGAGATCGTGAACTCGAAGGCGGCGAGGTTCGTCACGTTCTCCGCGGCGACGTCAATCGTGAACGTGTCGCCCAGCTCCATGTTCTGGCTGTTGGGCAATATGCTGACTGTCGCGCCCTGGGCAGCCGACGTGTTATCGGGCGCGCGCGCTGCCGATGCTGCCGCGATGAGCAATCCTACACCGAGGAGACCGATGGGCCCGAGAAACCTGACGCTTCGCTTCATTTGTTCGGATTGTCTCCCTTACTAGTGCCTGCTATCTATCGATATTTGTTAGCTATTCCATAAATCCCTTCGGCAATTATCCTCGTTGCTGTGCCCTGGGAGAAGCGCCCGCCGGCGCCCCTTGTCCTCCCCAGTGTATTCTTAACCATCGACGGCCTAAAAAGGCATGGCGGGGGAGCCGCCCGAAGAATCGGGTCCGGCGCTCCCCCGCCATTGTCTATCCAGCTCTATACCTAGACGTTAAGGTTGCTCTCCTATCTCCTGTCAGTCGCTACTCCCACAAAGGGGCGACAGGAAGCTGAGGCGGTATCGGAGCCTGGCACGTGCTGCCATCGCGACCAAAGATGAACTGGAGGTCTTTGATGTCGATGTCGAAGTCGGGCACGCCGTAGCATCTTACAATGCCATCGCCGGGGTCGAAGCACTCCGGCGCCAGGTCGTACCACTCGTCGTAGAGCGTCAGGCCGAAGAACGTGCCGTACCGGAAGGCGATTCCCTGCTCGTCCAAGACGTCGACCGTGCAGTCGAGGTTGAGGTCACCCTCCAGCATTCGGACGGTGAGGTGAACATCGCCGCAGACCTGCGTCAGGCCGCCGGGAAGCTCGCCGGGCAACTTCTCGCCAAGGGTGTTGGCCAGCTCACAGTTCTCGTCCACGAGGTCCGTGAGCACGCCGTTGTCCTTGCCCGGGCGGAAGCCCTGGCGGTACTTCAGGTCGTCGGTCATCGGGTTCACCGTGATCGTCTCGATGAGCCCGGTATCGCCATACATCGGGTCATCACAATCAACCCCGGGGCCTTTGGCGGTACCCGACGAGACGCAGCCGGTGAGGATCCAGTTCTCGGTGAGGATCGTCATCGAGCAGTCGACCTGTCTCAGACCACCATGCGAGAGCCAGGTGTTTTGGGCCTCAGTGGTCAGGCGCACGATCTTGTGATCGTACTTGATCTGCTCCTCCCAGGTGCCTACACCCTCTGTATCGCCTGTGTTGGGCGAGACACCGTCGCAGGCCTCGGCTACTTCCTTGTTGACGAGCAGACAGCCCTTGCCCTCCGCAGCGTTGATGCAGCCGTTGGCCATGAGCCACAGGTTGCATTCTGTCTGAAGGCCCGGTTTAACAGTGTCGCAGTCCTTCTCCATCCTTACACCTGCGGGAACAGGAGTAAAGGTGGGCGTAGGCGGCACTGGCGTGAACGTGGCCGTCGGCGGCACTGGCGTGAACGTGGCCGTCGGCGGCACTGGCGTAGCCGTGTTCGTGGGCGTAGGCGGCGGCGGCACTTCCTTGACCACCTCGGCGCCTATGCACGTCAGTTCGGGGCCCGCTGGATTCCATGGGTTGCAGGAGCCCAGGGAGGTAGCAGTATTGTCGTTAACGGAGCCGTTTGCCAGGCTCATGTTGTCAACCCCCACGTGGGTGGCCGTGAACGTCACTACGAAGAAGGGGAAGGCGATGCCGGGACCAGTCGGCGGGTAAGGCCCGGTCGTGGTGCCGCACTCGATCCTGGCCACGCCGCCGGCACACGATGGCTCGGTAAAGGTGAAGCCGTTGCACGACCAGCCGCCGCCCATGTCAGGAACGGTGGGGTCACCAAGGCCCAGGGTTGAGCCCTCGTTGAGGTCCGGCATGTCGTCTTCCGTGCACGGCATTGCCTTGTTGCAGTTCTTGTCCACGCACGAGTTCAGCCCGGGGTCGTAGATCACGTCCATGCTGAACACCGCCACGCCACTATCCGCACCCCCCGCCGGGAAATTTCCGAAGCAGACGGCGACGTCGTTTTCGTCGCCGATGTATACGGTGGTACTGTCGTCTATAGACTCACAGGGGCCACCGTCGTTCCAGGCGTTGGCGTCGATCGCGGCGTAGGTCAGCCAGGGCGGGATCTGGTTGAGCTTCCAGTTTTCGTCAAGCAACCCCTCCCAACCAGTAACGGGGTGGCTGGTGTTGACGTTCCCGCAGGCAAGGTACTGGAAATTGGGGACGTCACTGATTGCGGCGGGCTCGGGGTCGCCGACTGCCGCGCAACCGTCGTTGATCACGGTGTCGCCGTCGTCGTCACAGGTCTGCCAGGGCGCCGCGCCGGGTGAAGAGTCGGCGTCGGGGCAGGCGGCCTCGTTGCAGGTCGTCTCGGCGACGACGACCTGTCCGCAGCCGTCGTTGAAGTAGCCGTCGGGGCCGAGGAGGTCGTTGTCGAGGTTGTCGGAGCACGGGTAGACTCCGGCGAGTACCGTGATCCCCACGCTCTTGATGCCGGCTGCACCGCCCGTGTAGAGAGCCTGCGAGACGGTGTCGACGAGGGCGCCGGTCTTCCCAGGGCCTTCTGCTGGACAGCCGTCGTTGACCACGGTGTCGCTGTCGCTGTCGATAGCTTCACCAGGCCCGCACGCAGTCTCCGCAGCGTCGAGCGCCGGGCAACCGTCGTTGGTGTAGCCGTCGGGGCCGAGGACGTCGTTGTCGAGAGAGTCGGCGCACTGACCAAGGGCCGCCATCTCCGGCATCGGGCCATTCCTCAGGAACAGCGAGGGGGCCACGACCCAGCCCTTCGGGTCAGTGACGAGAACCGCAGCTTGTGACGGTGGCAGGCAGTTCTCCTCGGTGAAGTAGACCACCCCCGCTTTAGGGAAGAGCGAGACGTCGTGGCCTTCGGCTGCTCCGGCCGTCATGGGCAGCGGGACCGTGGTGTCGTAGTACAGCGACCAGCCCGTCACCCCGCTCGCGGGGTTCCCGGGGTATGACGCCATGGGGATCGGCCCCACGGCACTCGCCGACCTAAAGGCGAAGAACGCGCCGCCAGCCAAGACCAGTGCCAGGGCTCCGGCTGATATTACTAGTAACAAACGCTTCATCTGGTCAATACCTCCTACCAGATAGATATAGGCATTACGAGGCGGGGTTCCCGGTAATGTTTTCTCTCTTATTCTCTGCCCCATCCCTCCTTTCTCTCACGCCGTAGGGCGGGAAACGGCACACTTAGCTGAGGCTTGCTGAACACATATCTTGGGCCGCTCGGGGGCGGCTACTATAGCCAGCCGACGGTCGACGAACCTCCGTCGCAACGTCAGCGACACTCACGCGCGCCAAAGAGAGAGATACAGATACCCCTCTCGGCCTTGAGGCACTCCCTTGCCCAGCTATGCGACTAAATATCGAGGCGGGGAAAACTAACCACCAGTCACGTAACTGAGTTGTAGCACTCTTTTCCGGTTTTGTCAAGTGGCTGGGGCGAAAATCGCCGGAAATACACGATGTGTGGATACATGATGTATAATTCGGGTATGGGTGGCGGCCATATGCGAGCTCAGGCATCTTTCGAAGCGCTTTCCAGCAGAAGGACTGCTGCGTGAACTGCCACTAGGTTCGGCAATAAGATTTAACGCCTTTGTCGAAGGTTCATAACAGGGTTCGGGGATTGGCGTTGTATATATGTAAAGAAGCGGCCGAAAGGGAGTCGGCGGGGATATCTTTGCCATGAGGAGCGGGGGTGCCTGGGGAATGGGGAGGGGGAGGGAGACTCCCTGGGGCGATTGCCGTCATTATGGTAAGCTATCAACAACACACGCCCTCGCAGAGGGGAACCAGCCTTCTCGAACCCCCTCGAACCCCCTCGACTCCGCCTGGCTAACATCATGATGGGAATTGGAGAAAGACACTCGTTTAGCCGAGTAGATCATCAGGGGTCTTGATTCGGTGAAGGCTTGGCATTGCGTTGTCCTTTGCGGCCTGGCGCTCCTAGCGGCGGCGCTGATCCTGCTTGTCCGCCTCGACCTAACCCCTGCCTCTGCCCAGCAGGCCGTCGTCCGCGTCGACCCATCGGCGCAACAGGTGGCTGTAGGGAGCCAGTTCAGCGTCCGTGTGATGGTGGACGATGTCGCAAACCTGGGGTCCTATGAGTTTACCCTCCAGTTTGACCCCAGCATTGTCACCTATGAAAGCGTAGCGAACGGCGACTTCCTGGGGAGCACGGGCCGGCAGGTGTACTGCCCGTCGGCGATTGTGGACGTGGACGCTGGCACGGTGCGCTTCGGCTGCGCGACCATGGGTACGGAGCCGGGTGCGAGCGGGTCGGGACAGTTGGCGGAGGTGACGTTTACCGCCGCTGCCGAGGGCGTGAGCCCCCTCGATCTCATAATGGTCAGCCTGAGCGACCCCCTGAGCAATGACATCCCGGCGGTCCCGCAGAGCGGCTCTGTGACCGTGGGGACCGGCACGCCCGGTCCCACTCCCACCCCCGCAACCCCTACTCCGACGCCCACGCCTGGCCCCGTCCCGTCCTGCGGGGCCGCGTCCGGCAATACAATCGTCTGCATCTACCCCTCGGGTCAGGTGGTCGAGAACGGCAGCAACTTCAGCGTCGATGTCGTGGTCAACAACGTGACGAACTTGGGGGCCTATCAGTTCAGCCTGGAGTTCGACCCGGTCATCATGGCCTACGTCAGTGCGGCGAATGGCCCCTTCCTGGGGAGCAGCGGGCGTACCGTCAGCTGCGTCCCGGTCAGCGTCACGGAAAACGTCGTGCGGCTCGCCTGCTCGACGTTGGGGTCGTCGCCGGACGGCCCCAGCGGCGATGGCGTACTGGCCACTGTCACCTTCTCAGCCATCCGTGAAGGGATCGGTCTCATGGACTTGAAGGACATCATCCTGACCGATATCCGGGCGAATATCCTGCCGATG
>Ga0315286_10006136_pt1 | contig 11666 bp, 8 predicted proteins | sample YL17G10_0_MG_FD_205038 | JGI IMG/M metagenome (GOLD analysis project Ga0315286, IMG submission 205038) | Sediment microbial communities from Yellowstone Lake, YNP, Wyoming, USA - YL17G10_0 | ecosystem: Environmental > Aquatic > Freshwater > Lake > Sediment | place: USA: Wyoming | collected... | reverse complement strand
CGAGACCAGCTGCCCCTGCAGCTTGTTCGCCACCTCGGCATCCTGGTCGCTTGCCTTGAACTGGCCTTTCACGTCGCTGAGATCACCACGCAGCCGCGCGAGCTTCTGCTTCACTTCCGACAGCTGTCGCTCCCGCTCGGTGAGGTCGCGGTTGAGGATCTCGGTCTGGCCACGGATGTCGTAGCGCTCTTCCTGCAGCTTCAGCAGGCGACCCTCGAGGTCCTGCCGCGATTTTTCGAGCGCCGCGGGCTCGCCGAACTTGCTCAGCATGAACAGCAGGATGATGGAGCCGAACGCGCAGCAGATCGTGTCCAGGAAGGACATGCTGAACACTTCGAAATCGCGCGACCGGCGGCTCCTCATGGCCAGTCCTTCGCCGGCATCAGGAACGAGCCGTTGGTGCGCCGCGCCAGCGCCCAGAATGCACCCGGCGCCGCCGGATCGCCCTCCATCGGCATCAGGATCACGTTGGCTGGAATCCGGTTGGGATACTTGGCCAGTGCGCGCTCGAACAGCTTGAGTCGCCCGTCGCCATCGATGGTCTTGCGAATCGCAGGGGGCGTCGCACCTTGTGTCGGCAGGCCATCGGTGACGATGAAGACGTTGTCGGGCGCGGGACTCAGCGTGTTCATCAGCGTGAACGCATTCTCGAGACTCGTGCCGTCCTTGGGCACGGTGCGCCGCAGGCTCACGACCACGTCGGTCAACGCCTGCGCATCGCTGCCGTCGAGCCAGCGCCCGGTGCTGTTGGGCGCGACCGGCCATGCTTTCACGTTGAACGCGATCACCTGGAACTTCGACTTGGTTGGAATCTGCGTGGTGAGCCAGTCGACCGTGGCGACGGTGCGGCGCCATTTCTCCGACATCAGCCGCCGCGTCTCCGACATGTTGCGCAGGCGGATCACGTTGACGACCGTTTCATCCAGCATGCTCGCCGAGACGTCGACGAGGATGACGATGCGCTCGCCGCCGAGCTTCAGGCCGCTCAGGTACTGGCGGTCGCCGGTGCCGACGAAGCCCTTCACGCGGTTGCCCGGTTTGCCCGGCTCGGGCGTGCCGGCGACGAGCCGCTTCTTGTCCTCGTCGATCTGCTTCAGGTCGGCCTTCAGCTTTTCGATGGCCTCGCGACGCGAGATCGTCGTCTTGTCCGCTTCCGCGAGCTGCTCCCTGGTCTTTTCGGTTTCCTGCAGCACGCGGTCGGACAGGCCTTCGGCGCGTTCGGCCTCCGTCGTCGTCGTCTTCATGCTGTTGCGCAGCACGACGAGGTCGGCAAAGCCCTGCAGCACTTCCTCCTCGAGCTTGTTCACCTCGGCGCGCAGTTCGGAGTCGTGGGCCTTGAACGCCTTGTTGCCCTGTGCGTTCAGGATCATGTACAGCAACACGACCGAGCCGAACGCGCAGCAGATCGTGTCCAGGAAGGACATGCTGAAGATGTCGAATTTTCTTCTACGACGCGCCATGGTCCGGCAACACGCGAATCAATTCGAGCGAAACTCCGGGCGCGCCCAGTCGCAGCACGTCGCCGACTTTCAGCACGACGTGACCGCCGACGCGCTCGTCATTGACGAACGTGCCGTACGTGCTGTGGTCGGTGACGACGGACTGGCCAGCGCGGGATTCCAGGGTGCAATGGGAACGGGAGACGCCGGCGATACCCGCCGGCAATGTCAGCGCGCGAGTGCCCGCAGCGACTGACCAGCCCAGCGTCAGCGGTGCCGACGAGATCGGCCACGCGCGACCGTTGAACAGCACATGCGTCGGGATCGCTTCGGCGGGAACAGTCACCGTTGACGGCGCGGAGGTATCGTCAGCGACGGCGGCATCGGCGAGCGGCAGGCGGTGCACGAGCGTGATCGCATCGGCCGGACGAACGATGGCCGACGCGAACTTCAGCGCACCTTCTGCGGCAGCGCCAGGCGCCAGCTCGACCATCACGCAATCGCGCAGGCCCGCGAGCCTCGTCACAAGGCCGGGAATGGCGGAGATGCGGCGCGAGAAGCACAGATGCAGCAGGACACCGGGTGGACGTGCGGACTGCACCAGGCGCAGGACCTCGGCCGTGAGCGCCTCGACGGCATCGACGACCTGCGCGCGCGGGAGCCGGATGCGGTAGGCCGTCGCACCAAATTCAATCTCGGCTGCCGTTTCCTCGGTATCGGCGAGCGCCAGTAACCAGGCTGGCAACAGGTCGTGCAGGCGTTGCTCGGTCGCCGCCTGGTGCAGCGGATCAAACCGGGTATCGCGGACGAATGTCGTCGCGACCGTCGCGGCGACCGCCTGCCGGAACGCAAGCTGGCCTGCGCCGGGCAATAATTCGTAGCGCGCGCGCCGCAGCATACCGTCGGCGCGCGAGGTCTCGAGCAGCGTGGCGGACGCCTGGTGCAGCTGCAGATCGAGATGCAGCATGCAGGGCGACGGCGCGACTGTCGACGCCGCGGCGAGACCGGCATCCACCAGCCCGCGCACGACGACGCCGCATTCGTTGGCAATGCCGACCAGCAGGCCGAGCTGCTCGCGCGTGTAACCGGGCGGCACGGCGAGCAGCAGCTCGTGACCGCCCTCGCGTACCTCCGGTTCCAGCACCGATGACAGATGCGCATGCGCGAGATCCGCCGCCGTGGCGAAGCCGCGGGTCGACCAGGGCAGCGGATCGAGGCCGAGCGCATGCCAGAAACGATTCTGCGCGTGCAACGGGGCAACGCGATGGCGTCGCGCAGCGTCGGCGCCGACGTGAACGCGGCCTTCGTGCAGCAACGCGAAGCCGGGACTCTCCTCGCCCACGACGACGGGTACGCCGTCTGCGCCCGTTCGCGCCAGCAGCAGCCCGGTGTCGTTGATTTCGACGGCGAGCATGGCCATGGGTCCGTCGCTCAGCGGACCATCATCTGGCGAATGACTTTCTCGTCGAGGAATTCCTCGGTATCGAGCACCGCGCGCTCCTGGCGCAGCTGGATCTGGTGCAGGAGGAACATCACGAAGATGCTGAGCGAAAGCGCGACCAGCGTGGAATTGAACGAGATGCCGAGGCCCGCGACGACGCCGGACACGTCGCCTTCGACGGCCTTGTGCGCCTGCTGCAGCGATTCGCCGATGCCGCGCACGGTACCCACGAAGCCGATGGCCGGGATTGCCCAGGCCACGTAGCGCACCATCGACAGCTCCGCATCGAGTCGTCCGAACTCGAGTTCGCACGTGTCATGGATGGCGGAAGAGACGTCCTGGATGTTGCGCGTCGAACCGAACCGATGCAGTCCGCTCAGCAATGCGCGCGGCAGCAGTTCGCCGCGCATCTCGGGCGGCAACGCCTCGACCTGCCGTGCGTAATCGCGCGAGTCTTCCGGCAGGATCTTCATGCCTTCCGGCAACTTGAGCAGGTCCATGCCGAGCAACTGGTCGCCGCGTCGCAGCGACCACGCCTTGTATCCCATGATCGCGAGCGACCAGAATGTCAGGATGAAGCAGACCTCCTGTTCATAGTCCTTGATGATCACGAACAGCTCACGCCTCGGAACGTAGTTCGGATCCTTCTGCATCTGCACCGCGTCATTCGCACGGATCGATTCGGCCCTGGGCCGCACCACCATGGCGTAGAAGCCCTGCACGATGATCGCGATGACGATCAGCGCGAAGAGCTCGAACATGAACTCACTGGACTTGGCTATTTTCATGCTGTGCTCGGGTGCGGGTCTTCAGATGTCCACGGGAAAGGCGACGTCGAAATCGGGGCGGACTTTTTCGGTCGGCTCGAAGAGTTGCGGCGAACCCTTCGCCGCCGCGGGTTTCGCGGGCGGTGCTTCAGTGCCTGAGGCTGCCGCTTCGTTCGTGGCGGATTCGTCACCGGCGGCGGTCGCCGCGTCGCCAGTCGGGGGTGCCGTCGTTGGTGCCTTCGGCGGCGGCACCGGCAGGTTCTGCTGCGCGATCGAAATGCCGGTGGCGAGAATCGCCAGGGCGATCACGGGCGCAATCGAAATGGGGCGTGAGCGTCGTTCTTTTCTATTCGGCATAGCGTGCGATCCTGAAGCCGACGTCGTCGCGCCGGCCGTTGCCTGAATCCCGGTAAGCGGCCCGCAGCTCCGTCACGGTGGCGTGACGCCAGCTTGAGCCGCGGATGACGTGCATGTTGCCCGGCGCGGCCGACAGCGGATCGACGGCCACCGCGCTGCTCGCAGGTTGCACCGTGTAGAGGTCCGTCGTCCATTCCGCGACGTTGCCGCCCAGGTCGTAGAACCCGAACGGGTTCGCTGCGAACGAGCCCGTCGGTGCCGTGGCCGGGTAACCATCGTCGAGGTCTTCGAGGATAGTCTGCAGCAGCGGCTGCGCCCGGCGGTCGCCGAAGTTACCCGTGCCCGCGGGCACCGGCAGCGCGTCACCCCACGGATATTTCCGCAGCGAACCATCACGATTCGCGCGTGCCGCCCATTCCCACTCGGCTTCAGTGGGCAGCCGGTAGCCCGTCGTGGCCGGCTGCACGGGCGCCAGCTTGCCGCCCTGCGACTGGTAGGCCGGCGGCAGGCCGTCCTGCTGGCTCAACCAGTTGCAGTACTCGGCCGCATCCTGCCACGTCACGTTGACGACGGGCTGGCGTTCGAGCTCGAGTGTGTTCTGCCCGACGAACCCCGAACGGTGCTGGGTGCGGAACTGCTTGAATTCGCCGTTGGCTACTTCGCGCGTCGCCAGGTAGAAGGGCCGCTTCAGCTCCACCGCACGCTGCGATTCATTGGCGCGGCGACCGGATTCGCGGCGCGAGCTGCCCATCGTGTAGCTCGCCGGCCCGAGCAGTCGCAACTCGGCACCGGACTTCGTGCGGATCGTCGGCGTGACGGCTTTCGATGCTGCGGCGGTCGCGACTTCGCCGCTCGCTGCGCCTGCGGCAGCTGCACCGCCCTCTGGCGACGGCGTTTCGGTCGCGCCCCGTCCTGCCTCGAGCCGCACGTTCAGCACTTGCGGCAGGCCGGGGCGCGGCGTGACGGCCGTGCGAACGGTGCGAAACCCCGCCAGTCGCACTTCGATGTCGGTACGTGCGGCTGGCAACTTGATGGCCTGCCCGGACTTGCCGACCACACGGCCGTTGGCGAACACCTCGGCGGACGCCGGCTCGGCCATCACCGTGACCTCACCGAAGATCGGCGTCAGCGACAACTGCACTTCGCGTCGCTCGCCTGCTCCCACCGTGAGCTGGGTGGTCCGGGGTTCGTAACCCTCCCGCGATGCCACCAGCGCCAGCGCGACGTCGGGCCGCACATCGAGCGTGACCGGCGCACGACCACGGAATGCGCCACCGACACTGACGCTGGCACCCGCCGGATCGGTTCGCACGAGCAGCGTGCCGTCGGGCAGGCCGAGCCGCACCGGGCCCAGCGTCTGCGGCTGGTTCGCGACCACCTGCAGGTCGGTCACCCAGTGCTTGAATCCGGCCTGGCGCAGTTCGATGCGATGCGTTCCCGCGTCGAGTTCGAGCTGCGCCGGAGTGGCGCCGTGCGCGGTGCCGTCCACCAGCACCGTGGCACCCGTCGGTTCGGTGAGCACGGTGACGGGGGCCCACGCGGCGACGAGCTGCGCCGTGAGCGACTGCCGCTGTTCCATGCCCTTGATGTCCACGGTCGCCTTGAACGGCAGGTATCGCGGCGCAGTAATCAAGAGCTCGTGACGTCCGGCCGGTAGCCGAACCTCGCCGGGGGTTGAGCCGACGCCCCTGCCCGCGACGCTGATGCGAGCGGCGACCGGCGTCTGCACCTGCAGGATGCCCGGCAGTTTCGCGAGCCGGTACTGGAACGACTGGTTCGGTGCGTCCGTCACCTTGATCGGCGCGCGCAGGGACTCATAGCCCTTGCGCTGGATCTCGACGGTGTACTCGCCCGGGCGCGCGAAGTGGTTGCCGCCCACGGGCAAGACGAGTCCCCCGTGCAACCGGACCGTGCTGTCGGCGGGAGCGACATCGATCTTCACGGCGTGACCGGTCGCGGAAAACCACGTCGACCATCCAAGCACGGCCACGAGCAGGCCGCCGACCAGCCATGGCCCGATGCGTCGGTCGGGCGCGCCTTGCGCCGGGGGTCGACGGAACGCTACGGCGTCGATGCGTTCGTCACCGTCGTCACCGCCGCCACTGACGACGTCGACGAGCGGCGCCTCGGGTGGAACGGTCAGGTTGCCGCCGCTGCCATCCTCGACGTCGAGGATGCGCCGGCCATCGCGCGTGCCGATGCGCAGTCTTCCACGCGCCACATCGATGACGTCGCCTTCATGCAGCCACGTCGGACGTGACACGGGCGCGCCATTGCAGCGAGGGGGTTCGCGCCCTTCCGCCGGCTGCAGGAACAACTGGCCGTCGTGCAGCGCAATCCAGGCGAGCGTGCCCGCGCTCGCGCCCGGCAGCACGATCGTGTGCCCGGGACCGCCGACACTTACGGGAAAATCCGAAGCCGCCAGCGCGCGTTCGCCGAGGGGATCGCGCAGGATCAGTTCGGTGGGACTCAAATGGGTTCCTCGCAGCGGACGACGAGCGTGGACGGCTGCGCACCCGGCAGCAGGTTCAGCTCCTTGCGCACGTCGCGATAGCCCTGGCGTGTGCCCACGACGGTATAGCGGCCCGGCATCAGCTCGAGGTCCCGGTGTTGAAAGAGCCCAAGCTTACCAATCCGGTAGATCTGCACGTCCGTCGCATTGTCGGACGCCAGCGCCACCTTGACCGGCGTCTCGGCCTGCCGCAACTGCTCGGTCAGGCGCGCCTGCTGGGCCTGCAGACGCGTGCCCGGCGCCGCCACACCGGCCGCGCGCTCGAGCACGTTGCGCGCGATGTCCCGGCCGGAAGGACTGTAGAGCCGTTCGGGCTGGTCGATGAATGACTGCAGTTCGGCGTCGATCATGGCGCGCGGCTCCGCACGCTCCACCCCTTCCTGCGCGGGCCGCAGCGCCTGTTCGGCCTTGAGCGCCTCGCCATACAGCGCAAGCGCTTGCGACCATTGTTCCGCGCGCTCGGCCACGGCGGCGCGCTCGACGATGGAGGCCAGTGATTTCGTCTCGGTGGCGCGGCGGATCTGCTGCAGGCCATCGGCGACTTCCGGCGTGCCGGGCCGGATGCGTCCCGCCTGTTCGAACGAATTCTGCGCCGCAGCGTAGTCGCGACGCGCCAACGCGGCCATGGCCTGCGCCATCGCCGTGGCGTAGGCGTCGCTGGTCTCGCGTGCGCCGAGTCGTGCGATGCCGGCGCGCGCCACGGTCGTCGCCGGATCGAGTTGCAGCGCACGCTGGTACGCCGCGATCGCGGCCTTGGCATCACCTGCCTGTTCGGCAAGCGCACCGGCCGCCGTTTCACGCAGCACTTCGTCGAGTACTCGCGACCGGGCGAGTCCGCTGCGTGCGGCAGCATCGTCGCGCGCGACCTGCAGCACGGCCGCGAACTTTTCCTGCGCCTCGGCCGCGCGACCCGCATCGAACGCGACTCTCGCAGCGGCCAACCGTTCACGAACCACCTCGGGCACGCGCTGCTCGAGCGCATCGAGCGCGCGCGCCATCGCGTCGAAGTGCGCGAGTGCCGACTCGAAATCGCGCCCGGTCATTGCCGCATCGCCGGCAGTCAGTTCGTTGCGGACCTGCGCGTAAGGCGCCCCACCCCAGGTGGCGACGTCCTGTTGCTCGAGTCGCTGCAAGCGCGCAGGCAGCGGACCGCGACGCTCCTCCGCCTTGCGCTTCATTGCCGCGAGGCGTTCGAAATCCGCGCTCGGCTGCGCAACCGGCGCTGCGGCCACGGGTGCAGCGGGCACCGCCGGCGCGGGCGTCTTCGAGTCGACGAGATCCGGCAAGACGAAGAAGGTGAAGCCAACCGCTGCGAGCGCCAGCGCCATGGCGCCCACCAGCAGGCCACGACGGAATCCTTCACTGCGCAGCGACTTTGCCGAGGGCGCGCCAACCGTCGTGCGCCGCCACTGCTGTTGCACGGGCAAGGCGTCGGCCGGCGGGCGCGGCTGCCAGGCCGCAGCGCCCGGTGCGACGGGTGTCGCCGGTTCGATCGGCGCCGACTCGAGGATCTGCTGCAATTCTTCGTAGATGACGCGGGTCGAAGCCGGCCGCTCGTCCGGCCGCTTGGCAAGACAGCGCGCGACCAGTGCACGGAAGGCCTCGGGTGGATCCGGCCTGCCGGCAACCGGTGGCGGAACTTCGTCATGCACGCGGGCCGGCGTCACGTCGGGGTAGAACGGCGGGTGCCCGCTCACGAGCTCATGGAGCAGCACACCGAGGGCATAGATGTCGTCCGCCGCGGCCGCAGCGGCGCCGTCGAGCCGCTCGGGACTCGTCGAATATGGCGATGCACCGGCCGGTTGCGTCGATCCGATCCTGCGCGCGCTGCCGAGGTCCACCAGTCGCGGCAGGCCGTCGCCGTCGAGCAGCACGTTGGCCGACTTGAGATCGCCGTGAACCCAGCCCGCCGCGTGCAGTTGCGACAGTGCCTCGATCACCGGCAGCAGCCGGCGCGCGCTCAACGTCCAGGGACGTCCGCGCAGGCGACCGACCTCGCCGCCAGGGAGATACTCGAAGACGTCGAACGCTTCGTCGCCCGCGCTGTGCGTGGCGAGAGGCGCGAGCAGCGCAGCGTGCTCGACGACGGCGCGAATGCGTTCACCGGCCACGTCGTCACCCGCGCGGAAACGCAGCACGACGTCACGGTTGGCATGCGCGTCCCGCGCGAGCCACGTGGCGCCGTCGTGGCCGGCCGCGAGTGGCCGCACGAGCTGGTATCGCGCAGCCACGACCTGCCCGCCTGCGAGCGCCGTCATGTTCGTCATCGGTCTGGACTCAGCGCTTGCCGGCCGCCGGCTGGGTGGTTTCCGCCGTCGCCGCCGGCAGGCCCGTCTCGTTCTCGTACAGCTCGCGCAGGAGACGCCGCCATTCCGTGTACTGCTGCTCCGCCGAGCCCTTCAGCTCGAGCGTGCGGCCCTCGATGTCGACGACGCTCGGCTGCACTTCGTTCTGGAACGAGCTGCCGAGCTGCTTCAGCGATTCGCCGTGCATCTTGATTTCGGAGCGCATGTCGAGGCCGCTCTTGAACGCATAGATGCCGCCGATGACGGCCGCGGTCGCAGCCGCCGAGCCGGCGCTGCTGTTCGTGTTCTGTCCCGCCATGACGCCACCGATGATCGCCGCGGCGCCGAGTAATCCGCGCGTCATCGCCTTGCGTTTCGCCTCGGCTTCGGCCGCGAGTTCTTCGTGTGAGTACTTGCGCCAGTTGACGTACGCGTCGTCGATGGTCTCGCCGAAGTTCGTGTAGTGCTCGTTGAGCGTGTCGATCAGCGCGTAATCCCGCTCATGCACGCGATCCATGCGCTGCACCACCGGGTCGTCCTCTGCGGGCAGTCGCGCGATGGCGTAGGTGCCGCGCTTCGGGTCGTGCGCCAGGTAGGGATTGAATGCATACGGTGCGAGCTCCGACGCGAACCGCAGGTTGGCAACCTGATGCACCTGCACACGCTGCTCACGGGTAAGTCCGTTGCGCGCGGCAAGCAGGTCGTTCGCGAGCGTCGCGTACACGTTGTCGAACGGGTCGCGCGGCTTGACCGGCACGTCCTTGTAGGCGCGCGTGTCCGCCAGGCCGGCGTAGTCCTTGCGCAGCCACGTGCGGCCGGTGGCGTCCGTCACGGCAACCGCGAGCTTCAGCACGCTGCCGTCGGACTCGAGGATCCGGGCGTCGATGTTCACGTCGCTGCCCGAGCTTTCGGCAGGCAGCACGCGCACCTGGCCCCACTGGCCGGTGCTTTCGAGCGTGTCGCGCAGCAGGACGGGCATGTAGCGCGACTCGGCCTTGCGCACGTCCGGGTAGATGCCGCGTTTTTCCTGCTCGGCCACGTCCTGCGGGATGTTCGGATCGAACATGCGCACGCCGACGTCGAGCAGTTCCGCCTGTGGGATTTCGGCCGTCGCTTTCTGCGCGACAACGGGTGCCATCGGGCGCTCGTCCTGCACGACGCAGCCGGCGGCACCGAGCGTGAGGGCCAGCACGACGCAGCACGCTCGCCATGCGCGATTGGAGACAGCGGGAATGATCGAAGTCGTCACTGCGTGCTCTGCTTGTACTTGCGGTATTCCTCCCAGAGCCGCTCGCGCAGTTCGGGGTCCGTTTCCTTCATCGCGGCCTCGCGCAACTGGCGCGCGACGATGTCGTCGTCCCGACCGTCCGGGATGTCGGCCGGCACGTCACGGGGACCGCCGCCGCCCTTCGCACCGCCGCCTACGCCACCACCACCGCCCTGGCTGCCGGAGCCTGCAGCAACGTCGCCGCCCGCGCCGCCCGCGCCGGATTCGCCCGCGCCGGTACCGGCGGCCTCGCCGGCACCGTCCTTGTCCTGGCCGCCCGATCCGTCGCCATTCGCGCCATTGCCATTCGCAGCAGCGCCGCCTGCGGTGCCATCACCACCCTCGCCCTCTGTTCCATTGCCACCCGCCGAGCCGGCGCGGCCGGCTCGCTCCTGCGAGATGGTCTCCTGTTCCTTGCGCATGCGCGCGTCGAACACGGCGAACGTTTCGTCGAAGCGGCGATCGATCTCCGCGCGCTTGTCTTCGGCGGTCGCGGGACCACCGCCACCACCGCCGCCCGAACCGGCGCTGGTGCCGCCCGCGGCTTGCGATCCACCCGGACCGCCACCGGCTCCCGAGCTGCCGGGCGTCGGTCCCTGGCCACCTTGCCCGGCCGGGCCCGCCGAGCCGGGCTGGCCTGCGCTGCCCGCCGAACCGGTCGAGCCAGCGGAGCCCGTTGGGCCGCCGCTTGGTGCCGAATCGCCCTGCGCGCCAGGCGCGCCCCCGGCGGCGGCGCCGCCGGCCGGTGATCCGGACGATGAAGTCTTGCCGCCCTGCGCACCACCGGCGGACGGAGGCGTGGGCCAGCCTTGCGGCTGCGGCGGTGGGGGCGGCCCGGAACCACCGGAGCTGGAGCCGCCGCCCGCAGGCGATCCGCCGGACTGGGATCCACCCGGCGCAGACGAACCCGCGCTGCCGGAAGATCCTGGGCTGCCGGAAGACGATTGCTGACCGGAGGAGCTCCCCGACGATGAGGGCGAGGACGACCCCTGGCTCCCGGACGACGAGGGTGGCTGCTGACCCGAGCTGCCGCCCGAACTGGGGCTCGAAGGCGACGAACTGCCCGACGAGGACGGTGACGAAGGCGATGAGCTCGGCATCCCACTCGGCATTCCGCTCGGCATCGAACTGGAACTGGTCGTCAGGCACCCGCTCGTGGCGAGCGCGGCCGCTGCCGCGAACACTGCCGCCGTCAGTCCTGAAATGCGGTGCATGCGTTACAACCCCTGGACGGTGGCCGGCGTGGACGATCCCGCAGCTGTGGTCCTACGTGCTTGGATGCGTCCGGAGGCCCGCGGTTCAACCGTCAACGCGAACCTGCGGCACCGGCCGCCCCGGCCGCGGCCGCCCCGGGGGCCACGAGGTCGTCCCCGACGAGGAACGCGCGCAGCTGTTCGCTCAGGCGATTGCAGGCGGTGTTGCGCACCGGAGTGATGATCGGGATCGGCGCAATGGCGCCGATCAGCACGGAAGTGCCGGTGACATCGGTGCTGACCGTGCCGACCTCGCTCGCGTTCTGCATGTCCCAGACGGTCGCGACATAGCCTGATTCCTTCTCCCACCAGCCGACGCCGAAACAGCCGCCGCCGCCCGGCCCG
>Ga0315286_10006135_pt1 | contig 11667 bp, 9 predicted proteins | sample YL17G10_0_MG_FD_205038 | JGI IMG/M metagenome (GOLD analysis project Ga0315286, IMG submission 205038) | Sediment microbial communities from Yellowstone Lake, YNP, Wyoming, USA - YL17G10_0 | ecosystem: Environmental > Aquatic > Freshwater > Lake > Sediment | place: USA: Wyoming | collected... | reverse complement strand
AGGCGAGCGGGCTCCCCGATGCGGATTTCTACGTTTTCTACGAGCTCGGGCTCCTCGACGCCGACGCGGGCAAAACCGACAGCGCGCTCGAGGCGCTCGGGAAAGCGCTCCAGATCGATCCTGATTTTGTGAACGCGCGCGTCGCGCGGGCGCGGCTCCTCATGGGCGCGCGTCGCGCGAGCGAGGCGGAAACGGAATACCGGGAGATTCTTCGCGTGGAACCGTCCAATCGGGAAGCGGTCGAGGGGCTCGCGGAGATTCTCTTCACGGAGCGGAGGTTCGCGGAAGGGGCGGCGCTCCTCGCGCCGCTGCACGACAACGGATCGCTCGACGACAGGGGAGAGCTCATCTACGGCAGATTCCTCTACAAGGCGGGGATGAACGAGCAGGCGCTCTCAGTCTTCGGCGGGCTCATGAACAAGATGGGGGACAAGCCCGCGCTCCTCAGGGTCGTTTCGGAAATGGAGATCGAGCGGGGGCATTTCCGGACCGCGTACGGATATCTGAAGAGGCTCGTCGAGATCGAGCCGGATCGCTTCGAGAACTATATCGGGCTTCTCCTCATTTTTCATGGCGTTGCGGAAGGCCCGTCGGGACCGGATGAAACGATCGTGCTCCCCGAAGCGGAGAAGCGGGCCTACCTCGCAAAGGCCGTGGAGAGCGCGGGGGACGATTCGCCGGAGGATAATTTTCTTCTGGGTTCAATCCTGCGCAAGGCGGGAGAAACGGAGGAGGCCGAGCGGTTTCTCCTGAAGGCCGAGCGGCTTGACCCGAAGAACGAGAGCGTGGCGCTGGAGCTCGCGACCCTGTACGGGCATGCGGGCCGATTCGACGACGCGCTCAAGCGAGTCGTTCCGTTGTACGACAACGATCGGGAGAATCCTTCTCTTGCCAATTTCTACGGATATCTTCTCGCGGAGAAAGGGGAGAATCTGGATCTCGCTGAAACGCTTCTCGGCAAGGCTCTGGGCTCTGAGCCGGAGAACGGATATTATCTCGACAGCCTCGGGTGGATACGCTACAAGAAAGGGCAATTCCGCGAAGCGCTCGTCATTTTTCTCAAAGCAGTCGACAGGGTGAGCGACGACGCGGTGGTCTGGGAGCATCTGGGAGACACCTACCGTAGGCTGAACGAGTCGGCGAAGGCCCTCGAGGCGTACGAAAAATCGCTCGCCATCGATCCGGACGGCGCGGGCGTCGGCGAAAAGGCGAGGAAGCTCAGGAGCGATGAGAACATTCGGTAGACGCGTCGCGGTTCTTCACATCACCTTCGCGCTGATCGCTCTGACACAGTCGTGCGCGGTGTTCGGGCCGCGCCGCGTCGAAACGCCGTGCGACGAGAGCTTCGAGGCGCTCCTTTCCCCGGTGAAGGCGGCTGATGGCATCGAGATCGTCGGGAAGCTCCGTCTGGACCTCTCCCGGTACCGCATCAGGGGAATCATGCGGGTCGCCTATTCCCCCGCGGAAGGCGCGGCCCTGATCGACTTCCAGCACTCGAGTCTCTTCGGCGCGATCGAGGAGGAGGTGACCATTCTCGCCGGTGACAGCCTCGTCATCTACGACCGGGGGAGCGGGAGGTTACTCGGAAGCGATTCATCCCTCGCCCTCGTACGCGGCGAGATAGGCGACGGATTCGCGCCCGACGACATCCTCATCGCCCTGCTCCTCGCGTTTCCACGGTGCGCCGAGATGCAATCCGCCTCGGTCGAGCGCTCGGGAGAGGCCTGGCGGCTGGAGGCGGACTGGAGGGACCGGCGAATCGAGATGCGCGGCGAGAATGGAAGGGGAGCGCACGAATTCAGGCAGTGCTTCGCCGGCGGCGCGGGCTGTTACACAATCTCGTACGGAGATCCGATGGTCGCGTCGAACCTTGCCTACCCGCGCTGGGTACGGCTCCGGAGAGACAATGGGAACGGGAAGGCGACCTTTGAACTAATTGAAATAAAAACAATTACGGAATTACCTTCGATGCTCGACGCGGGTGCGATCAGACACCGGTAGCGAATAAACGATTCCTCGACGCGTTCCCTCGCGCAGCCGGGAACTTTTCCGAATGCCTGGTGTTGAAATATGACGGACGAGAAAAACGGAGATGACGGATTGAACAGGCCTGTCGAGCTTCCTCAGCGTAAGATCGATTTCGGAGAGCTCACCGACGAGGATCTGATGCTTCTCGTCCAGGAGGGGCGGAACCAGGCGTTCGACGCCCTCGTCGGCAGGTACAAGAACCGTCTTTTTTCCTACCTGTACCGGCTTCTCGGGGACCGGGGCGAAGCGGAGGAGTTCGCGCAGGAGACGTTCGTGAAGGCATACATCCATGCGGAGAAATATCGCACCATCGCCCGTTTTTCGACCTGGCTTTACACGATCGCGACGAACCTCGTGCGCAATCGCGTGCGGAACGCGAAGCGGCGGCCGGCGATGGTGAGCCTCTGGTCGGAGAATTCGGGCGGTGAGGAGGACGGGAAATGGATGGATCTGAGGGACGATTCTCAGCGGCCCGATTATAAAATGGAGCAATCGAACCTGAACGAGCTGATCCAGGAGGCCATCGAGAAGATCCCGGGCAAGTATCGTCCGGCCTTCGTCCTTCGCGAGATCAACGATTTGAGCTATGAGGAGATTGCGGCCGTGACCGGGCTCAAGCTCGGCACGGTGCGCTCGCGCATCAATAGAGGGAGGGCGCACTTCAAGAAGATGGTCGCGCCGTTCGTCGCCGGGGATTTCGAGAACAAGAGGGATAAAACATGAAATGCGGGAAAGCGCAGGATCTGTACTTTCTGAGTCGTGACGGCGCGCTCGATGAAGCCGGTCGCATGGAGCTTGCACGCCACCTTGCGCACTGTTCCTCATGCGGGCTTCTCGTGAAGGAGATGGAGGCGAGCCTCGACGCGGCCCACTCCCTGCCCGAGCTCTCCGTGAGCGACGGCTTCGAATGGAACGTGAAACGCCGCATCATGCAGGAGAAGTCGAGACTCATGCGCCGCGACGCCAAAACGAATCCGTTCGGCGAGAAGCGGTGGGTTTCGCGGTTCGCGTTGGGGGCCGCCGCCGCCGCGGCCGTCGTCATCGTTGCCGCGACGTTCGTCGCGCAGCGGACCGGGATGAACGAGCCGAGGATCCGGGAGGTCTCCCGCGACAATCGCACGAGTGCCGCGTTGATCCAGACGCCGTCCGTGGAACAAGACCTCCTTTCCGATTACCATATGAACGGTTCCTACGCGGGTCCCCGGATGGTGTCGGACAACATCTTCACGATCGAGCGGGGCGGCGAGAGCGTGCGGCAGTCCCCCTTCGATGTCGTCGCCGGCTCCCGCGAGGATTCGCTCGCGCGGGAAAACGAGCTGCTCAAGCGACGGGTTCAGCGCCTCGAGCGTCAGCTCATGATCTACAAGGGCATGCTCGACAAGGAACGGGTGCAGCGCCTCAATATGTCGCTGCCGTGACGGGCGCGGTCCGGCGCGCTCTTTGGGGCGGCGCCGCGCGCAAGTTTTCGCTTGCCCCTGAGCCTCTTTCAATCCTATTCTATCTGTAGAGCATTGCTATGAGATATCCATCGGCCATCATCACGTTCGTCTGCCTCGGCGCCCTCGCCGCTTCATGCGGCGGCCGGGGAGGGCCGTTCAACACGCCCCCCGCCGGCTCGTACAGCGGCATCGTTCTCGTGACGGAAACGGGCAGAATAGAAGGCCCCACGGCGGAGATGGTGAATGCGCTTCAGCACGAGCTCGATTTCTATACGAAGAACGAGCTTCAGTTCAGGGTTCGCGTCGTTCCCGCGTATGAGTTCGAGAAGGAAATCCCCGCGAAGAACATGGTGATCTTCGGGATCGTGAACCAGGGAAAGGTCGGCAGCATCATCGAGCAGTTCATCGGGCCTTCCGGCGCCAGGGGCGTGCTTCAGGGGAAATACAGCGTGTTCAAGAAAATGGATTCTCCCGTCGCGGGGCAGCTCACGATCATCGTGACCGGCGTCTCGGGCGAAGATCTGGCGCTCGCCGCGCGGGAGCAGGGCGCCATCCTCAGGAACATCATCGAGGACGGGAACCGGGAGCGTCTTCGGGAGTCGATGCTCAAGCAGGGCGAGGACACGTATCTCGAGGGGCGCCTGAAGGACCGGTACGGTTTTTCGCTCAGGATTCCGAATGTCTACAAGATCGAAGAGGAGCGTCCCGAAATTCCCGGCGTCTCGCTCATCCATCCCGAGCCGCCTCGGGTGCTTTCGGTTTCCTGGAAGGCGTTCGGGAAAGGCACGGTCTCCCTCGCGGATTCGAACGAGCTGTACCAGCTCAGGTCGGACGTTTCGTTCAAGCTGTTCGACAAATATACCATGCGGCGCGATCTCGTCAAATTCACGGCGACGCGGCTCGGCGCGCACGAGGCGGTGCGGATGGACGGGTACTGGGAGAGCAGCGTCGAGGCTGCCGGGGGATCCTTTGTCTGCTGGTTCGTCGCCGACGGCGTCAAGTCCCGCGTCTGGCTCGTCGATTGCCTCGTCTATGCGCCGGGGCAGGACAAGAACGAGCTCCTGCGGGAGGCGATGGCGTTCGCCGAGACCTTCAGCTTCTGACGCGCTCGAACGGGCGCATTCTCTTGACAGCGATAGCCGCCTCTGATAGCCTCGCGAGAGGGTAATTCCACCCGAGGGATCGGAAAGGTCCGTGCCATGGGCGATGAGCTCCATAACCTGATCGAACGGTACAATCGCGCGCGCGATTCGCGCCTCTTCGCGCCTCTCGCGGACGCGTACCGCAAGAACGGCGACGTCGATACGGCGATCGAGATTCTCGATCGAGGTCTCGAGAAAATGCCGCACTACGCGAGCGCCCACGTGATTCTCGGGAAATGCTATTACGACAAAGGGGCGACGGAGCGCTCGAAGGCGGAATTCCGCCGCGTTCTCGAGCTGGACGGCGAGAACCTCGTTGCGCTCAAGTTCATGGGCGATATTCTCCTCGCCGAGGACAAGCGCGCCGAGGCGGCGGAGTTCTACCGGAGGATTCTCTCCATCGACGCGACGAACACCGAGGTGGCGCGCGCGCTCAAGGAGATGGAGGCGTCCTTCGTCGTCAAGGAGATCGATCTCGCCGACGCGAAAGCGATGCGGGACGAACGTCCGAGGGAGCTCGCGACGATGACTCTGGCCGGAATCTATGCCGCGCAGGGGTATTACAACAAGGCGCTTCGCATCTATCACGATGTGCTCGAGCGGGAGCCCGGGAACATGGAAGCGAAGGAAATGGCGGCGAAGCTCGAGACGCTCATGAACGCCACCGAAGTCGAGCGGGACAAGGCCTTTCGCGAGGACGTTCTCACCATTTCCCTGAGCGATATCAGCGAGGGGCTCGTTTCGAGCACGGCGGGGCACGGCGGGGGAGCGGCGGATGACGGCGTCGAGACGGAGCCGGGCCCGGCGGCGGAAGGCGAAGGGATCGAGCACGGCGGCGCGAAAGGGGAGACGGCGGGACGGGCCTCGGGGGCGCCTGCGAGCGAGCCGGATCGGGTGGAACCCGAAGAATCTTCCGGCGAACATGCTACGACGGATCGTGACATGGAGCAATTCCACGATTGGCTCAAGAGGTTACGCGGCAAATAGGACAGCGGTGCCGATTCGCGGAGCGCGAGGATAATGGCGGACACGAGCGATTTCAGGAACGGCACGATCGTCAAGATCGACGGGAAACTCTTCTCGGTCGTCGAGTTTCAGCACGTCAAGGTTCAGCAAAGGCGTCCGATCGTGCGCACGCGGCTCAAACAGATTCCCGAGGGCTATGTTCTCGAAAAGACCTTCATGGCGGGGGATAAGGTCGAGGAGGTCAGACTCGAACGCAGGCAGTGTCAGTTCCTCTATACGGCGGGGGATCTCTACTATCTGATGGATGTCGAAACCTACGAGCAGTTCCCCGTATCGAAGACGATCGTCGGAAACGCCCTGCCGTATCTCGTCGAGAATATGATCGTGACGCTGCTCGCCGACGGCGACAGGCCGATAACGGTCGAACTTCCGCTCTTCGTCGAGATCGCGGTGAAGGAGACCGAACCGGGTGTTCGCGGGGACACCGCGCAGGGCGGCTCGAAGAACGCGATTCTCGAGACCGGAACGTCGATCAATGTCCCGCTCTTCATCGAGGCGGGGAACGTGCTGCGCATCGATACGCGGACCGGACGATACGTAGAACGCGCTTGAAACGGCGCGAGAGCGCCGGGCGCCACCCTCGAGTCGGCCGCTTGCGGCCGGCCCTTTTTTTGCCCCGAATCGGCCTGATCCTTGCAAAAAATAACGATCGGGAGAGCCCGGTGCAGCACGGGCGTCGAAAGAAGTGTAACCATTTGTAATTGTGCACGATAGCAGTTTTCTCGAATCCGTGAGATTCGCATTATTGTCATCGGGAAGGTGTGATGCATGACTATCAAGAAGATTCTCGAGGAAATGATAAATCAGGGAGGTTCCGATCTTCATCTCAAGGCGGGGCTGCCGCCGGTCGTTCGGGTCGATGGAAAGCTCCGGCACCTCGGTCTCGAGAAGCCCTCGCCGAAAGATCTCGAGGAAATCGCGACCCAGATTCTCACGCCGTCCCAGAAGGACCGCTTCACGAAAACGCGAGAGGTGGATTTCGCGTTCGGCGTCTCGGGACTCGCGCGGTTTCGCGCGAACTTCTACGTGCAGCGCGGCTCGATCGCCATGGTGTTCCGGCACGTGCCGGTGAACATCAAGAGCATCGACGAGCTCGGTCTTCCGGTCGTGCTCAAGGAGCTTTCGCTTCGGCCGCGCGGCCTGATCTTCGTCACCGGGACGGTCGGCAGCGGCAAATCGACCACGTTGACCGCCATGGTCAACGAGATCAACAAGACGGCGAACAAGAACATCATTACGGTGGAGGACCCGATCGAATTCCTCCACCACGACGAGAAGAGCATCATCAACCAGCGCGAGATCGGAAGCGACACCTCGTCCTTCCATGAAGCGCTTCGCCACATCCTCCGCCAGGATCCCGACGTGATCCTCGTCGGCGAGATCCGCGACGCCCTCACGATGGAGATCGCGCTCATGGCCGCCGACACCGGGCATCTCGTCCTGTCGACGCTCCACACGGTCGACGCGACGCAGACGATCAACCGCGTCATATCCTTCTTTCCTCCGCACCAGCACCAGGAGATCCGGTACCTTCTCGGCGCCACCCTCCAGTCCGTTATCGCCCAGCGGCTCATCCCGATCAGCGGCGCGAAGGGGCGAGTCCCGGCGGTGGAAGTAATGATTGTCACTTCCACGATCCGGGAGTATATTATCGATCCTGAAAAGACGCCTCTCATCGCGCAGGCGATTCGCGAGGGTGTCTCCTCTCACGGCATGCAGAGCTTCGATCAGTCGCTGATGAAGCTCCTTTCGGACGGGCATATCACGATGGAGGAGGCGCTCAAGAACAGCTCCAACCCTCACGAGTTCAGCCTCAGGCTCAAAGGCATCCAGGCCACGAGCGACAAGACGTGGGAGACGTTCGAAAGCGCGGGAAAGGGCGGTCCTGCGGGCGATTTTTGATCCCGCCGCGCGCAGGGGCGATCGCGAGCCGGCTCGCGGAGCCCGCCAGTCCCCCGCGTTACGCCATGACGGGTGCCGCATTCGCGCGAGTTTGAGTACGGGATGAATATCAAATTCTATGCAACGCTCGAGCAGGTCGAGAAGAGCTCCCTGCAGAACGCGACGGTCGTCGTCATCGACGTGCTGAGAGCGTCGAGCACCATCGTCGCGGCTATCGAGAGCGGCGCCGAGAGGATCATACCCATCGCCGACGTCGAGACCGCTTCCCGTCTCGTGCGTCCGGCGGAGCGCGACAAGAAGCTGCTGGCCGGGGAGCGCAAATGTCTTCCCGTGCCCGGCTTCGATCTGTCCAACTCTCCGGGGGAGTTCACGCCAGCCCGCGTGCGGGGCAAGACGCTCGTCCTTACCACTTCGAACGGCACCCGGGCAATCGCGGCGGCCGCGAAAGCGGATCGCATCGTCATCTGCGCCCTCACCAATCTCCCTGCGGTCGCCGCCGCGCTGCGCGAGGAGCTCGAGATCGTCGTGCTCTGTTGCGGCGCGGAAGGGACCATCGCGGCGGAGGATCTTTTCTGCGGAGGAATGCTCCTCAAGAGCCTCGATCCCGCCGGCGCGCTGGAATCGCTCTCGGACGCGGCCCGTATCGCGCGCCTGATCGCGGAGCAATTCGGCTCGAATGCCGAGGCCTTCGTGCGTTCGTCGGATCACGGCCGAAAGCTCGTCGCGCTCGGCTTCGAGAGGGACGTCGTGTTCTGTTCGCGCATCGGCGCGAGCTCGAGCGTGCCCGAGGTCCGGGGGGGAGTGATCGTCGCCTAGATGGCCGGCCTGAGCGATACGGACCGCGGGGTTATTCTGCGCATTCTCGACGCCAACGCGAATCGCTGCGCCGAGGGCCTGCGCGTCGTCGAGGAGATCGCGCGCTTCTCGATGCAGGACGCTTCGCTGACGGCGAGTCTCAAGGACGTGCGCCATCGGGTGCGGCGGGGGGTCGAGGCGCTCGCGCAGGGAGCGCTCCGGCACCGCGACAGCGTCGGGGACGTGGGAAGCGAAAGCGCCACCGCCTCCGAGCTCGCCCGGGGCTCTCTCGAGGCCCTGGGGCGGGCGAATTTCGCCCGCGCCGAGGAAGCGCTTCGCGTGCTCGAGGAGTTCGGGAAGCTCATCGACGCGCAGGGCGCGCACCTCTTTAAATCGCTCCGCTTCTCGCTCTACGCGGTCGAGCGGGGCTTTTTCGCCGAAACGGCCGCTGCGGCTCGGATTCCGCGGCGGCCGTTCCTGTACGCGATCCTCGATCGGAGCGTCGTCGATTGCGCGAACGTGGCGTCGGTGGCGGAGGCGCTCGTTTCGGCCGGCGTCGGCATGATCCAGTACCGCGCGAAGCTGGCCGGCGAGGAGGAAAGGCGCCGCGACGTCGTCGCGATCCTCGAAGCGGCGCGGGGCGCGTCGATCCCCGTTCTCGTGAACGACGACGTCGAGCTCGCCTTCGAAACGGGCGCGGACGGCGTTCATATCGGCGCGGAGGACCTTCCGCCCGGGGAAGCGCGATCGATCGTGGGGCCGGGCCGGCTCATCGGTGTCAGCGTGACATCCCTCGACGAGCTCGCGCGATTGCCCTCCGATGCGGTTGATTATATCGGGGTCGGCCCGGTCTTTCCTTCGCCGACGAAACCGGAGGCGAGGGCGCTGGGTGTCGAATTCGTGAGGATTGTGCGCGGCAGAACGGCGCTTCCACTCGTTGCCCTCGGCGGGATCACGGCAGCGAACGCTCTCGAGGTGATCGATGCGGGGGCCGACGGGATCGCGGCGGTTTCGGCCCTTCTCGCCGGAGACGTCGGGAAAAACTGCTTTACCTTGAAGAAAATCATTGCTACAAGTCTGCGATAATGAAAGAGCGGGCCGGGGGGCGCGCGAGCAGATCATCGTTCCGCTCGCGCTGGGTGGTCTCCGGTCCGGAAACGGCGTCGGTCCGGGTCGAGGGATTCAATGCGCATAACGAAAGGCGTACTGCTCGTCATATTGGCCGTGTTTCTCGGTGTGGCCCTCGCGTCGCATCAGAGGGGGGACGTCACCGCGTTCTGGGACGACTGGGGCGCGTTCTGGCAGGCGAAGAATCTGTGCGGGCCGATCGGCGCGGGAGTCGCGGGATCGCTGCATTATTTCTTCGGTCCCGCGCTGTCCTGGTTCTGGCCGCTCTTTGTCCTGCTCTTCGCTCTCATGGCGTTCAAGGACGTCGAGGCGCGAAAGCACCTGAGGCGCATCGCATGCTCGCTCGCGCTGCTTGTCGTCATCGCCGGAATCACAGCCGTTTTCGGCAGCCGCGGCGCCGCCGGGCTCGCGGGCGTCAAGACGCTCGGTTTTTTGAGGCTTGTCTCGGGGCGCGTCGGCTCGGTTCTCATCCTCGCCGCCCTGTTTCTCGTCCTTTCCTTTCTCCTGTTCCCGGGCGCGGTCGAGGCGCTCCTCTCGAAGTTCAAGGATATACGCCTGCCGAGGCTCGCGCTCCCGAGACCGAACCGCGGGGCCGGGAAGTCGAAACGCGCGAGGTCGAAGAAGGATAAAACGGAAAAGGAAATTCCCGAGATTCCCGTGATCGTCGAGTCCGAAATGGAAGGGAGGCGGATCGGGAGACCACCGAAGATCACCGTTCCCGAGCTTCCCGTCGCGAAGGGTGACGACACGCGCCTCCTGGACGCGGACGAGGTGCCGGCGCCGCCTCCCGATGCGGCGGGGGACATGCCGCTGCCGGATCTCTCCCTCCTCGACAATTACGAGGCGCGGGGAGTGTCGTACAGCACGGAGGATCTCATCGCGCGAAGCGAGGTCATCGAGAAGAAGCTCGGGGATTACGGGCTCGACGGGAAGATCCAGGAGGTGCGCCCGGGCCCCGTCGTAACGACGTTCGAGCTCGTTCCCGCGCCGGGAGTCAAGGTGAGCCAGATCGCGAGCCGCGCGGACGACATCTCGATGGCGCTTGCGGCGCGCTCCATCCGCATCGAGGCGCCGATCCCGGGGCGCGGCGCGGTCGGCATCGAGGTGCCGAATCCGGAGCCGAGCATCGTTTCTCTCAAGGAGCTTCTCGAGCATTACCCCGCCGACAAGGACGGGCTCGTCGTTCCCCTCGGCAAAACGGTGACGGGCGAACCGTTCTTCGCCGACATCTCCGATATGCCGCACCTGCTCATCGCGGGCGCGACGGGAAGCGGGAAGAGCGTCTGCATCAACACGATCATTTGCTCGCTCCTGTTCCATCACACGCCGGCCTCGTGCCGGTTCATCCTCGTCGATCCCAAACGTCTCGAGCTCATCGCGTACAACGATATCCCGCATCTCCTTCACCCCGTGATCACGGAGTCGAAACGCGTGCTCAAGGTCCTCCAATGGCTCACGGTGGAGATGGACCGCCGGTACAAGCTGCTCGCCTCCGTCGGCGTCAAGAATATCCAGGGTTTCAATCGCAAGGTCGCCGAGGAGGAGCTCGTCCATCCGGAGACGCAGGAGCGGCTCTCCCGGCTCCCGTACTACGTGACGATTATCGACGAGCTCGCCGATATCATGGTCACGATGGGAAACGAAATCTACCCGCCGATCACGCGCCTCTCGCAGATGGCCCGGGCCGTCGGAATCCACCTCGTTTTCGCGACGCAGCGTCCTTCGGTCGACGTCGTCACGGGGCTGATCAAGGCGAATTTCCCGTGCCGGCTCGCCTTCCAGGTGACGTCGAAGACCGACTCGCGCACGATCCTCGACGCGAACGGCGCCGAGAAGCTCCTCGGAAACGGGGACATGCTCTTTCTGCCCAAGAACCTCCCGCACCCCATCCGGCTCCAGGGCGCGTTCATTTCAGAGGCCGAATCGGAGCGCGTGGCGACGTACTGGAGGAAGTTCGCGGCCGGCGAGGAGGCGCTCGATCTCGCGGACGAGGCTCCCGTGGCCGGGGATGACGACGCCCCGATAGACGACGAGCTCTTCCAGAAGGCGAAGGAGCTCGTCGTGATTCATCAGCAGGGATCGATTTCCCTCCTCCAGCGGCGTCTCCGGGTCGGCTATGCGCGCGCCGCCCGCCTCATCGACATGCTCGAGCAGGCGGGGGTCGTCGGTCCGTTCGAGGGGAGCAAGGCGCGGCGGGTCCTCGTGAG
>Ga0315286_10006134_pt1 | contig 11667 bp, 7 predicted proteins | sample YL17G10_0_MG_FD_205038 | JGI IMG/M metagenome (GOLD analysis project Ga0315286, IMG submission 205038) | Sediment microbial communities from Yellowstone Lake, YNP, Wyoming, USA - YL17G10_0 | ecosystem: Environmental > Aquatic > Freshwater > Lake > Sediment | place: USA: Wyoming | collected... | reverse complement strand
TCGCAAAAAGCACGGCCGCTTCGAACACTTCAAGCTGTCTGTATGCCTGTGCTTCGATGAGCTTGTCGAGATAGAGTCTGCTGATGATCGGGGCAACGCCGTGATATCGAAGTCCGCCGGCATGAATCGAGGGGGGCATGAACGTATGTCCGAGTGTATGCATCGGAAGCAGGGGCGTCATCATCGCCGTGTCGCCGAAGTCGTAGCGGTATTCTCCTTTTGTCAAGGTCGGACACGACGCGGGTTCAACGGCAATGAAGCGAATGTTCTTCCCCTTGATCTTGTCTCGCACAAAGGGCAAGCCGATGCCGCCAAAGTTGGATCCCCCGCCGACACAGCCGATGACGATATCCGGATACCGTTCGAGTTTCTCGAGCTGTTTCATCGCTTCCTGACCGATAATCGTCTGGTGTAACAACACATGATTCAGGACGCTCCCGAGAGAGTAGTTCGTATCATCACGGGTTGCGGCGTCCTCCACGGCTTCGCTGATGGCGATACCGAGACTCCCGGCAGAGTTCGGATCTTTCTGGAGAATCCCGCGGCCTGTATTTGTGTCGCTGCTCGGACTGGCCACAACTTCCCCTCCCCAGGCACGAATCATCGACCGACGATAAGGTTTCTGCTCGTAGCTTACGCGCACCATGTAGACTTTGCATTCGAGACCGAAGATATTGCACGCGAAGGCAAGCGAACTTCCCCACTGTCCGGCTCCTGTCTCGGTCGTTAATCGCTTGACGCCGGCTTGCTTGTTGCAAAATGCCTGCGGTATGGCGGTATTTGGCTTGTGGCTTCCGGCCGGACTCACTCCTTCATACTTGTAGTAGATTTCCGCGGGGGTGTCGAGCACTCGTTCAAGATTCTTCGCACGTACGAGGGGCGTTGACCGATAGAGACGGTAGACATCCTGAACCTCTTCCGGGATTTCGATAAACCGTTCGCTACTCACCTCCTGCTTGATCAGTTCCATCGGAAAAATGGCCGAGAGGTCTTGTGGACCGATCGGCTTGCCGGTGCCGGGATGAAGCGACGGATCGAGGGGGTGTGGAAGATCGGCCAGGATGTTGTAGTAGGCCGTCGGCATTTCCTTGTCTTCGAGGTACGTTCTGAGCTGTTTCATGAATCCTCCGTGTTGATGTGTATGGTTGATTGGATTGTGAACAAAAAAAATCGTGGACGGAGGAACCCACGACTTTTCGTACAGCGGAGAAACAAAAAAGGTGGGAACACTCCGATCAGCGTTCCCACCCTTGGGTTACAACCCCACAAACCTAATGCGGCGGAGACGCTGACATGCGCCAGAGCCACCACCAATTGTTGTCAAGAGTGAGCATATGTGATAAGGTCGATTTCATATCCTCGTTTAAGCTACAAAATGAGGAACGGATTGTCAAGTATGACAATAAGAAATAGGGGGTGCAAATGAAGCATGGGTAGGGCATCCGATATTGTGGTTTTGAATCCCGACACTTACATTAGACTCATTCCGTTGCTTTATTTCCCTCCCATCGCTTCACATCGTTTTGGAGACCGACAATATGTTCAGACTCGTTTGTTTATTCCTCCTCGCTTGTAGTTTCCTGGCACTTGAAACATCCACAACTGTTGCGCAGCCAGCCGCCGTCGCCAAGCGCCCCATTGCTCCTTCCGATGTCTACCGTTTGCAGACGATTGGCGGCCTGCAGGTTTCACCGGATGGCGAATGGATTGCGTACGTCCTTACGACGACCGATTCGTCGAAAGACAAAAAGAACTCCGATATCTGGATGATCAGTCGGGATGGAAAAGAGAATGTTCAACTCACGAACAGTCCCGACGGTGAAAGCCAGCCGCGATTCAGTCCGGACGGCAAGTACGTTTCGTTCGTTGCCAAACGTGGCGAAGACAAAGCGAGCCAGGTCTATTTGCTCGACCGGAGAGGGGGAGACGCGATCAAGGCGACCGATGTCAAGGGAGGACTGGGAGACTATCGCTGGTCACCGGATGGAAAGAAACTGCTCCTGGTGGTAAGAGATCAGGATTTTTCTGACACGGCGAAGTCCAAGACCCGCACACCCTACGTGATCGACCGGTTCCATTTCAAGCAGGACTACGAAGGATATCTCGATCGCCGGGCAACTCACTTCTACCTCTTCACACTCGCCGACAAGGAAGTCGACACGCTCACCACCGGCAAGTACGACGAAGTTCAGCCGGCATTTTCTCCGGACGGGGCAAAGATTGCGTTTGTCAGCAACCGAACGGAAGATCCTGATAAGAACGAGAACTCGGATATTTATGTGATGGAGGCGAAACCGGGCGCACCCATGAAGAAATGGACGAACTGGCCGGGAAGCGACTCCTCTCCCTTGTGGAGTCCCGACGGACAGAAGATTGCGTACCTTCAGAGCAGTAGCAACGAGAACTTTACGATGTACGGGCAAAGCATTCTGGCGGTGATTCCGAAGGATGGAGGAACGCCGATACTTCTTTCGAAACCGGTGGACAGACCGGTAGGCAATCACCGGTGGAGTTCGGACGGGAAGAAGATCTTTGTCGTCATGAAAGATGACCGGCAATCGCTTGTGGCGTCGTTCGATGTCGCGACGGGCAGATTGATGCGCGTGCTCGACGGAGAGCGCTCCATCACCTCGCTTGAATACGACAAATCTCATCAGAGCTGGGTGATGCTTGTCAGCACACCACAGCGGCCTGCTGAGATTTCTATCTTTGAGCGTGATTCGCTCCGAGCGCTTACAACCATCTACGATGCATTTCTCGCCCCCCTTGAGCTGGCAAGCGTGGAGGGCTTCCGGTCGAAGAGCAAAGACGGCACCATCGTCTCCAATATTCTCCTTCGTCCGGCAAATGCTCCCTCAAACCAGAAGCTTCCGTTGATTCTCCATATCCATGGCGGTCCGGTGGGACAGGATGAATTCGGATTTGACCTGACGGGGCAAATACTTGCCTCCGCCGGCTATGCCGTCGCTTCTGTCAATTATCGGGGGAGCAGCGGCCGCGGGATTGAATTCACGCGCGCGATCTATGCCGATTGGGGGAACAAAGAAGTGGTGGATATCGTCGGTGCCGCGGACCATCTGATCAAGGAAGGCATTGCTGATGAAAAGCGGATGGGAATTGCAGGATGGAGTTACGGCGGCATATCGGCCAACTTCACAATTGCAACCGACCAGCGATTCAAGGCCGCAGTGAGCGGAGCGGGGAGTGCCTTGCAGTTCACAATGTACGGCGTCGATCAGTACGTGACGCAATATGAAGCAGAGCTTGGCACACCCTGGAAAGAGCCTGAGAAATGGATGAAGCTGTCATATCCGTTCTTCCACGTGGATCGGATCAAGACGCCGACGCTATTCATGGCGTCGCAGAATGACTTCAATGTTCCAGTTGCGGGAGCCGAGCAGATGTATCAGGCACTGCGCAGTCTGGGTATTCCGACTGAGTTGGTGATCTATCCAAACCAAAACCATGGTCTTTCAACGCCGAGCTATGTGAAAGACCGATTGGAACGGCATATTAAGTGGTTTGATAAGTATTTGAAGGGACAATGAGAATTCCTGGTTGACACGCCCGATATTGTTCCACTAAGCCAAGGACTTTCCAAGCGCGACAACGGCTCTTGATTGACATACCGTTCTTGTCTTTTGCGGGGCGAATGGGTAACTTAGCGATGCATCACTTCTTCACATTCGTTGGCAAAACGGATGACAGACCCACCAAGGACATTGTTCGAAGTCCTGACGCAAAAACTGCGGCTTCGTTCAACAAAATTTTATCCGTACCTGAGTTCACGAGATTTTTAGCTCGAAAGATCTTTTTTTGACTCAAGCACGGATAAAATCCTTAACGTTATGCGCGATTGCTGGTTGATAGGACTTGGATACCATGGAATTCTGGATCATCGCAGCTCCATACGCAGCGTTCGTATACGGACTTATTCATTTGATCGCATCAAATGCTAAGCTCATCACCCGAACGCGTCAGGACATCCAAGACGGGCATTCACAGCTTCGTTCGCACTATGCCGCTCATGGCCTGAGCATAGCGCTTGCCCGCATAGGTGCTTTGCTCATTACATTTGGTATTGCCGTTTGGCAGGCTGATCTCAAACCCCTTTGGGGTATTCTCCTGATCGTCTATGCTATTGGCTTTCTTGGGACCACCTGGCTCACCACCAAGCGATTGCCCAAGGAAATGCCTCAGATCCCAACCGAAAAGGTCGATCGGGAACACAGGTTCAAGTGGTGGAATTTCGCATTCCAGTTTATTCTCATGGCGCTGTGGCTCTATTCCTGGAGACATTTATACCTTTAGCCGTCAACATCAAGAGTCACTGACGCCAACCAACAACGGCGCCTAACAAACGGCCCGCCAAAAGGTAAAGCACGGCGGGAGAAGAACCCAGAACTGCTTAAACTATCGCTTGCAGGGTTGGAGGCATCCGTAAAAGGCTTCGAGGTGTCGCACCCGAAACTCGTGGCAGACATCAACTACATTAGCACTGTGCTGGCAAACATGGGAATATGATTCAGCAGCACGTTTTTTTACTGCTTGACTATCCAAGAGATTATCGTTAACTATTCGCAGAATCATGCCCGGGCAATACATCTGAATCAACTGTTCTTTCATCTCTTCCGGCACATGCCGGTTCCTCCGTTCCAAGTTTTCCCCGAAGGAAGAGTGGGATGAACATAAGCATGTTCACAGGGTGTGAGAACTGTGCATTTGCAAAACCCGAACAGCATTTTGACATCCTTGAACATACTCCTGTATCCGCAAACCATAGAAGGGAATTGTCATGAGAAAACTACTGGCGTTAAGTGTCACCCTCTTTCTCGTGTTGGGAGCCGAAAGCAATGCACAGGTAAATAGTGGTTGGCAATGGATGCATCCCAAACCACAGGGCAACGATATTCGCTTCATCAAGATGAACACAGCAACAAACTGGGTGTCTGTAGGTTATAACGGAACAATGATGAGAACCACGAATACTGGTGCATCCTGGCTTGTCTATTCAAACTACTTCGGCTCCGATCCGGCATATTTTTTGGGGCAAGGGAAGAACATCTACGGGGGTGAATTTGCTGATGCCAACGTAGGAGTGGTTTGCGGAGGACAGGGGTGGATATCAAGGACAACCAACGGTGGAGCAAGCTGGGATTCCATTGGTTCTTCTGCCGGAACAACGGCACTGTGGAAGGCAAGCTTTGGTGATGCAAGTACGGTCTATATCGGTGGGAATTCCGGTCTGGTTTTGAAAAGCACTAATGCAGGAGTAAACTGGGTGAGCGTGGCTTCTCCGTCGGGAGGATCTAACAGAACAGTATTTGCACTCGACGCAAATACCGTTTTCACAGGTTCTCTTAACGGAACGATCTACAAATCGACGAATGGGGGAACTAGCTGGACACCGATGGTCACCGGCTCGACAACGTCGATTATTTTCGGCATCTACTTTTTCAATGCTAATGCCGGGATTGTAAGCGGCGAGTGGGGTTATGTGAGATACACGACCAATGGAGGAGCCTCGTGGAATATCCCGGGTGTGTCGACAACGGCGACGGAAACCAGGCTCTATGCTAGGAAAAGTCCGGATGAAGTTTACTTGCTTGGAGATGTTAGCAGTATTTATCGGTCAACTGATTACGGAGCAACCTGGAGTGCTATTCCATACCAGTACCCGGGTCAAGAAGTAGGTAGAGAATCCAACTCGATGGATATAAAGGGGAGTTCTTGGGTAGTTGGCGGTGAGAACGGACTCCTGAATGTGTCGACGAATGCAGGAGCAACTTGGGCAGGAATATCGAAGGTCTTGACCTCTGACGGGGTATATGGACTTGATGTCGTTCAAGGGACTTCAAAAGTCTGGGTGTCGGGAGCTTCATCCTCCGGTCTCAACCACAGTATTCTGTTTTCCTCAAATAGTGGTACTTCCTGGAGTATACAATCTACAATTCCCAATGCGGATCTGCGGGACATAGATATGATCAGCGAGAATTCGGGATGGTCATGTGGCTTCAATGGGGCAGTCTTCAGGACATCAAATGGTGGAGTCAACTGGGGACAGGCTTCGCTTCCGGGTGTTGGTGGGGCAACTCTAACCAGGGTTGATTTTGTAGATGACATGAATGGATACATCTTTGCTGGCTCCGCCGCTTTTTGGAAAACAACTGACGGGGGAAACAATTGGGCTCAAATGCCAACGGGAACCGGTGAAGGGGTAAGATGGGCTGACATGGTAAATGCCGCTACCGGTTACCACATTTCATCCAGCATAACGGATTCTAGAATCTTCAAAACTTCAAATGGAGGAACCAACTGGACCGAGCAAAGCTATCCAAACCCAGGCAATCTCTGGAGAATAAAGATGATCAACTCGAACACTGGATACGTGTGCGGAGATGGCGGAAGACTCTTCAGAACTACTGACGGACTCACATGGGTTACGGTGGCTCCTCCCGCGATCCACAACTACACAACAACAGATTGGTATGATATCAATAACGGCGTTCTCGGTGCGGGGAGCGGATTTGCTGCACGTACGACAAATGGGGGACAAAGCTGGTTTGTTGGCAACACGGGTGGTTATACGGTTTGGACAATGAAGATGATTCATCCGGATACGATTTGGTCCACGCAGTCTTTCGGGTTGGTCTTCAAATACGTGGGAGGGCCGACAACAGATTTGATAGAATGGAAGGACGAAGTGCCAGCATCTTTTGTACTCAAACAGAATTATCCTAATCCATTCAATCCATCCACAACAATTGAGTTCAGCATCACCAAGGCGGCAAGTGTCAATCTTACAGTCTTCGATATGCGCGGAAGAGAAGTGAGGACGCTGATTAACAACATGCAGCTCAACGCAGGAGTTGTCAAGGTTGCATTCGACGGAACGGGATTATCATCGGGAGTTTACTTCTACGCAGTTGCATTCGACGGTCAGAGAGTCGGCATCAACAAAATGGTCTTGCTGAAATAGTAAGCACATCCGTTATGATGCTGCACTGCACGAATGGCGAGTGAACAACATGTACAAACACAGAATCGAGCACGAGCTGGTAGGCAACAAGGTGTTGACCCCAAAGATCTCGTAATGAAATGAAATTGTATATTCCCCCTATGCACAGGAATATGTGCACTTGGAACCGAACTTCTGGTATTCCTATCGCTCATGGAGATGCCTCCTTTTGGTAGAGGCAGCAGCGATATTATCTGGGGTTTGCCTTTCTTCGGATTAATTATCCTGGGACTATCGATCCCGGGATTGACATTAGCCATCAGGACCCAACGCGATCTACAAGGCCAACGGAAACTGATAATTGCAGGCCTAATCATGAACGGTTTGAGTTTGGCAATCCCCATTATCGTGCTTCTGTTTGGAATTATCCGTGTTCTCCTGTAGGTAGTTTTTCGGATAAGTTCTGGAAGGAGTTGCGAGCCGCCCGCGCGCAAGTTGCCCTGTGCTTGACAACCCCCCTTACGAATTCCTACATTGTCGAAGAATCATTCCCCTTCTACTGTTCATTTCCAGATCCTGCTGGTCATCACGCCGTCTTTCGTACTCATCAGCATGGTGCAGTGTTTCACGCATACAGTGATGTAATATCACGGATGCATGATAACAACGGGATTCTGGGTGGCGGAACAGAAGGCGCACACGGCGGGTGAACGGTTTGGCGGGACGTTATGTGAAAATGCGCCGCACTGTGAAATTGCTGGCCGGCTATATGAGGTGGTCGAGGCTGCGGGATCCGTGGACTACTCGATGTATCTCGATTTCCTGTCCACGAACTATATAGAACACGAGGTAGCTCTCCACGATGAGGACGCGGTAGCCATATTCACGAAGCTTTGAGTGGCGCGGTATTCTTCCCAGTAACGGATGGTGCTCAAGTAGACCGATTTTCTCGTCTAGCTTCTCTACAAACGATATGGCTCGGTTCGAGCTATCTTGAGCTATGAAATCAAAGATCGAAACCAAATCGTCTTGCGCAATCGGCAGATAGCGTAGTGTGAACTTAGCCGGCATTGGCTCTTTGGCGGAGTTTGGTCATCATTTGCTTGTGAGTAATGCCCTTCTTCCCTGCGGCCGACTGTGCTTGGGCAACACCAAGTTTCTCGAAGAGATCGACTTGAGCCTTCAGACGCTCATAATGGCTTATACTCATAACGACCAGGTCGCCTTCGCCATTAGTCGTCAGATACACTGGCTCGTCTTGCTTGTGGCAAAGCGTGGCAATTTCTCGAGTCCGATTACGTAAACTCGAGATCGATTTGATAATCGGCATAGACTCTCCTTCACGTGATGGAACAAATTAACTCACAATTTTGATATAATCAAGTATGGGATGCGGCGCACTTCACATAACACGCCGCAACACGACCCGGTCCGCCGTAGGTGGATCGAGATCTCGTCCCGATCGCCACGGGCGAACAGGACGGACGCACACTTGCTATCCTTCGACAAGCTCAGGCGACAGCGGGTAAACTGGATAGGCGATCGTTGAGCGCGGTCAAATCTTGGTTCACCAAAACCGATGTCCGGCCGGACAGCGGCGGGAAGTTAGGCGTCATTGCGTTGCTCATTCTAACTTAAGAAGCAATTAAATGGGAAGAATAAAAGGACCTTATAACGAAGAATATTCTGTTGGCGAGAAAGTTCAGATTGCGAACCGTGATGTTCTAGAGAAATTCATACAAGATTGGAAGTACCATAATCCATTACAACATAACCAGCTGAACTATGCTGGAAGAATATCGACAGTCGCTAAAGTTGGGTTCTATCATGGCGGTGACGAACTATATAGTTTTGGAAGGTATTCCAGGTATTTGGCACGAAGATAATCTAATCCGTGTTGAATGAATTTCTCGCAACGCAACGAACGCATAACAGGGGTAACTACGACGCTCCCCTTCGGCTCGCACCCAAAGACCGGGTGCTCGCTCAGGGTCGCTCCATTGTTTTTGCTGCAAGAAAAATTGATTATTATAGTGGCGGCAAAGACAACGGCGGAGTGCCCCGACCGTTATGCACCATGCACCGCTGCCGCATATTCCATCCTGGACAACGATATGTCAAATAAAAGCCGGATAGTCTTGTTTCATCGAGCAATTTCTTCACTTCTCATTTTTTGTGCTGTGTCTTGTTTCGGCAAGAATTCAGAACAGAAATCAGCGCCCCTTGATCATGCGGCTGCCGCCACGACGCTGCAACTTGTCCGCGACACGACAGTCGAACTCACCCTATGGTTAGGTCCTGATCTGCCAAAAGCTCACATCCGATACGACGTCAAAGGTATGGACACTAATCAACCAGTCTCTTGGTCTGTCACGATCACGGTTGGTATGGACACATCCTATCGAGATAGTGGTGACAGCGAATGGTTTGACGCTCTTATCCGGGAATCCAGCGATTCGACAGAAATCCCTGAGTACCAACACTGGAAGCAAGCCTGGTACAGTTCCGATTTCTACAAGCCCGATATTGACACAATCACTATCGATGACGAAAGGAGATCTTTCTTTCAAGAAATCAACTCCGATATGACAACGAAGTTTCTCGTAAGTTCCGGCATGGATGCTGCGAGAGCCACCAGAGCTGTTAGTTCATTTTGGGACTTCTATTCATCTCGAGTAATTATCGGTATATCGATTCCCACAGCCCCGGAGGGTGCAGATCCAGGCCTATTCGCGTTTCATCCAGAGCTTAGGAAATTTGTCTTAATCTATGCACCATGACAATCGCGACTTGCAGCGGCACACGGCGGACAGGTCGGTGCCACGGCCCGCCAGAAGATGATTCACGGCGGGTAAATGGTTTGCCTAAGCGTTGAGCGAAAATCCTTTCCTGCTTTTCATCCAACTATGAAAAGAGAGAAATGGATCGGATTGATGCTAACAAATCGCTTGGGCCTGATTCCGCGCCAATCTCACCCCATGGGTCAAGCAAACATTACATACATAGGGAGCAAAAGACCATATTACTTCATTACTGATAGTAGCGCTGTCCAACATTTCTAATACAATATATAGGAGCAAACACCATGAATGAAGAAAGCAAGTGCCCTGTTCACACCCCCACCGGCGGTGGCACAACGAATCAAGACTGGTGGCCGAAACAGTTGAGGCTCGATATCCTGCACCATCATTCCTCCAAGTCCAATCCGATGGGCGAGGGATTCAACTACCGCAAGGAGTTCAAGAAGCTTGACCTCGCGGCGGTGAAGAAGGATCTCTACGCGCTGATGACGGACTCGCAGGATTGGTGGCCGGCCGACTGGGGTCACTACGGCGGTCTCTTTATCCGGATGGCATGGCATAGTGCCGGAACCTACCGCATCGGCGACGGTCGCGGTGGCGGCGGCAACGGCAGCCAGCGCCTTGCCCCTCTCAACAGTTGGCCCGACAACGTCAACCTCGACAAGGCACGCCGACTGCTCTGGCCGATCAAGCAGAAGTATGGCAAAAAAATCTCGTGGGCCGACCTGATGATACTCACCGGCAACGTCGCCCTGGAATCGATGGGTTTCAAGACCTTCGGTTTCGCCGGCGGGCGGGAGGACATCTGGGAACCAGAAAAGGATATCTACTGGGGCTCCGAAGACAAGTGGCTGGGAGACAAGCGCTACTCCGGCAACCGGGACCTCGAAAATCCGCTCGCTGCCGTGCAGATGGGTCTGATTTACGTTAACCCGGAAGGACCGAACGGCAATCCAGACCCGGTCGCATCGGGTCGCGACGTTCGCGAGACCTTCGGGCGCATGGCGATGAATGACGAAGAAACTGTCGCGCTCATCGCGGGCGGCCACACCTTTGGCAAAGCCCACGGTGCGGGCGACCCAACCCTGATTGGCCCCGAGCCCGAAGCCGCCCCTATCGAAGAGCAGGGCCTGGGCTGGAGAAACCGATTCGGCACCGGCAAGGGCGTACACACCACGAGCAGCGGCATTGAAGGCGCCTGGAAACCTAACCCCATCAAGTGGGACAACGGCTACCTTAGTATGCTGTTCGGCTATGAGTGGGAGCTGGTCAAAAGCCCGGCGGGCGCCCATCAGTGGGTGGCGAAGAACGTCAAGTCAGAACACATGATTCCCGACGCGCACGACCCATCCAAGAAGCATCCGCCGATGATGACCACCGCTGACCTGTCCCTGCGGTTCGACCCTGCCTACGAAAAGATCTCACGGCGCTTCATGGAGAACCCGGATCAGTTTGCAGACGCGTTCGGACGGGCGTGGTTCAAGCTGACACACCGTGATATGGGACCGCGCGCGCGTTATCTCGGCCCCGAGGTTCCGAAGGAAGAACTCATCTGGCAGGACCCGATTCCGGCAGTAAATCACAAGCTGATCGGCGTGAAGGACATCGCAGCTCTCAAGGCGAAGATCATGGCTTCGAAACTGTCGGTCTCGCAACTGGTCACGACCGCATGGGCGTCGGCATCAACATTCCGCGGCTCCGACAAACGCGGCGGTGCAAACGGCGCACGCATCCGACTCGCACCACAAAAGGACTGGGAGGTGAATCAGCCGGCACAGCTCGCGAAAGTGCTGAAGACGCTCGAAGGCATCCAGACTGCGTTCAACAAGAAGGCCAAAGGCAGGAAAGTGTCGCTCGCCGACCTGATCGTGCTCGCCGGTTGCGTGGGCATCGAGAAGGCAGCGAAGA
>Ga0315286_10006131_pt1 | contig 11669 bp, 11 predicted proteins | sample YL17G10_0_MG_FD_205038 | JGI IMG/M metagenome (GOLD analysis project Ga0315286, IMG submission 205038) | Sediment microbial communities from Yellowstone Lake, YNP, Wyoming, USA - YL17G10_0 | ecosystem: Environmental > Aquatic > Freshwater > Lake > Sediment | place: USA: Wyoming | collected... | reverse complement strand
ATCGACGAGCTCCGGCTGCAGCGCGGCGCGGTCGCGTGGTTCGCGGGGTGGATGCGAAATCGCGACGCGTTGCTGACCCCCACTCTGCCGATCGTCGCCACGCCGATCGCCGAGGTCGACGAGGCCACGACGCCGCTCGCGACCTGGACGCGCGCCGCCAACTATCTCGGTGCCTGCGCGCTGTCGTTGCCGGCGGGTTTCTCGGCGGAAGGCTTGCCGATCGGCGTTCAGCTCATCGGCGCGCCGTTTGCGGATGCGACACTGGTGCGGATCGGTCGGGCGTTCCAGGAGGCGACCGATTGGCACCGGCGGCGGCCAACGTCTTCCTAGTCCGGCTCGAATTGCAGGCGGGTCGGCTGGCGTTTCTCGATGGCCCATTTCAGCAGCGCTGCGCAGCGATAGATGCCATGCGCGAACTTGCCGTAGGGCAGCGTCAGGAACAGCGCCATGACCACACCGAGGTGGACGGCGAGCAAAAGCGCCATCGCGCCGGTATCGCGCCATGTCAGTAATGCGAGGCCGGTCAGGCTGGCGAGGAACAGCAGCGCGATGAAACCGCGGTCCATCGGCTTCTGCGCGTCATCGCCATGGCGCGGGTGGCGGTAGAGGTTCAGCCACAACAGTCCGGCCGGCCCGAGCAGGAGCCCGATGCCGCCCGTCGCGCCCAGCAGGACCGGCGCGCTTGTCCACGCGTACGGCGCCTGCGCGGCAAACAGGTAATGGTACAGCGTGGCGACGCCAGTCGACGCGAAGCACAGCATGAAACCGTAGAACGCGAGGTGATGGAAACGGCGGCGCCATGGAGTGAATTTGTCGTCAGCCTCGTTGCAACCCTGTCCGTGGCCGCCGTCGAGGTACTTGAGGCGAAGAACGTCCCGCGTGGTCTCCGCCACGGCCGGACCCGAGGCCGCGCCGGGCGACACGTCTTGCCAAAACCTGCGCACGCCCAACGTCAGCGCCAGCACCGCGAACAGGAAGATCGGCGCGAACATCGACACCATGAGGTCGTGCGGAAACACCTGGTAGAAATTGCCGCCCAGCGGCGCGTGCCATGAATTGCCGTTCATGGCGATCGCCAGCAGAAGAAACATCGCCAAGCCGCCGGCCAGCGCGAGCGCCACGGTCAAGCCGTTGCGCTTGTACAGACCCCCGAGCGCCGGCGGCCAGGCGTACTCGCGGTAAGTCCCGGCGCGCACCTTGGCCATGGCCTGCGGGACGTTGACCGCGAATTCGTGCGGCGATGCGTACTGGCACGCGTGCAGGCAGGCGCCGCAGTTGTGGCACAGGTTCGCCAGATAGTTGACGTCGGCCTTGCCGAATTCGAGTCGGCGTGTCATCGCCGGAAACACCGCGCAGAAGCCTTCGCAGTAGCGGCAGGCGTTGCAGATATGCATCTGGCGCGCCACTTCGGCTTCGTTGACGCCAAGCGCAGGTGCCGACGCCCCCGTTGCCAGCGCGCCGGCTTCGCGGGCCAGCGCGTCAAGCCGCGGCACGTGTCCTTCCCTGCAAAGCGGCGGCGGCCGCCTCGATGCCGGCGAGGCGACCGAAGGCGGTGCCGATGGTCATGCCGACGCCGGCCGTGTAGCCCTGGCCGAGCACGTTGCCGGCCATGATTTCGCCGGCGGCGAACAGGTTCGGGCTGGGCTTGCCGCCGAAATGCACGGCGGCCTCCTCGTTGACCTTCATGCCGAGGTAGGTGAACGTGATGCCGGGCCTGAGCGCATGGGCGCAGAACGGCGCGGCGTCGATCGGCATCGCCCAATGGGTCTTGGCGGGCGCGAGACCTTCGGTGTGGCAGTCGTCCAGCACCGCGTGGTCGAACCTGCCGACGCGGCAGGCCGCGTTGTAGTCCATGACAGTGCGCACGAACGCCTGTTCATCGAGGCCGAGCTTTCGTGCGAGCTCCGGCAACGACTCTGCCGTTTCCCCCGGAAACACCGGCGGCATGAAGCGCCCGATCGCCTTCGCGTCGATCAACGAATAAGCGATCTGTCCGGGCTGGCGCGCAACGAGACGGCCCCAGATCGCGTAGCGCTTGGGCCAGAAGTCCTCGCCCTCGTCGTAGAAGCGCGCTGCATGCCTGTTCACGACAATGCCCAGCGACACGCAGTCGATGCGGGTGCAGATGCCGCCGTCGTACAGCGGGGCCCGCGCGTCGATCGCCACCATATGGGCTTGCGTCGGGTCACCGATGGTGTCGGCGCCGGCGTCGATGAGAAACTTGAGCAGCACGCCCTTGTTGAAGCGGGTGCCGCGGATCAGGAAGTTGTCCGCCACCCATTCGCCATCGATCTTCCCCCACGCCTCGCGCAGCCATTCGCGGTTCGATTCGAACCCGCCGCTGGCGACGACACAGGCGCGCGCCTCGATGCGCTCGTTGCCGATGCACGCGGCGACGAATCGGCCTTCGGAGAGGTCCAGCCGGTCCACCGGCGCGTCGTAGCGAACCTGCACGCCCATCTGCAGGGCGCTGCGATAGTACGCATTGACCAACGCCTTGCCGCCGCCCAGGAAAAACGCGTTGGTACGCGCGACGTGAAGTGCGCCCGAGAGCGGGGGCTGAAAATGCACGCCGTGCCGGCGCATCCAGTCGCGAAAGCGCGACGACTCGCGAATGGCCAGCCGCGCGAGCGTTTCGTTGGTGATGCCGCCAGTGACCTCGAACAGGTCCCGCCAGAACTCCTCTTCGGGGTAGGCATCGGTCAGCACGTCCTGCGGCGCCTCGTGCATGCAACGCAGGTTTCGCGTGTGCTGCGAGTTGCCGCCGCGCCATTCGCGCGGAGAGGACTCCAGCATCAGCACCGAGGCGCCTGCCTCCCGTGCCATCAGAGCCGCGCAAAGCGCGGCGTTCCCGCCGCCGATCACCAGCACGTCCACCATCGCTCCATCACTCCGTCGGCAGGGTTGTCGAATTGCTGCGGCATCACCAGCACCGGCTTGTACCCCTTGACCGCGGCGACCATCGCCAGACCGACGCCGGTGTTGCCGATGGTGGCGAGAATATTGGCGGCTATCATGGAATCCTCGAGTGGTTCGCGGCGGATGAGCGATGGACGGAATCCTACACGCTACGCGAGCCTCCAGCCGGCGCAAGCAGCGTGAAGGCACCCGAATTCCGGATGTTGGCCTCGGTGCCTGTATCATTTGCTCCTGACCAATGAACAGGGGGAGCCGTGCGGCTTTACGTCGTCCAGATGTTCTACTCGAGCCTGAAGGAAAGCGGCGCGCTCGTCGCCGAAGTCAAGAACACGGTGGCGGCCCTTTCGAAAAAGGATTTCGTGCTCATGGGGTTCGGCGAGCATACGGCGGCCGTTGCCTTTTCCTCGACGGAACCGGAAACGAACATGCGGGCCCAGTTCGAGCGCATACGTGGCGAGAATTTCTCGCTGGTTGCGTTCGAGGCGGCCTGGATCGTCGGCGGAAGCATGTCGAAAGACGTGAGCCTCTGGCTGGAACGCCATCAACCGAGCCCGTTCAAGTGAGTTGACGACGGATGGGCCGGTTGCCGATTCCGGGCCGGTCAGCGCTCCCCGATCGCGTCGAACAGCGACGGTGTCGCCTCGGCGGTGGCCGTTTGCGGCGCGGGTCCGACGGCATCGGCGGCACACAGCGATCCGACGCGCACACCCAGCAACCGGATGCGTCGATCGAGCGGCACTCGTTTCAGGCATTCGCCGGCGGCGTGCCGGATGACGGAAGCATCGTCGGTCGGCCAGGCGATCGTCCTGTCGCGCGTCACGGTCTTGAAATTGTCGTAGCGAAGCTTCAGGCCGATGGTCCTGCCGACGTATCCCTTGCGCTTCAAGTCCGCGCTCACGCCGACGCACAGCGCGGTGAAAATGCTCGACAGTTGATCGCGGTCGCGCGTCGCCGACAGATCGCGCTCGAAGGTCATCTCGCGGCTGATCGACTTCGGTTCGCTCACCGTGACGACGTCCCGCTCGTCGCGACCGTGCGCCGCGTCGTGCATGAACGCGCCGTGCGCGCGACCGAAGTGCTCGACCAGCCATGCCGGATCGGCCGCGGCAAGATCGCCGATCGTGCGGATGCCGAGCGCTTCGAGTTTCGCGCTCGACTTGGGACCGATGCCGTTGATCTTGCGCGCCGATAGAGGCCAGATCCGTCGCTCGATATCGTCGGCGCGGACGAGCGTCAACCCGTCCGGCTTGTCGAGCTCGGAGGCGATCTTCGCCAGGAGCTTGTTGGGCGCGACGCCGATCGAGCAGGAGAGTCCGGTCGCCGCGCGAACGGCGTCCTTGATCGACAGCGCGATTCCGCGGACAGGCTCCCATGCGTCATTCTCCGGCTCGCGGACGCCGGTTTCGGCCTCCGGCGGATGCACGCCGGTCAGGTCGATGTAGATCTCGTCGATGCCGTTGTCCTGGATCCGTGTAGCGATCGCGCGCACGGCCTCCTTGAATAGCCGCGAGTATTTCCGGTAGGCGTCGAAATCGGTCGGCAGCAGCACCGTGTCGGGCGCGAGTTGCGCCGCCTTCATCAGCCCCATCGCCGAATGGAGGCCGAGCGCGCGCGCTTCGTACGTCGCCGTCGTGATGACGCCGCGACCGGCGTAGCCGCGTAGCGTCGCGAAAGTGCGGACCGGTCGACCCGTCGCGGGGTCGACGGACTCGGCGGGCTGATGCCGGCGTCCACCCCCGATCACGACCGGCCGGCCGCGCAGTTCCGGATAACGCAACAACTCGACCGACGCGTAGAAAGCGTCCATGTCGAGATGCGCGATCAGGCGGGTGGGTTCGGTCGGCATCGCCTCGGCGTGATTGGAATCTCCGGCAGCGACAGTCTAGTGTACTGAGCCAGGCGCAACACGTTCAGCTATGCAGTCGCGGCGGTGACGCGATAAGATTGCGACCGAACCAATCACATCACCGGTCCGCGTCGCCGACAACGCCCCGCCCATCCTCATGAGCCACAAGCACGAAAACCTGATCCGCGCGGTCTTCCACGATCCGATCGGCGGCAACATCCAGTGGCGCGAGATCGAATCGCTGTTGCGGCATCTCGGCGCGACGATCGAATCGCTGTCCGGAACGCGCGTCCGCGTGAAGCTGAACGGCCACGAGGGCATCCTGCACCGACCGCACGGCGGCAATGCGCTCGGACGGCAGGATGTCCAGCACCTCCGCGAATACCTGTCGCACGCGCGCGTGACGCCGTCGCTGTATGAAGCCGGGCGGAAGGCGTGAGCGTCCCGCGCCGCAGGCCCTCAGACGATGAATGTCCCCGCCTTCCCCGCCGATCTCGTCCGCGACGTAGCGAAGCGCCGCACGTTCGCGATCATCTCGCACCCCGACGCGGGGAAGACGACGCTCACGGAAAAGCTTCTGCTCTACGGCGGCGCGATCCAGATGGCGGGTACCGTCAAGTCGCGCAAAAGCCGGCGCCACGCCACGTCGGACTGGATGGAAGTGGAGAAGCAACGCGGAATCTCGGTGACGAGTTCGGTGATGCAATTCGACTACGAAGGCCACACGATCAATCTGCTCGACACGCCCGGGCACGAGGATTTCTCGGAGGACACGTACCGCGTGCTGACCGCCGTGGACGCGGCGGTGATGGTGATCGATGCGGCGAAAGGCGTCGAGGCGCAGACCATCAAGCTGCTGGAAGTCTGCCGGCTCCGCGCGACGCCGATCATCACGTTCGTGAACAAGATGGACCGCGAGGTCCGCGAGCCGGTGGCCCTGCTCGAGGAGATCGAAGCGGTGCTCGCGATCGACTGCGCGCCGGTGAGCTGGCCGATCGGGATGGGCAAGCGCTTCCGCGGCGTGTTCGATCTGTTGCGCGACCGGTTGAAGCGCTTCACGCCGGGCGAGGAGCGCGTGAGCGACGACAGCGAGCTGATCGAAGGCCTCGGCAATCCGCGGCTCGACGCGCTCTTCCCTGATGAAATGGGCGCCGTGCGCCACGACATCGACCTCATCCGCAGCGCGAGTCATCCGTTCGACATGGACCTGTTCCTGGCGGGCCGCCAGACGCCCGTTTTTTTTGGCTCCGGGATCAACAACTTCGGTGTGCAGGAGATCCTGCGGGCGCTGATCGACTGGGCGCCGCCACCGCAGGCGCGCGACGGCGGGACCCGCATCGTGCACCCCCCGGAACCGGCGTTTTCGGGATTCGTGTTCAAGATCCAGGCGAACATGGATCCCCATCATCGCGACCGGATCGCGTTCTTTCGCGTGTGTTCGGGCCGCTATCGGCCGGCGATGAAGGTGCGGCACTTGCGCAGCGGCCGCGAGATGAAGCTCGGCAACGTGCTCACCTTCATGGCCAACGAGCGCGTGGCCAGCGAGGACGCGGTGGCCGGCGACATCATCGGCATTCACAACCACGGGCAGCTCTCGATCGGCGACACGCTCACCGAAGGCGAGCCGCTCGAATTCAAGGGCATTCCCTATTTCGCGCCCGAGCTATTTCGTGTCGCGCGGCCGCGTGATCCGTTCAAGTCGAAGCCGCTGTCGAAGGGCCTGCGGGAATTGGGCGAAGAGGGCGCGATCCAGGTGTTCGAGTCGACGCACGGCAGCACGCTTCTGCTGGGCGCCGTGGGGCCGCTGCAGTTCGAAATCGTCGCCCATCGCCTTGCGACCGAATACAAGGTGGACGCGATCTACGACACCGCCAACATCTCGACCGCGCGGTGGCTCACCTATCCCGACGAGAACACGCGCCGAAATTTCGAGCGCGAACAGACGGCGGCGTTGGCCACCGACGTCGACGACAATCCGGTATTCCTCGCGACCAACAAGTACAACCTGCAGGTGACGATGGAGCGCTGGCCGAAAGTGGGTTTCCACGCCACGCGCGAACACGGACGGCGATTGGCGCACGCGTAGCCTGTCGGGCCGCCCGCGCGACCGGGGTCGATGGCCTATCCGCGTGGCGGCGGGGTATTGGGCGGCGGATAATAGGGTGGCGGAGCGTTTCCGCCGGGGGCCGGGTAATTCGGCGGCGGGAAGTTCCCGGGCGCCGCGGCCGGGGCCGGAGTGTTTGGCGGCGGAATGTTCGGCGACGGGCCGCGGTAGGCCATGCGCCCCGGCACCTGGTTGCCGTGCGCATACATGCACTGCATGTAGGCGGTGTCGTAGCTTCTTTGCATTTCGTACGACGAATACCCGGCCGCGTTGCTGCCCGCGGCGCTTCCGAAAAGCAGCCCGGTTCCAGCACCGATCGCGGCACCGGCTCCCGCCTGGCCCGAGACGGAGCCCAGGATCGCGCCGGCAGCCGCACCGATGAGCGATCCCGCCACGGCATTGCCGGCCGCGGCGTTCGCCGCATACTGTCCGGCCTCCGGCCCGCCTATCGCCCACTGCGCGTATTGACGGCAACCCGCATCGTCGGCACGGAACTGCTCGAAGCTCTTCTGGGCTCCCGGCATGACCCTTACCGCCGGACCTACCGGAACCGTGACACAGCCGCCCAACGCGACAATCGCCGCGAGCGGAAGTAGAAGTGAGCGCATGCTCATCGTTGGAACCTGTCGTTAGCCGCTCATTGCGTCGGCGCGAGCGCCGGGGCACCCCCACCGCGCTGGGGTATCACCTGCATCCACGGCCTGGAGCATTTCTGGACGTACGGGTAATAGCCGGCGGGTTCCGTGCAGTAGTACCAATAATCGGATTGGGGGGGAGGCGCCTCGTTCGGGGTCTGCTGCACGAAAGAGTCCGGGTCCGAGGCAGGAAAAGGGAGGGTTGCGAAGGAGGAAAAAGCCGGAAACGGAGCAAAGAACGGGTAAGGCCAAGCTCCCCAAAACGCAGGGCCGCCGATCGCGACGCCGAAGCTCGGTCCCCACCAACCGCCGCGCCAACCGCTGCCCCACCAACCTCCGCGCCAACCACTACCGTTCCAAGCGCCGCGGTTCCAGCCACCGCCGTGCCAAGCGCCGCCGTTCCAGCCACCGCCGTGCCAAGCGCCGCCGTTCCAGCCACCGCCCTGCCAAGCGCCACGGTTCCAGCCACCGCCGTGCCAGGCGCCGCCGTTCCAGCCACCACCCTGCCAAGCGCCGCGGTTCCCGCCACCGCCCTGCCAAGCGCCGCCGGACCAGCCGCCGCCGTGCGAAGCGCCACCGGACCAGCCACCGCCGCTTCCACCACCGAAATGGCCGCCGCCGCTCCCACCACCGAAATGGCCGCCGCCGCTCCCACCTTGGCCGCCGCCACGTCCCTGGGCCAACGCGGTACCGGCCGCGAGCGCCAAAATCATGGCACCCACCACAAAAGCGAGCTTCTTCATGGGAATAACCTCCGCTTCCCGACCTTGGTTCGACGCGTCGACGCGTTCATAGTTCAGGTCTCTCGTTGAGCCGTATGCGCGCTGCGCCGATCTTATCCCTTCGGTTGGGCTTCTCCCTATAAAACGCCGATGTCCGCCGCGCGGTTGACCGGCGCGGCTGCCCTTTCCGGTTGCAATGCAGCAGGCGTTTGCAACGTGGCCTGATGGGTCGGTGCACCGACCTGGCCGACGACTTCGCGCACGATGAGCGCCGGGTTCGGAATCCGAACGGCTTCCGGATTGCCGCATAATCGCATTTCCTCCCTGGGCGGCGGTCCCGACTTCCTCGGGCGTGCCCTGGAAACCTTGCCGTGACATCTCCCATTGTCGGCACGCCCCTCTCGCAACCGGAACTCGACCGCCTCGAGACGTTCCTCGGCTCGGACCTGTTTCACGGCGAGGCGATGCCGCTCGACGCGTTGCAGGGTCTCTTCTTCGCCATCGCGTGCGCGCGGGATCTCGTCGTGCCGTCGCGCTGGATGCCGGTGGCGCTGGGCGAAAATCCCGAATACGAAAACCGCGAACAGGCGCAGGAAGTGCTCGACCTCGTGATGGGCTTCTACGACCAATGCGTGCGCGCCGTCGCGGCGGCGGACTTTACGCTCCTCGTGTACGCGCGCGACGGTGGCGGGGACGACCTGGAAACGTGGTGCGCCGGATATCTGGAAGGGGTCGATCTCTCGGTACCGGGCTGGCACGAAGCGGGGGATCCCGATGAAGTGGACGAGCTTCTTTTTCCGTTCGTCGTGCTCGCCGGCGAGCTGCCGGAAGAGGAAAGGCGCCAGTACAAGCCTGCCGAATGGCGAAAACTCGTCAACTCGTGCGATGACGCGATCGGCGATGCGATCGTCGAGGTCCGTGAATACTGGAAAGTGTTGCGCAACCCGCCGAAGTCCGTGCGGCGCGAGTCGCCGAAGACCGGTCGCAACGATCCCTGCCCGTGCGGAAGCGGGAAAAAATTCAAACAGTGTTGCGGCGCACCTGCGCGGCTTCATTGACCCGTGACACAAGTCCTGTCCGGGCGCCGTGCGCTGCATGGAGAACTGATTCGGTGACGGAGGGCGCGCATTGCGCACCGGCATTCATGGCCCGGCGCCGAAAATCTTCGGTCCCGGCGCCGGGTGGATGTTGTCGACCCAGTGCACTTCCTCCGGGTTCGGCTCCACATTCGGCAGGTCGAGATTCACGACGACCGGCTCCTGACCACTGCGACACAGCACGCACGAAAGAGGTTCGTCGCTGCTCGCGTTGATCTCCTGATGCGGCACGTACGGCGGGATGAATATGAAATCGCCCGGACCGGCCTCGGCCGTGTACTCGAGCCGGTCGCCCCACTTCATCCGCGCGCGGCCGCTCACCACGTAGATCACGCTTTCGACGGGACCGTGGTGATGCGCGCCGGTCTTGGCCTTCGGGTGGATCACGACTGTTCCCGCCCACAGCTTCTCCGCGCCGGCGCGCGCATGCGTGATCGCGGCCGCGCGGTTCATGCCGGGGGTTTGAGCGGTATTGGTGTCGAGTTCGTTGGCACGGACGACGCGTACGCCGTGCAGGCGCCACCTGGTTTCGGCGGTCATGGTTCTCTCCTTTCCGATGGCAAGCTTCCACCGGGCACGGCCATTTGTCCAATGCCCTCCCGTCGCCGGGCGAGATCGATGTCCAGATACTTCCAGTAGGTCTGGAACACCTGCGGGCTGAAGCCTTGCACCCACGGCTGCACGAAGTTGTTCTCGAGCCGAAAAATCGCCGGAATCATCGGCACGTAGGTCCGCGCGATGTCCGACATCCTGCGCGCGGTCGCGATCTGGACGGCCTCCGCGGGGCTCTTCAGGTATTCGTCCATCGCGCGGTCGTATTCGTCCGACTTGAATCGGGAAAAGTTCACCGTCGGCGGCTCCTTGCCGTAGAGCTGGATCAGTTCCGCATAGCCCGACGGGATGCCCCCGTAGCCGCCGAAGTAGAGCTGGAACTTGCCGGCCTCGAGTTCCTTGATGACGTCCTGGAACGGCGTCAGCCGATACGACATCCGCAGTCCGATCGCGTCCATGTCCTTCTTCCAGAGCGTCTGGATTTCGCGGGAAATACCGGCCGAACGCAGCGAGAGCGTCAGCGTAAGCGGCTTGCCGTCGGGCGCGCGGCGGTAGCCGTCGCGATCGCGCTTCCCATACCCGAAGCGGTCGAGCAGCGCATTCGCCGCGACGTGGTCATGCGGCGGCCTGGGGGGCAGCTCGGGATCGTGTCCCGTCACGCGCGGCGGCACAAGTTGATTCGCCGGCAACGCCTGGCCGGCGTAGACGACCCGCACCAAATTTTCCGTGTCGATCGCGAGCGCGATCGCGCGGCGCAGTGCGATGCGCTCGTTGCTCATTCCGCCGACAACCGGATCGGCCACGTTGAGATAGAACGAGAACAGGTACGGCTCGGGAAACACGTGGCGCACGATCCCGCGCGCCGCATATTCGGGCCTGAGCTTGCCGTGGGCCAGGAGGCGGTTCGCGATCTCGCCGCGCAGCTCCACGTAGTCGAGCCGCCCCCGATCGAATTCGAGCAGGCGCGTCACATCCTCCTCGATCACGCTGATCTCGACCCCGCCGATCTGCGGCAGTGTCTTGTTCTGCATGGTGCGCACGAGCGGTGCCAGCGCCGGATCGTTGCTTTCGGGGAAGCGCACGGGCCGGTATCCCCGGTTGGCTTCCAGCACGATGCGCGAGCCGCGCTTCCACTCTTTCAAGCGGAATGCGCCCGTTCCCACCGCTCGCGTGCGAATGTCGGCGCCAGCGGCTTCGACGACCTCGCGGGCGATCGCGCATGTCGTCAGATAGTTCTCGATGTTGGGGAAATTCGGCTCGTTCAACTTCAGCTGGACCGTGTAGCGATCCAGCGCGCGCAAGCCCGCGATCGGCCGGTCGTAGTCGAACGTAGCGCCGGAGCGGCGAGCGGCATCGACGACGGCGCGCGCGCCGACGAGGAGGTCGGTGACGATCGGCGCGCCGCCGCGGCGCAGATTGGGATCGAGCCAGCGCTTGAGCGAATACACCCAATCATCGGCGACGACCTCGCGCCGCTTGCCTCCAAATGCAGGGTCGTCGGTGAAGTAAATGCCGGGCCGCACCCGGATCGTCCAGGTCTTCCCGTCGTCGGTGACCTCGGGCGACGCGATCGCGCCAATCGGTGCGAGCTTTGCCGGCGAGGCGAGGTAATCCCATTCGTAGAGTCCCTCGAAGATCGCGGTGATCACATCGAACGACGGACTGTCGTTGTACTGATGCGGGTCGAGCGTCTCGATGTCGACCGACGCGACGCGCAGGATCTTGGCGGGATCCGCGGCGCCGGCGGCGACACTGCACGCGACCCACAACGCGATGATCGGTCCTGCGGCGAGG
>Ga0315286_10006129_pt1 | contig 11670 bp, 13 predicted proteins | sample YL17G10_0_MG_FD_205038 | JGI IMG/M metagenome (GOLD analysis project Ga0315286, IMG submission 205038) | Sediment microbial communities from Yellowstone Lake, YNP, Wyoming, USA - YL17G10_0 | ecosystem: Environmental > Aquatic > Freshwater > Lake > Sediment | place: USA: Wyoming | collected... | reverse complement strand
GACCACCCGCAAATGGTTGTCCTTGATCAAGATAGCATCATCCAGGCGGAAGCGGTGTGGGTCCCCGCCCCCTAGCATTACCGCTTTCTTCTCATAGACACGGAAACCTGGGGTGGTCTTGCGTGTGGCGGCGATCTTGATGTTGGGATTGGACTTCCTGCATTCCTTGACGATGCCGTGCGTTGAGGTTGCGATCCCGGACATCCTCATCAGAAAATTGAGTGCTAACCTTTCTCCCAGGAGGATCTTTTTCAATAGACCTTCGACCACAAGGATGTCCTCTCCCTTGGCGACCTTCTCCCCATCCCGGGCCATGGGGAAGGTGTTGACTCCGAGCTCGGTGAAGACCTCGATCGCCTCTTCCAGGCCGGCCAGGATGCATTCCTCGTTGGCCTTGATACGGGCGCTGCCGACTTCGTCGTTGATCAGGATATCGCTGGTTATGTCACCGAAGCCGACATCCTCGTCGAGGTAATCATTTATCCTGCTCATCGGATTGAAATATCAATAGCTCGATATAAACCTATTCGATGCGCATAGAGGATTCTGGATTGTTATGTTATCAAATGAGATAACAATTCATTAGGAGCGTCGGGGCGTGCCCCGAGACCTAAAGCGACAAGTCGTTCTGACGGGTATGCTCAGAGTTCGAACTCCTCGCCGGTCCTAGGCAAGAGGACATTGTACTCCTCCGTCAGGTCCTTGGCGAGCGCCTCGCGGGATTCGGAGTGCATCAGCACGACATTCTCCGGGTCGCAGCCCCGGATGAAGGCCAGTAGCTCATTGTGATCGGCATGCGCGGACAGGTCGAACTGTTGCACCTCGCACTTGATCTTGAACTCCACCTTCTCCTGGATCTCCTCGGCCACCCGCCTGCGGGCACCGCGGTTCAGCAGCAAGGTCCCCTTTGAAGTCAAGTTGCGACCATTGGAACCTTCCACCTGGTAGCCGGTCATAAGAATGGCGCTCTTGGGGTCATCCTTGACGTGATCGATATAATCGAGGACGGGTCCTCCGTCCAACATCCCGCCTGTGGTAACGATGACCTCCCCCCGGCGGGCTCGGTCCCTGCCTGAAGGTGTCCTGACTTCGCTGAAACGGTTCCTCGCCTGCTTCAACGCCTTCTCAGACCGGAGATACTCGGGATGATCGAGGTAAAGGCGGTTAATGGTCTTACCCATTCCATCCACCCACATATCGAGCTTCTGGTCCTTGAGGATGAGCATTACCTCCTGCGTCCGGCCGACGGCGAAGCACGGAATTATCGCCTTCCCGCCCCGGTCCACGACCTCCTTGACCTTCTGGATGAACTGATATTCGGTCTTGAGGCGGTCAGGGTGCAATCTGCCACCATAGGTCGCTTCGATGATCAGGTTGTCGCATTTTATTGGATGGGCGCCGTAAACCAGACGGGTGTTATAGGTGTGCATGTCTCCGGTGAAGACCGTGGTCTTGTCACCGCGCAGCTCGAACATGGCTGCGCCTGGAACATGTCCTGCCGAGTGCAGCTCGATCTCAAATCCGCCTACATCCAGTACATCGCCGAAATTGTAGGGCACGAACCGCTGCATGGCGGTGCGGATGTCCTCCGGCTCGAAAGGCCGGGCGTAGCCTTCCATGTCCGCGACCTTAAGAGTGTCCTGCAGAAGCACTTGAGTGACATTGATGGTTGCCGGGGTCGCCGCCACCTTGGTGTCATAGCGCTTGCACAGCCAAGGGATCATACCGCTGTGGTCGACGTGACAATGGGTAAGGAAGGCGTGGTCCACATGGGGGGCTTCCAGAGGATACGATGGAGGTTTGGATGGCCTCATGCCATACTCGAAAAGAAGGGTGGCGCCCTTGTTGTTCAGGAGCATTCCCATTCGTCCCACGATGTCTGCCCCGCCAAGGAATTGCAGTTTCATTGTCACTCCTCTATGATTGTTAGGCTCCTATGAGTTGGATGATCACTTTTCTGGTCCTGCCGCCATTGTCGAGTTCCATGAGCACCAACTGCTGCCATGTGCCTAGGTCCAAGGCCCCGTCGCTGAACGGGATGGTCATTGATGCACCAAGGAACGAGGCGCGGATGTGCGAGTGCCCATTGCCGTCGTTCCAGGTGCGATTGTGCTCATAGTCGATGTCTTTAGGGAAGACCCTTTGGAGGACCTCCTTCATATCCTTTTGGAGGCCCGGTTCGAATTCTATGGTGAAGATGGCTGCGGTGGAATGAGGCACGAACACACATGCAAGGCCTTCCTTCATGCCAGAGGCATGCAAGGCCTCCTTGACCTCGCCGCTGAGGTCGACAATGTCTCCTTCCTGCTTGGTTGCGACCGTGAGGACCTTTCTGTGCATCACCATTATTTCAATGTGGCTAATTTCCCACATATATTAGTCATTTATGGTCGCATTACGTTGTCGCGATAAGAATCGGCCCTAGGAATATGCTCCTTAAGCCTAGTTCCCCTCGACGAATGACCGATTGTCGATGTATTGATTCGTCGCTTGATACGGCAAACGACGAAAAGTTGATTATCTCAGCACAGAAATCGGGGTATTGTGACAGACTTTGCCACGGGTAGATTCGGACTAGGGCATGCCCAAGCGAATCCCACCAAGATATGGCTTACCTCGAGCTATCGAGTCATGCTTATCAAGATGGGCATTGATAAGGCTGGGAGCATCAATAAGCTCGGAAGGGAGCTTGGATACCGCTCCAGGGTACATCCTGGTTGGTCCATACGTCAGATCCTATTGGGGCACCAGGCGATCCCATTGGACCGCCTGAAGCGTTTGGCGGACTTCCTTAACACACCTATGACTGACATCCTTCAGTACCAGACCAAGCCCAAATCGGTTACGCCGGAGAGCACGCGCGATGCTCTGCTCAAGTATGGATTGTGGGGCTATTACCCACGCTGATGAGCGGTGTCTGACCTCATTTTTTCTGATTATGTTTTTCAATATTTTCTTATTTAATAGACCTGGCTTAGTTGAGAAAAAAGTCTTTATAGTCTCCGTATCATAATCATAGTTGTCGGACAAGTTGTCCGACCCGAAGGGATGGGAGTGCTATTAAAAAGGAGATCTAGCGACGACGACCATATGACCACGTCGCTATTGCGGCACGGGGTCTATCGTCTGTCAGACGTCGAAGACGAGGAGATCAAGAAGTTCAACGGTGCCATGAGCGCGTACAGTTTCTGGAGCGCGGTCAAATACATCTCCATCCTTACGATATTGCTTTGGTGGCTACCGATCTTCGGTCAAATGATTGCAGGATATGTGGGAGGGCGCCGGGCCGGGACACCGGGCAAGGCAGTGATCGCCGCCATGATCCCTCTCATCGCCATCTTCGCCATAACCCTGGCCTTCGATTCAGGCCTTCTGCCTAGCTATGTGAACGGAATTGTCATAAATCCACAGGCCCTGTTCTCCAACATCGAGAATGACGTGCCGTTCATCGGCCCGTACATAACGTTCGTGACCATGTACATCAGCAACCTCATGGGCGCGGTGCAATCAATCACCCTGCTGCGGGTCGACAATTACATCGTGACGGTGGCTTTCGCTTACATCGGCGGCATCATCGCTGACCAGACCCGCCGCGAGCTGGAGTTCGTGGCGGCGCATGGAGGCCACGAGACCAATGTGGTAGTACAAAGGGACCGCTTGACCGATGAAGCACCGATAAGGAAGCGGGCATTGCGCTACACCAGGCCAGTGGTAGCTGCTTCTGAAGATGAGTCCAATTTTGAATCCATGAGATCGCTATCTGGCGACGCGGATCTGAGCGAGGAGGAATTCGAGCAGCCTGCGCACACCACTAAGAAGCTCATGGCGCGCCAGGTGGAATCGGAGGAGAGCCCCAAGAACCGCCGCTTGGTCCATCAGAAGGTGAGGGCCATGGAGAAGGAGCAGAAGAAGGTGGAGAAGAAGGTCAAGCAGAAGAACAGCGGCCCTGCGGCCGGCCTAGTCTCTCGCTCGGCCAAGACCTCCAAGCCCAAGCCGGCGACAGCCGACAAGGATGACGATTCCCGAGGATGGGAATACATCTGAAAACGCCTCCCTTATCATCATTTTTCACTCTATTTAATGCGCTGGGTAACGAGAATACGCTCCCCTCGACCTCTGGATGGTTGATGCGAAGAATATTTATACAGCGATTTTATCCACAAAATCGGCGATTAAAAGATGTTTTGTCCATCTTGCAAATCTCTCATGTTCCCTAGGAACGGGATGTTTATCTGTGGAAAGTGCGGACAGGAAAAGACGACCGCTGGCTCGACCCAGAAGTTCGTCACCCAAAGGCAGGACAAGGAACTGGCGGTCTTCGAGAATACCGCCCCCACCTTGCCCAAGACCGTTGTGGAATGCACCAAGTGCGGGCATAACGAGGCCTTCTGGGTGTTGAGGCAGACCCGAGCTGCCGATGAGCCGGAGACCAAGATCTATCGCTGCGTGAAGTGCTCGCACTCATGGCGTGAGTACTAAATCCAGATTGACTGCCCTAACAATCTTTATTAAATATCAAGGGATTATCGAAGAGGAGGGGGAATCCATGTTCCAAGCCAAGGTTAGGTCGGAGACGCTCAAGGGCATAGTTGACATCGTCTCGACCATTGTTGATGAGGCGAAGTTCAATGTCGATGCCAAAGGCGTTACGCTTAAGGCGGTCGACCCGGCGCACGTGGCGATGATCGATCTTAAGGTGGAGAAGTCCGCTTTCGAGGAGTTCTCTGCGGACGACACCGAGCTTGGTATAGACCTCGACAAGATCAAGGAAGTGCTCCGCCTTTCTCGCTCTGGAGATATCATCACCATGGAGCAGGACGAGGACCGCAACCGCCTCGTCATCAATGTGGGGAACGTAACCCGACGAATGAACCTGGTGGACACCACGGGCATGTCGGACCCCAAGGTCCCCAACCTATCGCTGCCGGCCAAGGTGGCGATCACTTCTGAGGAGCTGCAGAAGGGCATCAAAGCGGCCGAGAGCATATCCGACCACATCGCGCTGACGGCCGCGCCAGAAGGATTCGAGATGGTATCGGAGGGTGACACGGACTCGGTCTCACTTAAGCTTTCAAAAGACCAGCTGGTGTCATTGGAGTGCAAGGAGAACGTTCGTTCGCTGTTCCCGTTGGATTACTTCTCCAACATGATACGCGCTATCCCGATCGGCACCGTGGTGAGCATGAGCTTGGGGAACGACTATCCGGTGAAGCTCGAGTTCGCCATCGCGGACGGGAAGGGCACCGTTAATTATCTCCTGGCGCCGAGGATCGAGAGTGACTGAGCCTAGCAGAGCTTCAGTTCCTCCACGATCTTCTTCTCTTCCTTCGGAACCTGGACCACGATGCTGATCTTGTCCCGGATGCTGGTCTTGGCTATCTTGTCCCTCAGCAGCTCGTCGATCTGGTAGATGCCAGCGGAGTTGTTCATCATGATCTCCACTCTTATCGGGCGCTCGTCGCCCTTCATCACCTTCACCTTGTCGATCGCCAAGGCCGAGACGGAGTGAATGTTGATGCTGCCCGCCTTGAACGGGATCCGGGCCCTGCCCTTCTCCATGTCCAAAGCGTCGGCCACACGCACCACGCTCGCCTCCAAGGTCAGCGGCTGAAGGTCGCTGCGGTGCGTCACCATGGCGTGCAGCACCTCGATCATCACGATGGTGAGCTCCGTCTCATCGTACATGCCGTTCAACAAGCGCTTGATGATCGGCGGTGCCAGGGCGATGGAGAACTCTTCGTGCCCTTCTCTATGGACCGCGTGTCCGATGTCGTGCAGGGCGGCCGCCAACACCACCACGTTCTCCGCATCCTCATTTCCGAAAGCATAGCTCTTCACGATGTCCGGGATCTCCCCTGACTCTATGAGCAAACGTAGCATGCGCAGGGCCGATTTGGCCACGATCTTGACATGGATGGGGCCATGGTCGTTGAATCCCATACGATCTATGGCCGTGATGTTCGAAGCCCTCCAGTAGGCCTTTAGCTCCGCATCCTTGTTGATGCGCTCCACGATTAGGCCGAGGAGCTCGTTGCCCTCTACGGGCACCTCGAATTGCTGCGCCATTGTGACTATGACGAATCATCTGGGATAAAAGGGAATCGCAACAGACCTCATATCGGCCTGACCGGAATCAGACCATTACAAAAGTATTAAAACGACATGCCGATTATTCTCCGCCCCATCCCATGAGGTGTGCCATTTGGTAGCTTATCCTGATGATATCATTGCCGAGCTGGAGAGGAGAGCCAACCTCATCCGCAGGCATGTGATCCGCATGACCAGGGCGGCCGGTTCCGGACATCCCGGTGGTTCGCTCTCCTCTTCGGACTTGCTGGCCGCGCTGTACTTCAAGGTCATGAACCATTATCCCCAGGACCCCTCCTGGGAGGACCGCGACCGCTTCGTGCTTTCAAAGGGGCACGCGGCTCCTGCCCTTTATGCCGCCTTGGCGGAGAGCGGTTACTTGCCCGTTGAGGAATTGCTCACCCTGCGCAAGCTCGGAAGCCGCCTACAGGGACATCCCAGCAAGAACAAGCTCCCCGGGGTTGAGATGTCCACCGGTTCCTTGGGTCAAGGCCTCAGCGTGGCCAATGGCATGGCCCTGGCTGCCAAGCTGGACCGCAAGGCCTACCGCATCTATTGTATCTGTGGCGATGGGGAGATGCAGAGCGGACAGATATGGGAGGCTGCGATGCTTGGCGCTCACTTCGAGCTGGACAACGTCACCGCTTTCCTGGATCGGAACAAACTTCAGATCGACGGCCCGACGGAGAAGATCATGTCGCTCGAGCCCCTCCCCGAGAAATGGAGGGCTTTCGGATGGCATGTCATTGAGATCGACGGGCACGACATGCGCCAGATATTGGACGCTTGCGACAAGGCCAAAGAGACCAAGGGCAAGCCGACGATGATCATCGCCCATACGGTAAAAGGCAAGGGGGTGTCCTTCATGGAGAACGCGCTCTCCTTCCACGGCAAGGCGCCTAACGATGAAGAGACCAAGAAAGCGCTCAAGGAGCTGGGGGAAGAGCCATGAAATGGTCCTATGCCTCTCAGCGTAAGGAGTATGGTAGGGCACTAATCGATCTAGGTAAATCCCGCAAGGACGTGGTCGTCCTGGATGCGGACCTCTCCGGCTCAACGCGCACCGCGGACTTCGCCAAGGAGTTCCCGGAGCACTTCTTCAACTGCGGCATCGCAGAGCAGAACATGATGGGCACCGCCGCCGGGTTCGCCTGCAGCGGGAAGACCGTTTTCGCCTCGACCTTCGCGGTGTTCGCCACGGGCAGATGCTGGGACCAGGTCCGTCAGTCCATCTGCTATCCAAAATTGAACGTCAAGATATGCGCGACCCACGCCGGCATCACGGTGGGAGGGGATGGCGCCTCGCACCAGACCGGCGAGGATGTGGCGCTCATGCGCACCCTACCGAACATGACCGTCGTCGTCCCGGCGGACGCCTTGGAGACCTACAAGGTCACCAGGGCCTTCGCCGAGTGGAACGGGCCGTGCTACATGCGCATGGGGCGTTTGGACTTCCCAGTCATCACCGACCCGGACACGCCCTTCAAGATCGGCAAGGGGACCTTGCTGCGGGAGGGCGAGGATATCACCCTCATGGGCGATGGCAACATGGTATCGCGCTGCCTGGACGCGGCCGAGCAGCTGGAGAAGCGAAGCATCTCCGCTCAAGTGATCAACATGGCGTCCATCAAGCCCCTGGACGAAGCGCTCATCGCGCTGGCGGTGAAACGGACCGGCGGCATCGTCACCGCCGAGGAGCATAACATAGTCAGCGGACTGGGATGCGCGGTCGCCAGCTATCTGTGCGAGCACGACCCGGTGCCGATCAAGCGCGTGGGGCTGATGGACACTTTCGGGGAGTCGGGCGAGGGGGAGGAGCTGATGAGGAAGTACGGACTGACCGCGGAGAAGATCATCGAGGCGGCCGAAGACGTGATACGGAGGAGATGAACATGAAGATCTTCATTGACACGGCAAATCTGGATCAGATCGCGGAAGTGGACAGCTGGGGCATTCTTGATGGCGTTACGACCAACCCGACCCTGGTGGCGAAGGAGAACGCCGATTTCAAGGTCCTGTTGCGCAAGATCTGCGAGATCGTGGGCGGGCCGGTCTCCGCCGAGGCGATGAGCACCAAGGCCGACGATATCGTGAAGGAAGGCAAGGAACTGGCCAAGATCCATCCTAGCATCGTTGTCAAGGTGCCGATGACGGAGGAGGGCCTCAGGGCCACGCGCGCCCTCGCCAAGGATGGCATCAAGGTGAACATGACCCTGGTGTTCTCCGCCAACCAAGCATTGCTGGCCGCAAAAGCCGGCGCGGCCTATGTCTCCCCCTTCGTCGGGCGATTGGACGACATGGGACAGGACGGCATGGACCTCGTCGCCGAGATCCTCGACATCCTGGACAACTATGACTTCGAGACCGAGGTCATCGTGGCCTCGGTCAGGCACCCGATCCATGTGACCCAGGCGGCCAGGATGGGAGCGCACATCGCCACCATCCCCTACGATGTGCTGAAGAAGATGTTCAAGCACCCCCTTACGGATTCGGGCATTGAGCGCTTCCAGAAAGACTGGGAGAAGGTAGCGAAACGCTGAGCCTCGCCTTGATTCGGTTCATGGCGAAAGTTGGCGTACGCTCAGCGCCGCATCAAGCCGGTGCGCTTCGACAAGTCGCCGAGGGAGGCTGATACCATCGACACGGTGCGCCGTCGGTTCAAGGAACGGTTCGAGACCAAGGCCAGATTGATGAGGGGAGAGGACGGCTGAGGCCGAAGAACAATTATATAGCTCGCATCGGGTGAAAGATAAGCGTGCCGCCCGCAGGCTCCGATAGAAGGTTCGTCGTGGTGGTGGTGACGGCCATCATGGCCCTGGCATCCATTGCCTTCATCATCTCCAATCTGAGCTATCTGGACCTGGGCGAGAGCTATGATTCCTTGGCTCCCATGATCGACGGCGTCACCACGAGCGTCGTCTATCTGCTTCTGGCCATATGGCTTTGCGTGATCGTCTATCTCCTTTACTTCTACACCCGAGCCAGGAAGGCTGGAGGGGCCAGAGTGGCTGGAAAGCCTAGCGATCCCCGTTCGATGGTGGTCGCGATCATCATAATCCTTGCCTTGATCGGAATATTCAGCTTGAGCGGGGGACAGCTGACCCCTCCCAACATTTCAATCGGCCCTCCTGGCAACGGCGGTGGGGGAGGGGGCGAGGTACCGGGCCAGACGCAGGGAGCGGCTTCCTCTTTCATCCTGGTGATCTTCATCGCCGTGGCGATCCTTGGCATGGTGGTCGGCACGAGATACATCAGAAATCGGCCTATGCGCGAGTCGGTGGCCATCGAACGCTATGAGCAGCATCAAGCGGACCAACTCCTCGATCAGGCCATGAAGGAGCTGTACGCGGGAGAGGATATCAAGGCCGTGATCGTCAGGACCTATCAGCAGATGTGTCGATTGATCGGGGGTCCGATGCTGGGAAGCGCACTGTTCCTGACCCCGCGCGAGTTCGCCGAGCTAGCGGTGCGGCGGTTGAACTGGCCGGAGGGACCGGTGCTGACGCTGACCGGACTGTTCGAGGAGGCATGGTACAGCGAGCATCAGCTGGACGAGGCCAAGAAGGAGGTGGCCTTGCGCTGCCTGGAACAGTTGAAGAGCGGCCACGAACGCAGCGATCCCCAGACCCGGACCACCAATCCGGTCCCAGGGACCTCATAGGAGGGCGGATGAGGCATGGCTCGGTGGCGAAGAAGTCCGGAGAAGGAGCGGGACGAGCTCTGGGAGTTCTCATTGCTAGCCACCATCGGAGTGGTCCTGGTTCTCTTGGTGGCGTTCCTGATGCTGCTCGAGATCTCGGTAAAGGACCCGGAATATCGCTGGATCCTCTTCCTCTTGTTGCTGGTGATCGCAGGCTTGATCCTGATCTATATGGTATTCCCCAGGCAGGCGCGCGGCCTTGAATACGTATATCAGGAACCAGAGGTCTCTGGAAGCGTCGGCAAGGTGGACACCGAGGCCACCAATTACGCGCGAGCTTTGGAGGGGAATCCCTATAGCCAGATGATGGTCCTCAAGGAACTTCGCGAGGTGGCGCTGCGCCGCATCATGTTGAACCGACATTTCTCCAGGGTCGAGGCGAAAGCGCTCGCCAGCAGTGCCAAGGACCTGAAGCAGGTAGTGCAGGACCCCGACATCATCTGGCTGCTGGCCAGCGACTTCGATTACGAATATGGCGTCGACAACCTATCTAGCCGCATGGGCCGGGAGATGGTGGCCAATTTCACGAACATATACCTTTCATTGCTGAGGAAAGTGGAGGACTTAAGGTGAAGATAGAGGAGCTGCAGGCGACCTGCAAGGAGATCATGGATGAGGTGGGGAAGGTCATCGTCGGCAAGCGGACGATAATGGAAAGGGTCACCCTGGCGATGCTGTGCAATGGCCATGTGCTGTTCGAGGACTATCCGGGTCTCGCGAAGACCATGATGGCCAATTGCTTCGCCCAGGCCAGCGGCTGCGCCTTCAAGCGAGTGCAGTTCACTCCGGACCTGTTGCCGGCCGACATCACCGGATCCTACATGCTCGACCGGTCGAGCTCGGCCTTCGTGCTGCGCAAAGGCCCGGTGTTCACCAATATCCTGCTGGGGGACGAGATCAATCGCGCCCCGCCCAAGACACAGGCTGCATTGCTGGAGGCGATGCAGGAGAGGCAGGTGACCTTGGAGGGCGATACGCAGCCCCTGCCGAACCCCTTCGTGGTGCTGGCGACTCAGAACCCCATCGAATACGAGGGCACCTATCCATTGCCCGAGGCGCAGATCGACCGTTTCCTTATACGCACCAGCGTAGGCTATCCCAGCCCAGAGGAGGAGAGGGAGATCCTTCGAAGGAGGAGGGCGAGGGGCAAGGAGGAGTTCGAGGTGCGGAAGGTCTGCGATCCGAGGCGCATCCTGGAGATGCAGCAGGTGGTGGAGGGCATGCACGTCCAAGATGTGATCGAGCAGTATATCGTCGACATCATCACGGCCACCCGCCAGCATCCGCAGGTCGAGGTAGGTTCCAGCCCGAGAGGGTCGCTGGCCTTGATGCGGCTCTCTGCGGCCAGGGCGGCCATGTTCGGGCGCGACTTCGTCCTGCCTGATGACATCAAGGAGGTCGCCGTCCCCGCCATCGCGCACCGCCTCATCCTGGCGCCCGACCCGTGGATCAAAGGCGTGAAGCCCGCCAGCGTGGTGGAGGGAATCATGAACAAGATCCCGATCCCCAAGGTCGGTTGAAATTGCGCAGCTATTCGGGCGCGGCCCTGCTGGCGCTTGCCCTGGTCTTCCTCATCAGCGGGCTTGCTCTGGTCCGATGGGAGCTCATCAGTCTCCTCATACCGTTGGTGCTCTTTCTTCTGTTGGCTTACCTGCTCGACCGCCCGCCGATCATCGATCTCCTTTTCGAAAGACGGCTCGACTCGGAACGGCTGACGGAGGACGACACGCTGCAGGTGGAACTGCACATCCTGAACAGAGGGGAGCCCCTGGACTATGTGGAGGCGGAGGATGAGGTCCCTCCAGGCGCGGCCGTGCTGGAAGGCAGGAGCCGTTTCCCTCTGCGCCTGGACCGCGGGGAGGAAGTGGTGATAAGCTACAAGG
>Ga0315286_10006127_pt1 | contig 11671 bp, 23 predicted proteins | sample YL17G10_0_MG_FD_205038 | JGI IMG/M metagenome (GOLD analysis project Ga0315286, IMG submission 205038) | Sediment microbial communities from Yellowstone Lake, YNP, Wyoming, USA - YL17G10_0 | ecosystem: Environmental > Aquatic > Freshwater > Lake > Sediment | place: USA: Wyoming | collected... | reverse complement strand
AATGAAAAATACATAAGTTGGCTTAACCAAAGAAGATTAAACCAGTCTCATCTATTTTATCACACCGCAGAAGAAGTGGCTACTAAAATTATTGATATGCATAACAATTAATTAAACTTATTATAGAAATATTTATTAACTCTAAAATCTTGTTTATATTATGTATGAGAAAACAAACTATAAACAAAAAAAAGTTTATAACCTAAAAAAAGAGGCCAAGATTGGAGCGGCATGTGGATTATTACTCACACTTGTTTCTTTAGGTTATTATATTCTAAATAAAGAAACAAGAGATGTTCCACTTGAAACTCTTCTAGCTGCAACAATTGTTGTTGCTCCAATATCAGTAGGAATATGTGCTGCCCTTGCTTATGTAAGAGGTTATGTAAGAAATTGTTTTTCTTACAAAAATAATGCTTAAATTTATTAATAAAGAATTCTAAAATAAAGTTAGATTCATAACCTTCTACAAACCAGACTGTTCATAATCTATTGGTGCAAGCTTTCTTGAACATCCTCTTTTCGCTGAAGTTAGCTTATCGAGAGCAATGTCTAAGCTATCGCAGGTTTTATGCTGTTCAACAAGTCCTAAAGCCTTTTCTGACAACCCTCTTGCTTCTAACTCTCTTCTATACTCTTCAAAAATTCTTTCTGCTCTTTTAGCATCATCATAATTTTTAAAATTTAGAGTACCCATTTTCAAATATTAAATGTTAAATTTAAATACTTTTCGATACTAATCTCTTTTATGATAATCAACACCCCTAACCTTAATGAAGCACGAAAGCAGATTCAAAAACAAAGAAAGGAGATTGAAGCCTCAAAGAACCTTGGTTCTTTAGGCAAAGAAGTTATAGTCAGAGCTCAAGATGTTGAGTTCAATAGAAAAATTCTTGAAATTAAGGAAGTTGATATTCTTTTATCTCCTGAACTCCACAACAGAAAAGATAAACTAAAAGAACGCGATTCTGGCTTAAATGAAATTTTATGTAGAATAGCAGCTAAAAATAACATAAAAATTGGAATTGACATTGAGGAAATAAAAAAGGCAGAAGGCAAAGAAAGAGCAATTATTCTTGCGAGATTAATGCAGAATATAATGCTATGCAAAAAAACACGCGCAGAAATAAAAATTCTAAACTGCAAAGAAAAAGATAAACGAGAAGCTTTTTCTTTATTATTAACTTTGGGCGCTTCGACAGAACAGGCGAAAAAGGCGATTGAATGAAAAATAAAATCACGCAGTAACTAATCCTAAATCTTTAAGTTCATCTTGAACTTCAGCTTCATCGTAAGCTGGTTTTCTTCCGCTGACCTTGCGATACTCACCAACCTTATAACCTCTTCTTTTTACACATTCTTCTCCTTTTGGTTTTCTTTCTCTCATTTCTGCAAATTCCTGGATTACTAAACCTGCTAAGCGAGAATGTAAAGTACCTGCATTAATCTTTAATTTATCTAAACCTTTATTGCCAGCTACCCTTCTCCTTATTTCTTGTGTAGCTTGCCAATGATAAGTCAGCACATTATAAACTTCCTGTTCAGATATCATCTTATTTTAAGATAAATTGTAAATTTATACTTTTAGGTTTTTCATCATCTCTAAAACTTTTTCAAATCTTTTTGCTTGTACAACTGCATCTTCCAAAGCATTGTGCGGGAGCTCTTTAGTAAGCAATTTTTCTGTATGAACATTAATATTCTTCTTCAAACCTCTATACATCGAATTAATATCTTCTCCGCTGTGGCCAAACGGATTTTTACCCTCATAAAAATTATCAAAATACCATGCTGTAAACATCCCATCAAACTTTATTGGAGCAGCAGCTTCAACTGCTCTAAAACCTTCTGTATTTTTTATTATCCAAATAGCAAAGTCTTTCATGACTTTTTCCGGATGCTCTCCTTCTTTCTCCAATAAATCTAAAACTAATTCTGGTTTGAATTTAGGACTCTTTGGATTATACTCTAAGAGGTGTCTCTTATTTTCTAAACATTTAAGCCCCAAACAACTAACTTTCATAGCATCCTTTATAAAATTTCTGTTAATTGGCTTAAGCTCTTTATAGAACTGAATGTCTGTACGCCCCACAATACATGCTCCTATAGATAACATAGAATATTTTCCAGGTGTCAGCCCAGAAGATTCAATATCAACTGAGATATATTTCTTTTGCATTTTAATAAAATAACAAAAATATGTATTTTATAAAACTTTGTGTCGTTTTTTAACTCAACTAAACACCACTCCACAATAACCCACTTTATTCTCAGAAGGCATAACAGAAGAAGAATCATAATACTCAAGCAGTTTGGCTTTTTTCGCTCCGGCTAATTTTGCATATTCAATCGCTGTTGCTATAGCACCTGCCCCGCAGATTGTTGTTTTTTCTGCAATTTCCATGAACTTTTTTGTATGCAATTTTAAAATTTCTGCTATGGCTTTTTTGTCTATATTAATGCTTCCTGAATAAGAATACGCTGGCCCCGCATGCGTGAAATCGCTTGAAGCAATCACTACAATTTTCTTTTCCATAGAATAAGCTGTTTTGTAAATTTTTTTAGCCAGCCTCTCGTAGGTGTAGAGAGAGTAGTTTTTTAAGATGATAGGAACAATTTTAACATGTTTCTGCGTTGTTTGCAGAAAAGGAAGCTGTACTTCAATTGAATGCTCGTATCTATGTGCATTATTATCTTCGTCTATTTTTAAACTTTTTAAAATTTCTTTTCCTAACTCCACATCATTTTTTACAATTCCAAGCGGAGTTTCAAAATCTTCTAAAGATATAGCTATGTCTTTTCCTATTGCATTATGATTAACCCCTAAAATCACATAAGTTTCAGCATCTGGCAAAACAGAATAAACTCTCCCTGCGCATTTTCCAGAAAACACATATCCAGCATGCGGAACAACCGCCGCTACAATTTTCTCATCTGGCCTCGTATGTACAAAAGTCTTAATTTCTTCTTCTAATATCTTTTTATCTTCAGGGTAAAACTTGCCTGCAACAATTGCTTGCCTCATTTTTTCTCTTTTTGATAATTTATTAGATAATCAAAATTTAAATAACTTTTCATAATCTTTATGATCCATCCAGTCAAGAATAACTGAAATAATTCCTATTTCAGAGGAACCAGTTATAGTGTACATTAATCTCCAAGCAAAAGGCAAATCATAAACTCTTACATTATTAATCCCATATTTCTTTAAATATTCTTCGGGAATCTTGCTCTTTGGGATGTACTCTCCTGCTTGAAAATCCTCTTTTATATTTTGAATAGCCCTAATTAAAGCTTTCTTAATTGGGTCATTATCAGGTAAACTATTAAAGGCATTTTCCAATTGGTCATCTATAAAAATAACTTTTGAAGGAGTTGTCATACTTTAATCCCCTTTCTATTTTTAATTTTCTCATAAAACTCAGGATTCCAAATATACACAACTTTTCCATCTTTTTCTATTATAATTCTATAGCTCCTTTCAAGATATTCCATTATAACCTGAAATGTTTGCCACATCACTTTCTTAGGAAGATTTCTGAATAGCTCTGTTTTTTTGTATTCTCCTGAATTTTCCTCAATAAATTTTTCCACCATAAGAACTGTTTGCAAGGTTGGGCTTCTAGCTATCTCATTAGTTTCTTGATAACTTTTCTTCCTTATTGTTTCAGTTTCCATTTTATCTTTCATTTATTAATAATATCAATTGATATGACTATTTAAACCTTTTGTTTTTGAGAGATTTAGTCACTTTCGAGCGAGTTTCCAGAGAAAGTTGAAATAACTTTTATGAGAGTCTGCTGTTTGTCGGTCTATTATCCTTATTGCAGTTGGAAATGGCTCCCAAATTATAATCAAAACTTTGTCTGCATAAATGAAAGTAGTTGAAGGACTAACATAATCCAAATATCGAACTTCCAAGCCTTTTCTAGCAGGAACTTTATTTCCTTTTTTTAATATTAATCTTAAACCAATCTTTAAAGTTTCTGCCTGGCCCTGAAATTGCCCAAAGAACTCTGGAAGAACTTTTTGAAATCTTCCGCCCTCCCCATACCCAACATAATCTTTTTTCTCCTTAAGAATATCTCTAAAAACTGCTTTCAATCCAGCTGCTCCTTTATAGGTTTCAACTTTAATTTCTTTCTCCTGCGTTTGTAGTTTTTTTAAATCATCTACTAGCTTTTCAGCAATTTCTTCTTTCTCTTTCAGATAAGAAAGCAGGTTTTCAGGAGAAGATGCGACAATAAATTTCTTGTTGTCGATTATTGTTTCTGAAACAAGCCCTTTTTCCTTTAGTTTCTCAATAGTATCATAAATATGCGTTCTGTGCCTTCCAGTAAGTTTTGCAAGCTGCATAACACTTGTTTTGCCGTGCTTAAGCAAAGCTATGTAAACTTCAGATTCTCCTTCTGAAAAACCCAATTCCCTCAACTGCTGTTTTTCCATAATATCTGCCAGCAGTCCAGCTTTATAAATATTTCGTCCCTTTAAGGACAAAATAGATTTAAGTAATGCCTCGTTGCTACTTAATCATAATAAATTATTAAGGAGAAAAGAAAAATGACAAATGAAAATCAAGAACAAAAAAGCTGCTTAGGCATTCAACCAAGAGAAGAAGACAGAATAGAAACGAGGAGGCTGATAGAAATTATAGGGAATGATTTAGGACAAGTAGGTCCTCTAATGAATGGGCTTAGTAAAAGGGCAGAAAATTTAGCAAAGGAAATTTTTGAGAATCCTAGTCATCAGATGAAGATATGCGAACTTGTTAGAGATTACTCTGCAATTAGTGGTGGTGCTATTATGAAAATAGCTAAAAAGATAGACACTCGCGCGGCTATTCTCACGACCACTGAAATTGCAAAAGCATATCCTTTTGTAGAAGCTTTTTTTCAATTGGCTACACTATATGATGATAAATTAAATCAAGGAGAAAAGAAAAATGAAAAGAGTATCTATCGAAAAAGGAAGAGATTACCTTGAAGTTAGAATCACAGATAAACAAGCATTAATGGGGGTATCGAGAGATGAGAATTGTGGTAAGTGGGAATATTTTGAGGGAGTGACTTGGATACCAAAAGTCTTGGGTCCATCTGAAGAGGATTTTAGGTATTTGAATGGATTAGTTACTAGATTATCATCAGATAAACCAAATGAAGAGAGTTTAAGAACAGGATATAAAGAGTACTTATTATGTGGAAGCAGATATCACTCTTCTTTTCAAATTGGCATTTATAATATTCCCACAAGATATTCTTCTTCTCCTTTAACTGAAAGAAATGCGGAAAGGGGGTTGAATAAAGTATTCATAGAACTGACAAAAGACTCCCTCCATTTTATAAGGCTGTTCAAACGAGCCAATCCAACTAAAATTTTTAATAGGTTAGCACACCATATTCAAGTTCGCGGAGAGAAGGAAACAAACTTAAAAGAATTAGAAAAACACCCAGAAGTTGATTTTGATATAGGCTCTTATATAAGAGGCCTACCAGGGATTAAACTAACAGTATATGGAGAAGACAAGAAAAAGATGTTTGATTTTTTAAATTCTGCTTTGACCAGTTAATCAAAATGCCACCCCAATTCACCCTCACAAAGAAAATCGCCAAACACGGCACTCAGGCAGTTATAATTATTCCTAAAATTCTTGAAGAACAGCTTAAACCAGGGACACTTGCTGAAATAAAGATAGAAGTTATTGAAGTTTTTAACTAAATTTATTGCTCTTTTTTATGATAAATATCTAAAATATAAACCAAATCTTGATCCGGCAAATAAGAATAAGAAAGCCTAAAGGGTTTTATGTAAAGCTCGCGCGTTCCTTTTCTGTTGTATCTCATTGGCTTTCCAACTTCAGGATTTGTTTTAATCTTTTCAACTTGTTTTATAATCTTTTCTTTTAAGAGGCTGTCTTTTATTTTAGAAAAAATTAGCTTAAATTCTTCTGTAAAAACAACCCTCACCATTTTTTCATTTCATTTATAAAATCATCAAATTCCATCTCTATTCCTTCTCCAGCTTCAATCTTTTTCCAAGCTTCTTCTGTTCTTCTTGCAAATTCCAAATCTTCTTCTAAATTTTTATCAAAATCTTCCATTTTCTCTAAAATTATCTGCCTATTGTTTCTTATTACAACTAACTTATCTCCTTCTTCTAAATTTTCTCTCATTTCTTGGGGGATTACAACCTGCCCCTTTGAGCTCATTTTTGTTACACTTATATTTGCCATTTTCTTGTTAGTAAGAACAATCTTACTAAGTATTTAAATCTTCCTACTTCCGAGCGAGCTTCCAGAGCATCTCAAAGTATTTTCTATAAGATTCTGCTAAATTCTTGTTTGTGATAACAATTGCGTTATATGGCTCTTCCCAACTAAAGAGAACTATCTTCTCTCCATATACAAGAGTGGTTGTTGGAAGAGAGCTTCCACTTGGGAGAGCTTTTGTTTTTGAGAATTTGTAATCAAACTGCTTGATTTTTTTAAAAACTTCTTGACTGCATAAAACTTTCTCTTTTATTTTATTCTTTTCACAATCTTGCAAGAAATGATGAAAAAAGATTGGAAGGAGTTCTTGGTAATGACCTTCATCCCCCAAAACAAGATGGTCTTTCTTTGTTCTTAGCACCTCTCTTAGAACTGTTTTTAGGCCTTCTTTTCCTTTGTATACTTCTGCGGTTGTATCTTGTTTTGAAATATTTGAGATATTAACTAGTTCTGGAATTAGTTTTTTATACTCACTCTCTTTTTCTTTTAAATCTTTTAATATTTTATCTGGATGAGATGGAGTGAAGTATTTCACATTATTTTTAATAGAATATGAAATAAGCCCTTTATTAATCAGGGAATCAATATACCTATAGCATGTTGCACGATCAATACTTGTTTCTTTTGATATCATCGAAGCTGTAGTGTTACCCAACCTAAGTAAAGTGATATAAATAGATATTTCTTTTTCATCCAGGCCAATTTTTCTTAATATGCTTGTATCCATTAATACTGCCAGTTATTTTGAGTATATAAACTTGTTGTTCATTTTGAACTACAAGAATTTAAATAGAGTGCTGTTGCCACTTAACTGTGATAGAATAAAAGAAACACAAGGAAGGAAAATGGAAGAAGAAAAACAATCAACACTTTATGACTTAGCATACAATACTAAGAGTGCTTGCAAGAGCATTGATGATTTATCTGATAGGCTAAAAAATATTCCAGAAGAGATACAAGATTACCATCAAATTCAAGAGGATACTCATAGAGAGCTAAATACTTCCCTAGCAAGATATGGTGGAATTGGAAAATTAAAAGAATCTTCTAAATATTTTTCTGAATATTTCAGGACAATAGAAGAAATGTTTAGAATATATCCAAGAAAATATAGAGGAACTAGAATAGATGATATGTTAAAAGATAAGAGTAGGGAAGAATTAACAGAGTTGGCTTCTGTTTTAAGTATGACTTCAAATATAGACTTTATTGTTGAAAATAAACTTTATTCAAAAGTAAATAAGCATGGAGAGGTTGTGATAACTGTTAGGACAAAACCTGATTTTGATTCTTATTTGACTGGAGCACTTGGGGGGTTTGTTGGATTGTTCGGTGGAGGAGTACTTTCTGCCATCTTTGGTATAGCGGATACACTTGTCAATAATGTATCAATAAGTACAGAAGAGGGTTTAGTCTATTTAGTCGGAGGGATGACTTTAGGAGCGATAAGTGGAGCAAGGTTTGGCTATATTGGAAGTATTAGTGGTGGGCACATGAAGTTTCCAAGAATTTTAGGGACTACTGCACAAGATTTAGAAGATAGGGCTAATCTCATTGTTGAATCTTCTCAATTAATTGATAAGAAGGTAAAATAAAATGAGCCTTTTAAAAAGAATTGGTATAACTTTGCTTGGTGGGGCTACAGGATTTTCAATAAATGTTGCAATACAAAATTATAATTACACGAATCATTATGAAAAAACAAAAGTAGAGAGTGCTGTGCGATGTGATAACTATGAAAAAGCCAAAAACAATTTTCAAATGTCTTTAGCTGTGCCTAGTCTTATTGTGGCAGGAACTGCATGTTATATTATAGCAGACAGGAAAAATGAGTATTAAATATAGATAAAAGGTTAAAATGCCCCCTAATCAATTTACCCCCACAAAGCGCATAACTCGCAATCCCCCTCGTAAATAATAAAAAATAGTCTCGCGAAGTTGCTCGGCCAAACATGGCAGTCAAGCAGTTATAATTGTCCCGAAAATACTTGAAGAACAGCTTAAACCAGGAACACTTGCTGAAATAAGAATAGAGGTTATAGATTAGGTCTGTAGGTTTAAACTTCTATCATCATTTCTCTTTTTATTGGAACTTGAATCAGCATTCCTTCTCTTGCATTTTCTGGAATAGCCGAAATAAACCCTATTTTAACAAATACTGAACTAACCCCATATTTAACGTTCATATAGGCTTGGCTTATTGAACTTAAAGCCTGTTTTATTCTTTCAATTTCAGTTTCATCTTGCAAAAACTTTTCTGAAGCATTAATAATCTCTATCCCCACAATTTTATTCCCAGAAACATCTAAAATAATGTCATCGTAATCTATGCTAAAATCTACTTTTTTCTCATTAGGATAAAGATACAAAATATCCTCTTCATCATCATAATCAATATTAACTTTCATTTTTTTCTATTTTTTTCTGAATTTTTCTCTTTACTTTATGGGCAGAAATAATCTTTAAACTATTTAAACCTTTTTCTTTGCGCTCTTTATTTATAACTATATAGACATTCATATCGTAAATGTAATTTAATTCAAACCATAACTTAAACTTTAACTCATCTATATTTTTAGCAACTTGCTCTTGGAATTTATAAAGTCCTTTTTGTGAAGTTAGTAAAGAAACAATTTGAGGATAATTTATTGTTCTTCTTTTATCTTGTGTTCTTCCAAATCCATGTTTAGTTGTCTTTATTTCAGATAAATCAAGTTTGCTTAATCGACTTTTTAATTCTTCCAAATCCATAGCCATTTAATGGAAATAGCTTATTTAAAACCCTCGACAACACGCAAATCCCCGATGTTAAATCCTGCCTCCTTCTCAAAACCAACAATAAACTTCAAAGTAGTCACACAATATTTATATATTAATCAAAACTCCTGTTTTATGGACATTAAAGAGGTTAAACAGATTTTAGAAACTCTTTCACCTATTGAAAGAAAAATTTTTCCTTATTTGCAAGAATCTGTCAAAAGAATAGAGGAAAAATCAGGGTTAGACGAGACTTCTGTTCTTAGAGCTTTAAGATTTCTTGAAAATAAAAAGGTTGTAAAGCTAAGTCAAGAAACAAGGAAATCTATAGAACTGGATGTTAATGGCATCTTATATAAAAAGAAAGGCCTGCCTGAAAGACAATTATTAACTTTATTAGCTGGAAAAAAATCTCTGTCTTTAGAAGAAGCTAAAAAACAGAGCAAGCTAAGCGATAATGAATTTAAAGCAGCTTTAGGAGCTTTAAAGAAAAAAGCTTTGATAAATTTGCTTAATGGAAAGTTAATTTTAGAAGCAAAACCAGAAGAAATAAGCAAGAAATCTTTAGAAGAGCTTTTTTTAGAAAGCTTGCCTTTAGAGCTTGAAAAGCTGAAAGACGAGCAGAAATTTGCTTTTGAAAATTTAAAAAACAGGAAAAATATAATCTTGCTTGAAGAAAAAAAAGAAATTTTAATTGAAATAACTGAGCTGGGAAAATACCTTCTTTCTCAAGATTTGGGCAAACCTGGAGAACTTATTGAAAAGCTTACTCCTGAAATAATCAAAAATGAAAGCTGGAAAGGAAAAAAATTCAGAAGATATGACATCCTCTCTCCATTGCCAAAAATCTCAGGAGGCAAAAGACATTTTGTAAACCAGGCTATTGACTATGGAAGAAAAATCTGGACAGAAATGGGATTCCAGGAAATGCCTGGAAATTTAATTGTAAGTGGATTTTGGAATTTTGATGCTCTTTTCACAGCACAAGACCATCCTGCAAGAGAAATACATGATACTTTTTTCATAAACAAAGAAAGCAAACTGCCAGATAAAACAATTGTGAATGAAATTAAAAAAGCGCATGAAAAAGGCGTAGAAGGAAGTAGGGGATGGCAGTATTCTTGGCAGGAAAAAGAAGCAAAAAAAACCCTGCTTAGAACTCACACTACTTGCCTCTCAGCCCAAACTCTCGCTAAACTCAGAAATTTAAAAGACAAAGATAAAAGAGGCAAATATTTTGCAGTAGGCAAATGTTTTAGAAATGAGACTATTGACTGGAAACATGGTTTTGAGTTTAACCAGACAGAAGGAATTGTAATAGATGAAAACGCTAATTTTGCAAATCTACTAGGTTATTTAAAAGAATTCGCTAAAAAAATGGGTTTTGAAAAAGTAAGATTCCGCCCGCATTATTTTCCATACACAGAACCCTCTCTTGAAGGAGATGTTTGGGATGAAAAAAGAAAACAATGGGTGGAAATTTTTGCAGCAGGAATTTTCAGGCCAGAAGTAACCTCTCCTCTTCTTGGAAAGCCTATTCCAGTGCTTGCATGGGGCCCAGGATTTGACAGGATGATAATGAATCTCTTTAACATAAAAGATATGCGAGAGCTATATAAAAATGATTTAACGCAGCTCCGCGAAATTAAATTTTTAATGAAATAAAATGCCAGAAGAAATAAAAATTCAATTAGAAGCAATAAAAGACCAGCTTGAAAGCTTAGAAGAAACTCTAAACAACAAATTCGAAGAGCTTATATCTGCGATAAAGGAGAAAGGAAAAGAATAAAATGGTTGAAATAAAAAAGAAAAAATGGCCCAAGTATTTTCAAGAAATGCTGGATGGAAAAAAGAAATTTGAAGTTAGATTAGCTGATTTTGAGCTAAAAAAAGGTGACATCCTTGTTTTAGAAGAATTTGACCCAGAAACAAAAAAATATACCGGCAGAACAGCAAAGAAAAAAGTAAAATTTGTAACTAAATTCAATCCAACAGAAGCTTATTCACCTGAAGATATTAAAAAATTCGGATTTTATGAAATAGAATTGGAGTAAAATGGAAATAAAAGAAGCACAAGAAAAAATAAAAGAATTTGACAAAGCAAGAGGTTGGGAAAATGCCTGGAATATAAAAGATCTGCTTTTGAACATAACAGAAGAAGGCGGAGAGGTATGGAATTTAATAAAATGGATTGATGATGAAAAGCAAAGGCAGATAGTTGAAGGGAAAAAAGAAGAAGTTTCAGATTATATAGGAGATACTTTATTTTTATTGCTAAAAATAGCAAACCAAACAGGAGTTGATTCAGAAAAAGCATTGCAGAATACATTAGAAGAATATGAAAAAAGAATGCCTCCAGAAAAAATGAGAGCGGTTAAGCACGCAAATAAATTAGCTGGGGGTATTGATAATAAATAAAATGGAGATAAAAGAAGCACAAAAACAATCTTTTGAAATATTAGAGAAAATTAATAATAAAAACAATATTAAACATAATCCTGACTCTATGTTTATAAGTTTAGTAGAAGAAGTTGGTGAAGTAGCAAGAGAACTTTCAAAAAAACAAAAAAATGCTAAAAGAGGGGATTTTAATAAAAAAGAATTAGCAGAAGAACTTGCAGATATAATAAGTAGAACTCTGATTATTGC
>Ga0315286_10006126_pt1 | contig 11671 bp, 11 predicted proteins | sample YL17G10_0_MG_FD_205038 | JGI IMG/M metagenome (GOLD analysis project Ga0315286, IMG submission 205038) | Sediment microbial communities from Yellowstone Lake, YNP, Wyoming, USA - YL17G10_0 | ecosystem: Environmental > Aquatic > Freshwater > Lake > Sediment | place: USA: Wyoming | collected... | reverse complement strand
CGGCCTCGATCCACTCACGCATCCGCTCGCGCAGCCGCGGGTGATTGAGACACGCCCCGGCCAGCCGTCGTCCGGAGGGACCGCGCTGACAAAGGTCCTCGTCCTCGACGATCCAGCGGGAGAACGCCTCGCCGCCGAAGATGCGCGCGACGCCCCACGGATCGAGCTGCACCTCGAGGCCGGCGTCGTGACTGATCGCGACGATCTCGCGCAGCGTACCGGGATAGAAGGCGAGGTCGTTCTCGCAGAAGGTATGGATGACGCGATCGAAGCCCAGCGCGCGCAGCGCCTGCAGGTCCTGGCGCACATGCCGCGGGATGCGGTTGCCGAAGTAGCTGGTGGCGAGCTTCATCATCCTCCCGCCGGGCGCTGGCCGAGGATTGTCCACTGGCAAACCGGGCCGAACCCGCATTGGCGGTAGAGATCCCCCACGGCGAACGGGGCGTCGAGCGAGCCGGAGACGGTGATGAAGCGCGCGGCCTGCAGTCGCCGGACCGATTCGTGCACCAGCCGGCTGCCCAACCCGCGATGCCGATAGCGGGGGAGGAGTTCGATCCACTCGATGAACCCCTCTCCGGTTTCACGGCAGAGGCCGTTGATCGCCAGGCCCGCCGCCCGACCGGTCGCCTCGTCGCGCACGAAGAACCAGCCCTCCGGGAGGTACGACCCGGCGGACGCCATCGTCGCGAGGTGCTCGGGCGTGATGAGATGGGGCAGGCTGGGGTAGGCCTCGTTGATCAGAGCCGCCGCGGCATCGAGATCGTGCGCGGGGTCGCAGGGCACGACCCGGAAGTCGGCCGGCCATCCGGTCGGGGTGTCGCATGCGCCGGTATAGCGCGCCCGGAAGCAGCGGCCCAGGACGCTCAGACCGAGCGTCTGGCTCCAGGCACGGCGCCCGCCCTCCATCACCGGCAGGAAGTCGACTCGTCCCAGACGGTGCTTCACTTGCATGAGCAGGTTGCGGAGCGTTTCTCCCCGGCGCGGCAGGGCCCAAGCGAACTCGACCGAGGTCTCGGTATAGGCGACCGCCGCACTCAGACGCGCGCCGTCGGTCGAAACCAGGGAGTGGCAGGTGCGCAGCACCGGTTCGATCTTGCAGAGCGGCGTATAGAGCACCGCGTGCGGGGCCGGCTCGTAGATGGCGTGGATCAATTCCAGGGCCGTCGAGCGGCCATCGCGGTGCGGCGCAGTGCGAGGCGCGACACGGTCGGAATGTAGCACCGACAGGATCACGCGGGGCACGATAGGAGCGGTCCGGAGCCCGGTCAAGGCGCGTCTGATCCGCGGGCCTCCGCGGCCGCCGCGATCTCGATCTCGATCGCAACGTCGTTGTCCGGATCGAGGACCCGCACACGATCGCCCGGCGCCAGCTTCCGCCCGCGGCGGGTCTCGGTCACACCGTTGACCATCACCTGCCCGGCCTGGATCCGGTACTTCGCCTCGCCGCCGGTGCCCGCCACGCCGGCGAACTTGAGCAGGGCGTCGACGGCGATCGCCGCGGTCTGGATTTCGATGCAACGTCGTTCCATGGCGGGGAGTGTAGGCCTTTTGGCGCCATGCGTCAGTCCAAGACGACGCTTTCGGTCCCTGTGGCGCGGTGATACCGTCGGTGCCGGAGGAACAGATGCCGACGCTTCTGCCATCCCAGCCGAAGGCCCAGCTGGCCGTCGCGGCGATACGGATCGCCCTGCATCGCGGTGGGTGTCCCCCGCGGCCGGACGAGATCGCCGCGCTGCTCGATTGGGGCGATGCGGAGACGCTGGTCGTGCTGCGCCAGCTCGTCGACTTCGGCGTGCTGCGCATGCACGAGACGCCGTTCGAAGCGCGCTTCGAGGTGGAGGACCACCGGAAGATTGAGGAGCTGCCCCTGCAGGAGAAGGAAGGCGAGCTGCAGGAGGAGGTGGAGAGCTTCCACCGCAAGAGCGAGATCCGGCACAAGGAGCTCGACCGCATGTTCAGCTCCGGCGATCTGGAGCAGCGCAAGAAGAAGGAGATGGAGCGACTGGAGCAGCAGTTCTCCGAGTTCAAGAAGAAGAAACCGCGCCCGCCCCTCTGATCCCGCCTATCGCATCAGCCACCAGAGCGCCAGCCCCCCGGCGGCCACCGTCAAACTCGGCCCGATCAGGTACCGGTAGATCCCCCACAGCGAGGCGTTGAAGTAGCGCCGGGTCAGGATCAGACAGGCGTGGAGGGGCGAGAGGATCATACCGACCCAGCCGAAGGCGAAGGCGAGGGTGGCGTAGGGTAACGAAGCGACCGGGTCCGCCGCGCCGCCCGCGCGCGCGAGGATTCCGGCGATCAGGGTCACGACCAGGGGGAAGGACGTGCCGACGAAGCCGACGGCGATGCCGGTGATCATGCCCCCCAGGAACGGCAGCACCACGATCATCGCGAGCGGCGGGATCCGGTAGCGCGTGAGATCCGCCAGGATCGCCTCCATCGCGTGGGACGCATCGAGCATCCCGCGAAAGACCATGATCGCCAGCACCAGGAGCAGCAGCGGCAACAGCATCGGATGACCCGCCAGCCGCCACGCCTGCCGCATCGGAAGCCGGTTGCGGCGGCAGGTGCTCAGGATCGCGGCTCCGAGGCCGAGGAAGATCGGTCCCTGCTGGAGCAGCGCCGTCTTCACCCCGCCGGCGGCCTGCCCCGAGCGCTCGCCGCCGAGCAGGCCGAAGGCGACCTTCGCGAGCAGCACGCCGAGGATGACGATCGCGATCGGACTCAGCTCGCGCGCGGTCTGAAGCCGCGGGATGCGCGTCGTCCGGCGCTCGGGATCGGGCTGGGTGCGCATGCGGCGCAGGATAAAGAACCATCCGCCGAGAATCGCGAAGGGCGAGAGGAGAAAGCCGTGCGCCATAAAGCGCCACTCCTCCACGCCGGTGACGGCCATCGCCAGGATGACGCCCGGGTAGAGCGGCCACCAGAACTCCCAGACATGCCGGAACCAGTAATTGAGCGCCGCCATGTGCTCCGGGGTCTCCTTCCGGCGGTCGACGGAAGCCTCCACCATCGGTGCCGAGAGGATCGCACCCCCGGGCATCGGCAGCAGGCCGATCAGCGCGGGCAGCGCCGCCGTGCGGAGCTGGGGCGCGCCGATCGCCGACTCGAAGCCGGCCGCCATGCGGCGCAGCTGGCCGGTTTGATCCATCAGCCGCGAGAGCACCAGGATGAGCCCGACTGTCGCCAGCAGGTTGACGGTGCGCGGATCCATCGCGGCCGTGAGGGTGGCGCGGAGCTGATCCGGAGCCGACAGACCGAACCAGGTTCCGATGACCACGGAACCGACGAAGAGGGAGAGCCAGAGCGGAACCCGCCGGCTCAAGAGCAGCACGATCAGGAACGCGATCAGAACGCGCACGATGCCCGGGACGATCTGCATCCAGTTGGTCCCTCATCCAGGGTGCAAGTAGACTGCAATCGAGTTGCGGGATGGCCGTCGAGTGGACAAAGTCCACTCCCGCAGTAGGGTTTGGCCCTCTAACTCGGAGATAGGCTGTTGGGGCCGACCCCCTATATGTTCTATAATTGTATTGGTGCCTAACGCAATGGCTGCGTCTCGCGCCCCGGGGGACTCTCGTGCCGACCGGAGGCACGCGGGGCCGGATCGGGCTTCAACACAAGGAGGGCTGCATGCGGACCAAGCGCGATACCCTGATCCTTCTCGGGGTGATGCTGTTGGGGATTCTGGCGACGACGGCGTCCGCGTCGGCACCGAAGGTGCTCTTCGCGGACGATTTCGACGCCACGTGGTGAAGCTACTGCCCCAATGCCCGGTGCGGGCTGGAAGTGATGCTTCAGGAGTTCCCGAATCAGCTCATCGTCGGTGAGATGCATGTCGGTGGCGACCTCTGGGAGATCCCCTTCACCACCGAACGCGGCAGTTTCTACGGCGTGAGTCCGATCCCGGATGTTCGGATCGACGGAAGCCGTTCCTCTATCGGCGCCGGCTCCTGCGGCGGGGCGGCCTCTGCCTACCGCAACCTGATCAACGCCCGGCTGAACGAGACCGGCGGTGTCTCCCCGGTCGGGATCAGCGGCATCTACTCGGATGACGGCACCACGATCTCGCTTTCGGCGACCTTTGAGAAGCTGGACCCGGTGACGCTCTCCAACACGCAGGCGTTCCTCCTGGTCATGGAGGACCACCTGTTCTACAGCGGAACCGAGTACAATCACGTCGTGCGGAAAGGCCAGCGTCAGGCCGTGACCCTGACCAATGTCGGTGACGAGGCGGTCGTCAACGCGAGCTGGCCGATCACCGGCTGGAACATGAACAACATCGACTGCGTCGCGTTCCTGCAGAACTACGGGGGCAACCGGGAGATCTACCAGGCGGCGCGTCTGCCGCGGGTGGCCGACTTCACGGTTGCGTTCGACCAGGGCCTCCGCTCGGTGCCGGACGGCAACGGCACGGTCGAGTTCCACGGCATAGTGACCAACATCGGGACCGCCGGCGATCAGCTCACCTTCAGCCTGAACAACACCTGGGGCTGGACGGCGCAGTTCAAGATGGAGGGCGAAGCCGGCTTCCATTCCACCCCGGTCACCCTGCCGTTCGCGCCCGGCGCGGACCTCGAGGTTTGGGTGCGGGTCACGACCGATGCTTCGGTCCGCATCGGCACGGGCTCCTTCAACACCCAATCGGCCAATTCCGGCCGGACGCAGCCGATGCCACTGCGCGTCTTCAACGGCAGCCCGGCGGTCCTGGTCGTCGACACCGACGGCAACCGAACGGACGAGACGGTCGTGCTGAGCGCGCTGACGGCCGGGGGCTACCTCTACGACCACTGGGACGCGTACAACGGCCACGCCGACGGCCTCCCGACGGTAGGGAATGCCGCCGGCTACGACATCCTGCTCTACCATCAGGGCTGGAACAATGACGGTCTGACCGCGGCCGCCCAGACGACGATCGCCGGCTTCATGGACTCGGGCGGCGGCGTGATCCTGTCCGGTCAGGACTACCTGAACGATCTCACCGCCGGACCCTTCACCAGCAACTACCTTGGGGTGGCGAGCTGGGTGGTCAACCAGGACGCGGACGAGGGTCACGGCACGACCGGTGACCCGATCGGCGACGGGATGAGCTTCGCCCTGACCTACCCGCAGTGGAACCTGGATCGGGCCGACAATCTCACGGCGAGCGCCACCGGCACGATCTTCATGCTCTCCGAGGAGTCGGACCGGATCGCGGTCCGCAACGACAACGGCATCACGCGGTCGGTCTTCTGCGCGTTCGCGCTGAACGCGATGCCGGCCGGGGCCGACCCGAACAACGTGAAGACGCTGCTCGGTCGCTCCATCGACTGGATCATGGAGACCAACGGGGCGTCGGTCGACGAGCCCGTACTGGCGGGATTCGCTTCGGGCGTGCGCGAGGTGGGTCCGAACCCGTTCGCGCCGTGGCGCGGCGGGTCCGCGTCGGCGACGATCCGCCTGCGGATCTCGGATGCGGCGGCGGACCAGAACGCGCGGCTGGACGTGGTCGACCTGAACGGCCGTCTGGTGCGCAACCTGGTGAACGGCCCGCTCGCCCCCGGTCAGCACCTGCAGGACTGGGATGGACGGGATGCGACCGGTCAGCCGGTGGGCGCGGGCATCTATTATGTCCGCTTCTCGAACTCCGAGGGGTCGAACGGAGCGCGCCTGGTCGTGCTCCACTAGGCACAACGCGGTACCGATCTGTGCCGGCCGGCGGGCCGGCCGGAGACATGGGAATGGGGGGCGTCCGGCGGGACGCCCCCCATTCTCTTGGGCCACGGATTGCCGCCGCCCGGCGCTTCTGAGATCCTTCCCGGGGAGGCCGCGATGAATCTGATGCTCGTCGTTTTTTCCGGGGGGGCGCTGCTGCTTCTCGCCTATCGCTTCTACGGCCGCTGGCTCACCCGCATGCTCGGTCTGAACGACGCGCACCCGACGCCGGCCCAGACGCTCAACGACGGGCAGGACTTCGTTCCGACCAGCAAATACTACCTGCTGGGCCAGCATTTCTCGGCGATCGCCGCCGCCGGGCCGATCGTGGGGCCGATCCTCGCCGCCGTCTGGTTCGGCTGGCTGCCGGCGATGATCTGGATCCTGCTGGGTTCGATCCTGGTCGGCGGGGTGCACGACTTCCTGGCCCTGGCGGCCTCGATCCGGCACAAGGCGAAGTCGATCGCCGAGGTGGTGCGCCTGCACATGTCGCCGCGGGCGCATTTCATGTTCCTGATCTTCATCTGGCTCTGTCTGGTCTACGTGATCATCGCCTTCACCGACATCACCGCGTCCACCTTCGTGACCGGCGAGGAGGGGAAGGGCGTCGCCTCGGCGAGCATGTTCTATCTGCTCATCGCGGTGATCATGGGTCTCTTCATCCGCGCCACGCGCTTCTCCGAGAACAAGGCGACGCTGCTCTTCCTGCCGCTGGTCTTTGGGGCGATCTGGCTCGGTGGCCGCGTCCCGATGCAGATGCCCGCGCTGGGCGGGCTCAGCCCGACGGTGCTCTGGGACTGGCTGCTGCTGGGTTACTGCTTCGTCGCGGCGCTGCTGCCGGTCTGGACGCTGCTGCAGCCGCGCGGTTCGCTGGGGGGCTACTTCCTTTACGCGACGCTGCTGGTCGGCGTTGCCGGGCTGATCGGCGGCGGCTTCCACGTGCAGCAACCGGCGGTGCGCGCCTGGGGCGAGATGCCCAAGCCGCTCTTCCCGCTGCTCTTCGTCACCGTTGCCTGCGGGGCCTGTTCCGGGTTCCACGCGGTCGTCGCGACCGGCACCACCAGTAAGCAGCTCCGGCGCGAAACCGATGCGCGGCTGGTCGGCTACGGCGGGATGCTGCTGGAGGGTTTCGTGGCGTTGATCGCGCTGGCCACGGTCATGATGCTCGCCAAGGGCAGCGCGGAACTGGGGCAGTCGCCCAATCTGATCTACGCGTCCGGGATCGCGCGCTTCCTGGGCATCTTCCACGTGCCGCGCGAAACGGCGTTCGCCTTCGGCCTGCTCGCCTTCGCCACGTTCGTCTACGACACGCTCGATGTCTGCACCCGGCTCGGCCGTTACATCTTCCAGGAGCTGACCGGACTGCGCGGATCCATTGGAAAGGTGCTCGCCACGGCCGCCACCCTCGTCCTGCCGGTTCTCACGGTCACGATGCGGGTGCACGACCCGGCGGGCAATCTGGTGCCGGTCTGGAAGGTCTTCTGGACCCTCTTCGGCGCGAGCAATCAGCTCCTCGCCGCGCTCACGCTGCTGGCCCTCTCGGTCTGGCTGAGACGCCAGGGCAAGCCGTGGGTGATCACCGCGGTGCCAATGGTCTTCATGATGGGGATGACCCTCTGGGCGCTGGTGCTCGTCTTCCGGCCTTGGGTGCAGAAGCTGGCGGGTCAGCCGGTTTCGGCAACGGCGGCGGAGGGAGCGGCCGCGATCGTGCTCTTCGTGCTGGCGATTCTGCTCCTGATAGAAGCCGCCGGGATCCTGATGCGACCGCGCCCGCCGAAGCCGGCGGCGGTCGTGACTTCCTGACCCCGGCCGGCTGCGGGCCGCTCGCGCTCCTGGTTGGGCTACGCCCGCGTCAATCGTTGCAGCAGTGCGTTCGCCGCGGCGAACGGGACGATCACGTGCACGCTCTCCCGACCGTCCTCCACGTCGAGGACCAGGCAGCGCTTCTCCTTCGCAATGCGGACGCGCTCCCCGGGCCCGTCCACGCGCACCAGCACGAAGTCCGGCGCGCGGCTCAGGCTGCGGAGCGCCTCCTGTGCGACCGGGCCCCACCGGTCCAGGTCCGCCGCGGCGTGATGCAGCGCGCGGTCCGGGATCAAAAAGGCGGCGGTCGCTACCAGCGCGCCGGGCAGGCGCAGCGACACTCGGTCGCCGCCGCATCCCTCGGCCGGCGCGACCTCGACCACGAACGTGCCCGCGCGGTGCACCGTGACGGCCAGCGACACGCCGGCGGCGACCAGCACCAGCAGCGCCGCGGCGAACAGAATCAGGAAGGACCGGCTGAAGGCCATGGCGTTCCTTTCACTTCTGGTCCGATTCGTGATCGATCCAGATCCGAACCGATTCGTCCTTGCTGTCCACGCGCACCAACTCGGTGTCCTGATTCATTTCGACCAGCGCGTGCAGCGCGGCCCGCACGTCGACCTCGTCGGTGCCGGACGAGAGGAGGGCATCCAGCACGGATAGCTGCAGGCGGAGGTCCACCTTCTCGCTCGCATCCTCCGTGCGGACGTGGAGCCAATCGCCTTCCTTGGTGATCCGCACGTGCTCATCGCTGCCATCCACCGTGATGTACTCACCGTCGCCCGCCTGTTTCAGGGCGGCCCGTAGCGCCGGCAGATCGATGTGCGAGTCGTGGAGGTGGGCCTGGACCTTGCCCGGCTTGATCGCGTCGCACTGGATCGACTGCAGGAGCGACTCGGCCAGCGGCAGCGGCAGGTTGATGCTGACCTGCTCGCCGTCCTCGCCCGACTCGATGACCCGGACATGCAACCAGCGATCGGTGGAAGAGGCGGATGCGGTGAAGGCGGCCAGGGCAAAGACCACGCAGGTAACCCAGATGCTTCGGATCATGGCGCAACTCCCTTCCGGAATGTTGCCTGGACGGAGTTTCTACGACACTGGAAAGGACGCATTCCGGGGGACGGAGGTTGCGGGCGACCGCTCCGAATGCCAAAATTCGTGTCCATGAACTCACCATCCCGCTTCCCCCTGGCCGCGGCCGTCGCCGTCTGGGCGATCGTTTGCTCCTTCGTCGGCGCCGGTGCCGCCCCACTGGCGTTCCCGAGTTCCGAGTACGGTCTCTGTCTCGGCAACTCGCCGGTTTTCAATGGATTGCGCATCGACCTGCGGGATCGTGACGTCCGGCAGATCCGTGGGGTCAATCTGACCCTGTGGGCTCCCGGCGACAACGAGAAGTCCCGCATCTCGGGCTTATCCATCGGCCTGGTTGCACCCGGAGGTGGCACGCTGATTGGCATCTCACTGGGTGGCGTCGGAGTCGCCGCGAACAACATCTACGGCCTGGCTGCCGGTGGCCTCGGGGTTGGCGTGGCGGGGAAGGCGAGCGGCATCCTGATCGGTGGCCTGGGCATCGGCATCGACGAAGACCTGCGCGGCATCGGAATCGGCGGTCTGGGCGTCGGTGCGGGCGGGAACGTTTCCGGATTCGCCGTCGGCGGTCTGGCCATCGGCGCGGGGAAGGCCGTACGGGGCCTGGCGCTCGCGGGGGGAGCCATCGGGGCGGGAGATCGGATCGCCGGCCTCGCCGCCGCCGGGGGGTGGCTCCGCACCTCGCGGCTGCGGGGCCTGGGCCTGACCGCGGGATACCTGAGCTGCGAGGATCTCACCGGGCTGGGCCTGGCATCGATCGTGCGCGTGAGGGGGACGCAGCGCGGGGTCACCGTCGCACTGCTCAATCTGGCGCGGCATCTGCACGGCGTGCAACTCGGTCTCCTCAATTGCGCGCGCAACAACCCGCCGGCGCTGCGTTGGCTGCCGGTCCTCAACCTGCACCTTCGCTGAGCGCCGGATTCCGCCGGCGCCGCGTGGTAGAATCATCGACGGAGGTCCACCATGACACGTATCATGACGCGTCCGCTCCGGATCGGTCGGCTTTCGGTCGCGATTCGGCCTGGGCCCCGCTGTTTCTCGGCGGCCTTCCTGCTGTTCGCCTTCGTGCCGGCGGCGACGCAGGCCGCCATGCCCCTCCAGACGTCACCGGTCTGGACCTCCGCGCCCGACGGGCACTACGCGACCGGGGGCGCGTGGGCCGACGTCGATGGCGACGGCTGGCTCGACATGGTGGTTTCCAACGGCAACGACATGGCTCGCCAAACGCTCGTGATCTATCACAACAACGGCGATGGGACGTTGCCGCTGCATCCGACCTGGAGCGCCACCGACATCGACTATCACGGCCACCTCGACGTCGGCGATATCAATGGTGACGGGCTGGTCGACGTCGCGGTGGGGGTCTACATCGGCGCCGCGGGTTTCAGCCAACCCGGGCGGGTCAAGGTTTACTTGAACGACGGCGCCGGCGCCTTCCACGCAACTCCCGACTGGATCGCGGCCGATCCGGTCTACTGCTTCTCGGTCGCGCTGGGCGACGCCGACGGGGACGGGGATCTGGACCTCGCCTGCGCCTGCGGCGACGATTACCAGACCCACCCCGAGCGCCAGCGGATCTTCTTCAACCAGAACGGAACGTTGGAGACGACGCCCTCCTGGCGATCGAGCGAGACCGGCTACGCGCTCGACGTATGCTGGGGCGACGTCGACGAGGACGGCGACCTGGACGTCGCCTTCTGCGGCGCGTCGACGCCGCTGCGCCTCTACCGCAACGGACAGACCCAGGGCGCGGGAATCGCCACCACCGCCTCCTGGCAGAACACCGACCTGCCGGAGCACGGCAACACCAGCGCCTTCGGTGACTGGAACGGAGACGGGTATCCCGAGCTGGCGGTCGCGGACAACAACCAGATGGGCGGCGCGGGGAGATTCAAGGTGTACGCCAACCTCGCCGGCACGCTCGGCACCACCCCGCTCTGGCTCTCGAACGACGGCGGGTACGGCTCGCACGTCTCCTGGATCGACCTCGATCTCGACGACGATCTCGATCTGGTTACGGGTCGCTGGTGGGGCGCCTGCCGGATCTACGAAAACACCGGCGGAACGCTCACCCTGCAGCCGGTCTGGGTCAGCACCACCAACAGCGTCGTCGAGAACATGTTCTATGGCGATCTGGACAACGCCGCCCTGCGGGACACGGGGCGCACGCTGGCCAGCGGAGACGGCGCCCGGACCTTCTTCCCGCTGGGCACCGCGCCGGTCTACTCGGTCGACGGGGTTTGGGTGGACGGCGTGCCGCAGCCGGCGACCGCCTATGCCGCGCATCTCGGCAACGGCTGGATCTCGTTCGACACGCCGCCCCCGTCGGGGTTGAGCAATGTCTCGATCCACTACAGCTATTCGATCGAGAACGATCTCGGGGTGACGAACTGGGACCCGGACATCGGGAACTATGTCTTCCAGAACGACGGCGTTCCGACCGGAACCCGGGAGCCGGCATTGGCCATGGCGGACCTGCACGCGCGTCCCAATCCCCTGGTGAACGCGACCTGGCTGCGCCACGAGGGACCGCGGGGCAGCTACGTCCGGCTCCGGATCCTGGATGTGAACGGACGTCTCGTGCGCACGCTGCACGACGGGCCGATCGACGGCGAACGGGTCACCTGGGAATGGGACCGCCGCGACGACGGCGGGCGCCGGGTGACCAGCGGGACGTACTTCGCGCGACTCGATGCGGCGGAGAACGCGGGGAGGGCGCGACTGGTCGTACTGGATTGAGGTGGTGGGGGCGGTTGAGCGGTCACGGTCATCGCTGGACGAGGGATCATCGTCCGACACACTCTTTCTGCTCTTGCCAAGTCCCCGAGACCGATTTTCAGACCCGTACCGGGGCCTTGCCCCCTATTCCGTCAGGCGCTTCCCCGAGGGACCGTCTGACCTTCGTCAGGGTTCGACTTCCTGTCGTCATTCCACGGGCGCGCGCAACGTTCGTTGGTGCACACCAGCGTAATCCTCGTTCGGCCCAACTGCCGCGATCCAATCCCGGATCGACTGCGTGCAGAGTACGGCCAGGGCGGGAGGGGCGCACTTGGCGGATCTCTGAATCGCGCCAGGAAAAACACTC
>Ga0315286_10006125_pt1 | contig 11672 bp, 8 predicted proteins | sample YL17G10_0_MG_FD_205038 | JGI IMG/M metagenome (GOLD analysis project Ga0315286, IMG submission 205038) | Sediment microbial communities from Yellowstone Lake, YNP, Wyoming, USA - YL17G10_0 | ecosystem: Environmental > Aquatic > Freshwater > Lake > Sediment | place: USA: Wyoming | collected... | reverse complement strand
CTGGATTGCTTCCTCTCCTCTTGGACCCCAGCAGTGCGGTTTTCGCCATCCATATTTTACAGTCCCCGCGTAGTAAGGATCCTTGGTTTTTTCAAGAAACCCTTCCATCAGGACAACGGCATCATTCAAATAATAGCCATCCATGTCGCCGACATAGATATGAAGCTTGCCCACGAGCTTGGGACCGATTGTAGCCCAGTTCTTTTCAAGATAATAACGAAGGTCCCAATTCTCTTTCCAGTATTCAGCCACCGAATGGTCGATTTCGCCTGTCAATTTATCCCAGATCGGCTTCGGGTATCCGTCGTCACCAACAGGGCTGTAGACCGCTTCCCAAATCGACCACTGTCCTCCGCCCCTTGTTTTATCGCCGACTGTCAGCTCATACCAATTTTCATCCTTCATCATTTCATGAATATTTCCGTCAATTTCTACATAATCCGGGCGTTCGACTTTTGCCCAATCATATTCTTTAAAGTAAGCGTTTTTGTCTTCATAAATATTAACGATTTGATAGTAGTGAAAATCCACGGAATCCGGGCAGGACGAAAATGTTCCTCCAAAAAAGTCAGGATGGAAGATCTGGAGCGCAAGAGATTCCCATCCTCCTGTCGAGCCTCCGGAAAGAACCCGGGCATAGGGTTTTTGAATGATACGAAAATGTTCTTCGACATAGGTGATCAGTTCATTCATAATCGCATCTCCATAGGGCCCGACATTTGGAGAATTGACCGCATAGGAATCATCATAATAAGGGCAGGGATGCTGGAACGTGACAGCGATCATGCGAGGACATTTATCTGATGTCCAGTACTTATAGAATTCATAGCCGCTCCTTCCCCGAACTTCTTTTTCTCCTGGATCTTCGGTTCTGAATCCATATGGAGGTTCGATGGAAAAATGACCCTGGATGTAGTTGACAGGATAATAGACATCCGGATGTTTATCATAATCTTTCGGGAGCAGGAGCGTGGCTCCTAAATAAATCGGCTGTCCCCAGAAATCCGAAAGAATTTTACTCTGGAATTTAACGCTTTGTACAAACTCCGTGTCAGGCGGAACCTGAACTGGAGGAAGAACATTATTGCAATCGAGTTTTATTGTGGAAGATTTTGAAGGATCAATGACCACTTTGACAACATCACTGTAGAGATTCCCGGGAGACACATTCCATCTTTGCCCTTCCCATTGATCATTGTGCATCCAGAGCGTATGTCCATCGGATCGTTTAAATTCGGTATAAACATTGATGAATCCCTGGACATAGTATTCTCCTGCAGGAATTGCCTTAAAGCTTTTCAACGGATGGCCAAAAGCCCCTTCATCAATAATGGCCACGTCGCCAGGCTTGAGTTGGCTGATGTTTTTCCCCCAAAAAGGGACTCCATTCTGACTGATTCTCAAAGCCTGCAGTCTGGGTTCAGCGTTTTCATTTTTAGAAATCATGGCATAGACTCGTCCCGTAATGGCATCCGGGTGGATCTCTGAAGGAAAAGAAACCTCAAAATTGAGTCTTGATTTGCTTGGTGCGGAATTGCAGCCTATATGGAGACCTGCCGTCACAATGAGAGCAGCCAAGAAGAAGATTTGAACAAACCGAACCATTCTTTTTTCTTTTTTCATTTTTTCCCTCATGAATATCAAACTTATTTGTGCAAAATTTTCCCTTGTTTAAGATCATTGTTGGATAAAAGATGTCCTCCTCTTTTTGATATTTTATAAGAGGAGGACATCTTATGCGTTAATCATCTCATCTCAGAAAACGAATTTGGCTCCAAAACGGGCTGAGATCGGGGGATAAAAATCATACTTCATCAAGTATCTCGGATCTTTTGGATAGCTTACGTTTCTGTAATCCCATCCTGCCAGTTTTTCGGCGTCGGTGGACTTGATTGTGCCCAGATTCAGGCGTGTGAACTGTTTTTGAGCAGTTTTTGAATCAAGAAGATTGATAATATTCACATTGAATTGAAGAGTTCTTCGTCCGCCGAGTTTCAAGGTATATTCAGCGAAGAAATCTGTTGTCCACAGAAAAGGAGTTCGCCCATCTGTGAACAAGCCATCCGGCCAATAGCCGGATGTCGCAGCGAGTGTCCTGGAGTTCGGCATTCCGCTTCTCGCGTTGGCAACGATCCCCACTGTCAAACCGAATTTGAATACATAGCTGCCAAACAATTTAAAAAAGTGCGGTCTATCCGTCCACAGCGGACCGTCCATAGGCTTATTCTCTTTGTCGCGCGACATATACCACCTGTCGAAGAGAGCGATCTGATTGGGAAAGAGCTGCCCGGAAGAGGAATTGGCAAGACCCGAGAAATTCCCCCATAGACGGCTCCAGGTATAAGAAAAACCGCCCATCCAGTTATTGCTAAGCCTCTTGTCGATGGCGATATTGATCCCAGCGTATTCCCTCTTAGCTTTTGGCGTATCTGGGTATCCGGCGGGGAATTCTCCTCCATTGTCTTTGGAAAGAGAGATGCCATAGCCGGGATTCCCGACCCACCAGATGGTTCCGCCCGGGCTGTAAACCCCGATATCGTCAATAGCATAGAGCAGGCTCTTCCTCACAATCCGGCCAGATGCGGAGATCTCATTGGAGATATTCTTCTCAAATCCCAGCGTTAATTCTCTTTGGGCCATGGGTTTCAGCTTGGGATCTGTTTCATTAAACGAGGGATAAGATTCGTCCGTATAGTTAAGGAAGGTGCCTGGAAGATTAGTGGCTGAATACGTCCACCACTTGGGATCGTCGAGTGTGTAAAAAGAGAACTGCCTCACATAGGCACCATAAGAGCTCTCAGCAAGGGACAGTTTTAAAACATCATAGTAGATGGCGAAATTGCCGAAGAGTTTTAAGCTTGAATCTCCATAAACATCATAGACCACGCCAATTCTTGGAGCCAGCTTATCCCCGAATCCCCATTTCAGGACCCTTTCCTTGAACTTGGAAGCAGGATCCGTGACATTGTATGAAGGGACATCTTCGTTTTCAGCCCTGAGACCGTAAAGGATCGTCAATCTATTGGCAATGGTCCAGCTGTCCTGAAGATAAAAGGCCATGCGAAGGCTTTTTGCCTTTCCAGAATTTCCCCATTGAGGATAGACAGAGACAGCGTACGTTCCATATTTCCCCTTGTATGTGACAGGCGTATCGTTTACATAGACAGTGTAGTCCTGGTCCCAGCCGAATTGGAAATAAGGATATGTGTAGGAATTGTCAAGATCGTCTAAGAGTTTCACATACTGAAATCCCGCCTTTAGGGAATGCTCACCAGCCAATCTGAAATAATAGGTGAGGTCTAAATTAGCGCTGCCCCTGGAATAAAGAATCTTTTTTGCTTCCTGGCCAATGTCCGATGTATAGTTTGAATAGGCAAGAGCTTTAATGTACTCCGGATAGAGCGCTACGAGTTCAGGATAAACGGCATTTGTGGAATCGCCCTGAGGGCCAGAAAAGACGAAACGGGGTCCGGGCGGTTTGATTCTTTGGTTTGTTGTATTGGTCGAGAAATAGCCGGCTCGGATACCTACAAGGAGATTATTGCCGTAAGAGAGATCTGCCGTGCCCGTGATGATTGAGTTTGGATAGTCAAAGCCTGCATTGCCGTAGGGAAAGTCTGAATTTCCTGTTCCATCTCGGCTGGGCAGATCGCCTTTATAGGTGGAGAAGTTATTGACATAACTCACCGATAAGCGGAGCCCTCCGAAAGGCTGAGCCGTGATTTTGGCCAGTGCATTATACCATTTGTATTTTTGTTCATAAGTTTCCGAGCCAACGGGGCCGGAAACCCAATTCACATTTCTTGTTGTATTCCGGAAAACGGGCATCAAAGATCCAAAGAACCAGACGCGGTCTTTGATAATATAGCCTCCGATACCAAATCCGAATTCCAGCCGATTGAATTTATCCTTGCCGTAAAGGTCCTGGTAATTGACATATTCGGCTTTGGTGTTGTCAAAAAGGCTCAGACGAAGCGTATCTCTTTCCTTCCCGGTCAGGGCGCTCCCTTCATAAAAGCCGACCAGCTGGCCCGTAAATTCATTTCCACCAGAACGGGATACGACGTTGACAACTCCGCCCAAGGAACCTCCGAATTCTGCCTGGTATCCGCTGGATTTTATCTGGACTTCCTCAACAAACTCAAAAGAAGCTTCTTGCTTCGCGTTACCCAAGAAGAGATTTGTAGTATCCATCCCATCAATGAAGTACATGTTCTCCAGGCCGCTGGAGCCGTCGATGGATGTCCCTCCAAGATCTTTTTCAGTAGAGACGCCCGGAATAATCGTCATCAGAGAATCAAAATTTCGTCCCTTGGGTAACAAGGCGATGACATTCTTGCCCAGAGTCATGCCTTTAGCCGTGCTCTTGACATCGATCAGGGGAGCTTGGCCAACAACAGTGACTTCCTCTTCCATGCCGCTTACGTCCATCTTCATATTGACAGTCAAAGTCTGTTCGATGTTTAAATTGACATCTTCCTGGACAGTTGGCTTGAATCCAGAAAGAGTGAAGGTCAGCTTGTATTGACCGGACGGCAGCCCAAGAAGACGGTAAGTGCCGTTGCTGTCTGTGACAGATGTCGATTGGCCTATGAGTTTGGCACTGAAGGCAGCGACACTGACACCAGGCAGACCAGAGCCTTGGTCGTCGGTGACAGTCCCGACAATTTTGCCGGTATTGACCTGAGCAAATGATGGAATTTCAATTAGCATAAGAATGGCAAAAATCAAAATCCCAAGTTTAAGTTTTTTCACTCTTCCCTCCATGAATTAATAAATTTATAGCGATTTTCCACTTCCAAGTTTGTACGGCTCTCAATAATAAGATTCCTACAATTCCACGTATGCGGTAGCTTCTACCACATAAAAAAAAGATTTGTCAAGAGTTTTTTAACGCATCCTCTTGGTCCATCCCGCTTTTCTTCGCGCAAATTGATTCCCTTATTCTTTTTTTTCGCTCCGACGGATTCGCTCCCTTTGGAGCTTTTTTTGTGATGTGCGCGACAAATAGCTCGACAAGTTCGACTCCCCTTGGCATCCAGCCGGGTGGTTGCCTCTCTCCATACTTGACAACACCGGCATAGCAGGGGGAGATATTGTTAAATGTTGTGTATGGGCCAGGGTTGAGCATATCCCGTTGATCCTCTTTTTAGCCGCTTTGGCAAGGACGCCGTCCTTGAAGACGACGCCTTGAATCACCTGAGCCAGAAGATGAAAACCGTTGAGCTTGCGCTAGTGCCGTTCGGCCTGCTCCGCCGGCTTGAACACCATCATCAGCGTCGCTGTGCGGGAGCCGCAGCTTTTCGTCTGACGGGTCCGATGCCGCACCATCACGAACGTCGACTCGTTCGGATTCGTCGTCCTCAGAGATATCCAGTGCTCGGCCGGGAAATCATAGAACGTGAACAGCACATCTTTGTCTTTGCGCAGGCACTCCGTCGCCTTCGGGTACTTCGCAAAATATTCCGAAAGGAATCAGCGGTAGGCGATGAGTGCCTCCTCTTTCGTCGGCGACAAATAAATCTCATGCATCGGCTTTTTGGCGTACGGCTTAACGCTTTGGAGCAGCTTGTCCAGTTCTTGGGGAGTAGCTCAGTCGTGGTCTACTTCATCATCAAAAAGGCTCACACCGCCGAAGCCGTGAACGCCGTTCACAACGAATTCTTCGGATTTAAGTCGGATATAAGTAAGGTTGATTCCAAAATCTCATCATGGCCTCGTTCCCCGGCATAGGTGGCCATGGTCCTAATGGATGCCCGACCAGATGACGATATCCGCTTATGCCATGGCTAGGCGGTTATGTGCGAGAGCGAGCAGCCCTTGTATGGGGACTCCGTAGGGACAGGCTCGTTCACAGGGCCCCACACAAGTCAAACACTGATCGGCTTTCGATCCGGGGAGATTCGCATATTTCATCATGGCGTGCTTCTCGCGTCTCTGGGCAACAAAATAATGGTTGTAACGCATGATGGAATTAACGGGGACGTGCTGGGGGCATTCCGATTCACAGATCCCGCAGGCATGCCGGCAGTACAGACTGCCGCAGGATCGGGTATAGCCGCTGAGCAACTCTTGATCCTGGGAAGTCATTCGTGTCCCGGACAATTTGATATAGCTCTCCACATCATTCAAGGTGTCGAAGGTGATACAGGCGGCGTTGACATTCTGGTTGCCCAGAACAAACCGGATGGCGGCACCCCGGATGTCTTCGGGAGTTTTTAGCTGATGCGTCTTGATGAACTCATCGGCCTGGCCCGCTAATTTTTCCATGCGCGTCACCGCTTTCGCGACGTCGGCGGGAACCTCTTTGCCCAGCCGTTCCAGCTCTTCGGCTTCGTGCTTGAAATACAAATAAAGCCCCACAGGATTGGTCTTCATTAAAGTGGTTCCAATTTTTTTCTCGGCACAGGCCCGCAGGATTCGTTCTCCCTGGTCCCGGGCAATAAAATTATATGCCAGTAAGACCACATCGAATCTTCCATCTTCCACAGCCGTCATCATCACCTTTTCCATGGATTCTTCCGGATTATTTAGCCAATTTGTTCCATGGTTGGAAAGACCCACATAACGGACGCGTCCTTCGGCCTTGAGCTGGCCCATCGCTTCATGAAATCCCGGCGTCAGGACCGTTGCCGAATTCTGGGCGCCGTGGATCATCATACAGTCAATGTAATTGGTTTTCAGCCGTTCCAGGCATTTTTGGGCGCGTGCCACGATGCTGCTTGTTGTCCGGTCTTGCTTGAGGGCAAGTTTGGTTGAGATGAAAAGGGATTTACGGTCACGGTTTTTAATGGCCTCCCCGATAATCCTCTCATCCTGTCCATTCCCGTAGTTTTCGCCGGTATCGATATAATTGACGCCGGCATCCAGAAGCATGTTGAGGATTGTGATGTTAGCGTGATGTTCGCCGGCGGCGATATCCGAAACCTTGAATCCGCACCTTCCAAGTGTACGGTATTCCTTGATTTTCAAACCGTCCGTTTGGTCATTCTGTTCTGAAGATTTCCTATGGACACCGGTGCCGAGTGCTCCGACACCGACTATGCCCGCTGCGGAATTCTTTAAAAACTGCCTTCGATCCAATTGATGCCGATTTTTCATCAGACCTCCTTCTATGCTAAAGAATCACAGATGAATCCTAAAATTGCCGGTAGGATTCTTTCTTGGAATTCCAAGTACACGACACTAATTTAAGAGAATTGATTCATGTCCCGGAATTCCAACTCACGTCCTATCGGCAATTTTAGGATGAATCTGGCCGCTTGACTATTTTGAAATAATATCATTGGCCATGCGGCGATGTCAAGAAATCCTCGGAGCGGTCCAAAAGAGGTTCTTTGGGCGAAAAACCCCACCGCACCGACCGATGGGTGATAGACTTCCGCTCCCCCCTGATCACAAAATACTCACAAATATTCCATGTTCTCCTCGGCCGTCGCGTGTCTTCGAGCAGGTTGCGCTCATTCTGACCGCGAACCGCGGCTTCTCCCAGTGGAACGAGATCTTCGGGGATCCGGTGATCGCCACGGCCATCCTGGACCGGATCCTCCATCACTCGACCACCATCAACATCAAGGGCAACTCGTATCGTCTGAGGGAAAAGGTCAAAGCCGGGCTCATCCGAGAGCCCGAGGTTGAAGAGAGCTTAGCATGAGAGGGGGGGGGTGATTTTTCAATGCCCGAAAGGGGTGAATTTTGGATGCCCATTGACACCCCATAAAGACGTTTTGGATTTTCGTCCAGGGCCATCTAGAGCTGAGGGCGAACGTTCTTGACGAGGAGCTCCTCGATGGGACGGGCGTACTTCAGCTTGATGACGGAATTGACGGCGCCGATGATATCTTTCATCCATAGCTGGGGCGTCACGGGATCGGTCGCTTCGTTGACGTCATTCATGTCCAGGGCAATGTGAGTGTGGCTGTCAATCAGGCCTGGGAGAACATAGCGCCTCGCGACATCGATGACCTTCAGCCCGGGCCGGTATGGACACGTTCTTTCCAACCGCCGTGATATTCCCCTTCTGAATCACGACCATCCCGTTCTCGATGACGCCCTTATGTCGATACCGGGCCTCGCCGTCAATCCCTTGAACTAATTCATCCCTCTGTCGATATGAACAGGATCGAATTGGCATCGTTCGACAGGCCCGCATTTCGTCTATGTGTCCGAAATTCAGGCCGGTGGCCTCCATGAAATAGATGTTGTTGCTTTTCATGAAGATGGACATCTCCGCGTGGCCGCTTAAGGACTCTCAGGATGAGGCAAGATTTCAAAAATATCGGGATCCGGTTAATAGAAATGATCCAATCATTGAAGAGGAGACCGGCCTTAGCGGTTAACGAGCGAACGAAGATTGAGTGGGCACTGAAAAAAACAGATTCTTAGGAAATCCCTTTGACATCTATGGTTCTTAAGATATTATTTATTGACGAGGATGAGTTCAGGCATTTTAATCAGAAATATGGAAAATGATCACACCCTAAAAAACAGATCTTTGTTTATCGCTGTAATATTATTAACAAATCGAAGATAAGAGGAGGACTGGCAGTGAAAAAAAGATCCGATATTTTTTTGTTGCTTTTCCTGGCTTTTGTATTTTTGGCAACTTCAATCTGCACCTCACAGGTTCCCCAGGGCAAAAAGGAAATTTCATCTCTGCAGAATGAAATGCCCAAGCTTCTGTCTCTATCCCAGCAAATTGCCTTGAGAGAGAGCTGGCTCCAGAAGCGCCACGGCCTTCTGCTCAATATGATGCGTAAACACGGAATCGACATGTGGATCGTTGTCAACGAGGAGTTTCATGATGATCCTTTGACTCAACACGTGGCGCCGCCGCTCCCCTATGCTTCAGGCAGGGACATCTTTATCTTCATGGATACAGGCGAGAAAGGCTTGCGGAAAGTTGCTCTCTTGGGCTTTTGGGAAGAGCATGCACGGCGTTTCTTTGAGACCGATTGGCCAAAGGATCCCCGACCTGCAGATAAGGTCCTGTCCGAACTATTCACAACTTATCAGCCAAATAAGATTGGACTAGGCCTAGGAGGCTCGCGAGGAGTCCAGCGCAGCTTGACTCATGACAGCTACCTCTTTCTCAGTGAGAAGATGGGACCTGAAGCAACCAAAAGATTTGTGAGCGCCGCAAGCCTCATTGAGGAGTATTTGGATACGCGCATTCCTGAGGAACTCGAGCAATATACAAACCTTGTCCGATTAACCGACGTCCTGACAAGGAGAGCGTTTTCAAACGAAGTCATCACCCCAGGCAAGACAACCATTGGGGAAGTCAGGCGCTGGCTGTATGACCAGGTTGCGGCAAATGGCTGTGGGCTATGGTTTGAACCGGATTTACGTATTTACGAAAAAGGTGTGGAGCCAAAGCTTTACCTTGGTTTTCCGGCAGTAGCAGAAGAAAGTGCGGTTATAGAGCGCGGTCAGCTGCTGCACATAGATTTCGGTATTATTTATATGGGCTTCCATAGCGATTGGCAGAAAAACGCATATGTTCTGCGCAAAGATGAAAAGGATGTGCCGGAAGGATTCAAGAAAGCAATGGCGAACACTAATCTGCTGCAGGACGTGCTGGCACGTGCTTCAAGACCGGGGCTGACTGCCGGAGATGTATCAGAAAAAGTCATAGTGGAAATGGAAAAGAAAGGGATCGAAGCGAAGGTGTATAGCCATCCTATCGGAAATCAAGGGCATGGCTTAGGCACAGGGATCGGCTTCGGTTTTCGCCCTGGCTCCAAAAGGGAACCTTCAAAGATGACCAAGCTGCTGCGTAACGGCTCATACCTTTCGATGGAGCTCAACACAGTGACCCCGGTGCCCGAATGGGGAGGAAAGAATGCGATCATCGCCATGGAAGACGATGTTTATCTGACAGATGAAGGCTATAAGTTTTTTGTCCCCCGTCAAGAAAAGTACTATCTTATCTATTAATTGGTAGCCGTAAGGACATCGTGAACAGTTTTCTAATGCTTCCAACCGTAAGGACATCGTGAACACTTGAAGGGTCAAGCGATAGGATCAACGACCTTTCCGACGAACGGAAAAGCAATGGATGTGTTATTAGACGATAATATAATTCGTGACGACAAAAACGGCACTCAAAAAGCAGCAATTTATATTAGTAAAAACTCTCCCCCCTCAAGGAAATAAATAGTAAAATGAGTGGTCGTAAACTTGGGAATATTGTTTATGAAAAATAGCCGCATGAATACCGTTCTTTATGCTTTTTACGACTGGGGTATTTTAAATTTTAATGAATAATTTGTTTTTATAGAGCCAGTAGCACATATACCAGAGTGCTGCCCATACACCCAGGCTGGTGATTATCTTTACTGTCATATCACCTCCCCACGAAAATAGCAGTTTACTGAAGGGTGCTACAATCTTACTGATCAGGTTGGCCCCACCAATATGGAAAAACAGATAAATAAAAATGCTGTTCATACCAACTATTATGAAGAACCTCGATCCGGAAGTGAATTGTTTTCTTACATCGATTAGCCAGTAGCTGAAGCACAGAGACAGAATTGTCCAACCACCGCTCGCAAAAACAAATGAGGATGTGGCGATTTTCTTAATAATGGGTGTCACGTTTAATAAATCAAGTGAATATCCAATTATTAAGGCTGATATTCCCGCAATAATCAATATCCGGATTTTCTTTGCAGGTGTTTTATTACTCATCAGAAGCTTACCACAGAGAACACCCCATACTGTATGGGCAGTTGTCGAAATAAAGTTAAGAGTAGCCCACTCACTGGCTTTATCAACGCCTTCTATCTTATTATTAAACCATGCTCCAAGATTTTCGAAATTTACCCAGGGATGATTGAATCCCTCCACAGGGAAGAACCTGTATGCAAGGTCGATAAGCAGGAGGATTATCAAGGTAAAAATCAATTGAAATCTGAAGCTTTTATTCCGTATCAGGAACGCTACCAGGTACGTAACCGATAGCTGGGCAAGAACATTCTGAAAACGAAAAACCAGACTTCCTGCAGATGTAAAATATAAAGCCCATCCGAAAAACAATAATAAGAATGACCGTTTAAAAGCATGAAGAGTAATTGTCCTTATGCTGTCGCCCTTTTTTATCCTGTTGGCTACAGCAAAAGGAATTGCGACCCCCACAATAAACATAAAAAAGGGTTGTATCAGATCCCAGAAATGCAATCCGTGCCATTCATGGTGGTCGAGTTGAGTTCCAAAAAATTGCATAATACCGCTATCCATTTTAAGAAAATGGCCGTAAAGATGAGTTGCTTCCCCTGCGAGGAGAAACATGGTAAATCCGCGAAAGAAATCTACCGAGGTAATCCTTCCTAATAGAGGAGTGTTTACCGGTTGTGAATTTGCGTTCATATTTTTTAAATTATTGTCCATTTTGCGAAGGATAAGGTCATATGATCTCTGATAGTTTTACAGGGCGATGTTCTAAGTGGGATTTTTTTGCTGCCAGAGCAATTGCAACCGACATTGACCCGTCGTTGCCATCAACCGGAAGCTTTAAATTATTTGTAACAGCATCACAAAAGATTTTCATCTCATTGGCATAGGCCTCCAGGTATCGGTCCATAAAGAAATTCAGTGGTAACGAGCCATGTACCGCATCGCTTGCAAAATTTCGATGGTTTTCAGGATAAAAGATTTCCACGTGCTGGTCG
>Ga0315286_10006123_pt1 | contig 11673 bp, 7 predicted proteins | sample YL17G10_0_MG_FD_205038 | JGI IMG/M metagenome (GOLD analysis project Ga0315286, IMG submission 205038) | Sediment microbial communities from Yellowstone Lake, YNP, Wyoming, USA - YL17G10_0 | ecosystem: Environmental > Aquatic > Freshwater > Lake > Sediment | place: USA: Wyoming | collected... | reverse complement strand
GTTGGTCGACGCGATCTGTGGTGTCAACAACAGCACCGGACGCAGCTTCATGCCGGGGGCGTCGCCAAATGGGAAAGCTGCCAGATGGATCTCACCCGGCTGCATCCTCCGGTTCCCCGTCCGCGAGGGTGTAGATGTCCTCCCGGACATCGCCCAGCTCAGCGGCCCACTGGCGCGCAACGCCGCGTTCCCACGCTTCGCCGCCTTCGTCTTCCTCGGGGACCAGAATGATGACCCGCACCCGTCCCGGGCGCAGATCCGGCGGCACGGCCCCCCTCAGATGGTGCTGGCTGTCGATCTCCGCGGTTATCTCGAGCGCCTTCATACTCAACCTCTGGCCGCTCCAATTTCTTGCGCCGACCATAGCACGCCGAGAGCGATGACCGGAATCCCAATTACCGCATCTTTGTTTTCAGACAACCAGTCGGCGGCCTACGGGCCGGTGCGAAAGAAGTCGATCAGTACGTCGGAATCGACGAGCAACGTCGGATCAGCCCTGCGGGCGCTGCTCGGCGCGTCGCCGCAGTTCCCTGGCGAACTCGAAGCTGTCCGTGACGTCGGTGCGATTCTTCCAGATGCCGAACAGGCCCGAGGCGAGCAAGTCGGCTGCGGTTCCGCGTGCCCGGCTTGGCGCCTCTACAGACCTGACAACCACTTCCGCCGGGCCCGCCGGAACTTCCTCCGGCACCTGGACAACCAGACGGTGGTCGGGTGGAATGATAGCCCTGATCGTCGCGCTCTTCATGACCGATTAGCCGACATCACACCGTTCAGAGGCTGCGCCTTGCCGAAGGATTGGTCAAGCGCAGCGCCCCAGCCAGGGAAGCAACCATGAGACGTTCATACGCTTCGAGGGCCGCGCCGATCCGAGGACCGCACACGAGTGATCATTCAATGCAGACGGTCGGCCTCAGACTATGTCCGAAGGAAGGGAGACGAGCATGACGCATGCAACGGATTCGAGAGGCATGCAATGGATGACGTTGTCGGTGTGTGCCGCACTCGTGTGCGCGGTGAGTCTCGTCGCCGGCGCGCGCCCGGCCGAGGCTGGCATCAACGTCTGGACGAGCCTCGGACCGCCGGGCGGATCCGTCCAAGCGCTGGCCGCCGATCCGACGACCCCGACGACGCTCTATGCGGGGACTGGGGGCGCCGGTGTGTACAAGATCGAGCAGGTCTCCGCCCACACGTACACGGCGATGCCGCCGGTCACCGTTTCCGGTGCGAGTCCCTTCGCCGCGTGCACGGCCGACGCGCGCGCCGGTCAGAGCTTTGTCCCGAACTCCGAGTTCGAGCCGCTGATCGCCGTCAACCCGATCGATCCGATGAACATCGTGGGCCTTTGGGAACAAGATCGCTGGCTGGACGGTGCGGGGGCACGCGGCCAGGTCATTGGGGTCAGCTTCGACAGAGGCATGTCCTGGGAATCGGTCGTCGTTCCCGGGCTGTCGATCTGCTCCGGCGGCGCCCAGTACTCGGCCGATCCGTGGCTGTCATTCGCGCCGAACGGCGACCTGTATCACATCGCCTATACCTATCTGGAACCTCCCGTTGAGCCCGGCACGCGCTTCGCGGTGCTGGTGAACAAATCGACCGACGGCGGCCGCACCTGGAGCGTTCCCGTAGCCCTCAATGAAGCCGTGTATCCCGCCCTCAACAACACGCCATCGATCACCGCGGACCCGCGTGATCCCCGCAGCGTCTACGCAGCGTGGTCGCTGGCGGAAGACACGCACGTCGCGTTCCTCGGGCCGGCGCTGTTCAGCCATAGCAGTGATGGTGGCGAGAGTTGGGACGCGCCGCGGGTGCTGTACCGCCCCACGCCAGGGAGCGTGACGGCGAGTCCCCAGATCATAGTGCTGCCCGATGGAACGCTTCTGAACGTTTTCACCGAGGTCACTTCCGCCACCCGCAGGTACTTGTCGGTCCAGCGGTCCACCGACGGTGGCGCAACCTGGCTGCCGGACGGACCACCCATCCATGCCTTTAGCTATCGGGGAATCATTGTCGTCGTGCCGACCACTGAGGTCCTGCTGCTGACCGCGGGTGACCCGAGCATTGCACTCGACCGTGCCAGCGGCGCGCTGTACGCGGCGTGGCAGGGAGGAGCACAGGCGAAGGTCAACTTCTCGACCTCGACCGATGGCGGGCTGACCTGGTCGGCACCGGTGGTGATTGCGAAGACGCCGGCCAACACCGATGCGCGCCTGACGCAGAGTTTCTTGCCTGCGATTCACGTCGCCCGCGATGGTACTGTGGGCGTTACCTACTACGATTTCCGCAATGACACGGCCGACGCGAGCGTGCTCACCGACACCTGGTTCATCTGGTGCCAGCCCGCTCAGGTCGACTGCGCTCACGCCGAGAGCTGGACGGGCGAGGTACGGCTCACGCCGACGTCACTTGATTTGACGACGGCGCCGCACGTTTACGGGCTGTTCCTCGGCAACCACGTCGGGCTGGCGTCGGACGGCGACGATTTCCTCGCGCTGTTTCCCCAGTCGAGTGCCGAGGACGCGTCGTCGATGTACTTCGTCCGCCTCGCCGCCGTCCCATGCGCTGGCGACTGCAACACCGATGGCGAGGTCACCGTTGATGAGCTCCTCAGCATGGTCAACGTCGCCCTCGGCAACACGGACGTCGCGGTGTGCGTTGCAGGCGATGCAAACGGCGACGCGGGCATCACGGTCGATGAGATTCTCAGCGCGGTGAACAACGCGCTGCAGGGGTGTGCCGCATGAGCCGGGAGCGACGCAGCCGCGCACACATCGCCGGGCGGGACCCTGCGCCATCGGGCCGGCTGACCGGGCTCACGGTGCGGGGCGATCCAGCACCCCACAGACGATGAACAGCCCTGTCGCCTCGAAGATCTCGCCGGCGCGCGCGGCCAGCGCCAACTCGATCCGGTCTTCCTCTTGCTCGGAGCCGGCCGGTGGCACCCCCACAGTGACGTGTCCGTCCTCGTCTTCGTATCGGACGGTGCTCATCTCGACCGCTCCCTCAGGGCATAGCTTCTTGGCGTACAGACCCAACTCGGTGAGCTTCGCGTCGACCAGGGCCCGCCGCTCATCTCGCACACTGGTTTGCACGGCCAACCTTTACGCGGCGCGCGCTCTACGTGGTCGTGGCTTCCGGCCGCTCGTAGGGCTGGCGGGCGTCCACGCCAGCGATGGGTCCGAAGTGCCGCACATTGAACGTGTAGAAGGGGACGCTGAGCCGCGCCGCTATGGCTCCGATCAAGCAGTCCATGATGCCGGTTCCGTGGCGCAGCCGGTACGCGGCGAACCACTCGAGCGCACGCTGCGAGTCGCCGGTCTCAAGGTGCTGCACCGAGAAGGCTTGCAGCCGTTCGCGAATGCTGGCCTGCTCGGCGGCACCACGGGCGCCCTGCAGCAATTCCATTAGGACGATGACCGGAATCCCAAGGACCACATCGCTGTTTGCGGACATCCAGTCGGCGGCCTGCGGGCTACCGCGGAAGAAGTCGATCAGCACGTCGGAATCAAGGAGCAGAGTCGGATCAGCCATGCGGGCGCTGCTCGGCACGTCGCCGCAGTTCCCTGGCGAACTCGATACTGTCCGTGATGTCGGTGCGATCCTTCCAGATGCCGAACAGGCCCGAGGCGAGCAAGTCGGCTGCGGTTCCGCGTACCGCGCTCGGTGCCTCTACAGACCGGACGACCACCTCCGCTGGGCCCGCCGGAACTTCCTCCGGCACCTGGACAACCAGACGGTGGTCGGGTGGAACGATAGCCCTGATCGTCGCGCTCTTCATGACCGATTAGCCGGCATCACACCGTTCAGAGGTTGCGCCTTGCCGAAGGATTGGTCAAGCGCAGCGCCCCAGCCAGGGAGCCAACCATGGCACGTTTGCACGATCGGAGAACGACTGCGTGGTTTCAAGGACAACGCACGATGTGAACTGTTCAAGGCAGAACGTCTGACTCGGGCCACTTCCGAAGAAAGAAAGGTAAGCATGACACGTTCAGCGGATTCGAGAGGAGTGCGATGGTTGGCTTTGTCGGCGTGTGCCGCATTGGTGTGCGCGCTGAGTCTTGTCGCCGGCGTGCACTCGGCGCAAGCCGGCATCAACGTCTGGACGAGCCACGGACCGGGAGGTGGAACGGTCCTGGCACTCGCCATCGACCCCACCATGCCGGGCACGCTCTACGCCGGGACGCGCGGTGTGTTCAAGAGCACGGACGGCGGCAGCACCTGGAGCGCCGTCAACGCGGGCTTGCCGACCAGCCAATTTGTCACCGCGCTCGCCATCGATCCCACCTCTTCGACGACGCTGTACGCGGGAACGGACCCGGGGGGCGTGTTCAAGAGTACGGACGGCGGCAGCACCTGGGGTGCGGTCAACGCGGGCCTGACGAACACCCGGGCGAGCGCGCTCGCTCTCGATCCCAGCGACGCCGGCACGCTCTACGCGGGGACATCGGGCGGCGTGTTCAAGAGCACGGATGGTGGTAACACCTGGAACGCCGGCGGCCTGCCTGGCGCTCCAATCTACACCATCGCAATTGACCCGACGTCCTCGACGACACTCTATGCGGGCGGCTACGACCCGGCGAGCACGCACGATGGCGTATTCAAGAGCACGGATGCCGGTGGCACTTGGAGCGCCACCGGCTTGACGGGGCCGGCGGTCGAGGCGCTCGCCATCGATCCGGCCGCGCCCGGTACCGTTTACGCCGGGACAGTCGGCGGCAACGGCCGCGGGGTCTTGAAGAGCACGGATGGTGGCGGGACGTGGGGCACCGTCAACACCGGGATGCCCATCACCGCGGTCTACGCATTCGCCCTCGATCCCAGCGCTCCCGGCACGCTCTACGCGGCGACCATCGGCGGCGTGTTCAAGAGCACGGATGGCGGCAGCACCTGGAGCGCCGTCAACACGGGCTTGCCGACCAGCCTATTTGTCACCGCGCTCGCCATCGATCCCACCACCCCAACGAAGCTCTATGCCGGAACGGGTAGGGACGGCGTGGTCAAGAGCACGGACGGCGGTGGCAGCTGGGATCAAACGGCCCTAACGGCGGCGAACGTCACTGCGCTCGTCATCGATCCCGCCACCCCGGCGACGCTCTACGCCGCGACACTGTACGGCGGCGTCTTCAAGACCACCGGAGGTGGGGACACCTGGAGCAGTTTCAATACCGGCCTGGACGGCTTTGACATCGCCCTCGCCATCGACCCCATCACGCCGAGCCGCATCTACGCCGGAATTCGGAGCGACGGCGGCGTCTTCAAAAGCACCGACGGGGGTGGCACCTGGCGGGGCAACGACCCTCTCGTCCCTGATTCTGTGTCCGCATTCGCCATCGATCCCACGACCCCGGCGACGCTCTACGCGGCGGGCGGTGGCGGCGTGTTCAAGAGCACCGACAGCGCCGGAACCTGGAACCTAGAATACGGCGGGGAGAATTGGAGAGGGCTCACACTCGCCATTGATCCCACGACCCCGACGACCCTCTACGCCGCTTTCGATCACGTGACCCAGACCGGCGATTTCTATTCATTGAGAAAGAGCACGGACAGCGGGGATACCTGGAGCCAACTCAACGCGGGCCTAACCTACACCGACGACATCCGCGCGCTCGCCATCGATCCCATCGACCCCCAGCGGGTCTACGCCGGGACCAACGGCAGCGGCGTGCTGAAGAGCGGCGACGGCGGCAGCACCTGGAGCGGCGCCAACACGGGCCTGACGAACAATTATGTGTCTGCGCTCGTCATCGATCCCACAACCCCGGCGACGCTCTACGCAGGCACGTACGCTGGTGTGTTCAAGAGCACGGATGGCGGTGGCAGTTGGCACGCCTTCAATACGGGCCTCATCAACTCCACCGTCGGAGCGCTCGCCATCGATCCCATCGAGCCGCGTCGGGTCTACGCCGGAACAGACGGCGGCGGCGTGTTTGCCATCGAGCAGGTCCAGGTCGTCGGCGACGGCACACCGGCGAGCTGCACGGAAGCCGCGCTCGACGCCGCACTGGCGCCTGGCGGCTTGGTCACGTTCGACTGCGGGGCAGCGCCCGTCATCATAACGATCACAAGCTCCAAGACGATCGCCAAGGACACCACGATCGACGGCGGTGAGCTGATCACCATCAGCGGCGGCCACAGCGTACGCGTCTTCTCCGTGGACACCGGCATCACGTTCACGGTTCATAACCTGACCATCGCCAATGGCAATAGCGCGGGCCTCGGCGGCGGTGCCATCACCAACGGCGGCACGTTGACCGTGACCAACAGCACCTTCTCCGGCAACCGCGGCAATTTCGGCGGCGGCGTCCTCAACCTGCACGGAACGGTGACGGTCACCAACAGCACTTTCTCCGGCAACAGTGCCTACAGCGTCGGCGGCAGCTACGGCGGCGGCGGCGGTGCCGGCATCGCCAACGTGTCGGGGACGGTGACAGTCACCAGCAGCGCCTTCTCTGGAAACAGCGACGACGGCATCGGCGGCGGCGTCCTCAATCTGGAGGGAACGGTGACGGTCACCAACAGCACTTTCTCCGGCAACAGCGGTGGGGGCATCTACAACAGCTTGCTAACTGCAAATGAAAGCACGCTAACGGTGATCAACAGCACCTTCTCCGGCAATAGCGGCGGCATCTACAACGAGGGTACGTTGACGGTGACCAACAGCATCGTGGCCAACAACCCGGCTGGCGACTGCACCAACTTGGAAGGCAGCAGCGTCAGCGGCGGCCACAACCTGATCGGCAACGCTGCGAGCGCCTGTGGTCTGACCAACGGCGTGAACGGCAACATCATCGGCGTCGATCCACTGCTCGACCCGGCCGGCCTGAAGGATAACGGCGGGCCGACGCAGACGATCGCGCTCCTGCCCGGCAGCCCGGCGATCAACGCCGGTAATTCGGTGGCCTGTGCCAACCCGCCGGTGAACGGTGTCGACCAGCGCGGCTATGCGCGACCAGGCACCGGCCACACGCAGTGCTCGATTGGTGCCTACGAAGCCGACGCTAGCGCTCCGGCGGCGTGCGTTGGCGACTGCCGCGTGGACGGCCGCGTGACCGTCGACGAAATCATCACGATGGTGAACATCGCCCTCGGCAACGCACAACCGTCAGCGTGCCTACACGGAGTTCCGAGTGGCGCCGAAGTTGACATCGCGCTGATCATTCAGGCGGTGAACGCCGCGCTCAATGGCTGCGGCGTCAGCCCAGCCGAACAAGGCTGTCTCACTTCGGGCGGCACGGTGACGACAGCCATGTGCTGCGCTAGCAGCGGCGACTTCCCGGACACCTGTGCGATCGGTGCCTGCGGCTGTGCGCCGGCTGCCAGTCACGCGGTGCGCGTCTGCAACTGCGGCGCAGGCAGCTGCTTCGACGGCAGCGGATGTGTGAGGCAGTGATGCGTGACGAACCGCACATGACCGCTCCGCGGTTCGAGGAACCTCCCGGAGTGCTTGACGAGCGCCGCTGCGTGCCGGCGGCGGTTGACATCGGCGATCACAGTGACAATGGCCTCACGTTTCGTCTGGGCGTGCCTGTAACCGTCGTCTTCCGACGCCCCTGGTGGCTTGGACGCCCCGCTGCAATCGGCAAGACGCCCGGGGCGTTGCCTCGGGCCAATGAATTGTCGCCCCGTTGGGGCTGCTGTCTGCGCGACACGGTTGAAAGGAGACCTGCCATGAGGATCGGCGAAAGCATCGTACGGAGAGCGCGGGCCGCAATTGCCGCAATGGGGTCTCTCACCGACAAAGGGCTGCGTATGGTGGCAGCGCTGTTCCTTCTGGCGCTGTATCTGGCGCCCGTTGACGCTACCGCGGAGGACTCCCCACGCGAGCACGCGTGGTGGGCGTTCCAGCAACGCGCTTACCCGTTGGGCGACATCCCTGCAGGCGCAGAGGCACGCGCGCTCCGCGAGATCCAGAGGGCACACGCACGGGCACGTCTGGCGCCGCGCTCGGGAGGCGAGGTCGAGCGCTGGGTCAGTATCGGCCCGGCTCCGATCCGGAGTCTCAATGTCGGATCGGTGAGCGGGCGGGTTCCGGCCGTCGCCGTGGATCCCGCTGACGCCAGCCACTGGTTGATCGGCGCAGCCAATGGTGGCCTCTGGGACACCCGCGATGCCGGCACCACCTGGAGGGCCAAGACGGATGACCAGGCGGCGCTGGCGATCGGCGCCGTGGCGTTTGCGCCGAGTAATCCCAGCGTCATCTACGCCGGCACCGGGCAGGGCAATTCTGCGCAGGTTGGGCAGGGGTTGCTGAAGTCCAGCGACGCGGGGGTGACCTGGAACCTCCTGGGTGCCGCGACGTTTGCGCGAACGGCATTCAGCGACATCAAAGTTCACCCGACCGACCCGAGCGTCCTCCTCGCGACCACGCTGCACGGTTGGGCAGGGAGCCCGTTCTACCCTCCGGTTCCCATCCCCAATTCTCCGTCGCGGGGGATTTTCAAGTCGACAGACGGCGGGAACAACTGGTCGCAGCGGCTGAACGGAGAAGCCACGGACCTCGAAGTCGACGCCGGGAACTTCAACAACCAGTACGCCGGGCTCGGCGCCTTCACGGGCAGCCCCCTGAACGGTGTCTATCGCTCGACGGATGCAGGCGAGACCTGGACGATGATCGATGGCCCGTGGCTCACCATGGCAGACCGCGTTGGACGAGTGGAGCTGGCGCTCGCGCCGTCCAATCCCAACGTGCTCTACGTCAGCATCCAAGACGCGCTCGCTGGAGAAGCAGCCCTCGGTTTCGGTTTGCTTGGCCTCTTTCGCACCGACAACACCTGGGACCCGACTCCCGTGTGGAGGCAGATCCCGACGGATGTAACCGGTGAAGGTGGCTATTGCGGGCGTCAGTGTGACTACGATCACGACATCACCGTCGATCCCACCAACGCCGACGTGCTGTACGCCGGCGGAATTCTGCTGTGGAAATTTGACGGCACCTCGTGGACCCGTCTGCTGGGGATTCACGACGATCAACACAGCATGGCGTGGGCCGGCAATCGTTTGATCGTCGGCAACGACGGGGGCGTGTGGAGCAGCACGGACGGAGGTACGCGCTGGAGCAACCACAACTCGACCCTCGCGATTACGCAATTCTACACGGCCGCCCTGCACCCTACCGATCCGAGCTTCGCTCTCGCTGGCAGCCAGGACAATGGCTTCGAGCGATGGATTGGCGTGGATGCCTGGCGGTCGGTGTTCGGCTTTGACGGCATGGACGTCGCGATTGCTTCGATGCACCCACAGACCCAGTGGGCACTCGCGGTGCAGTTCCTGCAAATCCACCGGTTGACCGACGGGGTCTTGGCTCCGGGTGACGACGGCATCAACAAGACGGGCGCACCGTTCATCGCTCATCTGGAGCAGTGCCCGGCGAACGACGACGTGCTCATTGCCGGTACCGACAACCTGTGGAAGAGCACCGATTTCTTCACGGCCGCGGCGCCTTCATGGTCGGCGAACGGGCCGGAGATGGGTGTGTGCTCGAACTCTCGGTCCCAGATGATTGGCGGCTGTATCAGCGCCCTGGGCTTTGCGGCATCCGACGCCACGTGCAGCACGTACGCGTTTGCAACCGGGGCCGGACAAATCCTGCTGACTGCCGATGGCGGCGCGAACTGGCGCGACCTTGATCCTGACAACGCGATGCCCAATCGGTACGTCAGCGACCTGGCGTTCGCGCCGACGGATGGCAACACCCTCTACGTGACCCTCTCCGGGTTCGACGAGGGGACGCCGGGCCAGCCCGGCCACGTGTTCAAGACGAGCAACGCGCTGGCGACAACACCCACGTGGTCGAACGTGAGTCCACCGGCCGACCTGCCGTACGACTCCATCGCTGTCGATCCCGTTGACTCGCGGATCGTGTACGTCGGCGCCGACGTGGGGGTGTGGAAGAGCAGCGACGGCGGCGGCAGCTGGGTGCACACGGGACCGGATACCGGCATGCCGAACGTTCCCGTGTACGACCTGGAGATTCACGCGACGACGCGACGGCCGTTCGCGTTCACGTTTGGCCGCGGCGCTTTTGTGCTCGCGTGCCGCAGCGACGCCGACTGTAGCGATCAGGACGCCAGCAACGGCGCCGAGACGTGCGACCTCGCGAGTGGCCGTTGCCAAAAGGCATTGCCCACGCCCACGACCACACCGACGGCGTCGCCAACGCGCACGGCAACGTCGACTGCACTGCCAACGGCAACGCCGTCGCCCAGCCCGAGCGTGACAGCGACGCCGAGCCCAACCGCGCTGCCGACGAGCACGGCGACGCCGACGCGCACCGCGACGCCGAGTGCAACCGCCACGCAGGCCGCGTCTGTTGATGGCAGCGGCTGTTCCATGGCACCAAGCCCCGGCGTTACCGGAGATCATGTCCTGTGGCTGCTAGCCGTCCCGTTGCTGCTGCGGGCGAGGTCGAGGCGTGCTCGGGCCCGCGCAGCAAGGCTGAGCGTCCGGCTCGGATGATGTCCGAAGAAAGGGAGGCAAGCGTGACACGTTCAACGGATTCGAGAGAACAGCGGGGCATTGGCCGGCGCGTCGCTACCGCAGTGTTGGTGCTACTCGTCAGTGCAGGGTGGCCGCGCTGCCTGACTGCGGCGGACGCGTCCGGCGACGTCTCCGCCGCCTCAAGACAAATCGGGACCCACGGGATCTGGGCAATCGGCATTGCTCCGCCTATTCCCACCACGCTGTATGTGGGAACCGATTGTCTCGGCGTTATCAGGAGCACGGATGGGGGCGGCACGTGGGCCGGTGGCGCGATGCTCCTGCCGCCTGTCCGTGCGCTTGCCATCGATCCCAAGAACACGACGACGCTTTACGCGGTAACCGACGGCACGATGAACACTTTCAAGAGCACGGATGGCGGCCGCACTTGGCTTCCCACGGGTCTATCGAGCGGACCAGCCGATGGGCTCGCGATCGACCCCAGCACCCCAACCACCCTCTACGCCGCCGTGCCCGGCGGAGTTCTGAAGAGCACGGATGGCGGCGCCACCTGGAGCGGCGTCGATTTCCCAGGCTTGCCGGTGTTTGATCCGAAGAACCCGATGACCCTTTACGCGGGGGCACTGAAGAGCACCGACGGCGGCGAGACCTGGAACGCCACAGGCTTGCCAGCCGGCCTTTTCGTCGACCCGCTCGTTATCGATCCCAAGAACCCGATGACGCTCTACGTCGGCGCGTACCCCTGCGTGAACTGCGACCTCGGCGCCAGCGTCTACAGGAGTACCGACGGGGGCGACACGTGGAGCACCGTCGTGACAGGTTTGCCGTCCGACGTCTTCTGGATCACCGCGCTCGCCGTCGATCCCATTAACCCGACGACTCTCTACCTGGGCATGGAAGTCTGCCGGGGCCCCACTCACAGCCTGTGCGACGGCGGGGGCTTGTTCAAGACCACCGACAGTGGCGACACGTGGGACGCCGCCAGGGCCGGCTTGCCGTCCGATGCTACTGTCTTCGGTCCGCTCGCGATCGATCCCGTCACCCCAACGACACTCTACATCAGCGTGCAAAGATGGATGGGCGGAGGCGGTGTCTTCAAGAGCACGGACGGTGGTGGCACCTGGCAGGCGACCGATCTGGTTGCCCAGTATCTACCCGGTTGCGGTGACGGCTTGCTGGGATGCGGTGGCGAAGAGTGCGATGACGGCAACCAAGTGAACGGCGACGGTTGCGACAACA
>Ga0315286_10006122_pt1 | contig 11673 bp, 6 predicted proteins | sample YL17G10_0_MG_FD_205038 | JGI IMG/M metagenome (GOLD analysis project Ga0315286, IMG submission 205038) | Sediment microbial communities from Yellowstone Lake, YNP, Wyoming, USA - YL17G10_0 | ecosystem: Environmental > Aquatic > Freshwater > Lake > Sediment | place: USA: Wyoming | collected... | reverse complement strand
GCATAAGCTCTCGGCTGCCAAGTTGGGAGGTTTGTGATTTGAGCACCAACCTGAAGAACATCCTGGTCTGGCTGGCGGTAGTCATATCCCTGGTCCTGCTGTGGCAGCTCTTTTACAGCGTGCGTGATGCCAATGTGGAAGAGAGGGACTTCACTACCTTTTACCAGGACATGACCGCCAGGAAGATCAAATCCGTCAAGATATCCGGTGAGGATCTCGAGGGAGAGGACAACAACGGCAAGAAGTTCAAGACTGTTGTCCCCGGAGACGCCGGGTACAACCTGGCCAAGGAGCTCCAGGATAACGGCGTCGCGGTCAAATTGGAAAAGGCCTCCAACTCTTCCCTCATGTATGTGTTTCTTTCCTCCTGGCTCCCGTTCATCCTGCTGATCGGCTTCTGGCTCTTCCTGATGCGGCAGATGCAGAGCGGCGGAAACAAGGCCCTGTCGTTCGGCAAGAGCAAGGCGCGGCTCCTTTCGAGTCAGCAGAAGAAGGTCACGTTCAAGGACGTGGCCGGAGTCGAAGAGGCAAAAGAGGAGCTCACAGAGATCATCGAATTCCTCAAGGAGCCCCAGAAGTTCCAGAAGCTGGGCGGGCGTATTCCGAAAGGCGTCCTGCTGATGGGACCGCCGGGCACCGGGAAGACGCTCCTGGCGCGTGCCATTGCGGGTGAGGCAAACGTTCCCTTCTTTTCGATCAGCGGTTCCGACTTCGTCGAGATGTTCGTGGGCGTCGGAGCCAGCCGGGTCAGGGACCTTTTCGAACAGGGGAAGAAGAACGCCCCGTGCATCGTCTTCATTGACGAGATCGATGCCGTCGGCCGGCATCGCGGCGCCGGCCTCGGGGGCGGCCATGACGAGCGAGAGCAGACGCTGAACCAGTTGCTCGTTGAAATGGACGGATTCGAATCCAACGACGGCGTCATTCTCATCGCCGCCAGCAACCGGCCGGACGTCCTTGACCCCGCTCTCCTGCGGCCGGGACGTTTTGACCGGCAGGTGGTCGTGCCCCTCCCGGACATCCGCGGACGCGAGGGGATCCTGAAGGTGCACACCCGGAAGATCCCGCTTTCCGAGGACGTCAATATTTCCGTGATCGCGCGCGGAACTCCGGGCTTCTCGGGCGCCGCCCTGGCAAACCTTGTCAATGAAGCGGCGCTCAACGCCGCCCGGTATAGTCGCAAGCTCGTTGCCATGTCCGATTTTGAAGGTGCGAAGGATAAGGTCCTGATGGGCAAGGAGCGGCGGTCGATGGTGATCACGGAGTCGGACAAGCGGGTCACCGCCTACCATGAATCCGGACACGCCCTGGTGGCCTACATAATCCCGGGCAGCGACCCCCTTCACAAAGTCACGATCATCCCGCGCGGAATGGCGCTGGGCTTGACACAGCAGCTGCCGGAGACCGACAAGCACAACTACACGAAAGAGTATGTCGAAGGACAGATCTGCATACTCATGGGCGGACGCTGCGCCGAGAAGATCTTTTTGGACACCGAGACAACCGGCGCGGCGAACGACATCGAGGTCGCGACCGAACGCGCCCGGAAGATGGTCACGGAATGGGGCATGAGCCCGACAATGGGACCGCTCAGTTTCGGCAAGAAGGAAGAACAGATATTTCTGGGCCGGGAGATCTCGCAGCACCGGGACTACAGCGAGGCAACGGCCATCCGGATCGACGAAGAGGTCCGCCGCATTGTCGAAGAGGGCTACAGGCGGGCCTGGAACGTTCTCGAATCCAACCGGGATGCCCTGGTGCGACTCGCGGAGGCCCTGCTCGAGTATGAAACGCTCGACAACCGCGAGATCAAGACGATCATCAAGGGCGAGCCGTTCCAGAAGAAGGTGGCGCCAATCGAGGCGGACTCCCAGGGCAAGCCGGCGGTAGAGGCCGTGCCCGATCGTTCTCCTCTGCCCCAGCTGATCAATCCCAAGGGAAAGCCGGCCCCCGCCTGATCCCAGTGCCGCGCCTTCGACACTTTGCCGCCTCGTGCGGCGCCTCTCTGAGGCGCCGCGGCGGGTCAGAGACCCGCCGCACGATCTTGGTCCGGTCTAACAGACCGGACCTACTTCAGACCGGAGGCGGGACCAGGTAGGACAGACAGAATAGAGGCCTGAAAAGCCGCCACATGTGAATCTGACAACCCATGATTTCCCTCTGCCCGCGCAGGCACTTTCAGCTCCGGGTTCGCGGTCACGTCATAGAACTGGGATCCGAGACCCGGGTCATGGGCGTCCTCAATATAACTCCCGATTCGTTCTACGAAGGCAGTCGCTTCGCGGAGCCTTCCGCAGCCGTTGCGCGCGCGGCGGAGATGGTCGCTGAGGGGGCAGACATCCTGGACATCGGGGCCGAGTCCACGCGCCCGGGCTCGCGTGGCGTCAGCGCCACGGAAGAGCTGCGGCGCCTTGTCCCTGTGCTCGACGCGCTCCGGCAGAGTTGCCCGCTGCCGATCTCGGTCGACACATCCAAGGCCGAGGTGGCGCAGGCCGCGCTCGAGCGCGGCGCGTCCTTGATCAACGATGTGACGTCGCTGCAGAACGATCCCCGAGTCGGTGAGCTGGTCGCATTGTCCGAGGCCGGCCTGATCCTCATGCATATGCGCGGGACCCCCGCCAACATGCATCTGCTGCCGCCGAGCCCGGACATCATGGGTGAGCTGGAGCGCTGGGCCGAAACCGCAGTCGAAAGAGCTAAGAGATCCGGCGTGTCCTGCGATAGAATAATCCTTGATCCCGGGATCGGATTCGGCAAGTCCGCTGCACAGAACATTGAAATTCTGAGGAACCTGGATCGCGTGGCTTCCTTCGGTTATCCCGTTCTCCTAGGGGCCTCGAGGAAATCCTTCATCGGAGCAATCCTGAACAAGTCCCCGGCAGACCGGATCTGGGGGAGCGGGGCGGCCGTGGCCGCTTCAATTGTATTCGGAGCCCACATGGTCCGGGTACATGACGTGGCTGCCATGCGGGACCTCGCCCGGGTCATGGACGTCCTTGTTTCCGGGAGGCCGGTGGAATGAGCTGGTATGTTGAGCCGATTCTCGAATTCTTCCGGTTCCGCTCATTCTCCGTCCGCGATGCCCTGGACATCGCCATCGTTGCCTACCTGATCTATCGATTTCTCCTGCTGCTGAAGGGAACCCGTGGCGCCCAGATGACCCTGGGCATCGTCGTCCTCCTGCTCCTGTACTGGGTCACCCGGTACTTCCGCCTGGTTGCCGTGCAGTGGTTGTTCGCGAACCTGCTGGCCTACATCGTCTTCGGCATTATTGTCCTGTACCAGAACGAAATCCGCCGGGCTCTGGCCGGGATCGGCAGGAACCCGCTGGCCGGCCGCCAATGGCGGTCCGGCGGATCTCGGCATTTCGAAGAGATTGTGCTGGCCGCCACGACTCTGGCGAGCAGGAAAATCGGCGCCCTGATTGTGGTCGAACGGGACATCGGCCTTCGCAATTACGCCGAAAGCGGGATCGCGCTGGATGCGGTTCTCACCTATGATCTGCTGGTGACCATTTTCAGCCCGCACACCCCGTTGCACGACGGCGCAGTCATCGTTCAGCGAAGCCGGGTCATCGCGGCCGGCTGCTTCCTCCCGCTGACGCTCGACCCGTATCTCAGCAAGGAACTCGGCACCAGGCACCGCGCTGGCATCGGCATCACCGAGGAGACTGATGCCGTCGCGGTCATCGTGTCCGAGGAGTCGGGGATCATCTCCGCTTCGCTCGGCGGCAGGATCGTGCGGAACCTGGACGGCACCGCGCTGCGGAACATGCTCGAGAAGTCTGCGTCGCTCCGGCCTTCCCAGGTCCAGGAGGCAATCGACGAGCATCAGGAGGTCCGATGAGCTTCGCGAAGGACGTCCTGGTGCGACACTGGGGCATCAAACTGACTTCCATCTTCCTCGCGTTCTTACTTTGGCTTGCGGTGCGCGGAGACCCGCCGGCCGAGAGAGTCATCACCGTTCCCCTGGAGATCATCCTTCCCGCCGACATGCAGATCACCGGGGAACGGCCGGGCACGGTCGACGTTACCTTGCGCGGGTCGGCCGGCAGCATGTGGTTCGGGCAACCCTTTCCTTCCTGCCGCATCGACCTTGGACAGGCGGAGGAGGGAGAGCACGAGTTCCCGCTGACGCCGGCCGATGTCCGAGTGCCGCGCACCGCCGGGCTCGAGGTTGTGTCTGTACGGCCTGCACGGGTGAAATTGATCCTGGAGAAGACCCTATCCAAGGCAGTGCCGGTACGAGTGATTCGCGGGGATCCGCCTCTGGACCTCGAGGTCTACAGTGTCACGGTCGAGCCTCCGGAGACCACCATCACCGGCCCACGGTCCCGTTTACAGCAGATTCGCGAACTCCCGACAGAGAACATCTCTCTGTCAGGACAGCGCGAATCAATCCGGACATATGCCCACCTGGATATGCCTGACAGCACCGTGCACCCCTCCCCGCCTGGCCCGGTCCAGGTGAGCATTCAACTGGGAGTGCGGCGCCAGCTTCAGAGCGTCACTGCCGTTACCGTCGTGCCCGACGACCCCTCCGTGGTTGTCATTCCGCCGCGGCTCACGCTGCGCGTCCTCGTGCCCGTGTCGCTACAGAGGAAGCTCTCGGCTGCCGACTTCGAGGCGACCGTGAGCACGGCGAACCTGGATCCGGCACAGAAGGCCATCCGGGTAAAACCGGAGGTCAAGCCCAGAGGCTCTCCGGTTCCGGGCATAGCCATTATGGAAGTCAATCCGGCTGAAGTCACAATCCGCAGGGAAGAAAACAGGTGATGGGAGTCCTGTTCCGCGAGGCCTGAAAGAAATGCAGGAACGCAACAAGTCGGTAAAGGGATTCGGCACCGGCGTGCCGCGCGTGCTCGACTCGGCATACTGGAACATCAAGGACCTGCTTACGGAAGGAGTGACTCGCGAAGGCCTGCGAGAACTCTTCGAAAGAGATGCCCGCGAGACTTTCCACTTTTTCACCCGGAACATAGATTTTGCCGCCCTGCGTACGCAACCCAAGCACAAGCGGTATCCGCGGATGGTGTGGCTTGTCTTCGTAGCGCTGGCCAGCCGGCTGAACCCGGCGCGCCGGGTTGTCTTTGCAGTCGCGATACTGGCGGCACTGGTTGCCGTCCTCCAATCACTGGCTGCCATCGCCCGGCCGCAGGCCTTCGGCGGACTGATCTACTGGTTCATCGCCGCCGCCCTGCTCCTCCTGCTGCTGCTCCTGGAGCTCAGGGACAAGCTTGACCTCAAGAGCGACCTCGAGATTGCGCGCGAGATCCAGTTCGGCCTGGTGCCCGCGGGGCCGTTTGCACGGGGCGATTTCGAAATCCACTGCTTCATGCGTCCAGCGAACACAGTCGGAGGGGACTACTACGACATCATTGATCTGGGCGGGAACCGCGTGGCCATTGTGGTGGGTGACGTCGCGGGGAAGGGGATGCCTGCCGCGCTGCTGATGGCGCTCCTGCAGGGAAGTCTCCGGACGCTGATCACGGCCGGCTTTCGAAGCGGCGAGCTGATTGCCAAGGTCAATGACTATCTCTGTGAGAGCATCCCTGCCAACAGCCTGGTCACCCTGTTTTACGGGGAACTTGACGCTGCGGATGGTGTGTTCCGCTATGTCAATGCCGGCCACAACGCGCCATTCGTATTTCGCACGAGCCTGTTGTTCGAGCGTCTTCCGGCAACCGCCACCGTGCTGGGCTTTGAGCGCGGGCTGTCGTTCGACGTGCAGGAAGTACGGATCGGCGCGGGGGAAGCGATGCTTCTTTTCACGGACGGCATCACGGAGGCGTTCAATCTCGCCGACCAGGAGTACGGCGAGATGCGGCTCGAGGCGTTCCTGGGAAAGAACCGGGGCCTGCCCCGGGACGAGTTCATCCCGGCCCTTATTCGCGACGTCCTGAAATTCTGCGGGCCAGCCCGGCCAGGCGATGACATGACCCTGGTCGCGGTCGACAGAAAACTCGCCGCGGGATGACGGCCCGCCCCGCTGTCTGAATCGCAGTGAGGGAGTATCCCGTCAGAACGTGTGAATTAATCGTTCGGTTCAGGTGTACCGGCCCTTCGGGCCTCGATTCTGTTTGTCGTCAGTAACCACGCGCTCACGCGCGTGGCTACTTACTTCCGGCGCTTCGCGCCTGGTCTTGTTGCCCACTCGATCGAAGCACAAGGTTGCCAATGATTTCCAGACCAGCCTCGAAGAGGCGGCAGTACGTAGGCCCGGCCGTAAGGCCGGGATCCGGAATGACCATACCCTCGAGCGCCGAAGGTGCGGCACAGGAATCATGAAGGCAGGCTCGAACGCTGCGATTTTTTCACAGCTTCTCAGTTATGGGTGGCCCGATTTGGATATTCCGGTGACCACGAGGTGGGTCCGCCTCGCCGAAGCGCGCGCACTCACGGCGGCGGAGCTGCCGCCAGTGACTGATGCGATAGCCGGAAGGACCCGATTCCGTCCGTCGACAGATGCCAATTTGTGTCATGATATTTGCCTTATGGTCTGGTCGGGTTGAAATGGGGACGCGCAAGATCAAGACGCTCGAAGAGATGCTCCGGATTCGCACGGGCATGAGGGGGCAGGGGAAGAAGCTCGTCTTCACCAACGGGTGTTTCGACATCCTTCACGTGGGTCATGTGCGATACCTGAACCAGGCTCGCGCACTTGGCGATGCGCTGGTGGCGGCTGTAAACAGCGATCGCTCGGCGTGCGAAAACAAGGGCGAGGGCAGGCCGTTGGTTCCCGAGGCCGAGAGGGCCGAGGTTCTCTCTTCGCTCGCCTGCGTCGATTACGTGATTGTCTTTGACGAGGCGACACCCCAGGCGGTCATCGATGCCATCGTGCCGGACGTGCTGGTCAAAGGCGCTGACTGGGGTCTCTCCGAGATTGTGGGCCGCGAGACCGTGGAGAAGGCCGGCGGCCTGGTCTGTAACATCGCCCTGGTTCCCGGGAAATCCACATCCTCAATCGTCGCCAGGGCTCTTGAACGGACTGACTCGCTGCGAGAGAACTCCGGGTAGCGGCTTGGAGCCTTTCACGGTTCGGAGTCAGGGCGGCGCGAAGCATCGTGATCCAGCTTCGGCAGGCATTTGAGGCTGCATTCGAGTGTGACGCGTTCCGGCAGGTAGGCCGGCGCATCGCGGAAGGCAGTAGTGTGTTCCGCGTCTCAGGCGCGGCTGGCTGCGCCAAGGCGCTGGTCATCGCCCGGGCTTTTCTTGCAGAGAACCGCTCCCTGGCAATCCTGACCGCCACGGGCACGGAAGCCGAGAGCCTGTCGCACGAGGTCGAGTTCTTCCTGCGGCTGTTCAATCACGACCAGCCTGCCGTGGTTCATCTGCCCGGTCTCGAAGTGGACCCTTACCGGGGATTGTCCCCTCACCCCGAGATTTCCGCTGCGCGCGCGCAGGCCCTTTGGCAGTTGCTGCAGGACGGCCCTACGATCCTCGTTGCCTCGGTCGGTTCCGCCGCGGTTCGGCTCCACCATCCTCAGCGGTTTCTCTCCTACTGCCTTCAGCTGGGCGAGGGTGATCCCTGCTCCCCTGATACCCTCCGTGAGCATCTCATCAGGGTCGGGTATGTGGAAGACGAGCCTGTGACCGATCCCGGGGAGTTTTCGGTCCGCGGGGGTATTCTCGACGTCTTCCCGCCTCACCTGGAACATCCGGTCCGGCTCGAGTTCATCGGCGACAATGTTGAATCGCTGCGGGAATTCGACGTGGAGACCCAGCGCTCGGTCTCGAGCAGGCGCGAGCTGACTATCATCCCGATGCGCGAGTATTGCGTTACGCGCACCACCTTGGAGCGCTGGGCGGACGAAGTCGTGACCCAGTGGAGCGAGCCCTTCCTGCCTCACCTGGACAGTGAACGGACCCTTGCCCGGCAGGGAGAGCACTTCCCAGCCCTGGAGTTCATGGTCCCCTCCGTTGATCCTCTCGAGGCGTCGATTTTCGACTATATCAGGGGAGCCCGGCTGGTCCCCTGCGACCGCGAGGTCATGGAAGCCACGCTGGCCAGACACCATGCTGAACTCTACGAGCGATTCGTGGATCGCATCGAGGCGAACAAACCGGTCCTGGCCCCGGATCGGATTTACATGACCAAGGACGAGATCGCGGCCTTTCTGGAACGTTCCCCGCGGCTGGAGCTCGAAGAGCTGGGGATCGAAGATGAAGGCGTCCCCTCGATTTTCCTGGCCTCTCAGAGCACCCGCAAGTACCACGGCAACATCCGCGAACTCATCGATGACCTGGGCAGGTTCCGCGAGTCGCGCGAGAGGGTAGCCCTCCTGTTTCCCAACCTGGGGCGCGCCGAGCGCATGCGGGACATCCTGATCGAATATGAGATCCCGGCGCACCTCTGCCGCGAGGAATCAACCGGCGCAGCTGCCCGGGAGCCATCCGAACCAGCCGTCCTGCTCGGCATCGGACAGGTGCATTCCGGGTTCGCGCTGCCGGCCGCACGGCTGCGAGTCCTCACCGGGCACGACGTCTTCGGCGAGGCCGAGGCGGGAAGGACGGCCAGGCGCTCGAAGAGCGCCCACCGGCATCTCTTTATTTCCGACTTTCGCGACCTGAAACCCGGCGACTATGTGGTCCACATCGATCACGGGATTGGCCAGTTCCAGGGCTTGAAAGCCATCGAGCTGCAGGACGGGCGCAGGGAGTTCGTGCTTCTGAGTTACCAGGGAGAAGCCAGGCTGTATGTGCCGGTCGAGCGACTCGACCTGATTCAGAAATACGGCAATCTCGGAGGGGCGCGGCCTGCGCTGGACCGCCTGGGGGGCACGAGCTGGAACAAAACCAAGAGCCGCATCAAGAAGTCAATGCGGGACATGGCGGGCGAGCTCCTGAAGCTTTACGCCGAGAGGCAGATGTCCGAGGGATTCGCGTTCGCCCCCGACTCGGCATGGCAGCAGGAGTTCGACGATGCTTTCGAGTTCGAGCTCACGCCGGACCAGGGGGATGCCATCGATGCGGTCAAGCACGACATGGAGGCCGTGCGTCCGATGGACCGCCTTCTCTGCGGGGACGTGGGATACGGCAAAACGGAAGTTGCCATGCGCGCGGCCTTCAAAGCGGTGATGGACGGCAAGCAGGTGGCTGTTCTCGCTCCGACGACCGTGCTGGCTTTTCAGCATTACAACACTTTCCGGCAGCGGTTCACTGCCTTCCCGGTGCAGATTCAGCTGCTGTCCCGCTTCCGCAGCCCGAAGGAGCTGAAACAGGCCGTAGAGGACCTGGAGCTGGGCCGCATCGACATCATAATCGGCACGCACCGGCTGCTCTCCAAAGACGTGGCCTTCAGGGACCTGGGTCTCGTCATTGTCGATGAAGAGCAGCGCTTCGGCGTGACGCACAAGGAGCGGCTGAAAGCCCTGAAAACGAGGGTGGACGTCCTCACGCTGACCGCGACGCCGATTCCGCGCACCCTGAACATGGCGCTGCTCGGGCTTCGTGACATGTCGATCATCGAGACACCGCCCAAGAACCGGCTGGCAATTCAGACCTCGGTCCTGAGATACAGCCCCGACGTCGTACGTTCCGCGATCGAGCTGGAAATGGCGCGCAAAGGCCAGGTCTATTTCGTACACAATCGGGTCGAAACCATCCACTCCGCCGCAGCCATGGTCCAGCAACTGGTTCCGCAGGCACGGATCGCGGTGGCACACGGGCAGATGTCCGAGAAGGAACTGGAGCGGGCCATGCTCAGGTTTGTCCAGAACGAGATCGACGTTCTGGTCGCGACTACGATCATCGAGAACGGACTGGACATCCCGCGGGCCAACACTCTCGTCGTAAGCCGGGCCGACCTTTACGGACTTGCGCAACTCTATCAGCTCAGGGGGCGCGTCGGCCGCAGCGACAAGCGGGCCTACGCATACCTGCTGGTCCCGTCGGATGAGGCTCTTACAGACGTGGCCCGCAAGCGCCTGGCGGCGATCCGCGAGTTCAGCGACCTTGGAACCGGATTCCGCGTTGCAGCGCTGGATCTCGAGATCCGCGGCGCGGGCAACCTCCTTGGCGCAGAGCAGCACGGCCACATAGAGGCCGTGGGTTTCGACCTCTACTGCCAACTCCTGGAGCAGACGGTGCAGGAGCTCAAGGGGCAAAAGCCCGAAGAGGAGGTATCCGCCACCATCAATCTGAACCTGGACATCCGGATCCCCGAGGAATACATCGCCGACTCAAGCCAGCGGCTGAGGATGTACAAGAGGATTTCCTCGGCGGTAGACCGCGACCAGCTCGACTCTCTCCGCCAGGAAATGACCGACCGCTATGGCCGATACCCGGACACAGTCGAGAATCTCTTCCGTTATGCGGAGCTGCGGCTGGATGCGTACGCGATGCAGATCTATTCCGTCGAACGAAAGAACAGCAAGGTCTTCTTCAAGTTTGTCGACCAATCCCGTGTCAGCGCCCCCAGGCTGCTGGAGCTGGTTCGCCGCAGCAAAATGGCCACCCTCTCGCCCCAGGGAGTCCTCACCATGGACTTGGGGGATGCGCATCCAAAGCTGCTTTTCGAGTCGATCCGGAACGTCCTCAACCAGATCCGTGTCTGAGGCTTTCGAATCGTGCAGGAGCGCCGCGGCAACTGCCTGAATCCGGCCGGCCGGCACAGGGCGGAGCGGATGTGGTTTGCCGGGCTGCGTGGGCTTTGCGTCTCTGCGGTGAAACAGATATCATTGAACATTTTGGATCTCCCGACTGTTTATGAGACTCGATCAGATGGCCCGGATTCGACGGTTTCTGTATCTGCCAGGCTTGGGAGCAGCGCTGATCCTGTCCGGCTGCGGTTTGAACGAGCGCCTGCGGAGTTTCCTGCAAGGAGACAGGGACAGCGCGGCTGTTGTTCGAGTGGGAGATACAACATATGCGAGGCCGGACCTGGAGTACTTCTTCGACAGCCGCCTGAGCGAGTTCCGTGATCCGACCAATGTTGACAGCGTCAAGTCCAACCTGCTTGAGTCATTCATCGAGGAGAAGCTGCTCCTCCACGAGGCGGAAAAGCACGGCGTCAAGGCCGATCCCGCCATGCTCAAGGCTGCGATGGAGCAAATGGAGCTCCCCCCGGGACGCGAGCGAGGGAAGCAGACACAAGAAGGAGCAAGCGAACTCGGGCGCGCGGTTTCGGAGAGCCTGATGATGGAGCAGTACCTGCACGATTTCCTGCTCAATAATGTGGTGGTGGCGGAGGAGGATTGCGAGGCATATTACAGTCAGCATCTTGAAGATTACGTGAGCAGGGACGTAGTGCACGTGCGTGAGATACTGGTCGATGACCTGTCGCAGGCGGAGAGAATTCTGAGCTCTCTGAAGGCCAACAGGAACAGCAATTTCGGCGAACTCGCCCGCCTCTACTCCAAGGCAGCGACTGCCGAGGACGGAGGAGACATGGGCCGGTTCGAGAGAGGGGAGCTGCCGGAGGAATTTGAGAAAGTCGTCTTCTCCCTTCCCCCGGGCACCGTCTCCAAGATTGTGCGGACCAAATATGGTTATCACACATTTCTGGTCGAGGAACAGATACGGGCGCACCAGCAGAAGCTCTACGAAGTCCGGGATCAGATCCAGGAGAAACTCCTGATGACTCGGCAGAGGGGGATAATAGAGCAGAAGCTCGCTTCGCTCGAGACTCAGATCCCAGTCAGTATCTACCGTGAAAGACTGGGCTTCAATTATG
>Ga0315286_10006121_pt1 | contig 11674 bp, 7 predicted proteins | sample YL17G10_0_MG_FD_205038 | JGI IMG/M metagenome (GOLD analysis project Ga0315286, IMG submission 205038) | Sediment microbial communities from Yellowstone Lake, YNP, Wyoming, USA - YL17G10_0 | ecosystem: Environmental > Aquatic > Freshwater > Lake > Sediment | place: USA: Wyoming | collected... | reverse complement strand
GCGGACGGTTTTTTCCTGGAGGAGCATCCCAAGCTGGGGCCGCTCAACACGGCCACCGACGGGGTGTTCCTGGCAGGTGCCTGCCAGGGGCCGAAGGACATCCCCGACACCGTGGCCCAGGCCTCGGGGGCGGCGGCCAAGTCGCTGGCGCTCGCCAGTCGGGGAAAGGTCGTCATCCCCTCGGCGATCTCCTGGATCGACCCCGACATCTGTGCCGGCTGCCAGACCTGCATCGGGCTCTGCCCTTACTCGGCCATCGAGTTCGACGCGCGGCGGGCGGTCTCGGTGGTCAACGAGGCGCTGTGCAAGGGCTGCGGGAGCTGCGCCGGCGGATGCCCCAGCGGCGCGGCCCAGGTGCGGCATTTCGAGAAGGATCAGATTTTTGCCGAGTACGACGGGATCCTGAACGCCCTGAACGCAGTCGGAATATGAATCCAACCGGGGGGAGCCCGGTTGGATTCATATGTAAGATTTCAAATCAGCAATTTTAAATTGGGCGCTCCGTATACCTGTATTGGCTCGAAACCGATTGCAGGATTGGAAGATGGTGATCATGCAACAAAGTGGGTCTGGAGCAAGCGAGGAGGAGACATGCAGGGCTTTGAACCGACGATCGTTGCGTTTGTGTGCAACTGGTGCACCTACACCGCGGCCGACCTGGCGGGAACCTCGCGGCTTTCCTATCCCAAGAACGTGCGCCTGATCCGGGTCATGTGCACGGGCATGGTCGATCCCCAGTACGTGATCAAGGCGCTGCTGCAGGGGGCGGACGGCGTTCTGGTGAGCGGCTGCCACCCCGGGGACTGCCACTACATCAACGGGAACTTCAAGGCGCGGCGGCGCATCAAGCTCCTGAAAGAGATCCTGCCCCGGTTCGGATTCGAGGAGGAACGGTTGCGGCTGACCTGGATCGGCGCCAGCGACGGGATCCGTTTCGCCGAGATCATGCGCGAGATCGTCGCCCAGGTTAAAGCCCTGGGGCCGAGTCAGGCGAATCTCGCCATGGCGATATGATGGGATCCCGCGCGCGGCTGAGTCGGTGAATTCAAGGGAGAGCATATGAGCAGCACACATCGTCTCGAGGTGAAGAACGGCGACATCGTGGGGGCGCTTCGCATCCTTCTGCAAGAGGCCCTCTCCAAAGAAGCAGTCCGCGCGGTGCTTGCTCCGCGACACCTGCCCATGAAGGCCATGGTCATGCCGGCCCTGGTCGCCCGAGCCGATCAGATGGACGGGGTGGATCCGCTGGCGCCCTGCTTTCCGATGAACGCCGCCCGCATCGCCTCTCGGCTAGCCCGCAAGCCTATGGGGGTACGGTGGGCGGCGGTGCTGCGGCCTTGCGAGATCCGGGCATTTGTGGAGCTGGTGAAACTCAAGCAGGCCCGCACGGACGAGGTGATCCTGATCAGCGTGGACTGTCTGGGGGCCTTCCAGAACAAGGACTACATCCAGTTTGCCGGGGCGGACCCTCCGGCCGCCACGGTGGAGTTCGTACGGCACACGCTTGCCGGCGAGAGCCTTCAACCGGAGTTGGCCCCGGCCTGCCGGGCCTGCGAGTTCCCGGTGCCGCCCCAGGCCGATGTTCACATCGGGCTTCTCGGAAGGGATGCGGGGGGAGCTTTGCCGGTGGAGGCCCGGTCGGCGGCGGGCCGGGAGTTGGTAAACGCCCTGGGGCTCGCACCGGTTGAGGCGCCGGCCGCGCGCCAGGCGGCAGTGGATGCGTTGGTGGCCCGGCGTCTCGCAACCCGCGACGAGATGTTCTCGCGGACGCTCGCCGCCATCGACGGCATCGACAAGGCGGCCGCGTATTTCGCCAACTGCATCAACTGTTACAACTGCCGGGTCGCCTGCCCGGTGTGCTACTGCAAGGAGTGTGTTTTTGTTACCGATGTGTTCAACCACGAGCCGGCCCAGTACCTGGAGTGGGCCGGTCGCAAGGGCGCGCTCAAGATGCCCACCGACACCCTGTTTTACCACCTGACACGGCTGGCTCACATGAGCACGGCCTGTGTCGGCTGCGGCCAATGCTCCAACGCCTGTCCCAACGAGATTCCCGTGATGGAGGTCTTCCGGACTATTGCTCGGTACACCCAGCAGACGTTCGGCTATGAGGCCGGCCGCAATCTGGAAGAGGCGCCGCCGTTGTCAGTGTTCAAGGAATCGGAGTTTCCCGAGGTCGTAGGCATCATCCGGCGGTCGGCCGCCGGTTGATACCGATAGCTTGGAGAAAAATCACTGAAAGCATTTGGGGCTGAGGGGCGGTTCAATTCGAGAAGGCCACATTACAAAGATCGCGGCAAGATGCCGCTCCCACAGTCCAAGTTCGGTTTTCCAAAGAGTTGTTCTCGAGTGCACACCGATGGTCTCCAAAAGGGGCGGAGGTAAGGATGAAACGCAGAGTTGGCACAGCCATGGTGGTCGGCGCCGGGATCGCCGGAATTCGCGCCGCTCTGGACCTGGCTGAATACGGCTACGGGGTCACCCTGGTGGACCGGGCGCCGCACATCGGCGGCATCCTGAGCCAGCTCGACTACCAGTTTCCCACGGATCACTGCGGCATGTGCCAGATGCTGCCGCTGGTCCAGCGCGACGCCGGCTCGCAGCATTGCCTGCGCCGGGGGCTGTTTCACGAGAACATCGACATCCTGCTCTCCACGGAGGTCACCGCCATCGAGGGGGATCCCGGCAAGTTTCGGGTGACGCTCAAACAGCAGCCCTCCTGGGTGGATCCGGGGCGCTGCGTCGGTTGCGGCCGCTGCGTGCCGGTCTGCCCGGTGGAGGTCCGCGACGGTTTCAACGCCGGCTTGGCGACGCGCAAGGCCATCTACCTGCCGGTGCCACACAACACCCCCAACGCCTACGTCGTCGACACGGCGGCCTGCACGCGCTGCGGGGCCTGTGCCGAGGTCTGCCCCACGAATGCCATTCGCATGCCGGAGACGGAGCGCAAAAAATTCCGCATTCTGGTGGTGGACGATGAACTGGTGGTGCGCGACTCCTTGAAGGAATGGCTCGAAGAAGAGGGATATACAGTGGCCATGGCCGCATCCGGCGCCGAAGCGCTGGCCGTTCTCGACGCCGGGTCCTTCCACCTCATGCTGCTGGACATCAAAATGCCGGGCATGGACGGGGTGGAGGTGCTCGAGCGTGCCAAGGACCGGTCGCCGGCGCTGGCCGTGATCATGATGACCGCTTACGCCACCGTGGAAACCGCGGTGGAGGCCATGAAGATCGGCGCCATGGACTACCTCATCAAGCCCTTCGAGGTGGACAGCCTTTTGCCCAAAGTGGTGCAGGTCTACGAGCAGCTCGAGGCGGCCGAGGCCCGGCAGATCGAGACCGGGGCGGTGGTGCTCTGCGGCGGGACGGACTTCTACGACCCGGCTGCCGGGAAGAACACCTTCGGCTACCGGCGCGAACCCAACGTCCTGACCCAGGTCGAATTCGAGCGCTTGTTGAGCGGTACCGGCCCCACGGGCGGGCGTCTCGTCCGCCTGAGCGACGGGCGGCCGGTCCGCAAGATTGCCTGGATCCAGTGTGTGGGCTCCCGCGATGTGCAGCTGGATGCCGATTTCTGTTCGAACATCTGTTGCATGGTGTCCATCAAGGAGGCCGTGATAGCCAAGGAGCGCGCCGGCGGTGATCTTGAGGCGGCCATCTTTTTCATGGACATGCGAACCTTCGGGAAAACCTTCCAGCGCTTTCGGGACGACGCCGAGCACCATCACGGCGTGCGGTTCGAGCGGGCGCGGGCTCATTCGGTGGTGGGTGACCCGGACGGTGGGCTTCACATCCGTTGGACGGACCCGGCCGGTGCCTGCCGCGACGAGCCTTTCGACATGGCGGTGCTGGCGGTGGGGCAGCGCCCGGCGCAAGGTTCAGCGGACCTGGCCGGCCGGCTGGAGCTGCCGCTCAACCCCTGGGGGTTCATCGAGGCCGAGCCGTTCTCCCTGAGCCGCACCTGCCAGCCGGGCATCTTCGTGGGGGGCGCGTTCGGCGGCATGAAGGACATCGGGGAGGCGGTGATCCAGGCCTCGTCCGCCGCCGCCAACGCCTCCCGGGTGATCCACACGGCCGGTGGCAGCCTGGCGCTGGAGGAATCTGCGCCAAGCCTGCCGGTGAGCCTGACCCGCGAGCCGGCCCGCGTCATGGTGGTGGTCTGCCGCTGCGGCCGCACCACGATCCCCGCCGCGGATCCGGAATTCCTGGTCCACGCGCTCCGGGCCGACCCGGCGGTGCCCGCCGTCGAGGTGGTCGAGAATCTCTGTACCGCCGGCGGATGGGAGCAGCTGACGGCGCGCGTCCGCAAGGTGGTCCCCAACCGCCTGCTGATCGGCGCCTGCCTGCCGCACGCACACCAGCGCACGCTCAAGAATCTGAGCCGGGAATGCGGCCTGGACCCCTCGCTGATGGAAGTGATCGACATCGCCCCCTGGGCGATGGCGCCGGCCGAGGAGCCATCGCCCAGGGGGGCATTAGCGCAGCTGCGGGCCGGGGTGGCCAGGCTCAAGTGGGTAAACCTCGCGCCGGTTCCGGAGATCCGTGTCGAACCCCGGGCGCTGGTCGTCGGCGGGGGCATTGCGGGAATGACCGCCGCTCTCATGGTGGCCGAACACGGCTACGGGGTGGACCTGGTGGAGGCGAGCGAGCGGCTGGGCGGAAACCTCACCTGGATCCGGCGCACGCTCGAGGGTCAGGACGTGCAGGCGCTTTTGGCCGACACCGTGAAACGGGTCGAGAAGCATCCCCGCATCCAGGTGCACACCGGGTCGCACGTGGTCCATGCCCACGGCGAGGTCGGCGCTTTTGCCACCGTGGTGGAGGGCCCTGAAAACCGGGCGCTCCAGCTCGAACACGGTGTTGCCATCCTGGCCACCGGCGGCACCGAAGCCCTCGCTCCGTTATCCCCCCAGGGCGCCGGCCCGGCGGTCATCACCCAATCTGAAGTGGAACGGCGGCTGGCCGACGGCCGCCTCGATGCTGCTTTGTTGGACACGGTCGTGATGATCCAATGCGTGGGCTCCCGCCAGGAACCTCGAAATTACTGCAGCCGCGTCTGCTGCGCGACCGCGCTGAAGCACGCTCTCCTCATCCAGGAGCGCAACCCGCAGGCCAACCTCTTCGTTCTGCACCGGGACATGATGACCACCGGCTTCAGCGAAGCGGCCTTCACCCGGGCGCGGGCGGCCGGTGTGATCTTCGTTCCGTACCCTGTGGACCGCCCGCCGCGCGTGGAGACGGCCGGGGCCGGGGTCACCGTGACGGTGGGCGAGCCGGTCCTCGGGCGCCCTCTGAAAATCGAGGCCCAGTTGGTGATTCTGGCCACAGGCATCGTCCCCGCCTTTCCCCGTGAGCTGGCGGAGGCGTTCGGCGTGCGCCGGGACCGCGACGGCTTTTTCGAGGAGGCCGAGTCGAAGTGGCGGCCGGTGGATTCCCTGAAGGAAGGGGTATTCGCCTGCGGGCTGGCGCTATCCCCACGCACCATCGTGGAGTCGATCGCCACGGCCGAGGCCGCGGCCCAGCGCGCGCTGCGCATCCTCTCCCGGGAACGGCTGGCCACCGGCAAGGTGGTGGCGAGCGTGCGTCACAGCCTGTGCAGTCTCTGCGAGCAGTGCATCAACGCCTGCCCTTACGGGGCGCGCGCCCTCGACGAGGATCAGGAACGCCTGGTGGTCAACCCGGCCATGTGCCAGGGGTGCGGGGCATGTGCGGCCGTGTGCCCGAACGACGCCTCCGTATTGGAGGGGTTCCCCGCGCAGCAGATGCTGGCCATGATCGACGCCGCGCTGGGGTAATTTTTCGTTACCGGTGTTCACCGGCAACGAAAAATATAAATAAAAAAAATTCAAGGGAATAAGGTTCAAGGGGTACACTGCGGGAGGAAAAGGTATGATCTCATCGTCTGCACAGCCTGCGGCGGCGTCGCCGCAGACACTGGATCATCTGGCGCCTGTGCGCCAGATGATCCAAAGCTGCATCCAGTGCGGCACCTGCACGGGCTCCTGCCCCAACGCGTTCGCCATGGACCTGACGCCGCGGCAGCTGTGGCGGCACGTGATGCTCGGGCAGCCGGCGGTTGTCTTCGGCAGCCGGACCTTCACGCTGTGCTCCTCCTGCTATTATTGTACCCTGCGCTGCCCGCGGGGCCTTCCCGTGACGGATGCCATGCATGCACTCAAGCGGCTGGGTGCCCGATACCGGCTCACGCCGCACAAGGCGAGCACCGCCTTTTACCGGCAGTTCATGGAAAGCGTGCGCCGCCATGGCCGGGTGAACGAGCTGGAGTTCATGACTCTGTACTTCGCCGACATGAAGAACCCGCTGTTGCCCCTGCGCTACACGCCCCTGGGGTTGAGGCTCATCGCTAAAGGCAAGCTGTCGCTGCGCTGGCCTCTGCGGCGCAAACGTCCGCTGGAGGCGATCTTTCGCAAGGCGGTCGAACTGGAGGAGGGCCGATGAAGGTTCACTACTACCCCGGCTGTTCCCTGGAAGGCACGGCGGTCGAGTACGACCGCTCCACCCGGGTGGTGATGGCAGCCCTGGGGGTGGAACTCCTGGAGATCGAGGGTTGGACCTGCTGCGGCGCCTCCGCGGCCGAGGCTACCGACGAGTGGCTCGCCCTGGCGCTGCCGGCCCGCAACCTGGCCCTGGCCGAACGGCACCCGGAAACCCGGGACGTGCTGGTGCCGTGCAGCGCCTGCTATCTGAACCTGAAACACGTCGAGGAGAAGACACGGACGGACCCGCAACTGCGGTCGACGATCAACACCCTTCTGGAAGGGGAAGATCTGCGGTTTCAGGGGCGGGTGCGAGTTCGTCATCTGCTGGACATGCTGGCCTCGGGCCTGGGGCCGGCGGCGATTCATCCCAAGGTCGTGCGGCCGCTCGACGGGCTGCGAATCGCCCCTTATTACGGCTGCCAGTGTCTGCGGCCGTACGCGGTGTTCGACGACCCCGAGATGCCGACCTCCATGGAACCCCTGATCCGGGCTGTCGGCGCGGAGGTTTTTCCCTGGCCGATGGGAGGCCGCTGCTGCGGGGCGTCCCACATGAACACCCAGCCCGAGGTGGGGATCGCCCTGGTGGCGGGCATTTTAAAGGCGGCCCGGGAGGCGGACGTCATCGTCACGGTGTGCCCCATGTGCCAGATGAACCTGGAGGCCTTCCAGAACACCGTTTCCCGGTCGCAGCACATGGACCTGCACATCAGTGTCCTGTATTTGCCGCAGCTCATCGGGCTCGCCATGGGGCTGCCGGAAAGCGATCTGGGGATAGGCTACAACCTGGCCCTCACGGAGGATTGGCGACACCGGGTTCACGCGCTGGCATCGTGATATTGCCCGGTGAAGGGCCGCTCCCGTCTTGGACCGGACGCTGCTTCACGGCGGCGGGCCCGCGGTTTCACGAAAGGTAGGACATCCATGCTGATCGAGCGCATTTTCCAGTTGCGGCACCGCCTGGTGTTCCGGCTTATTTTGGCGGTCGGGTTCACCCTGCTCGTGTGCATCGCCACCTGGGCCTACTTCAACATCGACTACCAGGAGAGCAAGCTCACGGAGAACATCGTGGTGGGCACCGACCGGCTGACCACCACTATCAAGCTCGGCACCCACTATGCCATGATGCTGAACTCCCGGGACGACATCAACCAGATCATCACCAACATCGGCAAGCTGAAAGAGATCCAAAACATCCGGATCTACAACAAGCACGGCCAGATCAAATATTCCAACCACCGGGCGGAGGTCGACACGACCACCAACATCAAGGCCGAAGCCTGCGACATCTGCCACCGGACGGAACCACCGCTGGAGGAATTGGGTCTTCAGGGAAGAACGCGGCTGTTCGATTCCGACAAAGGTTACCGGCTGCTGGGAATCATCAGTCCCATCTTCAACGAGCCGGGATGCGCCACCGACGCGTGCCACGTTCACCCGGAAGGCAAGAAGGTTCTGGGTGCCCTGGATGTGGTGGTGTCACTCCAAGCAACCGACCGGGAAATTCTGTTGGCCAAAAAAGGGATGGTCGGCCTGGCCGGCTTTGCCTTCTTCCTGATTTCGAGCATCGTTGGCATCCTGGTGTTCAGATTCGTCAATCGCCCGGTGCAACAACTGATCGAAGGCACCCGCCAGATCGCCCGGGGCGATTATCCGCAGAAGATCCCGATCGGCCGCAAAGACGAAATGGGACAGCTCGCCACGGCGATCGACGCCATGAGCCGGGAGATCACCCAGAAGCAAGTGGAGCTCAACGAGCAGCGTAATGAATACCAGAACCTGTTCGAACATGTGCCGTGCCTGATCACCGTCCAGGACCGCACCTTCAAATTACTGCGCTACAATCGAGAGTTTGCCGAACGGTTCGGCCCCGGCCCCGGCGATCATTGCTACCAGGCCTACAAAGGGCGGGGTGAGAAATGCCCCAACTGCCAGGTGGCGTTGACCTTTGAGGACGGGCTGCCCCACCAGGGGGAGGAGGCCGGACTGAACAAGGACGGATCCGAGGCCCACTGGATCTTCCGGACCTCGCCGATCCGCAATGCCCGGGGGGAGATCGTCGCGGCGCTGGAGATGAGCCTCGACATCACCGCGCGCAAGCTGCTGGAGGTGCAACTGGGCAAGTCCGAACGCAAGTACCATGAAATCTTCAACCATATCCCCAACCCGGTGTTCGTGCTGGACAGTCACACCCTGGAGATCATCGACTGCAACGAGAGCGTCAAAACGGTCTACGGGTATGACAAGGACGAGATCATCGGCCGATCCTTCCTGGAGTTTTTCGCGGAGGATGAGCGGGAGGGATATGCCGAGCAGCTCCACAAGGCCGACGTCCTGAACCAGGTGCGGCACCGCAACAAGGCCGGGGGTCAGCTTTTTGTCAACGTCCGGGTTTCGCCTTCGGAGTACCCGGGGCGTCAGGTGCTGCTGGTGACGACCAGCGACATCACCAAGCGCCTCGAAGCCGAACGCAAGCTGATCCAGGCCAGCAAGATGGCCACCCTGGGGGAGATGGCGACGGGAGTGGCGCACGAGCTGAATCAACCCATGTCCGTCATCAAGACGGCCAGTAGTTTTTTTATCAAAAAGCTCGAGCGGAACGAACCGATTCAGGACGACATCCTGCACCCCATGCTGAAGAAAATCGACAGCAACGTGGACCGGGCGACTCGCATCATCGAACACATGCGCCAGTTCGCGCGCAAGTCCGATCTGCGGCTGGAAAAGGTTCAGCTTGACGAGGTTCTGGGCAAGGCCTTCGAAATTTTCAGCCAGCAGCTGCGGGTGCGCGGCATCGAGGTCCTATGGGATCTCGAGCCGGACATCCCCAGGATCCTCGCCGATCCCGGTCGCCTGGAGCAGGTGTTCATCAACCTGCTGCTCAACGCACGAGACGCCATCGAGGAAAAGTGGGAAGGCCAGGGCGCCGCGCCGGGCAGCAAGATTATCACGCTCAAGACCCGGTATGACGGGCAGCAGGTCATCTGCGAAGTGCGCGACACCGGGAAGGGGATTCCGCCGGTCCTGGCCGAGAAAATCTTCGAGCCTTTCTTTACCACCAAGGAAGCCGGCAAGGGCACCGGCCTGGGGCTTTCCATCAGCTACGGCATTATTCAGGAGTGCGGGGGTACCATCCGGCTCCAGCGCGACAGCGCCCGGGGCGCCTGCTTCGTTTTGGAATTCCCCGCTACGGGACAGCATCATGAAACGGCAGATTCTCATCGTCGATGACGAACAGGACATTCGCGATGTCCTGGCCATGGCCCTCGCCGACATGGGACATGATGTCCTCACGGCCGGGGAGGGGGAGCAGGCCTTGCGGTTGTTCCGGGAGGCCTCGCCGGCGATCGTGGTGACGGACATCAAGATGCCGGGGATGGACGGGATCGATCTGCTGCAGAAATTGAAGCAGGAAAACCCGGAAACCGAAGTCATCATGATCACCGGCCACGGCGACCTCGACTTGGCGATCCGCAGCCTCAAGTGCGAGGCCACGGATTTCATCACCAAACCCATCAACATCGATGTCCTCGAAATCGCCCTGCGCCGGGCCGAGGAGCGCATTGTCACCCGGCGCCAGCTGAAGGAGTATACCGAGCACTTGGAGCAGCTCATTCGGGAGAAATCCGAGCTCCAGAGCCGCCTGTCGTCGTTGGGGTTGATGATCGGCTCCATCTCCCACGGCATCAAGGGGTTGCTCACGGGACTGGACGGCGGAATCTATCTGGTGGACTCCGGGCTTTCCAAGAAGGACCCGCAGACGCTCACCGAAGGGTGGGGGGCCGTAAAGCTAACGATCTCGCGCATCCGCAAAATGATGCTCGACATCCTTTATTACGCCAAGGAGCGGGAACTCAAAACGGAACGGGTGGACGTTGCCCGGTTTGCCGGCCAACTGGCCACCCTCTTCGGGAAGAGGATCCGGGAACAGCACATCGAGTTTGTGAGCGAGGTAGATCCCTTGGCCGGGGCATTCGAAGCCGATCCCACTTATCTGCAGGCGGCCCTGGCCAACATTTTCGACAACGCCGTGGATGCCTGCCTGAAAGATGATTCCAAGATGGATCACCGGATCGTTTTCAATGCGCACCGCGAGGCCGACGACATCATCTTCGAGATCAGCGACAACGGCGCCGGGATGAACAGCGAGACCCAAACGAAAATCTTCGCGCTCTTTTTCTCGTCCAAGGGCGCGGAGGGGACCGGACTGGGGCTATTCGTCACCCAGAAAATCGTCGAACAGCATGGCGGCCGGATCAAGGTCCGGTCCGTTATCGGTCACGGCAGCATTTTTCGGGTCAGTATCCCGCAAAGAGCATCGGCAGAAGCGCACCACGACCGGAATGCAGAGCATCGGCTTCACGAGCCGCTCTGAATGCAGAAAAGCGATTGGCTCTTTTCTCCGCGTCTGCTAATCTTCAACCTCCCGGACCTGTTCCGGGCCCCGGCCGCTTGACTCTTTCTCGGTGCGCCCATGTGACCATCTCCGGGCCCGCCGATGCGAATTACTTCCCGATTTCCGCCAGCAGCCTGACCGCCCAATCCCTGAAATACGATAGGAAGCACAACGCCGAAGGTGGACTTTTCCCGAAGCCATCAGAGCATTTCGATGGCGCAGGCCATGGACACCCCACCCCCGCCGCAGAGGGTGGCCAGGCCCAGTTGCTTGCCTCGCTTCTTCATGGCGTGCATCAGGGTGATCATGATGCGCGCACCGGTCGCCCCCACCGGGTGGCCCAGGCCGATGCCCGAGCCGTTCACGTTGGTGATCTCCCGGTTCAGGCATAGTTCCTTCTCCACGCCGAGATACTGGGCGGCGAAGGCTTCGTTCACTTCGATCAGTTCGAAGTCGGCGAGCGTGAGCCCGCTTCTGGCCATCAGGTGCTTGACGGCCGGCACCGGGGACAGACCCATGATCGAAGGGTGGCAGGCTCCACGGCCGACGGCCCGGATGCGGGCCAAGGGTTTGATGCCCAGCTCCTTGGCTTTCTCGGTCGACATGATCAGGATCGCGGCCGCGCCGTCGTTGATCCCGCTGGAGTTGCCGGCCGTGACCTTGCCGCCCTGCGGCACGAAGGCCGGCGCGAGCTTGGCGAGCTGCTCCAGGGTGATGCCCGGCCGGAAGTGCTCGTCTTTATCAAAGACGATGGGGTCGCCCTTGCGCTGCGGGATTTTGA
>Ga0315286_10006120_pt1 | contig 11675 bp, 6 predicted proteins | sample YL17G10_0_MG_FD_205038 | JGI IMG/M metagenome (GOLD analysis project Ga0315286, IMG submission 205038) | Sediment microbial communities from Yellowstone Lake, YNP, Wyoming, USA - YL17G10_0 | ecosystem: Environmental > Aquatic > Freshwater > Lake > Sediment | place: USA: Wyoming | collected... | reverse complement strand
GGCGAAATGATGCAGCCCGTATTCTCCTGCCTTCGTCCCATCGCCCAGTATTTGGGCGCCCTCGTGCAGCCCAATCGCGGCCTCGGAATCCTTGAACATCCGCTTGCCGGGTGACGCGGTCAAATCGGCCACCTTGTCTGCCAAGGGACCGATCAGAAAATTATTATTGTCTGCAGCTTGATCGGACCCAGCAGGCCGGAGGGGACAAGCGGGGAATCCTTTGTGTAATGCCGGCACGACGTGAAGGTATAACGGCCCGACGGACGGGGTTTCCCGGTTGTGAACCAGTCGGGCCATTCCAACAACGTTTCGAAATCCTTCCAGTTGCCGTCCAACGGAAGCTGCTCGTCGCCAATAATGCGGTTGATCCAGAGGTTGACGACCGATATCTCCAACGCGTTTTCTCCGGGCCGCGCCGCGCTGGAAATGTCCGCGCGATAAGGCGGCTTCCAGGCGATGCCGCAGTCTTTGCCGTTGAGCCGGACCCTCGCCATCACCTCGACCGCGCCCAGGTCGAGGAATAGTCGGCCATTTCTTCCAGACGCGTCCGCCTCGGTGAGCGTGATGGACTTTCGATAGACCGCCGTCCCGGAATAATAATGAATACGCGGGTCGGTGTGCCTGTTCCAGTCGGTCAGTTCGGTGAGGACAAGTGGTTTCTCGGGGCCGCCCCATTTCGGATCGAACGAGACCTGCCACGGGCCGGCCAACGTAGTCGTCTCGCTCCGCGAGGGAAAATTCTTCGATCCGTCCTCTCGAGGAGCGAAGCGGCTATCTTTCCGGAACACGACGAACCAGCTTTGCATCGGGTCGAAGCGGAGCGGGACGGTGATCCGCCCGTCTTTCTCGGCGAACTCGGGCAGTTGGCGGATCGCGCCGCTTTCCGGATCCCAAAGCTCCGGCCGCTTGCCGGCGACCTGGAAAGTGCACGCAGCGTCGAGTGGGCGGTTTTCCTGGTGGGAGACGAAATAGATGTCTGCGTCGCCGACGCGGCGATGGATGGATTGCAGGCCTGCGCCCTCGAAATCCGGTTGGAGCCGGTCCTGCGCGAAGGCTTCGGCCATGGTTTTGCCGGAGACCACGCGGTTGACGTCCCACAGCGACGCGGCGATGGTTTTAACCTCCGCGTCGCTGTGGGGGGAGCCGGTCAGGCCGGGCGCACCCTGGAGCCGCCGGCCGCCGACTACGCGCGCGCCGGCGTCCACCAACGCGCGGATTTTCCGGGCCAGCGGCAGTGTCATCCTGTCGGTGTCGGGCAGCCGCAAGTAGCGGTAGCTCGCCCCCGAAGGCAAGACGATCCGGCCTTCCTTGACGCTCATCTGGAGCACGACGTCCGACGAACAAAAGTCAAGATCGTAGCCTTTCGGCATTTGCAGCTTCAGATCGTCGACATTCAACGGCGCGCCTTCGCCGGGCCAGTAACAGACATCCGCCACGAATTCGCCCTGCTGGAGCAGATACTGGCACCGCGACAGATAATCCATCCACGGCCGGCTGTAATCCCACCACGTGTTGTGCCGATTGAAATGCTCGCCCCACTTCCGGTGTGTCAGACCGGGAACCATATTGTCATAGGGCTGATGCGCGGACAGGTGGAAGATCATCCGGTTCAGTCCTTCGCAGAATTTCCGGTCACCCATCGCCTTCAGCAGAAATGGATGGTCGCGCCACCCGCGGTCGGAGGTGAATGCTTCGGCGCCCACCACGGGTTTGCCGTAGGTGTGCGCCGCGGAGGCCATGACCTTGGTGGACGCCTCGTACCCGCCCGGACCGGGAAACAGGCCCTCGCCCCTGGCCCAGAACTCGCTGATGGGCATATCGCTGGCGCCGGCGTACGAGAGATTGTCGATGCACAGGTGCCCGTAGGCTTCGATAGAGAGCTTGATGCTGTGCGTGCGAGCCAGGCCTTTCAGGCGGCCGGCGTAGTTGTCGCGGATCATCTCGCTCACGGTCATCCTGACGTCCCAGAGGAATCGCTCGGACAGCTCGGCGCTGCCAACGACGCGCCCCGTGAGAACCGGCAGCCACGGACGCAGATCATACCCGCGCCGCACGCGGAACTCGGCCGGAAACGTGGCCGTCCAGTTCTGGCCCCCGGCCTCCCAGCTGTCAATGTGGACATACCTGAGTGTCTTGCCGGCCGCCGCGCCCGCGCCCTCGAATATCTTTTGCAGGAAAGCGCCGTAGTGGGCCTCGATACCGGCCGCGGCGAGCCGGTCGCATTCCAGACCCACGGCCGCCGCCGGACTGGGCCTGGTCATTTTGAAATTGGAGGCGTGCCCATAGCGGAGGATCAACCATTTGCCGGGCGGCGCATCCCACTTCAATCGGCCGTCCGACCCCATGCGGCCGGTCAAATCCACCAGGCGCCCGGAGGGCGTCACAGAATCGGGGGGCGGCATTGCAGTCGCGTTTCCACCGCGGGGCAACCGCCAATCGGTTCCGTCCTTGAGGTTGATTTCCGTGAGGCGATAAGCGCGGGCTAGCGGCGATGCGGGCGCGGGAATCGCTACCACGGCCACCTCCCTGTAGGAAGATCTTCTTCATAGGTTTCTCCAGACGCAGATTCCGAGCAGAGATATTTCCTCGACAATGTAAGACACCCATGGGACTCGGTGCCTGGCTATTCTATCCCCTCCGCATCCACAACAACTTTCACGAGACATAGGGAGATGAGAATAAGGACAGTATAACCAGGCGCCGATATCCCGATAAACAAGTTTTGACACCAACCGCAGTGACACATAAGCTGCTGGTTGTGCACAACGCGAAAATTGGATTGTTCGGGATCGGACTGGACGCGTACTGGCCCCAGTTCAAGGGGCTCAAGCATCGGCTGGAAGGTTATGTGCGGATCGTCCACGACCGGTTGCAGCGGCGAGGCGTCGAGGTCGTCAACCTCGGTCTGATCGACACGCCGCAGAAGGCGGTCGACGCAGGACACCGGTTCCGCCAAGAAGACCTGGAACTGATCTTTCTGCACGTGACCACCTACGCGCTGTCTTCCACGGTGTTGCCGGTGGTGCAGCGAGCACGAGTGCCGGTGATCGAGTAGAATCTGCAGCCGGCGCCGGCGATTGACTACACCTCGTTCAATCGGATGGGGGACCGCACGGCAATGACCGGCGAGTGGCTGGCGCATTGCGGAGCGTGTCCCGTGCCGGAGATTGCCAACGTCTTCAACCGCGCCCGCGTGGATTTCCACCAGATCACCGGCATGTTGAACGACGATCCGCTGGTCTGGAACGAGGTGGACGCCTGGATCGAAGCGTCGCGGGTGGGGCACGTCATGTTCCACAACCGGCTCGGCTTGATGGGCCATTACTACAGCGGGATGCTGGACATCTACTCCGACATGACCCAGCAGTGCGCGGCATTCGGCGGACACATGGAAATCGTCGAAGTGGACGAACTTTCCGCGCTCCGTCGCGAAGTCAAGCCGACGCAAATTCGGGCGCGGGTGCAGAAATTTCGCCAAGTGTTCGACGTGCAACCGGACTGTCCGACGGCGGAACTGGAACGCGCTGCCCGGACTTCGGTCGCGCTCGACCGGCTCGTCAAGGAACGCGACCTCGGCTCGTTGGCCTATTACTACATGGGCACGGGCAACGCGGAGAACGAGGACACGATCAGCTCGATCATCCTCGGCAACTCGCTGCTGACGGCGCGCGGCATTCCAGTCGCGGGCGAGTACGAGATCAAGAACGTCCAGGCGATGAAGATCATGGACAGCTTCGGCGCCGGCGGTTCGTTCACCGAGTATTACGCGATGGATTACAGCGACGACGTGGTGCTGATGGGCCACGACGGCCCCGGCCACATCGCCATCGCCGAGGGCAAGACGAAGGTGCGACCGCTGCAGGTTTATCACGGCAAGGTCGGCCGCGGGCTGTCCGTGGAGATGTCGGTGAAACACGGCCCGGTCACGCTTCTGTCGGTCGTGCAAACGGTGGACGGCCGGCTGAAGTTTCTGGTCGCCGAGGCCGAATCGGTGCCCGGCCCGATCCTCGAAATCGGCAACACGAACAGCCGGTACCGCTTCAGCATCGGCGCGCGGCGGTTCGTCAATGAGTGGAACGTGCACGGCCCGGCGCACCACTGCGCCGTCGGCCTCGGCCACGTCGCCGACAAAATCGAGAAACTGGGCAAGCTGCTGCGCATGGAAACCGTCCGCGTCTGCTAAGGAGAATCCGAAGCTGAGGGTCTGTCATGGAATAACCGATGCACTTTGCTGCCGGCCCCCAGGCCCGCTGGCGAGGCGCGAGCGACGAGCATGCCGGGTCGCGTATAAGGAGCGAGCAACAAAGCCAGCGGGCCTGCGGGCCGCAGCCCGACGGGGCGCGGCGGCGGACGGGCATCTGCTTCTTTGCCGCTCCTCGACGATGACACCGCATCGCCTGCGTCGCGGCGCCTTGCATCTGCCCGCCCCAGGAGCACCGCAGGTGCGACGGTGCTCGCGCCAAAGTGTATCGGTTATTCCATGACAGACCTTAAGGCTGCATCCGGCCGAGCGAAGGGCCGAGGAAGTAGCGCCGCATCGGCGCGAGGCCGCCCATCGTCTCGCCTTTCTTGTACTGCCGGGTCCTCTTGAACGCGGTGATGCCCGGAAGAATGCCGCCGTAATCCGCGATGTTCTCGCCCCGGCGCGCCTTGCCTTACTTCGATCCCATGTCGTTAAAGCGCCAAAGACATCCGTCCCGAGAAAGTATATATTGGGCATGGCGACCAACTCCTTTCGTTGGCAGCTCTGCGCCGCAGGGCGCCGCTCCGCAGGGTGGCAGTAAACGATTGGGTGGTTGATCGCTACATTTTGACTGGCCGGCCATTGGGAGAGATTGAAGCAGGCCATGTGGCCGGGACCTGGCCCGCATTATTCATGAAGCTTCTACTGCGGCCGCGGATATGGGCAGTCTGACGGGCGTCCTCGGGCCTCGACCCATGCGACGTAGTGTTCAACTACGTCTCGGGGGCTCGGCCCTGCGGGTGCCCGTCATAACGCCCATCCGCGCGGCCTCGCTACGAACCTTCGTGAATAATGCGGGCTAATATGCAACCCATTGTGTGGAGATCGATACGGTCCACGGCCGGGCTGAAACCCGGCCGACAGATTCTTACAGGAGGAGGATTATGGGCAGCATTAATAAAGTAAACCGCAGGACATTCTTGGGAGTCTCCACGACGGCCGGTCTCATGCTGGCCGGGCAATCCGCCGGCGGTGCGGCTGCGGCATCGGAAAGGGAAGAGTGGCCCCGACTGAGGCCGGCGATAATCTACAAGCTCTTCATCGGCCGGTCCGGGGCAAGGGTAAACGCCGCCGGCAGAAGCGTCCAATACCTGACTTGGGGCGAGGAGGAGGTCACGAAAATGAACAACTACCTCGGCGACCTCGAGAAAAAGCTTGGTGATGTCAGATTTGTCGGCGGTGAGACCATCCCGACGGCCGACGTGGCAGAAGTGGCCGCCAAGGCAGCGTCGGCCGACGCGATGCTGCTGATCTGGCTCTCCGGTCATGGTGGAGATTACGCAACACTGGAGAAGCTCAGTTTCGGGCTGGACAAGCCGGCGGTCTCCTTCTTTCAGCCGTTCAGCGGGCACGGTTGGATGTGGCACCAGCAATGGAAGAACAGGAAAGTCGTGCTGCTCTCCACTACCGATTGGAAGGAGCTCGACGAAGCTGTCAGCCTGCTGAGGGTGCCTGCCTTGATGAAGCAGACGAAAATCCTGGCTGTGAACGGCCCGCGCGGCACCAAGGCCGCCTGTTCGCCCGAAGAGGTTAAAAAGAAGCTGGGAGCCGACCTGGTGACGATCAAGAACGAGCAGATTTTGGAATTGGCAAAGTCGATCGATCCCAAGGACGCCGAAGCCGAGGCGGAGCGCTACTGGATCAAACCGGCCATCGGAATTCTTGAGCCCACGCGTCAAGAGATTATCGATTCGGCGACGTACTACCTGGCGGTCAAGAAGTTGATGATCGAAGAGAAAGCTCAGGGGATCTGCAGCGCCGCCTGCATGGGGAATCCGCGGGGCTGCCTAACCTTCAGCAAGCTCAACGATCTGGGGCTGGTCGGCGCCTGCGAAGGCGATATCGATTCCACGCTCACAATGCTGCTGTTCGCCCATGCGTTCCGCACGCCTGGATTCATCACCGACCCGGTAATCGACGAAGCGAAAAATGCCCTTGTCCAGTTCCATTGCACCTCGTTTACGCGGAGGCCTGACGGCAGCCGCATGCCGTTCCTTATTCGGAACCAGACTGACAGCGGGGGCGGGGTCGCCCTGCAGGTGCAGTGGCAAGTAGGGGAACCGATCACGATGGCCAAGCTCGTCAACCTCGACACGATGCTGGCGGTTCCCGGGAAGATCACTGAGACAAGCACCAGCCCGCTCGCCTGCCGCACGCAGTTTACCCAGTCCGTCCGCGATGCCCGGCACTTGTTCCTGAACTGGGGCGGCGGCGCCATCGTGCAACCCGGCAGCCCTGGCGACCTCTCGCTGTATGCCGGGGCAATGCCCATGTTGCATCGGGCGGTGTTCTACGGTAATCACCTGCGCGGCCTCAAGCGCCTGGGAGACCTGGTGGGCTTCAAGGTGATCGAGGAAGATATCCCAACATAGCTCCCGGCGGCAGACCAACACCCGGTTCGGGGAGGTTATGACCGCCAGGGATGCCCGGCAGATCCAGCTCTCCCCGCGTTACGCTTTTTGAATTTCGAAGAGGGTCGCCTCTTAAAGAAGAGCGGTCCGGCACCTTTCCGGTACCTATCCAGGTCTGATTTTCGCGGCGAGCAAACTGTCCCTGAACTCCGGGGATGCTTTATGTTAGGCACCTCTGACAGGGAGAGGCGAACGACTATGAAGAGACGCACATTTATCAAGACCGCCACTGGCGCCGTCATGTTGGCGAAGCAAGGGGCCACGCTGAAGCTGTTCGGCCAGACCGTTGACTCGGTGTTCGATGGCTTTCAGTCGCCGGGCCGCGACTACAGTCCCGTGCCGTTGTGGTGGTGGGACGGGGACCGTCTGGACAAAGAACGCCTCACATGGCAACTGGAGGAGGTGAAGCGCGGTGGGATTCGCAGTGTCTGCTACATCGCAAAGTATCCGGATGGGCCGCCGATGGGGGCGCAAGTGCCCTATTTCAGCAAGGAATGGTGGGCCTTTATGGACCATGTGAGCGCCGAGATCAAGCGACTCGGCATGACTCTCTGGGTCCATGATGAATCCTATTGCCGTCCCGTAAAAGGATTTTGGCAGCTCCGAATCCAGGAGGAGGCGAAGACGAAACCGGAGTACCTGGGTCACCAATTCGCTTACGTCAAGCAAGTGGTTGCGGGTCCGGCCAAAGCGAGACTGGAATGGCCCGGCGGAATGCACGTGCTCCAGTTGGCAGCCTATCCGGTGGATGCAAACGGACGGATCAACCTGTCGGCGGCGAGGCCCTTGCGGGCCGACAGCGGCGCCTCTTCCGTTGAGACGGATCTGCCGGACGGCAAGTGGCTGGTCGCTGCCGTCGGCTACATACAGAAGGGATTGAACTATGCGACCCGAGCCGTTGTGGACCGGTATCTTGATCTGCACCACGAAGAATATCGCCGCCGATGGGGTCGTCTGGACCAGTCGGTTCTGACCGGCATTTTCCAGGACGAGCTTTACATCCTTCGCGGGGTGATGAGCGGCCCCGTCCTGCTCGAGCACTTCCGGAAGAGCAAAGGGTACGACCCAGTCCGGCTGCTGGCGGGCCTGGTGGAGGATATCGGGCCCGAGACCGACAAGATCCGGTGCGATTACTACGACGTGATGACCCAATTGGTGGAGGACAATTGGTTTCGGCCCGTCTTTGACTGGAGCGAAAAGAACGGCATTATCATGAGTTTCGACAACTGGGGCCGGAGGAGCTTCGCCGACCAGACGACCAACTACGGCGACTACTACCGGGCCATGCGCTGGTACCAGGTCCCGGGCTATGACGACGGTGGCCAGGGGCCCGCAGGGCAACGTAATTTTCTGAATGCCAAGCTCTCGGCCTCCATCGCCGCCTTCTACGAACGCAAGCGGGTCTGGTGCGAAGCATTTCACACTACCGGCTGGGGGTTGCAGCCGGAGCTGCAGATGGCGATGGCCGCGGAGAACTTTTGCTACGGAGCAAACCTGTACGACAAACATGGCCTGTACTACAGCACGCTGGGTGGCTGGTACGAACAGGCTCCGCCGGATACGCATTTCCGGCAGCCCTATTGGAAACACGCGGGCACTTTCAACGACGCCATTACGCGCCTCAGCTTCCTTTTCAGCCAGGGAGTGCCTGTGGTGGACGTGGCGATGCTGTATCCGGTGACCACGATGCACGCCCAGTGGCAGGCGGATGCCGGCATCACGCCGCTGGGACAGGCCATCAGCCAGCGCCACGTGGAGTTGGCGCGGAACCTGTATGACTCCGGCTCCGACCTGTTGTTCATCGACCCTCAGAGCCTGCTCCGCGCCGAGTTCGGCGACCGGCAGTTGCGGGTTGGGAAGCTGCGCTTCCCGGTGTTGCTGATCGGGCCGGCCACCACCGTGCCAAGGACGACGCTGGCGGCGGCCCGCAAGTTGTTCGATGCCGGCGGGGTGGTCGTCTTCGCCGACCGCTTGCCGGAGGCGACGGCCGAAGCAGGGGGCGGCGACCAGTATCTTCGGGAGACAATGGGGCATATTCTGGGAGGGGGCTACCGGGCCGCCGAGACCGGGCCGCTGGTCCATCGCGGCTCGACGGGCGGCGCCGGAATGTTCTTTATCGGCGGGGGCGCCGAGCTTTCCCGCGCACTGCGAGACCTCATTCAGCCCGACATAGTCGTGGATGTGCCGGGCATCATTCATGCGCACCGGCGCATTGAGAACCGGGACAGCTACCTCTTCCAGAACACCAGCGAACGACCGCGCACGGTGACGATCCGCCTCAGGGGACTGGGCCGACTCGAAGAATGGAACGCCTATAGCGGAACCCGGGCGGCGGTGGCCGGCGTTCGCAGCGATGGCGACTATGCGGTGGTGACGCTGGAATTTGCCCCTTTTCAGCACCGGGTCTTTGTGCTCCATCGCGGTGAGCTACCGGCCGGAGAATCGAATGCCGGAAAGGTACGTATGCGCCAGATTGCTCTGAACGGCGCCTGGGAGTTCCAGCCGCAGCCCTCCCTGAGCAACCGCTGGGGCGACTTTCGGTTTCCCGCGGGCGACTTTTTGCTCCAGCCGGAAGTGCGGAGATTCCACTACCGGCAGGAGAACGCCGGTGAAGACGGCATCGCATTCGGCTGGGCCGTTCCCGGCATCAGTTTGGTTGGCTGGACGCAAGAGGATTGGGGCTATGGCCCGCAATGCTGGATGAGCCGCGACGTCTCACGCCGCAACGCTCCCCCATCGGCCAAAGACAGCCGCGGCTGGGAACTTTATAGCTTTTCCCGTGAAATCGGCAAGCCCGGCACGCACCCTGACGACCACGGATTTAATGCCGAGGTCGGACAGAACTTCCTCCAGTTCCCGGCGCGCGAGGCTGGAGCTCTGTGTTGGACCACGGTAGTGGCGGAGCGAGCCGGATCAGCCGAGTTCGTCTCCGGCCCCGGCATTGAACGAGTCTGGGTGAACGGAAAACAGATCGATGCCTCCTCCGGCGCCCCCTGTGCGCTGCAGCGGGGACACAACGAGGTGATGGTTCAAGCGAAATCCGGAGCGCTGACCTACTGGTCCATTGGCCAGCCGGGCGGCCGGGCGGCAACCCGCGACATGAGTTACATTCCCCGTCTGCGCTGGTTCCATGAGGAAGCAGGTCTCTTGTGGGACCCCCGGCCGTGGGACAACGCACGGGTGGGCTGGTACCGCTTCTCTTTGCCCGTGGGAGCGAGGGAGTTCTCGCTTCCAGTCATCGGAGACGCCCGGGCGTGGGTGGACGGCGAGTCGGTGGCCGTCTCCTCCGGCCGCGTGGTTTTGAGGAGCGCAAGTCCGAACACTCGCGATGTGATCGTGCGTTTGAAGCAGCAGCCGGGCCGTTACGGCGGCGCGGCCTTCTCCGGTCCCGTTGCGGTGCGGTGCGGGCCGGCCGAAGTAGCGCTGGATGATTGGGCGAAATACGGTCTCGCGGATTTCAGCGGCCTGGGGATCTACCGGCAGAGGGTTGTGCTGCCGGAGATGCCGGATGGCAGCAGTATCGAATTGGACCTTGGGCAAGTGTATGTCTCGGCCGCAGTGAAGGTGAATGGCAAAGAGACCGGCCTTCGGCTTGCCCGACCGTTCCGCTTCGACATCACTCACGCGGTGAAGCCCGGCGCCAATACGATCGAGGTCGAAGTCGCCAATACGGTCGCTAACCATTTCCGGAGCGAGGCTCCGACGCGGTACGTGTACCCGGGGCAGGACCAAGCCGGGTTGGTGGGACCTGTCTTGGTCGAGATCTTCCGATAGGAGAAGATAAGGACACCATGTTCATGAAACGTTTCATGACGGTAGTGGTGTCTTGCGTGTGCTGTTGCTGCGACGTGGCAGCGAGCAGCGACCCGCTCATCGCCGGTTTTCAGCGGCCGCCGAATTCCGCCAAACCGTGGACCTACTGGTTTTGGATCAACGGCAACATCACCCGCGAGGGCATTGCGGCGGATCTCGAGGCCATGGCGCGAGTGGGCATCCATGGCGTGTTGATCATGGAGGTGGCCCGACCGAAACAGATGGCGCCGACAGGCCCAGTGGCCTTCGGCAGTCCGGCGTGGCGCGAGCTCTTCCGGCATGCCGTGGCGGAGGCCGGGCGCCTCGGCATGGAAATCAACATGAACAACGACGCCGGCTGGACCGGCAGCGGAGGTCCCTGGAACACGCCTGAGTTTTCCATGCAGAAACTCGTGTCGACGAGCCTCGCTGTGCACGGGCCGCGTCGCTGCGAGGAGACGCTGCCCGCGGCCGTGCAGAAATTTTACCGCGACATAAGAGTGCTGGCCTATCCGGCTTCCGCCGCGCCGGCCGATCCGATCCCGGCCGACCGAATCATTGACCTGACGTCCAAGATGGACGCCGCCGGCAAGCTGGATTGGGAGGTGCCCGCGGGCCACTGGATCGTGCAGCGCATCGGCCATACGTCGACGGGACAGATGAACCTTCCCGCACCCGAGGCCGGACTGGGCTTGGAGTGCGACAAGCTCAGCGCCGAGGCGATGCGACGGCATTTCGAGGCGTTCATCGGCAAGCTCCTGGACGACGTCGGCCCCGTTGCCGCTCGGACGCTGTCTCTCACCCACATTGATAGCTGGGAAGTAGCCGGGCAAAATTGGACTCCACGCATGGCAGAGGAGTTTTCGCGGCGACGCGGATACGATTGCACGCCGTGGCTGATTTCGCTGGCGGGTGGTCCGCCGGTGGGCAGTGCGGAGCTGGTGCGGCGTTTTCAGCCGGCCGAAGTTGACATAATGTTTCTTATCAGAGGCCAGGATCCGAAACAAAATTGCAGCTTGTTCCACCTATAGGCTGAAGTGCGTAGATTGGGTGACCGCTGCCGCGAACGATTGAGGATCAGGAGTTGCTGCTTGACGAGAACGGACTCGGCGACCACAGAACGGAGGCCGCCCGGACCCAAGAGCCGGGCAAGAGTAGCGATAACATGGACGAAAAGGATGACGAGATCGCGCATCTCCGTATCATAACAAAACATGGAATCGCTTGGG
>Ga0315286_10006119_pt1 | contig 11676 bp, 13 predicted proteins | sample YL17G10_0_MG_FD_205038 | JGI IMG/M metagenome (GOLD analysis project Ga0315286, IMG submission 205038) | Sediment microbial communities from Yellowstone Lake, YNP, Wyoming, USA - YL17G10_0 | ecosystem: Environmental > Aquatic > Freshwater > Lake > Sediment | place: USA: Wyoming | collected... | reverse complement strand
TGCGCCGACCAGCATTTGCTTGTAGAACTGCGGGCTCTGCGCCAGGAAAGCTTGTTTATCGAAGTAAGTCACTGGAAACAAGCTGGTTCCGCCTTCGGTTCCGGTCGCAATTATTTTTGGCGTGTGGATTTCAAGAAAACCGTTTTCCGTCAAGAACTCTCGGAAAGCAGAGCAGAGCGTGTGCCTAAGGCGGAAAATGCTTTGCGGGTCGTCGCGCCGCAAGTCCATTGCGCGGTGGTCGAACCGGTGCTCGAAGTTAGTGTCGGTCTTTCCAGCAATGTCCACTGGAAGCGGGGAAGCGGCTTTTGACAGAACGTCTATTGATTCGAGTTCTATTTCGACGCCGCCCATTTTGACGGACGGGTTTTTTTTCGCCGTTCCCTTGAACACAACTACGTCTTCAAGCCCGAGGTTTTTGCAAGCGTCTACTGCAGTTGGGGTTTTGGCAATCAGTTGTACTTTGCCTGCGCGGTCGCGCACTACGACGAAAAACAGTTTTTTTACGTCGCGGACGCCGTGCACCCAGCCGGCTCCCTCTATTTTTTGTCCGTCGTGTTCGGCGAACTCGTTTGAAAGCAATCTCATGAATCGCACCCAACCTTTTTGTGCCTTGACGTTTAAAATGCAGGGGAAGGGATTTGAACCCTCGCAGGCGCTAAGCCACAGGATTCTGAGTCCTGCGCATGTGGTTCCCTCAGTTGGAAATCAAGAAAGGGTTTGACCAGGCTCTGCCACCCCTGCGCGCAAGTATTTTGCGGAAGTGTTTTAATTAACGTTTTGAGGCAGAGTGGCGTTGTTTTGCGAGGGGTTTTTAAGCCTCTTTAGCCCAATTTTTTGCGTTCTTGTTAGTCTAGAGCGGGTTGCATTGATTCCCAATTTTTACGAGAAAAAGAATTACCGGCTTCTTGCGGTAATTCCCGTCATCCTCATAGTCGCAGCTCTGGCAATCATATTCGTAAAAGGCATTCCAACTGGAATCGAGTTGCGTGGAGGACTGCGCATAACCGTTCAGTCGCCGCAGCCCGTAGACATTGCTCTGTTGAAGGAAAAACTGTTGCCGTACTCAAAGGAACTGTCAGTCAGGAGCTTCGAAAACCCCGGCGGGTCCGGAATAGAAGTTGAAATGGGCAACAACGAGCTCTTGGAACAAGCGAGCGCGCGTGTTACCGCCCTCGAAGCCCTCGACAAGCAACTGCTCGGTGCTGAAATGAATGCATCTTACTTGGCCGAGCAGGTGAAAAACGATTCAACCCAGGCCGCCGCGGCTTACTCGGCCCAGCAGTCGGCGACGGAACTTGCCGGCAACGTCCGTTCCGAGGCAGCTGCTCTGCTGGCGCAAATCGGTTCAAACGCAATAGTGCCGTCCGACCCCCATGAAGCAGTCAAGCTGGCGCGCGATGAGTTCACGACCGCGAAAGGGAACTACCGCGAGCAACTGCTGGCGATAGTAAAGCAAGTCGCGCCGAACGCATCCGTTTCTCTGAAGGAAGTCGGCAGCGTGCTGAGCGCGTTCTTCTTCATCAAAACCCGCGAGTTCATCATTTACTCCTTCATTCTTTCCGCGATAGTCGTCCTAATAATCTTCAGGTCGGGAATTCCCAGCGTTGCCGTGATTTTCGGCGCCGCGACTGACGTGATAGTCACGCTGGGTGCAATGAGTTTGTTCGGCATTCCGTTGGGTCTTGCGGCCGTCGCAACGCTGTTGATGCTCATAGGATTTTCGCTTGACACGGACATGCTGCTGACCATCCGTGTTCTAAAGCGCACCGAGGACTCGCCTGCCGTGCGCGCGTTCGAGGCATTCAAGACCGGCGCGATGATGAACCTCACCAGCTTGGTGGCGTTCGGCGTGCTGGCCTTGTTTGGATTCATGCTTCAAATAGACACTTACTTCGTCATCGGCATAATAACTATTTTCGGAACGCTGGCGGACTTTATTGCAACGTGGAGCGCAAATGCCGCAATCATACTTTGGTATGCCGAGCGCAAGCAGGGCGTGAGAGGATAAAATGGACTTTAAGTCGCTTGCAGGAGACAACCGCATTCGCTTCGCGGTACTCTGCGTAGCAATAGCCCTCGCCCTCATGTTTCTCAGGGACCTTAATCCCTTGACTTTGGACACTAACTTCGGAATCGAGTTTACGGGAGGAGTCCGCATTCCGATTACTCTCGAAAAGTCGGTCGACCCTTCAACAATGGCTACGATGGTGGACGTCATCAAAGTCCGCATCAACAAGTACGGCTTGAAGCAATCGGTTGTCCAGCCGCTGGGGGACCGCGAAATAGTCGTGGAAGTTCCACGAGCCGACTCCGACGCCATCAAAAGCATTGAAGCCCTGTTGCGCGAGCAAGGCAGGTTCGCGGCAGTCATCGACGGAAAGCAAGCCCTTACTGGCGAAGACATGGTTGCCGTGGGAGGGGCTGGAAGCGAGTCGACTCCCCGCACGTCCAAAACCGACAACTGGGAACTTGATTTTGTAGTCCGCAGGGAAGGCGGCGAGCGCTTTGCGCAGGCCGCGCTCGGCAAAGCAGAGTACCCCGTGTTCCTTTTCCTGGACAGGCCCGAGAACGCCGCGCTCGTGGTCGAGAGAAGCAGCTTTAATTACTCGCAGGGACTCGCGTCGTCCAAGGCCGTTTCCGAGGCGTTGCGCAAGGAAGGCGACGACCTTACGCTGATTTACGTCGAAGACTTCGCTCGCGACAAGGCACTGCTGGAAAACAAGTCCAAAGTGGTCTTGAGCAGCGACTTGAAGGAAAAGAATCCCGCGGTTTACTCCGAGATTCAGGCAATGGGCTTCGAGCCGCTCTCGCAAATTGCGGCCGAACAGCAAAACACTTCTTCAAACGTTTCCAGGATTCTGGTTGAAAAAGACGCTGCGGACATGGCGCCTTCGTTCTCGAGCGCGCCAGGCGGCGGAGTAACCCGCTGGCCGGCAATCGGCTTGCTCTCCGCCCCGGTTCTCAGCGCGGGACTTGCTAACGGCTACATTTCGCAATTCTATTCAATTAACGGAGCGGCGGTAGGCGACACCGACGAAGAAAAAGAGGCGTACGCGCTAACCGAGATAAAGCACTTGAAGAGCGTTTTGTCGGGAGGAAAGCTGCCGGTCAACACCGTGATAGGCAGCGCTTACGTAGTCGCGCCGTCTCTCGGAGAAAGATTTTTGACCTACAGCTGGGTTGCGTTGCTGGTTGCAATAGTGCTGGTTTCAGTTACTATAGTGCTGCGTTACCGCAAGGTTATGCTCGCTATCCCAATAATCGTCACGAACGTTTCGGAGATAGTCATCCTAGTCGCAATAATGGGGGCAATCGGAACCCTGGACTTGGGAGGAATGGCGGGAGTAATCACTTTAATTGGAAAGGGAGTGGACGACCAGCTGATTATTACGGACGAAGTGCTGAAGCGCAGGCGCGGCGAAACCGCGCATGAGGAACAAAAACAGGATGCGCGGGAAGCCAAGGAAAGAATCGCCAGGGCATTCTACATCATTTTCACTACCGCCGGCGTCGCGGTTGCGGCCATGATTCCCTTGATAATGTCGGGAATAGTTGAAGTAATCGGCTTCGCTTTGGCTACGGTAATCGGGTTGCTGATAGGAATATTCATTACGCGGCCGGCCTACGGCGCGCTGATCGAGGCAATGTTCAGCAAGAAAGAGTAGAAACTACTTCCGTTTTTCGAGCAGTTCCTTTCCTATTTCGGCGCGTCGCTTCAACCGCTCGGCGTACTTGGCCTGGTCTTCGGGCTTTAGCGTCTTTTCCATTATATACTTGACAAAGTCGTGGCTCGTCTGCGACGCGTCCAATAAAACCGCCTGCGCTTCGTCTAAGTTGAGCTTGATTTCAGCGGGTTTTATTATCTCGACCGAAACCGGGCCGTAAGTCAATGCGATGTTGTGCAGGACCGAGAAATTCTTTGTCAGAATCTGGACTTCGCTGTAAGTGGAGTAGTTTCCTTCTTTCGACTCTACTGCGCTGGCTATTTCGCCGCTGCAGTAGAGCACTCCTTTTTCTTTCGTGAGCCGTCCAATGAACTCGACCAGCGAGTTCTGGAGCGCTTCCTTGTCGGTTCCCTGGGCGTCGAAGTACAACACCGCTCGGACCGCGCCGACTTTGGTGGCGTCTTCCATTAGTTTTTCGACGTCTTTCTGGGAGTAGTTTTTTTCCAACAAAAATACCTTCGGCGCGTTGCGCGCACTATAGTTTTTGTAGGAAACCTTCTTTAATCCTGTAGCGGTGCGCCGAATTGCGGCTGCAAACGAGTTCTTCACCGCGTTTCGACAGCTTTACCGAAAAACCGTGCTGGAAATAGCATTCCGCGCAGTTGTGAAGCAGGTCGTCGCCGATTACTGTCATTGCTGGATCACTCTCTGTTTTTTTTGAATGCAGCCTTTTCTGCAGCCGCCTTTTAATAAACCGCGCATTAATAATTGGGTTTTCGGCTGGTTGCAATGGACGCAAGCACTGCTTTGGAACTATTGTTATTCATACTGCCCGCCTACGTCGCCAACGCCGCGCCAGTGATTTTCAGCGGCGGCCCTAAGCTCGACTTGGGCAAGGCTTTTTACGACGGCAAAAGAATCTTCGGCGACGGCAAAACACTTTACGGATTCCTGGGCGGGGTCGGCAGCGGGGTGCTCGCCGCAGTGGCGTTGGCCTTCGTTCTTCCTTCACTGTTCATTCCCGCGGCATCTTCGTTTGAATTAAAAGTGTTGGCGGGCTTTCTGCTGGCGTTCGGAGCGCTTTGCGGCGACTTGATCGGCAGCTTTTTCAAACGCAGGATGAGCATGGCGCGCGGCGAGCCCTCGATTTTACTCGACCAACTTGCTTTCCTAGTGGTTGCATTGGTTTTCGCAAGCCAGTACTATCCCCCCGCCGGAACAGGGGTGGACGGCCTGCTGTTCCTGATGGTTGTTACGTTCGTGCTTCACTTGTTTTTCAACGTGCTGGCGCACCGCCTGCACCTAAAGTCGGTTCCGTGGTGAACATGTTTTCGGCAAGAGAACGCGATTTTCTCGCAAAGTTTCTAATAATTTTCTTCCTGCCTTTTGCCGCGCTGCACTTCATCGACGCGTCCCTCTTAACGACTGCAGTTGCCTACGCCGAAAAAATCCTGCTTTCTTTACTGGGCTATGCGGCTGCTTCCATAGGCGACGACTTGTTCGTCGACGGAACGCACTTCAAAATAGTCGTCGACTGCACCGGACTCGTGCTGGTGCTGCTTTTGGCCGCGTTGCTTTTCGCAACGCCGTTGAAGAACGAAAAGAGGCTGCGGGCATTATTGATTTTCACTCCTTTTCTTCTAACATTCAACTTGCTTCGCTTGCTGCTCACTCTTTCGGTTGGCGCGGTGTTGGGCCAGCCTGCGCTGGAAGCAACGCACGTGCTGATGTGGTTCGTCGACTCGGCAGTCGTTTTCTTCATCTGGATGCGCGTCGCGCGCGTTTCGCTGGGCTTGCGTTTTGCCGGAATGAAGCTATAAATTGCTTGCCTGCCAAATTCTTAGTGCAATAGCCCCGTCGTCTAGCGGCCAAGGATAAACTGTTCTGGCTTCAGCGCAGTTCCTTTAAGGAGGCTCTGGACCTCTTGACAGCGGTTCGAATCCGCTCGGGGCTACTACTCTTAAAAGCAGGTTTTTCCAAAGTTTTTGCACTGCTTTTCGCTAAGGTGGGCTTTTAATGCGGCCTTTGAGTGAAACGACTTCAATTTGTCCCGAGTGCGGCAAGCTTCTGTCCGCGTCTATCTACGAAGAGGACGGCAAGGTCTGGATTTCAAAGGACTGCGCGCAGCACGGAAAGACTGTCGAGCTCTACTTCGGCGACTACGGCATGTACGAAAAGTTCAGGCGCTTTGACCATGTCGGCCGCCGCGTAACCAATCCCAACATAACCAAGAAGGACCCGGTTTGTCCAATGGACTGCGGCTTGTGCACGATTCATTCTTCGCACACTGCGCTCGCAAACGTTGTGCTCACCAACAGGTGCGACTTGAGCTGCTGGTACTGCTTTTTCTACTGCAAGGAAGGCGACAAAGTATACGAGCCGACGCTTGCGCAATTGAAGAAAATGTTTCGTACCCTGCGCAACGAAAAGCCGATTGGCTGCAACGCCCTGCAGCTTACTGGAGGAGAGCCGGCACTGCGCGACGACTTGATTGAAATAATCAAGCTCGCGCGCGAAGAGGGCTTCGAGCACGTTCAGCTCAACACGAACGGAATACGCGTTTCCCGCAGCTTGGAGTTCGCCAAGGCAATTCGCGGCGCGGGGGTTGGGACGCTTTACATGAGTTTCGACGGAGTAAGTGCGCAAACCAATCCCAAAAACCACTGGGAGGTTCCGGCTGCGCTGGACAACTGCAGGAAAGCCGACGTAGGCGTGGTCTTGGTTCCGACTGTAATCAAGGGAGTGAACGACAACGAACTCGGCGACATCCTGCGCTTTGGATTCAAGAACATCGACATAGTCCGCGCAGTGAACTTCCAGCCGGTTTCGCTCGTCGGCCGCATGCCGCGGCAGCAGCGCGAGAAAATGCGCATTACTATTCCCGACGCGATAAAGAAAATAGAGGAACAAACCAGCGGCCAAGTCGGCAAGGAAGATTTTTACCCCATTCCCTGCGTGTCGAGCATTACGCGCTTGGTTGAAGCGTTTACGGGAAATCCGCAGTACGACTTGTCCTCGCACTTTGCGTGCGGCGCGGCGACTTACGTGTTCCGCGAAGGCGATGAAATGATTCCGATCACGCGCTTCGTCGACGCGACCGCGTTGTTCGAGTACTTGGACGACTTGGCGCGCAGGATAAATGAAGGCAAGAACAAGACGCTGGCAAAAGCCGAGTTGCTTGCAAACCTGCCTCGCTTCGTCGACAACAAGAAAAAGCCGAGGTCAATCGACTTTTCAAAACTCTTGCGGGATGCCTTGATTGGACACAATTACAAGAGCCTGGTCGGATTTCACAAGAAGGCGTTGTTCGTAGGCTTGATGCACTTCATGGACTTGTACAACTACGACGCCGAGCGCGTAAAGCGCTGCACCATTCACTATGCAGTTCCAGACGGAAGGGTTATTCCGTTCTGCGCGTTCAACGTCATTCCAGAAAAATACCGGGATGAAATCCAGGCAAAGTACGCGATTCCGCAGCGGGAGTGGGAAGAGAAAAACGGCAGGAAACTGGCGCAAGACTTTTACAAGCGCAACCCGCTTGCGGTTAGGAACTGTTCCTGCGAAAAATGCGGCCTCAAATAGTTCCTTATTTAAGCGTTAGCAACCCAAATAGTAGACGTAAAATACTTATTGAAAGGTGTATTCGTTGGGAGCACGGCCCAGAAAGTGGAAAAAAAAACATAAGATGCGCTGGAAATGGGTCAAAAAGCGCCGGAAAAGAATGAAGCGCAAGCAAAAGCGCCGCGTCGGCGAACTCTAAGCCTGATTATTGCGCGATGACGAAGTAGACGCCCGCAACCATCAAGCCGCAGGCCGCTACTTTAAGTGCAAGGTGTTTTTCGTTGAACAACGCGCCTCCGGCTATCGTTGAGAAAAGCGTGCTCAGCCTCTTCACCGTAATTGCGAGGCTCACGTAAGTGATGGAAATGGCGCTCGCCAGCGCCAAGCGGTTTGCAATCGTTAGAACTGATATTGCCCCCAGCTTCTTCCAGTCGCGGCGGGCGGCTGGAAGGATGTCGCTGAATTTGTCTCTCTCTAGGGCAATAAACAAGATCAGGTAGTTGACTGCGATGAACACTTGAATTAAAAGAATGTATGAAATCGCGGTCAGGGCGTTAAGCACTATTTTATCGGCGAGGGCGCAGAAGGCGAGCAGGAATATGCCTACCATCGCGATCCAGACGTACTTTGTTTTGTCGAATTTGAGGAGGGTCGACGGCGAGCCGTAAACTGCCGTTTCAAGCAGGTATACTCCGATCACCATCAGCAGTGCGCCGCCTCCCTGGAGGGCGGTCAGTTTTTCTCCTAGGAAAAAGGCGGCGAGAAGCAGCAGCACTAGCGGACTTAAGTTCATTAGGGGCGTGATTGACGAAAGTTCTTCGTGCCTTATGCCCTTGAGGATAAACCAGTTGGCTATTACGTTAAGCCAAGACGCTCCGTAGATTATTAGCACAAGCCCGAGATCTAATGCGCTGAAGTCCACGAAGTAAACCAACGCAATTGAAAGAAAGAAGTTGAGAAGCGCGCACAAGAGCGAGAACTGCAGGGAATGCTCGCGCATCAGCGTCTTTTTTTCGAGCAGTGAGACTGCAGCGGTCAGGAAAGCCGACAACAGCGCAAGAGCGAGCCAGATCAGGGTAATCACTTAGCCATCGCGCGCACGACGTACCTGCCGCGCTTTTCTATTTCCTCAAGCTGCTTAAGCACGGCGGCGTTCCGCGAGTAGCCGTCGAGGAATTCTTGAAACTGTTTTTGGGAAACGCTTTTCTTGAACAACAGCAGGTCGGTCGCCTGTTCCTCCAATTCAGTCGAGTATTCGGCCAGGCCGAAGTCAATCAACCATACTTTTCCGTTTCCGTCGACCATGAAGTTCGACGCAGTGGAATCGCCGTGCACTATTCCGCCTTCGTGAAGTAGTGCCAGTTGCTTGCCGGCTTGTGCGAGTGCGTCTTTCGACAACGCGTTGCGCAGCAGAATTCCGTCTATCTTGTTTATGAAAAGTTCCTTGCGCGTTTCGTCGACGTGTTTTACGAGCGGACAGCGGACTCCTTTTTGTTTCGCGGCGGAGAGAATGCGTGCTTCCTTACGGGTGCGTTCGCTGCGCAGCCGGTAGTCCAGTTCGTGTACGCGGTATTGCTTGCGCCCGCGCCGCTTGCAGAGCGCTTCTTCTCCCATGAAGCGGCACTCAAGCAACTCGGCTTCGGCGCCTTTGCCTGCTTGCTTCACTTTTCTCCCTGTTGTTGCTTGAAGTAATAGAGTTGGGAAAGGATTTCTTTTGACGAAAGAGGTCCGTCGCGCACTATCTTGGGCGGGTTTTCGCGCATGTCCAGCACGGTCGCCGGCATTACTGGCGGTAGGTTTCCGGCGTCTATTATCAAGTCCACTTTTCCGTTGAACTTGTGTTTGACTTCGTCTATCTTGTAGACGGGCGGCTCTCCTGCCGCGTGCGCGCCGGTAGCGGTGATTGGCGCATCGCTTTCCTGCGACAACAGTCTTGCAACTAGGTTTCCGGATATTCCGAAGGCAACTCCGCTTTCGCTGACGCCTTGCGCAAGGTTTTGTTTGTCAACTATCAAGGTGAGCGGACCGGGCATGAACGATTGCGCGAGGAACTCTGCCGCGGGGTCGAGTTTGGTGTAGTTCTTGGCCATTCTCAGGTCGGATACGATTATTGAAATGCCTCGTTTTTCGAGCTTGCCTGACTTGAGTTCGATTATTTTCTTTACCGCCTCTTCGTTGGTGGCGTCCGCTGCAAGCGCGTAAGAAGTTTCGGTTGGAGTGACTACGATGCCTCCTTTCTTGATGACTTGCGCAGCCTGTTCTACTACTTTAATCATTTTCTCGCGGTCGCGCCTGTCCGTCGGAAGCGTCAGGACTGGAGTCTCGCCTTTTTTTGCTTTCATTCAAACCACCTTGGGGTACTGGGGGTCGTTACCACTTTATTTTCTGGCTCTCTATTCTTATTCTTTGCTGCGGCAGCGCGTTCGAAGGAACTGCGTTTGCGCAAAGCATTTGCAGTCCCGTTACTGCAATCATTGCCGCGTTGTCGCCGTTGTACTCGTCGGCTGCCACGCAGAAGCGCGCGCCCTGTTCTTGCGACATCAGCGAAAGCATTTGCTGAAGCCTCTTGTTCCGCGCGTTGCCTCCGCACAATACCACTTCTGGGTTACGCGTGTGGCACAAGCACCGCTCGGCTGCTTCGACGAGCATGCTGAACGCCGTTTCCTGCGCCGAAAAGCAGGCGTCCGCTTTTTCTTGTCTTGTGCGCAAATTCATTTTCTTGAGTGAAGTAAGCATTCCGGAGAAAGCAAAACTCATTCCCTTTACGGTGTAGGGAAGGGGCAGCAGCTTCTTGCCTTCGGCAGCCATTTTAATGACGCCAACCGCGTCCGGCGGCTCGAGTTCAAGCAGTCGTCCAACGTGGTCCAACAAATTGCCTACGCCTATGTCGAGCGTTTCGCCGAAAACCCGGTATTTCCCTTCTTCGAGCGCGAAAATCTGGCTGTTGCCGCCCGAGACGTAGACTACCAACGGGTTTTGCGCGCGTGTGAAAAACCGCGTCACTTCGACGTGCGCAACCGCGTGGTTTACGGGAACCAGTGGAACGCCGAGGAATTCGCTCAGCGACTTTGCTGCGATGTAGCCGGCGTGCAGGCAGTGGCCTATGCCCGGCCCCTGTGAGTAGGCAATGGCGTTGAGTTCGCCGGCGTTTGTCTTGGACTGCAAAAGAGCTTTGTCAAGGGTTGGACGAAATAGTTTGGCGTGGTGGTCTGCGAGCTTTCGCGGAATGTAGCCCTCTTCAGTAGACGGATATTTTTCGACAACGTTCGATAAGACGCGCGTGTTGTCTGGATCCGGCGTTTTTCCGTTGAACTCGATTACCGAAACGCCAAGCGTGTGCGCCGTGCTTTCTATTCCAAGTATTTTCACTCGAATCAGGCTCCTGCGATTCCACTTAACACCAAGGCAATGGATAAGGCGTTGTATGCGGCGTGCGCCACTATTGCTGGCAGCAGCAGCTTGTTTTTACGCACCCACCAGCCCAGTACAATGCTTACTGAAAACGCTGCGACTACTTCCGTAATCGAGCCGTAGCCGAAGTGCAGCGCCGCGAACACCATGCTTGACAGCACTACTCCTGTTTTCTTCTGCAGGTAGCCTCGGAAAAACGTTTCTTCCGCGACGGGAGCGGCGATTATTGCTACGGCAAGCAACCACGTCGGCTGGCTCGTAATGAATTCGGCGATTTTGTTGGTGTCCAGGAACCCGAGGGCGTTTAGCACAACGCCTTCGAATATCAGTATAACTATGCAGAAGCCGACGAGGAGCAGGCCGCTGCCTATTTGCGCGAAGGGCTTGCGCGGGTTGAATCCTAGGAACGAAATAGACTGTTTGAGGGTCTTGCTTTCGAGCGCCAGGAGGACGAAGGGCGCGAAGAATAAGAGCGGGGATAGCGGAATCATTCTACTGCTTCATTTCAGTGTAGCCGCACTTGCCGCATGACCGGCGGTTCTTGTGTTCGGCTAGCCGCGATGCCGAGCCGCATTTCGGGCAGTGCTTGCGTGGCTCGTATTTCTTTGTTACGCGTTGTTTTTTCTTGTCAGCCATTTAGCGTCACCTTTCACTTCGTTTCTTCCTTCTTTGCCTTCTGCTTCTTTTCCCTTTCCGCGCCTTTCTTTGCTTCAGGCGAGGCGTAAATCTTTGCAGTAACGATTGCTATGGTGCGTCCGGTCTTGTGCTCTATCTTGGCTACTGAAAGCACGTCCGCCTTTGCAGGCAGCGCTTCGCAGAGCGCGTCGGCCACTTCCTTCAGCGACGGGGTTGCGGCAAAGCCGGTTATTTTAGCGGTTATTTCCCTGCGTTGAAGCAGCGGATTTTCTTTCGACTCGATTACTTCCACTTCCATTTTGAAAACAACTCTCTTTTACTTTATTTTTAGTGCGTATTTCCCGGGCGCTTTTACTCCGATGGCTGCGGCCACTTCAGAGTTCTCGGGGTTGATTATGAGAAT
>Ga0315286_10006117_pt1 | contig 11679 bp, 9 predicted proteins | sample YL17G10_0_MG_FD_205038 | JGI IMG/M metagenome (GOLD analysis project Ga0315286, IMG submission 205038) | Sediment microbial communities from Yellowstone Lake, YNP, Wyoming, USA - YL17G10_0 | ecosystem: Environmental > Aquatic > Freshwater > Lake > Sediment | place: USA: Wyoming | collected... | reverse complement strand
CGCATGTCCACGGCGGCCGGGGCCCCGGGCTTGCCCGGGGGTCCTTTTCCGCCGTACTCGCCCGTGGTTAAAAGCCACGGGCGAGTGGCGAGCCGAAGGCTCGTCCCTTGATTTCGGCGACAGATGCCAAATTGGGGACACCCAGCCCCCAGAATCTTGGCATACGCTGGTCTCGGATGGTGGCTGTCCCCAATTTAGTTGACGGACACCGAAGGAAGCCCATAAGATGGAAACGATGCGGGCCGGATGGTGCCTCCCGCCGTCCTGAGCCCGAGGAGGTTTTCACATGTCCCTTATCCGGAAATCGTTCACCGCCAAAGTGATCGCCCTGGCCGTCTGCGTTCTGGCCCTGGTTGCGGCGATCTCCGCCCAACAGGCCGCCCGCAAGCCGGCCCGGGTCACGAATACCGATCCGCAGCTCCGGCTCAAGATGTACGACCAGCACCTCGAAATGGAGAAGGTCTCCAAGTTCAAGGACGAGAAGTGGCAGTTCCTTGGCCCGGTCAACGTCAGCGGCCGGTGCACGGACATTGCCGCGGTGGCTCCCAAGGGACGGAGCTACACCATGTTCGTCGCCACCGCTTCGGGCGGCGTCTGGAAGACCGAGAACGAAGGCACGACCTGGGAGCCGGTCTTCGAGAACGGGCCGTCGACCGCCATCGGCAATCTGGCCCTGGCCCCGTCCGATCCGAAAATCATCTGGATCGGGACGGGCGAAGCCAACATCTTCCGCAGCTCCCAGTCCGGCGTCGGCGTCTACAAATCCGTGGACGGCGGCAAGACCTGGGCGCATATGGGCCTGGCCGGGACGAACACGATCGCCCGGATCGTCGTCCATCCCAGGAATCCGGACATCGTCTATGTCGCGGCCTCGGGCTGCGAATGGACGACCAACCCCGACCGCGGCGTCTACAAGACGACCGACGGCGGCAAGACCTGGGAAAAGATCCTCTACGTCAGCGACGGGACGGGCGCCATCGATCTGCGGATGGACCCCAAGGACAACGAAACGGTCTACGCCGCCCTGTGGCAGCGGATGCGCAAGAAATGGAACGACCCGCGCAACGAGCCCCAGTCCAAGGACAGCGGGATCTTCAAGTCGCTCGACGGGGGCAAGACCTGGAAACCGATCAACGCCGGACTGCCCGAGGGCAAATTCCGCGGCCGGATCGGCCTCGACATCTGCCTGACCAAACCCAACGTCCTCTATGCCCTGGTCGATAACTACGAGAAGGCGCGCGAGGCGACCGACGCGGAAAAGGCTGACTCATACGGCGTGCCCTCGGCCGGCTATATCAAGGGGGCCACGGTCTACCGGTCCGATGACAAAGGCGAGACCTGGATGCTCGTCTGTCCTTTGACGCCCGAGATGAAGACCGCCATGGAAAACCACTCCGGCACCTACGGCTGGGTGTTCGGTCAGCTCCGGGTCGACCCCAACGACGAGAACACGATTTACACCATGGGGCTCGGCCTGAACACGTCCACGGACGGGGGAAAGACGTTCCGGGGTCTGCGGAGCCCCGGCGGCGACCACCACGCTCTCTGGATCGACCCCGACAACTCCAATTACCTGATCAACGGCTTCGACCAAGGCCTGGCCGTCTCCTACGACAAGGGCAAGACCTGGAAATCGTTCCGGGAGAACCTGCCCGTCTGCCAGTTTTTCAACATCGCCTACGACATGAGCGCGCCTTTCAAGGTCTACGGCTCGATGCAGGACCACGGCAGCTTCCGGGCGCCGGTGGACCTCGGCCGCGGCCGCGACCGGATCCCCGCCCAGCGGTTCGAAAGCGCGCCGGGCGGCGAAGGATCCAATCAGGCCATCGATCCCACGAACCCCGGTATCGTCTATTCGGCCGGCTTCTACGGCACCATCAGCCGCACGGAATACGAAAGGCCGGGCGCGGCGCCGGGGCGGCCGTGGAACAAGACCCTGCTTCCGGTCCAGTTCGAGAGCGAGCCGCGGCTCCGGGGCCAGTGGCTCGCGCCGTTCATCCTCTCCCCGCACAATCCGGCCTACCTTTATCACGGCATGCAGTTCCTCTTCCGTTCCCTCGACCGAGGGGACACCTGGGAACGGATCAGCCCGGACCTCACCTACAACACGGCCGCCGAGATGGGCGACATCCCGTACCACACGCTCTTTGCGATCTCCGAATCGCCGCTTAAATACGGGCTGGTTTACGCCGGAACGGACGACGGCCGGGTCTGGGTCACCAAGGACGGCGGCAAAGCCTGGCAGGAGATCGGGGCCGGCCTCCCGTCTCAAAAATGGGTCTCGCGCCTCGTCGCCTCGCAGTACGATCTCGGGACTGTCTACATGACCCAGAACGGAAAGCGCGACGACGATGTCGTCCCGTACGTCTGGAAATCCAGGGACTACGGCAAGACCTGGGTGGACATTTCGAAGGGCATCCCGCTCGGGCCGGTGAACGTCATCCGCGAGGACCCGGTCGACAAAGACATTTTGTACGTCGGCACGGACCAGGCCGTCTACGTCACGACGGACGGGGCCAAGACCTGGCAGGTGCTTGGAGCGAACCTCCCTTCGACCTATGTCCACGACCTGATCGTCCATCCGCGCGACAACATCGTCGTCATCGCCACCCACGGCCGGGGAATGTGGGCGCTCGATGCCAATCCGGTGAACGCCAAGGACAAGAGGCGGGGCCGCGCTTTCGGCAACTGAGTTCACGAGTTCGTTCGAAATCCCCCCTCGCTCTTTCCCTGGGAAGTGGGAGGGGGGATTGTTTTTTAATGCTCGGATGAGGAAATCAAGGGAAGCAATAACCTCAAAGCTTCTTAAGAAAGATCCACAAGGAGCGCCTTCGCCTCGATAAGGTCGGGAGTGGTGAACCCTTCCCTGAACCAAGCGTAAATCTCTTCCAGAATCCTTCTGGCCTCTTCTCGTTTCCCTTGTCTTTGCCATAATCGGCTCAAACTCATAGTGGTCCTGAGCTCCCACGACTTGGCCGACTGTAGGCGGGAGAGCTCTATCGCCTGGCTGAAATACTTCTCGACTTCATTCTCGGGCTCACCCCGCATCCGCAACAATTCACCTTTGAGCCGAAAGAGCTCGGCTTCCATGTATCTCTCATCATATTTCCGGACGACTTCAAAGGCCCGGTCCACGGCCGAAAGCCCTTCCTCCAGATCTCCGGCTTTTCTGCAGGCTTCAGCGACCCTCGCCCAAAGGCGTGAGAAACAGGTCAGGGTTCCCGTGGCTTCCATGATCGCCAAGCTTTGACGCATTTGGGCTATTCCTTCTTTGACCTTTCCTTCGAGAACGGCTCTCTCTCCACGATAAAAATAGCCATGCGCTGCTACGTAGATGAACCCATTCTTCTCGCAGAACGGAACAAGTTCTTCCGTATCCTCGTTGATCCGCGGAAAGTTCCCGAGGAACCAATTCAGTTCACAGGCTTGGAGTAGGACAAAAGCCCACGAGTACGGATGACCTAAATTTCGAGCAATGTTGACCGCCACATTCAGTTGTCGGAGAGCTTGTTCGGGGTAGCCAAGAATCCAGTGCGCCCAAGACCCAAAGCCGATATTGAACACTCCCAAATCAAAGGAGAAGATATAAGCCATGAAGCCGAACTCTTCCGGGTTATAGTCGGCCATCATATATTTGACACATTCTACGGCCTGGACAAGTTCTCCCACATTTATCAAAGGCCAAACGTCGACATAATGAGAAATAGCCTCGAGCGTCGGATCCTTTGACTGTTCGGCGATTTGGGTAATCTGCGGTCGCAATTTCAGCACTTCTCTGTACTGGGCCGTAGACATATAATACATGGCAAGCTGAACGAGCGCGGCAAACCGCAGAGGCGAATCACCTAATCGATCACTCAGCTCTCTGGCTCGAACGATGGCTTGGCCCAATTCCGGAGCGCCCAAACCCTTCGTGGCCATGAGTGGATAGGCCTGGGCGAGCTGTAAAGCAAGCTCCTGTTGATCACGCGGAGGCGTTTCCGGAAGCTTTTTGAGAAGTTCCAGGGCTTTTTTATAGTGGGCAATCGCCTCTTCGCCGGCGGACAGCCGCACGGCTTTATTTCCTGCTTTGTGAAGGTATTCAATAGCCTTAGCTCCTATTCCTGCTTCCAGAAAATGTCTGGCCAGTTGGACGGCGATATCTTCGGCCTGCTCTCCGTAGAGGGCTTCCAAAATATTCCCCACTTCCTCGTGAAGTTGCACTCTCTCCACCTGATCGAGGCTGCTGTAAAGATATCTCTGGAACAGGATGTGCTGAAAAAGATACGAAGACAAGCGCTGTTTTTCGAGCTGCCGAATGCCTTTTGCGGACACCAGATGATGCCGCCTATCCAGTTCTCGGCTTAAAAGCTTGATCAGCTCTCGGACTTCTGCTTGCTGAATCCGGGCGACCACCTCGGCCGTAAATTCTTCGCCCTCGACGCTGGCGATCGTCAAAATCTCCCGCAGTTTTTCATTGAGCCTTTGGACGCGCTCTTCAATGACGGCTTCCACGCGTGCCGGGAGCGCGTTCCAATCCAAGGCTGGGCCCTCCATCCATCGGCCATCCTTATCCCTGACCAAGGCCCCGCGTTCCTCCATGTTCCGAAGCAATTCGACGGTAAAGAGAGGATGTCCTTCGGTCTGGCTGTAGAGCGTTTCACGGAATTTGGGACCAAGCCGGTTGGGCTCCGTGTCGATAAAATCGTCCACGAATCGACGGGCCTCTGTTTTCCCGACTTCGATCTCAATTTCCCCAAAATCGCGTTTGAGTTCGTGAAGAATAGTCTCAAGGGGATGACGCTCCTCCCCTCGGCCGAGAGCCACCTCTGCCGGCCTAAAAGCCCCGAGGATAAGAATCCGGCTCCCTTCAATCCCGCGGCCTAGATGAAAAAGTAAGCTTGCCGAGCCGGGATCAACCCACTGGAGGTCGTCAAGAATAAGAAGCAACGGCTTTTCTGCAGCCAGAGCTTGAAGTATCCGCGTGTATTGCTCGAAAAGATTACTTTGTTGGAAAGTGGAATCCGGAGGGAGAGCGGTTTTGCGGTCCACAAGTTTCTTAAGCCCGGCCAGCCAAGTTGTCATCCCGCGCGCGATGGCCTCGCTCCGCGATACCAATCCTGCTCCTTGGATAAAGATATTTATGAGGTCTTGGCCATTGTCCAGTAAACATTTAACCGAAAGGGGAATCATGCTCCATAACCGGAGAGCGTGTTCTCTGGAAATGACGCCGGCCGTCCATTTTGATTCAACGTCTCCGGTTAAAAGACTCAAGATCTCGATGAATGGCAGGTAAGGGTCCCCGATTCCCGCCTGAGCGTTGCATTTGCCTGAGGCGACAATAAGTTCAGGATATGTCTCTTGGACGCGCTGCGCAAACTCCCGGACTAAGGCGGTTTTTCCACTGCCCGCTTCGCCGAGCAGGAAGACCACCTGGCCCTTGCCGCTGAGGGCGGCCTCGAGTTTCCGATCCAGTTTTCCCAATTCTTGTTCCCGGGCTACAAAAACCGATCGCTTTACTGGAGCCTCTTCCTCGCCCTCTATCAGAAAAGCCGGGATCTTGGGTTTCAGGGCACACGCGGCTGTCGGCAACCCCTCCTCCAAGCATCTCAATTCCGCCCGCAATTCCTCGGCCGTTTGGTATCTCTTCTCTCTATCCTTTTCCAGGCATTTCAGAACGACCGTGCTGAGTCCTTCGGAGAGTTGAGGGCAGATCTCCTTGGGGCTCAGAGGGATTTCAGCCTTGTGTTTCATCGCGATGATCAAGGCCGTGTCGCCCTCGAAGGGAACTCGCCCCGTCACCATTTCATAGAGCGTGGCTCCTAAAGCGTAAATGTCCGATCGCGCGTCTGCTTCCATCCCCTCCACCTGTTCGGGCGACATGTAGTCCGGGGTCCCGATGATCATCCCCGCTTCCGTTACGCCTTTGGCGGCCAGGGACCGGGCGATTCCGAAGTCCATGATGCGGACATTTCCGTCTCCATCGATCATGATGTTTTGCGGCTTCAGGTCACGATGAACGACGCCCAGCCGGTGCGCCTCAATAAGTCCCTCGCAGACCTGCCCGGCGATGGGCACCGCTTTGTCTTCAGGCAACCGGCCTGTCCTTCGGATAACGGTTTTCAAATCCTCTCCGGGCACATATTCCATGGTGATGAAATAGGTGTCTTTGTCCCTGTTGATATCGTGCATCCGGCAAACGTTTCGGTGGGTGATCCTTCGCGCGTATTTCAGTTCATTCCGGAATCGTTCGATCGTCTTTTCGTCGGAGGCGATTTCAGGGTTCAAGAGCTTCAGGGCCACCTCCTCCTGAATCTCTTTGTCCAGGACTTTGTAGACCTTGCCCATGCCGCCGCGGCCCAGTTCTTCTATCACCTCGTATCTTCCGGCGTAAAGGGTTCCTTGGGCCGGCTCCCTGAAAGAAAACTGGAAAGTCGTTGTGGCGGAAAACGGCGTCTTTTCGGAAAAGGACAAATCGAATCCGCAGCTTTCGCAGATGCGGGAATCGGCGGGATTCTCAAAGAGACATTTGGAGCATTTCATGGCCCTCGCCTCCATGAGCTGAAGAATAACAAATAGGCTATCGGGTATTTTGCCCCCCCGGGCGTCTTTGACTCGATTCCCCTATCAATCTATTGAGAAAATTATCACTTAAAACTCAAACGGATATCAATGCTCTAAAAATAACCGTGATTTATACGAACGCTTGACAATACTAACACGCAGCGCTACTATTCACATATGCCGATCCGGTCGTTCAAAGGCGCTGATACGCAAAATCTGTTTGACGGCAAGCGCGTCAAGCGGTTTGTGAATATCGAGCGTGTGGCCATGCGCAAGCTGGCTATGTTGAATCGGGCCGGCCGACTCGACGATCTGCGGGTGCCGCCGGGCAATAAGTTGGAAGTCTTAAAGGGCGATCGGGTTGGGCAACATAGCATCCGCATCAACGACCAATTCCGGGTTTGCTTCGTATGGACGGCGGAAGGTCCGAAGGACATCGAGATCGTCGACTACCATTAACGGAGAAACATCATGCGCAAAGTCCCCTATCCTCACCCCGGCGAAATCCTGCTCGAGGAATTTTTGAAGCCGATGGGCATCACCCAATACCGGCTGGCCAAAGAAATCGGCGTACCGCAGCGGCGCATCGGCGAGATCGTGGCCGGCGCGCGCGCCATCACGGCTGACACGGGCCTTCGTTTGTCGCGGTTCTTCGGCATGTCCGACGGATTCTGGATCGGCCTGCAGATGGACTTCGATGCGGCCAAGGCCAAGGATTCCCTAGCCAAGACGTTGGCCAAGATCAAGCCTTGGGTTCGGGGAGAGCTTCAAACGGGGACCCCGGCCTGATCATCGCAAGGAGATACGACCCAAGAAAATCACCAAGACGATAAGAGTAACAACGGCGGCGGCTATCCTAATCCTGGCGACGGCCGCTGCCACGGCCGCCCCGGCGGACGATGCGGGCCGGAAACAAGTTCGAGTTATCCCTTTTCGGCAGCTTCGGCTTTTCCTGGATCACGGGATCGACCCTCTATTCGGCCGCCTGGGGCGCGAATTACCTGAGCGCCGTCAACGAGCGGACCGTGATCACCATGTATCCCGGTCTCGGCTTTGCGGCCGGAGCCTTCTTGTCCTATTTCTTCAGCCCGTCGGTCGGTGTCCAGTTCCGGGCGGGCGTCCTGGGGTCCGGCGTTGACAACACCTCGGCGATCAATTTGCTCTGGACGTGGAATTCGGGCGAATCCGGGAACTGGCACGGGGCTTCGACCGGCTGGGCCATGTGACTACGCTTCCGCTATCGCTCAATCTCGCGGCCCGCACGGGGACCGGACGGATCGAGGGCGCCTTCTCGGGAGGGCTGACGGTCTTTCGGAACACGTTCCGGGCAGATACCATCTTCGGCTATGGAATCACGAAAACCGAGCCGGTCTTCCTGGATCCGGATTGGGTTTTAATCCAATACGTGGACGCCCTGCCCGTCGGCCTCCGCATTCCCACCACGTCCTGGAAAGCCCTGGGCGCGGACCTGGGGGCCGCCTTGAACGTCATGGCGAACGACCGGTTCGCGATTCGGATCGAGGCGCGCTACTTCTCCTGTCCGACGAAAACGGTCGCCTGGAGTTTCGTCTATGGATCTTATGACGGGATGTTCGCCCCCGACATCAAAGGCCAGCCGTTCGGCGTCATAGAAGCCGCCGATCTCGCCCGAAGCGGCAAGACGTTCAAGCTGCCGGTGAATCCATCGTATGTGGAGGGATCCATCGAGCTCGTCTTTTATCTGGGAGGGGGCCGTCGGGATTGAGGCCCGACGCCGGCGTAGGCTCCTAGGCCCTTAGGTCGCTACTTCTTGTAAATACTCCGCAGCTTCTCGATGCGCTCCCGGGCGAGGAACACGCAATCGCCGTCCTGGGCCCGGCCCGCAGCCACGTCCTCCGCGTGGTTCCGGCAGCGCGGAGCGCCGCATAGCCCGCAGTTCAGCAGCGGCAGGGTCTTCATCAGCTCTTCCGCTCTCTTCCGCCGCCGGACGCGCTCGACAAGATCCGTCGCTCCCCCTTCGATGATGCGCGGCTTGAGCGGCCGCTGGAGGGAGAGGTCCTCTCCGGCACGGCGCCTCTCAACCTCCTCAAAGAACCGGGGCGAGCGCTTCGAAATCGTGGAGATCAGTTGGAGGCTCTTGGCCCGAGCGGCATATAGGTTTTCGACGGTCAGGTTGCCCGCGATGCACCCGCCCTGGCAGGCTTGGGCTTCCAGGAACTCGATGTTGCGGATCTTGCCCTTCTCGAGGTCGTCGAAAACCGTGATGACGTCGGTCAAGCCCATGATGGGCAGATAGCGCTCGCGGGCCATGTTGGTGAACTCGCCCTCTGGCGCGCCCCAGAGGGAGAATTCGCCCAGCCCGGCGGCGCCTGCGGGGCCGGGCTCGCCGTCGGCCGGCTTGCGGATCTTGTGCACGATGGCGTTGAAAATCTCCGAGATGCCCACGGCTCCATCGAGGTGGCTTTGGGCCTCCTCGGCCGGCTGGACGATGGAGATCGTCTTGGCCTGGCAGGGTGTGATGTAGATGACCCCGATCTCTTCGGGCTTGAGCCCGAGCTCCCGGGAGAAGCGGCGCTTGATTTCCCGCCCCGCGATCTCGCGAGGCGCGTCGATGCGGATGAGCTGCTCGACCAAGCTCGGATAGGCGACCTGGACCAGGCGGACGATCACCGGGCAGGAGTTGGAGATCAGGGGGAACGGGCCCGGCCAGCGCTTGACGCAATCGGTGATGGCCCGGTCGACGAGCTCGATGTCGATCGAATATTCCCAGACAGCGTCGAAGCCGAGCTCCCGGAGGGCCCGGCCGACCTGGTCGGGCGTCACGTTCATCGCGAACTGGGCGAACAGGGCGGGCGAGGCGACTGCGACCTTAAACTTGAACCGGTCGAGCTCGGTGAAGTGGATGGTCGTGGCCGAGATGGCGCCAGTGGGACAGGCGGGGAGGCAGGAGCCGCAATCGATGCAGAGTTCGGAGATGAGGTTTGCCTTGCCGTTCTTCACCCGAATCGCCCGGGTGGGACAGGTCCGCATGCAGTGCATCAAGCCCTGGCACTTGTCGGGATTGATCTTGAAGCCATGTTTGAAGTCAATCATGGCGGTTCAACCTCACTTTGGCGAAGACCGAGGTCCCGCGGCCGACCTCGGATTCGATTCGGAACTCGTCCGAGTTCTTCCTCATGTTCGGCAGGCCCATGCCGAAGCCGAAGCCCAACTCCCGCATCTCGTCGGAAGCGGTGGAATAGCCCTCCTGAAGGGCCAGGTCGATGTCGGGGATTCCGGGGCCCTCGTCGACGATCTCGAGGCCGACGTCCTCGTCGGTCAGGATCAGGGTCAGCGCGCCCCGGTCGGCGTACATGACCAAATTCATCTCGCCCTCGTAGGATACTATGACCAGCCGCCGGATGCAGCCCGCATCGAGACCGAGGTCGCGGAGGATGACCTTGATCTCCCCCGAGACCTCGCCGGCCTTATCGAAGTTCCGGCCCTGGATTTCGAATCTTTCGCGGAGGAGTTCCTCGGCCATCAGGATACGCCCTTGAGTCCCCGACTGTAGAGCAGTCCGCAGATTTCGAACATGCCCATCTTTGTCACCAGCATGGGGATGCCTTTCGAACGGGCGAATTCGATCACCTTCTTCTCGGGGGACTTTCCCCGGCAGTAGAGGACGGCGGCGACCCCGGCGATGTCCGCCGTGCGGATCGAAAGGATGTTCGTCAGGCCGGTGATCATGAGCTCCTTGGACATGGCGAAGGCCAGGATTTCGCTCATGGCGTCCGACGCCACGACCTGCTGGACGTCGATGGACAGGTCGTCTTCCCCGGAGAGGACCTTGCATTCGAGGAGGTCGCGGATTTCGGATAGAGTCATGGCGTCTCCTGAGGCGGTCCCGTCAGCGGCCCTTGGCCGTCAGATATTTATGGATCGATGCGGCGGCGATCCGGCCGTCGCCCATGGCGCTGATCACGGTCGCGGCCCCGCGGACGATGTCTCCGCCGGCCCAGATGTCGGGCCGGGATGTCTGGGCGGTTTCGGGCACGGTCACGATGCCCCCTTTCTTGCTGATCTCGAGGCCGGGAGTGGTCATCGGGATGAGCGGGTTGGGGCTGTTTCCGATGGCGATCACGACGGCATCGAACGGCACGCGGAAGTTCGACCCCCTGACTTCGATCGGCTTCCTCCGGCCGGACGCGTCGGGCTCGCCGAGCTCCATCCGGAGGCATTCCATTTCCCGGATCCAGCCGCTCTCGTCGCCGATCAGGCGGACGGGCAGGGTGAGGAGGTCGAAAATCACGCCCTCCTCCTCGGCGTTCTCCGCTTCCTCGGCCCGGGCCGGCAGTTCCGCCTTGCTCCGGCGATAGACGAGGTGGACTTCGTTTGCCCCGAGGCGGACGGCGGTCCGGGCGGAGTCCATAGCCACGTTCCCGCCGCCGACGACGGCCACCCGGGCGGGCCGCTTGACGGGCGTGTTGTATTCGGGGAACTTGAAGCCTTTCATCAGGTTCACCCGGGTCAGGTATTCGTTGGCCGAATAGACGCCGTTCAGATTCTCGCCCGGGATCTCCATGAACCAGGGCAATCCGGCGCCCGAGCCGACGAACACGGCGTCGAATTCCTGGAGGAGCCGGTCTACGGTCCTGGTCTTGCCGACGATATAGTCGGTGATGATCTTGACTCCGAGGCTCTTGACGTATTCGACCTCGCGATTCACGATCGCTTTGGGGAGCCGGAATTCCGGGATGCCGTAGATCAGCACCCCGCCGCACTCATGGAGGGCTTCGTAGATGGTCACGTCATGGCCGAGGAGGGCCAGGTCGTTGGCTACGGTGATCCCCGCCGGCCCGGCCCCGATGATCGCGACCTTCCGGCCCGTTTTGGGGGCCAGGGTCGGGACCTCGATCTTGCCCCCCGCCGCCTCCCAGTCGGCCAGGAAGCGCTCCAGCCGGCCGATCGAGACGGGCTCGCCTTTTTTGCCCACGATGCAGACTTTCTCGCATTGCTCTTCTTGGGGGCAGACCCGGCCGCAGATGGCGGGCAGGGCGTTCGTCTCCTTGATCTTCCTCACCCCGGCGCCGTAGTCGCCCTCGGCGATGCATTTGATGAAGCCGGGGATGTCGATCCCGACGGGACAGCCTTGGTTGCAGGCCGGCTTCTTGCACT
>Ga0315286_10006116_pt1 | contig 11679 bp, 3 predicted proteins | sample YL17G10_0_MG_FD_205038 | JGI IMG/M metagenome (GOLD analysis project Ga0315286, IMG submission 205038) | Sediment microbial communities from Yellowstone Lake, YNP, Wyoming, USA - YL17G10_0 | ecosystem: Environmental > Aquatic > Freshwater > Lake > Sediment | place: USA: Wyoming | collected... | reverse complement strand
GGGGTCGAACTGCTTGCCCGGACTCTTGCCGAAGGCCCGCTTCTGGGTGTCGTAGTTCTGCTCCACGCAGTCCACCGCCGCCTCCAGCGCGTCGCGGTCCCCGGTGAGCAGGAACCACTCGGCCAGGCCCTCGCCCCAGTTGTGGCAGTAGCACTGCTTGGCCAGGAAGAGCGAGCTCAGGTGCATGCAGGCCTGGCGGTCCCAGACGCCCAGCTTGGTCTTGAGCTCCTGAGTCCACTCCGCGGGCAGGGAGTTGCGCAGGCCGGTGACGGGGTCCTCGGCGCGCTGCGGGCTGCTGCCCGCCGGGCCGCCGTGCCACCACATGCCCCCGTCCTTCCAGCGCCAGCCGTCGGTGCGCCAGGCCTCCAGGTCCATGAAGTAGTTGGCCCAGGCCTGGGCGGCGTCGAAGAAGCTCCGGCTGCCGGTGCGCAGGTACATGAGGATCAGGGAGTCGAGGGTGTCCTGCTCGCTGGTGAAGTGGTTGTCGTCCTGGGCCACCCAGCGCTGGATCTTGGCGATCTGCCCGACCGGGCCCCGCGGGACGGCAGCCTTGTCGTACTGCCAGCCCCACTTGTCGTAGCAGGCCAGCTCGTCTTCCTGGGTGCCGAACCGGCCCTCGGGCATCGCCTCGGTCGAGAAATACCAGGCCGGCGGCGCCATGATCGCGGGCCGGGCGCGGGCGCGCCTGGCCGCCGCGGAGAGCTCCGCGGGTTCGGCCGGCGGGGCGAAGTCCAGGACGTACTCCGAGGACAAGTGCGAGCAGTCGAAGATCATGCGCAGCTTCTCGGCGAAGGGCAGCTTGGCGCCCTCCAGCGGCTGGGTGACCCCGGTGAGCGCCAGGGAGTCCTTGGACAAGGTCAGGCGCCGCGGCGGGTCCTCGACGAAGAAGAGGTCGCAGGCCCAGAGCGTGCCCGAGCCGGTCTTGGCCGCGACCCAACCCTCGGCCACGTCGTCCTTGCCGGCGCTGGCCCAGAGCTCCTTCTCGCCGGCCATGGCCTTGGCCCCGCCCGGCCCGTCCGCACCCGGCGTATCGCGCAGCCAGGGGCACATCTTGAGGACGTCGACCTTATGCACCACCGCCGGCACCACCCGCGAGGACTGCTGCATCCAGGCCCCGGCGGGCGCCTCCAGGGGCTTGCCCGCGCCGAGCAGGCCGCCGGGCGCTTCCGCCGCCAACCTGACGGTCACCGTCGAGTCGCTCACCCGCCGGTAGCAGTAGTGGTCGGGGTTGGAGTTGGCCAGCGAGTACTTGACGTGCACCTCGGACCGCCCCGTCCAGGCGGTGACCCTGGCGAGGTACTGGAACTTGTTCTGGTCGTCGCCGACGAACCGGCCCTTGACCGAGACGGTGACGCGCATCGGGCCGGCGTCCTCGGCGACCACGCTGGCCGGCTTGTCGGCCAAGTACTTCTTGCCGTCGAAGCCGTCGGTGTAGCTGACCTCGCCGCCGCCGGCCACCGCCTTGCCGCCGGCTTCAACCGAGGTGAAGAGGCTGAACGGCTTGTCCTTGGCGATGGTGAACTTGATCTTCCCGGTATCCACGGCGAGGCCCGCGGCATCCTCGGTCACTTTGAGCGGCGTGAGCGGCTTGGCCGCCGGAGCCACGGCTTTGAGCGCGAACTCCTTCTTCTCCTTGGGGCCGAGGTCGGTCTGGAGATCCACCAGCACCCAGCGCACGAAACCCTTCTCGTCCACCACCAGCGGGAGCACCTGCGCCGGGACCTCCGCGCCGCCGGCAAAGACCGCGAAGGCCTGGTCCTTCTTGAACGTGCCGGCCGGCAACGGAATGCCGCCGCAGGCCGGCTCGGCCTTGCGGGCCACCCCCGCCGGCTCCTCCACCGAAAGCCGGACCTCCAGCTCGCCGGCCCAGGCCGCACCCGCCAGGAAAGCGGCAGCGACGATCCCGAGAAGCGCGCGCATCATCAATGATTCCCCCTCTGCGGACGGCCCAAGCAACCAGTGGTCTGTATCGCAGACCTCTGGCTATCTAGCATACACCACAGCCTCGGGCAAATCCACACGCGAAAAAGAACCCGGCCGGCTTGGAGAGCCGGCCGGGCCAGCGCCGGAAGCAGCCTCCCGAGCGTCGGCTACTTGCCGGCCTCGGCGACGTTGCTGATCGCGCTGCGGTTGGAGGAATCGTCGAAGCTGACCACCGCGAAGAACTTGGCCGTGGCCGGAACGCCCGAAACCGTGAAGCCTTCCTTGGCGCCCGGGGCCTGCGGCGCGGGCTCGTCCTTCACGTTGGCGGCCATCCACCAGTTGGTGGAGGTCGCTTCCTTGCCTTCCTTGAAGAGTTCCAGGAACTTCTGGTAGTCGACCAACGGCTTGTCCGAGCACTTGACCTGGTAGCGGACCAGCTTGCCGCCGCCCTCGTCGGCCGGGGCCGTGAAGCTCACCGTGGCCTTGTCGCCGGCCACCGAGGCCTTCAGGTCGGCGACCGCCTTGGGCGGCTGGTCGTCCTTGCGCTCATGCGCCCAGATGTAGATGGTCTTGCCGGTGAAGCAGACCTGCTCGTCGTGGGTCGTGTAGTTGTTGATCCAGTAGCCCACCTTGCCGATGGCGTGCATCTCCGCGGCGCCGTAGCCGCGGTGGCTGCCGTAGTACCAGAAGTCGTAGGCCCGCTTCTTGAGGAACGGCTCGCCGGAAAAGTAGTAGGCCCTGGCGGGCACGTCCGGCCAGAACCGCGCCAGGTAGCCGTTGATCTTCTCGCCCTTGCCGTCCTTGGAGTCGTCCGGCAGGTTCCAGGAGTGGCGGTCCCAGGCGAAGCCCTTGGTGGGGAAGTCCACCAGGAAGTCGCCGTAGGCCAGGTTGCCATGCTTCTCCTGGAAAAGCACGTAGGCCGCCGCCTGCCCGAAGGCGATCACCCAGTCGTGGGCGTCCTCGTTGCCGGTGATCCGGTAGTAGTTCTCCATGGCCCGGGACAGCGGCGGGAACATCCAGGTGTGTGGATCGGCCACCGGCATCCACTTGGCGCCGGTCTTGGGGTCGGAGAGCTGGCCGTCGGCTCCCAGGGTGACGCCCAGCTCCTGCATCTTGGCGACGCCCTTGGCCCCGGTCTTCTGCCCGATGGTCTTCATGTCTATCTTGGAGGGGCCGTTGAGGAAGCCGCGGGGCTCCTTGGCCGGCTGCTCCAGGTAGACCCGCGCCTGGTAGTCGCTGGACTCGACAATGTACGGGTCGGTCGGCAGGCACAGCCGGACCGCGTTGGTCAGATAAGAGGAGCGGGTGAAGTCACGCGAGAATCCGGCGGGCTTGCCGGGGGTCTTGCCGAAGGCCCGCTTCTGGGTGTCGTAGTTCTGCTCGACGCAGTCCACGGCCGCCTCCAGGGCGTCGCGGTCGCCGGTGATCAGGAACCACTCGGAGACCCCCTCGCCCCAGTTGTGGCAGTAGCACTCCTTGGCGTTGGCCAGGAACCAGAGGTCCAGCACGGCCTCCTTGACGAACGGCGGCTTGAACTCCTTGGCCCAGGGGGCGGGCACGCCGTTGTGCAGCCCGGTCATCGGGTCCTTGCCGCGCTGCGGGCGGTTGCCCAGCGGGCCGCCCTTGCACCACCAGACCCCGCCGTCCTTGTAGCGCCAGCCGTCGGTGCGCCACGATTGCAAATCCATGAAGTAGTTGGCCCAGGTCTCGGTGGCGTCGTGGAACGAGCGCTGCCCGGTGCGCAGGTACATGAGCAGCAGCGAGTCGGTGGTGTCCTGCTCGCTGGTGTAGTGGTTGTCGTCGCCGCCCGACCAGCGCGGCATGTTGGCGGTCTGGCCGGCCGGGCCCCTGGGAATCTGGGGCTTGTCGAATTTCCACTGCCACTTGTCGTAGCAGGCCAGCTCGTCCTCCTGGGTGCCGAACTTGCCGACGGCCAGCGCCTCGGTCTCGAAGTACCAGGCTGGCGGGGCCAACAGGTGCGGCCGGCCCCGGGCGGCCTTGGCCTTGGGCGTGATCTCCGCGGCGGCCGCCGGCGCCTGGAAATCGATCAGGTACTGGGAGGAGAAGTGCGAGCAATCCGCCAGCCAGCGGCCCTTGTCGGCGAAGGGGCTGGTGGTTCCCTGCAGCGGCTCGGCGACCCCGCTGAGGACCAGGGAGTTCTTGGTGACCAGGAGCTTCCTGGGGGGGTCTTCCACGAAATACAGGTCGTTGACGCAAAGCGTCGCCGCTGGGAGCTTGGCAGCCACCCAGCCTTCGGCCAGGTCAGCCTTGCCAGCACTGGCCCAGAGCTCCTTGTCGCCGCCCATGGCCTTGGCGCCGCCGGGTCCGGCGGCCCCCGGCGTCTTGTGCAGCCAGAAGGCCTCGCCGAGCTCGTCGTCCCCGTGAATGGCCGCCTTGATCACGCGCATGGACTGCTCCATCCAGCCGGGCAGCTCGGCATCGGCGGGCTTGCCCGTGCCCAGGATCGCGCCGGAGGCGTCGCCAGCCAGCTTGAGCTCAATGGACGAATCCGTGATCCGCCGCCAGGTGTAATGCTTCTCGTTGGAGTTGCACAGCGCGTACTTGACATGCACGTCGGAGCGCCCCGCCCAAGCGGTGACCCGGGCGACGTAAAGCATCTCGGTCTGATCATCGCCCACGAAGCGGCCCTTGGCGCAGACCGTGGCGCGCATCGGGCCGGAGTATTCAACCGTCACGCTCGAAGGCTTGTCGGCGACGTGGCGCTTGCCGGCCCCCTCGGCGTTAGTGTTTTCCGTGTAGCTCACCTCGCCTCCGGCGAGAACCGCCTTGCCTCCGGCCTCCGCCGAGCTGAACAGGCTGAAGGGCTTATCCTTGGCAATGGTGAACTTGACCCTGCCGGTGTCCACGGTGACCCCTGCGGCATCGTCGGTGACCTTGAGCGCCGCAGCCGGCTTCGCTGCCGAAGCCCCGACCTTGAGGGTAAACTCCTTCTTCTCTTTGGCGCCCAGGTCGGTCTGGAAGTCGACCAGCACCCAGCGCACAACGCCCTTCTCGTCAACCACCAGAGGCAACACTTGGGCAGGGATCTCCGCTCCGCCCGAGAACACTGCAAAAGCCTGATCCTTCTTGAACATCCCGGCGGGCAGCGGGATGCCCCCGCAAACCGGCTCGCCCTTGCGAGCCAGCCCGGAAGGCTCCTCAACCGTCAGCTTCAGCTCAAACTCGCCGGCCAAGACCACACCAGCCATAGCCACACCGGCAACGACGCCCAACAATCCATCAACTAACCTTTGCATGGACAGCCTCCTATCACCTGCCTGCTCACGGGAACACGACGGCTCCGAGTCTATCATCTGAGTTGTACACCTGCAAGGTGTCAAGGTTCGACGAAATGTCCGGACAACCGGACAACCAGTCACGCCCCGAATGCGAGCGCGGCCCGTTGCCCGGCGAGCAGGCCCCGACCGGCCGCGCCGCGGCGGTTCTACTTGCCGGCCTCGGCCACGCTGCTCAGCGCGCTGCGGTTGGAGGAATCGTCAAAGCTGACCACCGCGAAGAACTTCGCGTTCGCGGGCACGCCGCTGACCTCGAAGGACTCTTTGGCGCCCGGGGCCTGCGGCGCCGGTTCGTCCTTGACGTTTGCGGCCATCCACCAGTTGGTGGAGCCTGACTCCTTATCCTCCTTGAAGAGCTCCAGGAACTTCTGGTAATCCACCAGCGGCTTGTCGGAGCACTTGACTTGGTAGCGGATCACCTTGCCGCCGCCCTCGTCGGCGGGAGCGGTGAAGCTTACCTGGGCCTTGTCGCCGGCCACGGAGACCTTCAGGTCCGCAACCGCCTTGGGGGGCTTGTCGTCCTTGCGCTCGTGCGCCCAGATGTAGATGGTCTTGCCCACGAAGGCGACCTGCTCGTCGTGGGTGCTGTAGCAGTTGAGCCAGTAGCCGACCTTGCCGAGGTTGTGCATGCTCTTGGCGCCGTAGCCGCGGTGGCTGCCGTAGTACCAGAAGTCGTAGGCCCGCTTCTTGAGGAAGGGCTCGCCGGAAAGGTCGTAGGCCCGTGCCGGGACGTCCGGCCAGAACCGCGCCAGGTAGCCGTTGATGGCCTCCCCTTCCCCGTCTTTCACGCCCTCGGGGATGTTCCAGGAATGGCGGTCCCAGGCAAAGCCCTTGGTCGGGAAGTCCACCATGAAGTTGCCGTAGGCCAGGTTGCCGTGCTTCTCCTGGAAGAGCACGTAGGCCGCCGCCTGGCCGAAGGCGATCACCCAGTCCTGAGCATCCTCGTTGCCAGTGACCCGCTGGTAGGTTTCCATGGCCCGGGAGAGTGGCGGGAACATCCAGGTGTGCGGGTCGGCCACCGGGAACCACTTGGCGCCGGTCTTGGGGTCACTGAGCTTGCCGTCGGCCTCCAGGGTGACGCCCAGCTCTTTCATTTTTTCGAGGCCCTTGGCGCCGGTCTTCTCCCCGAGGGTCTTCATGTCCACCTTGGAGGGCGTGTTGAGAAACCCGCGCGGCTCCTTGGCCGGCTGGGTAAGGTAGATGCTGGCCAGATAGTCGCTGGCCTCCACCAGGAAGGGGTCGGCCGGCGCGCAGAGCCGCGCCGCATTGGTCAGGTAGCACGAACGGGTGAAGTCGCGCGAGAAGGCCGCGGGCTTGCCGGGAGCCTTGCCGAAGGCCCGCCTCTGGGTGTCGTAGTTCTGCTCGGCGCAGTCAACGGCGGTCTCCAGCGCGTCGCGGTCACCGGTGATGCAGTACCAGCCGGCGATGCCCTCGCCCCAGTTGTGACAGTGGCAGGCCTTGGCGTTGGCCAGGAAGTGGATGTCCTGGAAGGCCTCGCTGCTCAGGTCCACCTTGAGGTCCACCCGTTCCTCTTTCACCTCGTAGGTCCCGGCCTTCTTGGCGCCGCCGGGCAGAATCAGGCGGTTGCGCATGCCCGTGACCGGGTCGGCGGCGCGCTGCGGCTTGCTGCCGATGGGGCTGCCCCGGGCGGTCCACCACACGCCGCCGTCCTTCCAGCGCCAGCCGTCGGTACGCCAGGCCTGCAGGTCCATGAAGTAGTTAGCCCAGGACTCGCAGCCATCGAAGAAGGCGCGCCCTCCGGTGCGCAGGTACATGAGCACCAGGGCATCGACGGTGTCCTGCTCGCTGGTGTAGTGGTTGTCGTCGCCGGCGCTCCAGCGCGGGATGTTGGCCACCTGGCCAGCCGGGCCTTTGGGCGCGTCGTTGGCGCCGTGCTTCCAGCCCCACTTGTCGTAGCAGGCCAGCTCGTCGGCCTGGGTCCCGAACCTGCCGACCGGCAGCGCCTCGGTCTCGAAGTACCAGGCCGGCGGGGCCAGAACGTGCAGCCGGCTGCGGGCGGCCTTGGCCCGCAGGGACAGCTCGGCTGCGGCCGCCGGCGCCTGGAAATCGATGACGTACTGCGAGCTCAGATGCGAGCAGTCATGCAGCCAGCGCTGCTTGTCGCCGAAGGGGGACTTGGAGGGCTCCAGCGACTCAGCGATGCCGGTCAGGACCAATTCGCCCTTCTCGACCGCCAGCCGCCGCGGGGGGTCCTCGACGAAGTAGAGGTCCGTGGTGCAGACCGTGGCGCTGCCGATCTTCGCGGCCAGGTAGCCCTCGGCCAGGTCGCCCTTGCCGGAGCTGAGCCACAGTTCCTTGTCGCCGCTGGCCGCCTTGGCGCCGCCGGGCCCGCTGGCGCCCGGGGTCTGATGATAGCAGGGGTTGTCGCCCAGGCTGTCGTCCCCGTGGACAGCGGCCTTGATCACGCGCATGGACTGCTGCATCCAGGCTTCCGGCCCGGCATCCAGCGGCTTGCCCGCCCCGACCAGTGTGCCGGCCACCTCGCCGGCGAGCTTGAGCCGCACGGAGGACTCCTTGATCCGCCGCCAGCAGTAGTGCTCCTCGTTGGAGTTGGCCAGCGCATACTTGACGTGCACGTCGGAGCGGCCGGCCCAGGCGGTGACCCGGGCGGTGTAGGTCAGCTTGGTCTGGTCGTCGCCCGCGAAGCGGCCCCGGACGTACACCGTGGTGCGCATCGGGCCGGAGTACTCAACCACCACGGTGCCCGGCTTGTCGGAGACGAAGCGCTTGCCCTCCCCGCCGGCGGTGACATCCACGTAGGCGGCCTCGCCGCCGGTGACTACCGGCTTGCCCCCGACCTCCACCGTCGTGAACAGGCTGAAGGGCTTGTCCTTGGCGATGCTGAACTTGATCTTGCCGGTGTCCACCACGACGCTGGAAGCGTCCTCGGTCACCTTGAGCGGGCTGGCCGGCTTGGCGGCGGGAGCGGCGGCCCGGAGCGTGAACTCCTTTCGCTCCTTGGGGCCGAGGTCGGCCTGGAGGTCAACCAGCACCCAGCGAACGAAGCCCTTCTCATCCACCACCAGGGGGAGGACCTGCGCGGGCACCTCCGTTGGGCCGGAGAAGACCGCGAAGGCCTGGTCCGCCTTGAAGACCCCCGCGGGCAGCGGGATGCCGCCGCAGGCCGGCTCGCCCTTGCGGGCCGCCCCGGCGGGCTCCTCCACGCATAGCTTCACTTCGAGCTCGGCGGCAGGAACCCGCCCGGCGAGCGCCAGGCTCCACACTGCGGCACTGAGGAGCAACCGCCACCCGCGCTTGGTCATGATGCTTTCCCCCTCTGTCACTTGACTTCCGACTTCACCGTGTTGGAGAGGTCGCTCTGGTTGGGTTGCTTGTCGTAGGTCTTGAGCGCGAACCAGCAGGTCCCCGGGGCCAGCCCCTCGACGCTGAAGGATTCCTTGGTTCCGGCGACTGCCGGCTTGGGCTCGGCCTTGCAGTTGGTCGCCGCCCAGAAGCTGATCGCCTTGTCCGCTTCGGTGCGCCAATCGGCGTGCTCCTTGATCTCCTTGGTCGCGTACTTGACCTGGTACTCGGCGGCCTGGCCCTGGTCGCCGTCGTTGCCGGGGGCGGTCCAGGAGAGCTTGACCTTGCCGCCGCCCAGGGCCTCGGCGGCCAGGTCCTTGACCGCGGCCGGCGCCGTCGGGTCCGCCCGCTTGGTCGTCTTGATGAAGACGTATTCCTGGCCGAAACCGTTCTGGTACCAGTCGGCCAGCTTGCCGGCGTGCTTGTCCGCCGCGTCCAGGTAACGCTGCTGGCCGGTGGCGAGATAGGCCCAGGCCATCGTGCTCATGCAGCGGTGGCCGGAGGAGGACCGCCCGCCCGGATTGTCCACCGTCCAGTTGTAGCTGAAGCCGGGCGGGTTGCCGATGGCCACGTCGTAGCACAGCCAGTCGGCGATGCCCAGGATCGAGTCGCGGACCTCCTCCTCCGGGTGGTGCCGGTAGTACCGCCCGAGGGCCATGCCCACCGCGGCGTTCATGAACGGGGTGTGCTTGACCGGCTTGCCGTCCTTGTCCTTCTCGTTGATGCCGCTGATGCTGCCGGCGGTCTTATCCTGGTTGTCGATGATGGCCTTGGTTGCGGCCTGGGCCAGGTCGAACCAGCGCTTGTCGTTGGTCGCCTCGTAGACGCTCATGAGCGCCCGGGTCACCCAGCCGTGCTCCCGGCCAACCTTGGCCTTGCCCGCCTTGGTGAACGCGCCGACGAAGCTGGCGGCCTCCTTGCCGTAGGCGTTCAAGGCTTCCAGGCACTGCCGGTCGCCGGTCAGAAAGTAGTAGTTGACAACCTCATCGACGGAGAAATGCTGCGTGTCCATCGGGCCGTAGCGCCCGCCGTAGTTCCACGAGCCGTCGTACCGCTTATAGGCCGGCGGCTGGACGGAGGCGAAATCCTTCCCGCCCTTGGCGTAGTAGGCGTAGTAGACGCCGCCATGCCCGGTCCACGACTTGTCGGTCCAGTCGCCGTCCAGGTAGATATAGCGCCGGTCACGCCAGTGCCAACTGGTCCGCTCCAACTGGTCAAAGAAGCGCCGGTCGTTGAGCTGCAGATAGCCCAGATAGAAAGACGCGGTCTTCAAGAGCGGCTCGTAGCCTCCGCCGGGCGCGCTGGACGAGCCGCTCTCGAACTCCGGATCGCTGCCCAGGTCGCGCCAGCCGGCCAGGTAGTAGGGCTGGAAGCGCTTCTTGAAGCTGGCGGCCAGCGCCTCGTCGGGAATGGCCACCCGGCCGAAGTCGCCCCAGGCATCGGTCCCGTTGGCCCACTCCGGCGGAGGCCAGAAGCGCAGGGAGTCGTTGTAGGTCGCCAGCAACTGATCGCCCTTGTTCGCCTGGTCGGCCGGCTCCAGCGTCAACTGCAGCTCGTAGGTCTTGTAGCTGCAGATGTCCAGGTAGTCTTCGCCCGGCCAGGGCTGAAGCTGCAGCACGGTCGCGTCCTTGCCCGGCTGGACGGCGAGCGCCACCGGATAGTTCTGCCGGAGGTAGCGCACGGCCAGGTTGGCGGAAACCTTGCCGTCGCTGACCGACACCCAGCCGAGCTCGCCCAGCTTGTCGACGCCCGCATCGGCCAGACCAGTTAGCTCGACCTCCTTATAGTTCGGGTCCGGCGGCGGGGCGTTCCTGCCCTTGGGCTGCGGCGCCCGGCAGGTCAGCGTCGCCGGCTTGTCGGGCGACAGCTCGCCGGAGACCGATTCCTTCCCGCCGAATGCCGCGGTCACCTTGCCGGCCATTTTCACCGGCACGTTGATCACCGCGCCCTTGCACAGCGGCGAGCCGATGGCCGGCTCGTGCCCGCTGGTCAGGGCATAGCTGATCCGCAGGTAGGGCTGGCCGGCATAGGCGCGGATCCGGACCAGGTAGCCGTAGAGATACGGCACCGCTCCCTTGCCGTCCCTCGGCTTGTGCAGCCCGCGGACCATGACGGTGGCGCGTTCGGGGCCGGACTCCTCGACAGCCACTTCTTTCGGCGGTTCAGCCGTCGAGGTATAGACCTCGCCGTTGGCCAGGGTGATGACCGACCCGCCCATCGGGTCGCCGGTGATCACCTGGACTTCCTTGCCGCCGGCCGTCACCCAGGCCCGGTCGATCAGGTTGAACTTCTTCTTGCTGACCGTGAACCTGATCCTGCCGGTGTCCACGGTGACCGCCTCGGCGCCGTCGTCCACCTTGAGCAGGCTGCGCTTGGCGGTGGCCGCGCCCGGCTGGAGGGTGTAGACCACCCGGCCTTTGGCCGGGACCGCCGCCGTCGACTGGACCAGCAGCCACATGACGCTCTGGTCGTGTCCCCAGCGGTTGATGGCCGAGAATTGCGCCGGAACCTCCTTGCCGTCGGGGCCGAGGAGCTTGAGCGCGGCCGGGTCCTTGACCAGCCCCAGGGGCAGGGGCACGCCCCCCGAAACCGGTTCCCCGGCGCGGGCCACCCCGGCGGACTCCTCGACGGTCAGCTTCACCTCGAACTCGGCGGCGGCGGCGGAGCCGGGCGCCGCCGGGCACATCAGCACGACCAGCCAGCAGGCAGCGAGTCTGTAGGTCATCGGTCGGTCTCTCCTGTGACGAGAGCAAGTGTACGCTCAGGCAACTCGGTGGGCAAGTGCTTTAGATATCTACACCGCCAGCCGGCCGCGGTTCACCCTCGCGTCCACGCCAAGAGGCGACCGGCACCGCCACGGGAGAAGGAACCGCCGGCCAGCCGCTGGGGACTGACCGGCGGATGTCAGTTGCAGCCCGTCTCCGGTCCTACTTGGCAGCTTCGGAGATGGCCTTCTCCAGCACGTCAACGGCTTGGTCGGCCTGCGCGGCGGTGATGACCAGCGGCGGCTGGATGCGGATGACGTTGGCGAACGTCCCGCCCAGGCCGACCAGCACGCCCTGCTCGCGGCAGAGCGCCCGGACCCGCTTGGCCTCGTCGGCGGCCGGCTCCCGGGTCTGCCCGTCCTTGACCAGCT
>Ga0315286_10006115_pt1 | contig 11680 bp, 11 predicted proteins | sample YL17G10_0_MG_FD_205038 | JGI IMG/M metagenome (GOLD analysis project Ga0315286, IMG submission 205038) | Sediment microbial communities from Yellowstone Lake, YNP, Wyoming, USA - YL17G10_0 | ecosystem: Environmental > Aquatic > Freshwater > Lake > Sediment | place: USA: Wyoming | collected... | reverse complement strand
GAAGGCGCAAAGCGGCTCGCTCTTGCCCGCAATCTCGGCGAGACACGCGTCGGTCAGCGCCTCCGACGTGATCTGTCGGGCGGCGAGAAGCGGCGCCAATTCGGTGATCGAGCGAAAGTGCAGGGCTGTCGCGTTCATCGGCCGGCTCCATGCGGCGGACGCGTGGCGGCTCCGGGGCGTCCGTCATCCGCCTGCTGCCGGATGGCGCCGACCAGATCGTTCCAGTCGGCCGCTCGCAGCACTCGCGTCGCCTGTGCCAGCGCGCCGAGCAGCGGCTTCAGATCTGGGAGTCCTCGCCGATCCGCATCGGCACACGCGCTTTCGAACCAGTGATCAAGAGTCATGGGAGTGCCTGTTCGCCTGGCGCACGGTCGCGCTTCAGTGAGATCGCGACACCGTCGCCAATGGGCAGTATCGTCGTCAACAGCCGGGTATCGGTCGCCAGTCGCCGATTGTATCCGGCGATCGCGTCAATCGTTGCAGGATCGTGCCGCGGCGCCAGTTGCGGAAATCCGGGCACCACACTTCCGCCACAGAGCACGTTATCGGTGACCAGCACGCCGCCGGGCCGAAGCAGCGCGATGATGCGCTCGAGCATGGGTTCGTATCCGAGCTTGTCGCCATCCTGGAGAATGAGGTCAAATGGGCCGGCGACTTTGTGCAGGAGGCGCGACGCGTCACCCACCATCACGTTGACGCGATCGGCAAGCCCGGCCTGCGAAAAGTGCTGGCGCGCAACGGCCGCTCGTTCCGGGTTCAGCTCGAACGTGAAGAGCAGGCCGTCATCGGCCATGGCCCGCGCGAGGTGGATGCCCGAGCAACCGTAGCCGGTCCCAATCTCGAGAATCCGCCGCGCCGACATCGCGCTCGCCAGCAGACGCAGCAATCGGGCGGTGAGCCCGTCCAGCGCCGGCACGCTGTCGGCCTCCGATCGACGCCGCACATCAGCCAGCACGTCGTCTTCGGCAAAAACCAGCGTCTCAACGTAGGCGCGCACAGCGCCATCCACCAGCTCGCGCATGTCGTCTGATTCTACGCCAGGGCGACCGACGCAGCGCGCGACGTCCTGGCTCGCCGGGCTACCGCTTGCTGATTCCCGTCTGCTCGCCAATCCACGTGCTGACCAGATCGAGGAATCCCGGCACGAACTCCTTCTTCAGCGTCGCATATTCGCCGACGCCTCCGGTCTCCGAGGTCTGGTAGAGATGATTGGCGCGCGGGAACACCTCGATGCGGTAGTTCTTGAGGCCGCCGCGGGCGAACGCCTTCTCGATCGCGGCGCGGTTGGGCCCGGCCGGCACCTGCACGTCGTGTTCGCCAAACAGCACGAGCACCGGGCAGCGCACCTTCTCGAGAGAGGTCACAGGATCGAGATCGAGGAAGAACTTGAACCAGGGGGTGCGGACCGCGTCCATCTGGCCCTTGATCTGGGCCTCCGCGAACTTCTCCACGTCCCCGATGGCCTTCCGCTGGGCCTCCGGCAGCGCGTCAATCCCGGCCTTGATTTCGCTGCGAATCATCGCCCCCACCTCGTCCCAGCCCGTCCCGCTGCGGACCGATGCGAACATCTTGCGCTGGATTTCCTGATTGCGGCGGATCTGCTCGTCGGTGCGCCCTGCCGGGCGACCGACCAGTTCCGACTGCGCGAGCATGATCTGTTCGCCCGTCAGTCCGGGGCCCGACATCAGGATGATGAAGGCGATGTCCGCCGAACGTGCGGCCAGCATCGGGGCCACGAGGCCGCCTTCGCTGTGGCCCATCAGACCGACGCGCGTCTTGTCGATCTCCGGGCGCGCCTGCAGATACTTCACGCCGGCCAGCGTGTCGTCCGCAAAATCCGCCGTCGTCGATTGACTCGTGCTGCCCGACGACCCGCCCACTCCGCGATCGTCAACCCGCAGCACCGCAATCCCATGCCGCGTCAGGTGGTCTGCGATGACGCGGAAGATCTTGAATCCGAAGATCTCCTCGTCGCGGTTCTGGGGGCCGCTGCCCGTGATCATGACGACGGCGGGACTAGGTGCGCGGGAGGCGGGGAGCGTCAGCGTGCCGGCCAGCGTCACCGCGCCCGACGTGATCGTCACCTCTTCTTCTTTGTAGGGGGGTGGCGGCGCCGGCACTGCGCCGGCCGCCGGGCGCTTCAGATCAAAGGTGCCGGCCATGCCGGCCTGTTCGAATTTCCCCGAGATCACCCCGCCCTTCAGCTCGCCGTCGAAGACCGCCAGACCCGGTCCCGCCGGCAACTCGAAGTGGACCTTCGCCTGGTCCACCCGGACGTTGGTCAACGGCAGTCCCTTGGCTCCCTGCTGCGGGATGTCAATGGTGGCCTTGTAATTGCTGCCATCTGCCGTCAGCACGACGACGATGCCGAGCTGAGTTCCAAGGATGCTGATGCTGCCTTCCCAGGGCCCGGCCACACCAGGCTGGGCCACAACGCGACCCGCGGAGAACACCGTCGACATCAGGGCGACCAACGCGACAAACGAGACCATACGGCGCATGACAACCTCCGCCTATTTGAGCGGCGCGTGGCTCTGCGGCATCGACAACGAGATGCCAAGGACGGCGCCGATGACAACCAGGAATACCACGATGAACGCCAGAGCTCCCGCGTTGCCAAGATTGATGGTGTAACCCATGCCGAAACGCTTCTCGACGAAGATCGACGGGTCGTCGCGATTGACGTAAAACACGCCGAGCACCCAGTGTGCGTTGTCGGCCAGCCCGTTGGTCAGTGGGGCACCCGACGCGGATTGCTCGAGCCGCGCGCCGCCCTGGCCGAAGTGCAGCATCAGGTAGAGCGCGCCGCCGAGCGCGTAGATGACGAGGACGACACCCGCCACCATTCCGACCAGAGACAGGCCCTCGGCAAGACCAAGCCCGACGCGTACCGAATCGATCGACATGGTCGTCAGCATCAGCGTGACCAGGACGACGGTCCCGCTGAGGAAAAGGGTCATCGCACGCCGGAACCGGATCTGCGCGTCGAACGACACGCCTTGATCCGCCTGGCGGATGGCTCGCTTGGCACGCGCCGTCAGGCATGCCGTCGCGCCGAGCATCGGGCACATGACCAGCGTGAGGATCGGCAGCAGCATCACCGATCGGAACGAGCGCGGCGACCAGGCGTCGGGCCGGCCGCTCGCGCCGAAGTGGGTGGGGATGCTGGCGGGCATGTCGGCAAAGTGCCACCAGGCATAGCCAACGGCCATCGCACCGCCCACCAACGCGACCGCGGTGGCGACAATCGGAATCGTGAGCGACTGCCGTTGATCCACGACGAACGCGGCAGCCGATACTGGCGCTCCAGGCGCGGCGAGCGCGAGCGACCGGACGTGCGCCCACAGGTAACTGGCGACCGTCGCGCCGAGCAGCAGAACGAGCGACACGAGGGCGCCTTTGGGCGACTGCGGATGGCGAAGCGCCAGGCCGACGCCGAGGACGACCGACGCCGCCAGCGCGGCGATCATCACCACGTACCACCCCCGCGTGATGGCTCGAGCCCGGTCGCTGGTCGACTGGGCCTCGCCGACGTAAACGCCAAACAGCAGCCCGCGGCGCGTGATCTTCGGGATGAGGAGCATGAACCCGCCCGCCGCGATGGTCTCGACGATGAGCACGATCCACACAGTCCAGGCTTCCATATCAGCGTTCGCTTTCTCCCTGCGGCGCGAGCAGTTTGTCCAGTTGACGACCCATCTCCCGCCGGATGCTCGTCGGCGGCATGCCTGCCTGGCGCATGCGCAGCAGCACGTGCCAGAGTTCGTCGCGAAGCGCCGCGCTGGCCTCCGCGGGTGCGCGCCTGGGAGGTTCCGCCACCTCCACGCCGGAGCGATCGCGGATCTGGACGAAGCCCTGCTCCTCGAGCAGGCGATAGGCGCGGGCGATAGTGTTCAGGTTGACGCCGAGATCCGAAGCCAGGCCGCGGACGCCGGGGAGAAGTTCGTGAGGCTTGAGCGCGCCGGTGGCAATGGCGTCCCGAATCTGACGGGCAGCCTGCTCGTAGGCAGGTTCGTCGAGGGTACGGTCGATCTGGATGACCATGGGCCGATCCATGGTCTGAACTGTATACCAATCAGTATACAGATGTCAAGGCAATGGGTCGGGTCCCTATCTCTGGAACGCGAGATTAGTGACCTGACTTCGTGGCGGGCCCCCATTTCGTGGGGCATCGGACGTGGCTCGACCCAACTGTTCCGCGGGCGCCGGCGCTACGGTTGACGATCCAGCGCGTCGAGATCAGCCAGATCCTTCATCCGCCCGGACGCCCGCTTGTTGATGATGAACTCGCGACGGCCGATGAACGGGATCTGGTGCAGACCGCAGCGGACCTCGACACGGCCCTCCCACGCGTCGTCCCAGGAGACGCCAGTGATATCGCTCATTACGTGGATCTGAACGGGTTGGACGCCAAGCTGGATAATCCGTGTGGGCTCGATGAGGTCCTGCGGCCGCAGCTGCGGGGCGGGGAAGCCGAAGTCCGCTAGTGCGGAGAGCAGGAGGCCTGCGTTGCCTGGCGTCGGCCGTACCAGGACGTCGAGGTCGCCTGTGTAGCGCGGCACGCCATGTATAGCGAGCGCGTGCGCCCCAACGACCAGGAACTCAACTCCGTGTCCGATCAACGACGCGAAGAACTCGTCGAAGTCGGGCGCCAGATCCAGCATGCTGCCTCCGCAGAAACTCGACTGCCGCAACGCGTTCCGCCGGCGGGCGCGTCCGCCAGTACTGCCGCGCGTCGTCGTCAGTGGCGTGCCGGGCAACGGTCGTGACGCTCAATACCCGCTGGAGCCTGAATTCCATTGAGGCCAGTATAGCCTCGAAGCCGTCCGGCCGCCGGGGCCGCCCCCGCGACCGGCCCGATCCAATTCACTTCCGCGCGCCCGCGCCGTCGTTCCAGATCCAGCGGCACACGGCGCGCAGGCCGCCCGCCTCGAATTGCATGTTCAGGTCCAGCAGCGTCGTGCCGTCGAACAGGCCGAAGTTCCCCATCTCCGGTTTGTAGATCGGTTCCTTCCAACGCGTCGCGCTTCCGTACACGCTGCTTTCGAGCTTCCCGTCCTTCCAGATCCAGGTTCCGCTCCCGGGGTGGAGCGGCCTCGAACCAAACAGCGTGGCGTAAAGTGACGCGGCGTCTCCGGGCGTCGCGCCGACCGCCTGGAGCAGCGGCAGCAGCGATGACATGCTCGAGAGGGCTGCCGCCTGATTCTGCTCGGCCTGCGTGGCGAACAGTCCCGCCAGTCCCAGGCGCACGCCGTCGGGCGAGGCGTGCATCGCGGCCCCGTTGAACGGCCGCGTCTCGACGGCCGTCACCTCGACAGGCTGCGACCATGGGATGTTGCTGAACACCAGATAGCCCTTCTGAACCTCCAGACCCAGGCGGATCGTGGCGATCCCGGGCACGCCGAGCGTATAGATCCACGCGTCGCGCCCGTCGACCTGCCGGAAGCTGACACCGCCCATCATGCCCCCGTCCCCTCCAGGCGCGTTGCCCTTCGCCGCGCGTCGAAGCAGATCGAGCGCCCGCTGCGGGTCCTGGAGCTCGACGAAGATCTTGCACGGGCGCGTCAGCACCGAAAGCAGCGCCGGAATCATGAAGTCGGCGCTTCGTCCGAACGCGCTGCCGCCAAATGCCCCAAGAAGATCGGCGGTGCCGAGCGCGATGATGGGGTCGGCGTCCTGCAGGGCGATGTGGAGCCCGGGCCCGATGACATCGAAGATCGCCGGGCTGATGCCGGTGTACTGCGTGAACATGTCGCTCCAGCCGCCGGACAGGCCGATCCAGGTGTCGTCGGTCATGTTCAGCGAGAGCTGGAACACGGGCTCCGGCGAGGCGACCGGCACGCGCAGCGCTGAGCCGTGCTCGCGCGTCTCGATGATCCCCCGAACCTGGTTGTAGAGCTGACTGTCGACCAGCGGCAGGATGAACGTCGACAGCTCGAGTACGCCGCCCGGCGCATCGTCGAGCCGCATCGCAATCGGATCGAAGTACTGGCGCCAGAACTGCGTGTACTCGCTCATGTAGCTCTGGTACGCTCGCGACTCGGCGTCGGTGACGGTGTCGATCGACGCCGTGTCGATCGGCGTCATCTCCGCCGGCGTGCCCCAGCGAGGCGAGACGGCCGACCCGTCGTCCTGCAGGCGGTAGTTGCCGGCGGCCACGCTGGGAGGCACGTAGCCGAGCTCGATGAGCTTGCCAAGATCGGGCTTGTCCCGCCGCCCATCGAGTTTGGACAGGAGTGCGCCGGCGGTAACCATCTCCATGTCGGCGCGTGCGCGCATCCGCCTGAGCTGGCCGATCTTCACGGCAGGGCCGACCATCCGGCGGATGAACGGATCCGACAGGTAGACCAGCGCCCGGGTCTCGGTCTTCACCGGCAGCTGCGTCAGCATGTAGCGGAACTCCGCGCTGCGGCCCAGGTTTTCCGCCGCCGGTGTGTTCGCGAGCGTCAGCACCCGATCCAGTTCGCCGCGGCTCGTGCTCAGGCCGAGCACGTCGCCGTGGCGGGCCCAGTACGCGGCGCGCCCTGACGCCGTCGGCTTCTCGGTGATTCCCGCGCCCGCGAGATCGACTGCGCCGAGCAGGGGAGGGAGGTGAGAAGCGCGGCGAGCGCTGCGGCGACGCCGCTGGACCCGCGGAGGCTGGTGATCATGGCTGTCTCCTCGGTGAAGATCGTCGCAGTGCCGGATTTGTCAGCGATCATAGCCGCGATTTCGGGGATGTCAACGGGTCAGGCCGCGTCCGGCAACGCCTTGCCGTCGCGCTGTCGATCGCGCCCGAATCCGCGCACGCGTCGCTGCCAATTGGTACAATCAGCGGGTGGACCCGACGCTCGACCTGTTTGCCGAGATCGAACGCCTCAAGCGCGAACGCCACGCGATTGTGCTGGCGCACTTCTACCAGGAACCCGACATCCAGGACATCGCCGACGTGGTGGGCGACAGCCTCGTGCTGGCCCAGGCGGCCGCCCGCGCGAGCGCCGACATGATCGTCTTCTGCGGCGTCCACTTTATGGCGGAGACCGCCAAGATCGTCAATCCCGGCAAACTGGTGGTGCTGCCCGATCTGGCTGCGGGTTGCTCGCTCGCGGATAGTTGCCCGACGCCCGAGTTCGAGCGGTTCGTCCGGGCGCACCCCGATCACTACGTCATCAGCTACATCAACTGCAGCGCCGGCGTAAAGGCGCTGAGCGACGTCATCTGCACGTCCAGCAACGCCGAGCGCATGATCGCCTGCGTGCCTGCGGGCCGGCCGATCATCTTCGCACCCGATCAGCAACTGGGCCGCTACCTGGTCAAGAAGACCGGGCGCGAGATGCGGCTGTGGCCGGGTGCCTGCTCGGTGCACGTGATCTTCTCGGAGCGCGCCATCGTCCGGCTCAAGGTCGAGCACCCGGACGCGCTCGTGCTCGCGCACCCGGAGTGCGAAGAGCGGGTGCTCGCGCTGGCCGATCACATCGGGTCGACCACCTCGATTCTCGAGTACGCGAAGACGAGCCCGGCCCGGAGCTTCATCGTCGTCACCGAGTCAGGCATCATCCATCAGATGAAGAAGGCATGCCCGGACAAGATGTTCATTCCCGCGCCGCCCGACAACGGGTGCGCGTGCAATGAATGTCCGTACATGCGGCTGAACACGCTGGAGAAGGTGTTCCGGTGCATGCGCGACGGGACGCCCGACATCACCATACCAGAGGACCTGCGCATCAGGGCGCTGGCGCCCCTGCAGCGCATGCTCGAGCTCAGCGCGCGGTGAGCGGAGTCGGCAATAGATGGGGTCAGACCCCATTTCCTGGAGCACCCAGATGACCGCTGACCCTTTTCGCTCGAACGGAATGGCCGACCTCGACCAGGGACTGATCCGGCGCGAGATCCGGCGCTTTCTCGACGAGGACGTCCGAACCGGCGACGTGACAACCGAGCGCGTCGTGCCGGCCACCGCGACCGGGAGCGGCTGGATCGTTGCGCGCCAGGCGTGCGTCGTCGCCGGCCTCGATCTCGCGCGCGCCGTCTTCCGAGAACTCGACGCCGCGATCAGGTTCGAGCCGAAGGTGGAGGACGGCGAGCAGGTGGCCGCCGGCACTAAGATTGTCACGCTCGAAGGCCGCGTGGTGCCGGTGCTGACTGGCGAGCGGCTGGCGCTGAACCTGCTCCAGCGCCTCTCGGGCATTGCCACGATCACGCGTCGCTACGTCAATGCGATTGCCGCCACGACGGCTTCCGTCTCGGATACGAGAAAGACGACGCCGGGACTGCGTGTGTTCGAGAAGTACGCCGTGCGGATGGGGGGCGGGCGCAATCACCGCATCGGCCTGTTCGACGCCGTGCTCATCAAGGACAACCACATCGCCGCGGTCGGTGGGATCGAGCAGGCGATGAGAGCCGCCAGGGGCACGTCGCGAGGCACGGAGCCGATCCAGATCGAGATCGACACGCCCGAGCAGCTCGCCGTCGCGCTCGAGTGCGGCGTGGATGCCGTCCTGCTCGACAACATGACGCCGGAACGGGTCGCCGCCTGCGTGGCCACGATCCGGGCCCATCCCCGCGGCGCCGTCTGCTGGATCGAAGCCTCGGGCGGCATCACCCTCGAGAACATCCGTGCGTTTGCCGACGCGGGCGTCGATACCATCTCGGTCGGCGCGCTGACGCACTCGACGCCATCGGTGGATATCGCGCTCGAGCTGGAATAGACACCTGCCACGGGCCTTATTGTGCCGAACGGAACAGGTTTTCGTCCTTCAGTTTTGTCCTTCCCGGACATTCGGGCTAACGTAGCTGCATGGACAGGCGCGAAACCGACGTTCTCGTGATTGGCAGCGGGCTTGCCGGATGCGCGGCCGCGCTGATGGCCGCCCGCGGCGGTGCGCGCGTCGTCATGCTGAACAAGGCCGACCGCGCCGAGGAGAGCAATACCTGGCACGCGCAGGGCGGCATTATCTATCGCGGCGTCCTCGACTCTCCCGAACAACTCGCGTCCGACATCATGACGGCGGGAGCCGGCCTGTGCGATCCCGCGGCCGTCGAACTGCTCAGTCGCGAAGGCCCGCGCCTGGTCAAGCAACTGCTGCTCGACGACGTCGGGGTGCCCTTCGACCGGGCGACCGATGGCCAACTCGACTTGACCGCCGAAGCGGCGCACTCAGTTGCCCGCATCATCCACACGGAGGACATGACGGGTCGGTCCATCGAAGAGTCGATGATCGCCGCCGTCCGGCGCGAGCCGAACGTCACGATGCTCACGGGCCGGACGGCGATCGACCTGCTGACGCTCTCGCATCATTCGGGCAACCTGCTGGACGTGTATGCCCCGCCGACCTGTGTCGGCGCGTATGTCTTCGACCAGGCCGCGCGGCACGTCGAGTTGCTGATGGCGAAAGAGACGATTCTCGCCACCGGCGGTCTGGGGCGCATCTTTCTGCACACAACGAACCCGGCAGGCGCCTGCGGTGATGGTGTGGCGATGGCGTACCGCGCCGGGGCACGCTGCATCAACATGCAGTTCGTCCAGTTTCATCCGACCACCCTCTATCACGGCAGTGAGCGCTTCCTGATGTCGGAGTCGCTGCGCGGAGAAGGCGCCCGGCTGATGGATGCGGCAGGGCGCGAGTTCATGCTCGGCTACCATCCGGATGGATCGCTGGCTCCACGCGACATCGTCGCGCGCGGCATCCACCAGATGATGCACGAGACAGGCGCGCGCTCCGCGTATCTCGACATCTCGCACAAACCCGCGGATTGGATTCGCACGCGCTTTCCCGGGATCTATGCGAAGTGCCGGGAGGTTGGCATCGACATCACGAGCCAGCGGATCCCGGTCGTGCCGGCCGCCCACTACAGCTGCGGGGGAATTGCGGTCGACCAGTGGGGCCGGTCGAGCCTGCACCGGCTGCGGGCGGTGGGCGAAGTGTCGTGCACGGGCCTGCACGGCGCGAACCGGCTGGCCAGCACATCGCTGCTCGAGTGCCTGGTGTGGGGCACGCGTGCCGGCGAGGACGCCGCCCGCGGCGTCGTGACCGGCGGCCACTATTACCTGCCCGAGATTGCGCCGTGGCAGTACGAGACCGAAGTGGTCGATCCGGCGCTCGTTGCGCAGGACTGGCTCACCATCCGGCAGACGATGTGGAATTACGTGGGGTTGGTGAGGACGCGCAAGCGGCTCGACCGCGCGCATCAGATTCTGCGTGAGCTGCACCTCGAGATCGGGAGGTTCTATGCCCGGTCCGAATTGAACGACGGCCTGATCGGTCTGAGAAACGGCATCCAGACCGCGCTGGTGGTGCTGCTGGCTGCGACCGAGGCCCGCGAAAGCCGCGGCTGCCACTACCGCGCGGACTGACACTTCCTACCCGCGCATGGCCGACACGACGTTGAGCACACGGTCGATGTCGGCCGGACTGACGTAGAGGTGCGCCGAGAGCCGCACACCCGGATCCCCTTGCGAGCGCACGCGAATCTTCTTCGCCCACAGCGCGTCCTGAAGTTCTCGTCCGGTGCGGCCGTTGACCCCGAATGTCGTGATCCCAGCCGCGAATCGCGCGTCGGCCGGTGACACCATGTGCACGTGCGGCATTGTCGCAAGTCCGTCGCGGAGCCGCTTGGTCAGCATCGCATCCCAACGTGCAACACGATCGATCCCGAGCGTGTTCATGAACTGGATCGCGCCGCGCAGGCCCCACACCACCGCGGGGCTCCCCGTGCCGTAGTGCATGAAGCGAAACGCGCCGGTCGCATCGTCGTCGAATCCGCCGCTTGCCAGTGTGTTCCAGATCCGGGGCTGCACGTCGCGCCTGATGTAGAGCACGCCGGTGCCCTTGGGTCCGAGCAGCCATTTGTGCGGACTCGCGGCGTAGGTGTCGCAGCCGAGGTCCTTCACGTCCACGCGAATCTGTCCCACCGCCTGCGCGCCGTCCACCACCGAGAGCACGCGCCGCTCGCGCGCGAGTGCGCAGAGCGCCTTGGCCGGCATGACGATGCCGCGCCCTGAGGTGATGTGGCTGAACATCATCACCTTCGTGCGCGGGGTGATCGCGTCGGCGAACATTGCGACGACTCCGTCGGGTCCCTTGTCAAGGGCGTCTGCCAAGGGCAACTCCTTCACCACCACGCCGTGCCGCTTGGCCCTGAGCCGCCAGCCGCCGATGCCCCCCGAGTGCTCCTGGTTCGTCGAAACAACTTCGTCGCCGGCCGCCAGATCGACGCCATTCGCGATGAAGCTCATCCCCATCGTCGCGTTCTGCGTGAACGCGATCTCGTCGGCCGGCGCGTTGATGAAGGCGCCCGCCTCCGCGCGGAATTCCGTCAATAGCTGGTAGCCGGTCAGCGGCTCGCCGTCGGCCTGAAAGTACGGCCAGTCGGGCAACTCCCGCTCGAGCCGCTCGAGGCCTTTGACCACGACGTCCATCACATCGCGCGGCATGGCGCCAAGCGTGCCGGTATTGCAGTACGTGACGCTCGTCGGAAAAAGAAATCGCGCTCGGGCCGCCGCGAACACGGCGGCATCGTCATCACCGGCCGGGGGGACGAAGGGCTCGTCGGCGAGCATCCACGAGGCGGCTTCGAGTGACGGCCCGAAACCCGCGGCGAAACCCGTGGCGGCGAGGCGGGTGAGAAAGCCACGTCGTGCGAGAGTATCTGGCATCGGAGTCCTCGTGAGGTTGCAGATTGGCGACGTCGTGCCTATTCT
>Ga0315286_10006114_pt1 | contig 11680 bp, 9 predicted proteins | sample YL17G10_0_MG_FD_205038 | JGI IMG/M metagenome (GOLD analysis project Ga0315286, IMG submission 205038) | Sediment microbial communities from Yellowstone Lake, YNP, Wyoming, USA - YL17G10_0 | ecosystem: Environmental > Aquatic > Freshwater > Lake > Sediment | place: USA: Wyoming | collected... | reverse complement strand
GAACAAGTACTACGCCGCCACCGTCGGCATGCTCAAGTCGGTGATGGTCGAAGGGGGTTCGGATCAGATCGAATTGGTCAGCGTCACGACGGAGTGAGGAGCGGGAGACCTGACGCGGCCCTACCGGCCGGCATGCGCATAGTAGCGGATCATGCCCCGGCGCAACGCTGCCGGATGGAATCTGAAGCCGTGCCGCACGGTGGTCTTGCTATAGTTGCGCGCGCCGGCCTGTGCGATGTCCGGTCCTTCGAGCGCGATTTGGGCGCGGCCCTTCGTGCCGGGCCGGACGACCGCGATGTGGCCGGCGTCGTCCTCATCCGGGCCCTTGCAGCAGGCGACGACGATGTCTCCTTGATTCGCCAGGTGCTGCGCGGCCACTCCGTCGGCAACCCGCCGCCAGCCCCATCTCGGTCCGTCGTTCTGAAGCCATTCGCACTGGGCGTTGGCCAGGAGTCTCTCCGAGTGCTCCGGCGGACGGAGAATGTAGATGTCGAATCGCGCACAGACGGCGGCAACGAAGGCGCTGCAATGGCCGTTTAACGGGATCGAGATGGGATCCGGTTCGCCAGTGCGCCAATTCACCGGATCGCCCGGCCGCCATCCGCGCTCCACGTGCATGCTGTCGAGTACCGCGGCTAGGTGTCTACCGCCTCCGTTGATCGCCGCGGCGTGATCGCCGGGCGGCCGGAAGCATGCAGCCAGCGAGACTGCCACACCCACGGCGCCGAGCAGCCTGAGACCTCGACACGGCACCGGCGTTCTCTCCTCACCTAGCGCTACGGCTTGGACTCCGATCGCCCTTCCCACACCGGCAATCGCAACACCACGCGCGCCCCGCCCAGCGGCGAGTCAGTGATCGTCACTTCGCCTCCGTGGGCGCGCGCGACCTGGCGGAGGATCGGCAGGCCCAGCCCCAGTCCGTGCCGCTCGGCGCGCGCCTCCGCCCCCCGATAGAACGGGTCGAAGACACGCTCGCGCTCCGCTGCCGGAATCCCCGGGCCGGCGTCGTCCACGATGATCGATGCCTCGCCCGCCCCCTCGACCCTGACCTGGATTACCTGTCCCGCGCGCGTGAACTTGAGCGCGTTGTCGACAATATTGCGCACCGCCGAGGCGAGCAGCGTCGGCTGCCCGGAGATGAGCACCTCGTCCGGTGCCGACAAGGTGAGGTCGGCGGCTCGGGAAGCGCTGCGCTGCATCACCTCGGCGGCGACCTCCCGGACGAGGTCGGCGAGGTTCACCAGCTCGAACCCGCCGCGCTCTCCCAGCGCATCCGGTCCCGCGCTCCGCAGCAGGAGCAGCGCATCGACCAAGTCGCGCATGGTGCGCGCCTGCTCCGCCGCACGGGTCAGACCCGCACGTGCATCGGCCGCCAAATCCGTGCGGGCCAGCGCGACCTCGAGCTCGCCGGAGAGCACGGTGAGCGGTGTGCGCAGCTCGTGCGAGGCGTCGGCGCTGAAGCGGCGCTCGGACTGCAGGAGATCGTCGAGGCGGCCGAGGAGCCGGTCGAAGGAGTCCCGGAGCGCGTCGATCTCGGCCAGTCCGGAGACCGGGCCGATGCTGCGCAGGCCCTGTTCCACCGAGGCTTCGTGGGCGCGCCGTCCCATCTGCGCCAGCGGGCGCAGGGCACGCCGCGTGATCGCGCGGCTGAGCAGCAGCGTGAGAAGAAGCAGCGGCACCGCCGAGATCGCCAGGGCGCGCCCGAGGGCGGCCATGGTGGCATCGCGCAGGCGGTCCGAGATGGATGCCGTGATCGCGGCGCCGCAGGCCAAGGTGACGGTGACCCTTTCGACATCGTCCTCCTCAGCCTGATCGGAGGCACTCATCGTGTCGGCGGCGGCACGGCCCGATGAGGCCAGCAGGCGCCCGGCGGCATCGACGATGTCAATCCTCATGCCGGACGCCGCCCCGTCTTCCAGCACGCCGATCGCGGCCCGGGCCAGATCCTGTTCCTCCCGGTACTCGCGGTCCATGTTGTCCGCGAGATACCGCGCGGTCTCCCACAGCACCGCGTGCTCTGCCCGCACCAGGGCTCGCCGCGTGACCCATAGGGAGGACGCGGCGAAGCTCGCGAGGATCGCGATCGCCACCACCTGCTGGAGAAGGGCCAGACGCGAGGCGAGAGAACGGCGCATCATGAGCGGTACCTCTCCCGGTTCACTACGGCTTCTCCAGGAGATAGCCCTGACCGCGGATCGTGCGGATCCACTCGACCTCTCCTTCCTGTCCCAGCTTGCGTCGCAGCCGGCTCACGATGACGTCGAGACTCTCGGAGGCGGCGGGACTGGCGTCGTGCCAGACCGTCTCGAGGAGGTCGTCGCGTGACACGATGCGCCCGGTCCGCGAGGCGAGAAGCTCCAGCACCTCCCACTCGCGCCCGGTGAGCGGCACCTCGCTCCCGTCCCGCACCAGCCGGCGGGCGGTGAAGTCGATTCGGGTGGTGCCGCGCTGCAGTACCGACGGCGGTGACAGCCCGCGCCGTCGCGCCAGGGCGCGAATGCGCGCCTGGAGCTCCGCGAGGGCGAACGGCTTGCGCAGGTAGTCATCGCCGCCCGCATCGAGCCCCGCCACGCGGTCCCCGACCTCGCCGCGCGCGGTGAGGAAGAGGATCGGCGTGGTGACGCCCATCGCCCGAATCTCACGGCAGAGGTCGAGCCCATTGCCGTCGGGAAGCATGATGTCGATGACCAGTATGTCGAACTCTTCCTCCGCGACGAGCTTCAGCGCGCTGGAGACGCGCGCCGCCGCGGTCACGGTGTGCCCCGCGCCCGTGAGCGACCCCTTGAGCAGCTCCCGGGTCGGCGCGCTGTCCTCGATCACCAGGATTCGCATGGTGACTCACCGCGTCCCGTGCGCGCCAACAGCGCGGGCAAGACGAGAAGGAGCAGGGGCGCCGAGGTGAAGAACCCGCCGACCACGGCCTGGGCCAGCGGGCTCAGGATCGCGCTCCCCGCGCTCAGACCGAGGGCCAGCGGGGTGAGCGCGGCGATGCCGGCGGCGGTCGTCATGAGCACCGGTCGCGCCCGGCGCCGCGCGGCGGCGGCCGCCGCATCGGCACCGGACAGGCCGGCGTTCAGCCCGCGTCGATGCTCCGCTACGAGGAAATAGGCGTTCTCCGCCACGATGCCCACCACCATGATCGCCCCGACGAAGCTCGAGATGTTGAATGTCGTGCCGCCGGCGTGCAGCGCGGTGAACACTCCGGCGAGCGAGGCGCTCACCACGAGCAGGACGGCACCCGTCTGCGGCCAGGAGCGGAACGACGCCAGCAGGATGAGCAGGACCGCCGCGACCGCTCCGATCAGGACCGCGGCCAGACCGCGGAACGACGACTGCTGCTCGGCCCAGAGGCCACCGTACTGGATGCTCATCCCGCGCGGCAACGGCAACTCGCGCCGCAGGCGGCTCTGGATCTCCCTCACCGCGGAGCCCAGGTCGCGTCCCGAGAGGCGAGCGGTCACCGAGACCATGGTGCGCTGGTTGTCCCGGTTGATCTCCGTCTCGCCGGCATCGACGCGCAGCGAGGCGAGGTCGCCGAGCCGCACCCAGCGCCCCGACGCCACCGGCACGCTCACCGCGTTTACCTGCTGGACTTCCATGGCGCCCGCCGGTCCGGGCAGCACCACGCGCACCGGCCAGGCATGCGCCCCGCGCACGATCTGGCCGGCGTCGAGGCCCGCGATCGCGGGCGTAGCCGCGCGCGCCAGGTCGTCGGCCGAGAGCCCGAAGCGCATCGCCCCCGGGCCCGGTACGATCGTGAGGTTGGGGCCGCTCACCACAATCCCGTCTTTCACGTCCACCACGCCGCGCACCTTCGCGACGATCGCCGACGCGGCCCGCGCCTTCTCTTCGAGAATGCCCCGGTCCTCACCGAAGATGCGCACTTCGATCGGTTGCGGATTCGTGGTCAAATCGCCGATCACGTCCTCGATGAGCTGACCGAACTCCACCTCGATCATGGGCAGCGTCGACTCGATCCTCCGGCGCAGCCCGTCCGCGATCTCCTCCGAGTCGGGACGGCGCCCCGCCTTCAGGCGCAGCACGTAGTCGCCGATGTTCGGCTCGGTGATGAAGAAGCCGAGCTGGTCACCCGTCCGCCGCGACCAGGAGACGATCTCCGGCACCGCGGCAATTTCGCGCTCGAGCCGGTGGAGGATCCGGTCGCTTTCCGTCAGAGAGGTGCCGGGAGGGAGTACGTAGTCAAGGATCAGCGCGCCTTCGTCCATCGCCGGGAGGAAGCCGCTGCCGAGCGAGGCCTTCAGCGGGACGATCGCGGCGATCAGCAGGAGCGGGGGCACGAAGGCGACCCAGGCATGCGAGACGGCGTAACCGACGGTGCGGCGGAAGCGGTGGCGCGCGGGATGCAGCGGCCGGTCTCCGGCGTGGCCGGGGGCCTGGGGTGCCGTCGGCCGAATGCGGCTCAGGAGCGGCAGCACGCCGACGCAGAGCAGCAGCGACGAGCTGAGCATCAGGACCATGGCCAGTGCCAGCACGCGGAAGAATGCGCCGGTCACGCCGCCCAGCAGCATGAACGGGATGAAGATCGCGATCGTGCACAGGCTCGATCCTACCAGGGACGGAAAGATCTCGGCCATCGCCCCAGGGGTGTCTTGCACCGCCCCGGGGTTCTGCGCCGCGCGGTGCGCCAGGTGCTCGACGACCACGATCGCGTCGTCCAGCACGAGTCCTACCGCGGCGGCGATGCCTCCCAGCGTCATCATGTTCAGTGACTGATGCGTGAGGGCGAAGCCGAGTAGCGTGAGCCCGATGCTTCCCGGCAGGACCACCGCGCCCGAGAGGCCCAGACGCAGGCTGGCCAGGAACAGCGCCACCACCAGGATCGCCAGCAGCGCGCCGACCAGGAGGCTGTCGCGGACGCTGGTTACCGAAGAGCGCACCAGGTCCGACTGGTCGTAGAAGGTCTCGGTGCGGACGTCGGAGGGCAGGGCGTCCGGGTGCCCCGCGGACCAGCGCCGGGTCGCCTGCGCCAGCTCGATGGTGCTCGCCGAAGGCTGACGCAGCAGGTTGACCAGCACCGCCGAGCGGTCCTGGGCCTCGTAGCGGACATACTCCGGCGTCTCCTCGAGCGAGATCTTGCCGAGGGCGCCCAGCGGCGCCGGCACGCCGCCCTCCACCGGGATCGGGATTGCACCCAGGGCTTCGAGATCGGGCGGGCGTGAATCGGTAAGTCCGAGGTAGAGCTCGTGATTCAGATCGAGCAGGCCGACCGACTGAATCTCGGCGGCCTTGCGCAGCACCTCGGCCACACCGTCCGCATCGAGCCCGCGGGCCTGCAACGCCGCCGGATCGAGCGTGACCCGGGCCTCGAGACGTCGGCCGCCCTGCACGATCACATCCGCCACGCCCGGCAGGCGCCCCAACTCCGGCTGCAGGATGGTGACGGCCAGGTCGCGCAGCTCCACCAGGCTGCGGGATTGCGAGGTCAGCGAGATTCCCAGCACCGGGAAGAGCGCGGGGTTCATGAGACGCGCCTCGACCGTGGAACCGGAGGGCAGGTCGCCGCGCACCGCGTCGATCTGCGCCTGCACGCGCTGCAGCGTCAGGTCCATGTCGGTGCGCCAGCCGCAGTCGAGGTTGATCTCGCCGGAGCCGCGGCTCGTGGTGGAGCGCATCTCACGTACGCCCGGGACGCGGCGGATCGATTCCTCCAGCGGGCGGGTCACCGAGCGCAGCATCTCCTGGGCGGGGCGCTCGCCACTGTCGGCAATCACCCTGATCCGCGGAAAGGTCACCTCGGGCAGGATCGCCGCCGGCAGCCGGAGCCCAAGAACCAGGCCGAGCGCGGTGAGTACGGCGAAGGCCAGGGCGATGGCCCGCCGCTGCAGGTGGAGCCGCTCGAAGAGACGCCTCACGAGGCCACCTGCACGCGCGTGCTGTCCGGCAGTCCACGGTGCCCTTCGACGATGACCAGAGAGCCGGGTGCCAACGCCGGTGCAGCCAGCTCATGCCAACCGCCGGCACCCACGCCGAGCGTGGCGGGCGTCCAGACCGCCTGTCCCGCGGGGGTGACGAGCGCGATGCGCGTCTCGCCGGTCAGGTCATCCTGCACCACCGCCGAGTCGGGCACGGCGAGCACGCGACGCGCTGACCCGACGGTGATGACCGCGGTGCCGAAGCGGTCGAGCTCGGGCAAGGCGCGGTCCGAGACGGGACGCAGCCAGACCAGGGTTGATTGGTCGTTCACGCCGGCGACCGGAAGGACCCTCTGCACTACGGCACCGCGCGGAGCGCAGCCCTCCCCGTCGATCGACGCCTCCTGCCCGACGCGGAGTCGAGAGGCCTCGGAAGCCGGCACATGCGCCTCGAAGACGACGGCGTCATTCGGCAGGAGGGCCAGGATCTCCGCCGACTCCGCAACCTCGCCGCCGGTGGTCGCCGAGAGACGCACCACGATGCCGGAACGGGACGCTGTCAGGGGCACGCGGACCAGCTCGCGGCGAGCGAGCTCGGCGGCCCGGGTCGCTTCCTTCCGGCTCGACGGATCGTGCGCCTGGGTGGCGAGCATCGCCGCGCCGCGCAGCGTCGCTTGCGCCTCGCGCGTGATGAGGCAACAGAGTACCTGCCCCGCGGTCACGCGGTCGCCGAGCTGCACGCCGAGCGAGTCCACCTGGCCCGCAAACGGCGCCGTGATGGCGATCTCGCCGCTGGAGCGCCACTGACCCTGGGCGGTCACCCGGTCGCTGAACGTGCGCGCCTCCAGCGCGCGGGCGCGGACCGCGACGGTCGGCGGTCCGGAGGGGTCCGGCGGATCGCCGCCGCCCTGGCATCCGATGAGTGCGGCCAGCGTGAGTCCTGCGCCAATCAGGCATTCGATGCGTGCGTGCTTCATGGTCTGGTTTCCGCCTCCATTTGCGCCATCCGGTTCTCGGCGCGCGCCTCCGCGAGGCGGGCGCGCGCCTCATCCAGGATCTGCCGCGCATCGAGAAGATCGAGCAGTCCCGTGGCACCGGCGATGTAAAGGCTCTTCACCCGCAGCAGATTGGTCTCCGCGCGTTCCACCATGCCTTGCTGCGCCCGGAGTCGGTGCGCGGCGCTGCGCCAGTGGTCGAGGAGATCAAGCACGACACGCCGCTGGGTGTCCGACTCGACGGACCGCTGCAGGGCCGCCGCCTGCGCCGCGGCGCGCCGGGCCTCGATCGTGGGCGGGACGGTCGCATCCAGGAGCGGACGGTTGAAGCCGAGGCTCACCGAGGCCCCGAGGTCGCGCCGCATTCGGTCGCCCCAGGTCGCCTGCGGGTCCTCGGCCTTCAGGTCGGGCGGCACCGCGGTGGTCAGGTCAGTGCCCGCGAGGCCCGCGTCTGCGGAGAGGTCGGCGCGCATCGCCTTGCGGTGCTCGGCATCCGCCTGGTCGAGCTGCGCCTGCACCTCTGCCGTGCCGGCCAGCTGCACCTCCGGGAGGCGTGCCACGCCGGTCAGCAGGCGGAGCGAGTCGCCGGGCGTCGGCCCGTGGTCCTCATCCGGTGCGACCGCGCGCACCTGTGGCATCACTTCGGGTGCCAGTCCCAGCGCCTGGCCCAGTTCCCTCGCGGCGATCGCCAGCTCAGTGCGCGTCGCCGCCAGCTCGGTCTCCACTGCGTCGCGCTCGAGTGCAACCCGCATCAGTTCGGACGGGCCACTGGTTCCGCCGCGCACGCGCGATTCAAGGATGCCCGCCAGATCCGTCAGCCAAGCCAGGGCGCGCGCGCCGGAATGCGCTCGCTCGCGGAGATCCAGGATCTGAATCGCCAGGTCGGCCGCCTGGACCGCCGCGGCCCGGGCCGACCGGTCCAGGTCGAAGGCGGCGCGCCGCACCTCGTTCGTTGCCCGCGCTCGCTCGCGCTTCGCGGTCCCACCATCCAGGAGCGGTAGAGACAATCCGAGTTTCAGCTCGTAGTCGCCCAGGTTTGTGAACGCCGGGTCGTAGAAGCCCCGCGGTGCGAGCAGGGCACTTCCGACGAGACTCACCACCGGCCGCCGGTTGCGCCAGGCCGCGGTGGAATCGAACCGCGCCGCTCGGCGGGCCAAGGCGGCAATCCGCACCCCCGGCGCCTGCTCACGGGCCAGGCGCGCGCAATCGGCGATGCTGAGGGAATCGGCGGCGGACGGCACGGTATGGGTCGCCTCGGCGCCCACGCGGGCGATCGTGATCGTGGCGCCAAGCCAGACGATGGCGAAGCATCGGGCCAAGGTCCCGGCAGCCTGCATCATCCCTTTCCCTTCCAGGGTCACGCCTCGTGAGCGTGGGGATCCGTTCGGAATCATGCTATCGCAGCGCCAGGGTCACGCCCGGGCGCACCAGCACCGCCTGGTTGTTGTCGTAGCAAATCGAGAGGTAGCACCCGATGTCGCGGCGCGGGTGATACCGCACCCCCACCATCCCGACCACCTCGCTGCCGCCGATCTCGGGTGTCAGAGCGCTCTCACCCCCGGATCCCTCGGGGGTTTCCGGCAAGGCAGACGTATTGCCGAAGATCTCGCCGAGCAGATCGAACCGCTCCGACAGCGTGACCTCCTCGCCGAGGGCGAAGAAGAGCGTGTCGTTGACCTTCACGCCGGACGGCTGCCCGATCAGGGTGTAGCCGATGTTGGCGTGCGTGTCGAAGCGACCGCGGCGGCGGCTGGCGATCAGGTATCCGGTGTAGTCGGTCTTGCCCGAGCCGATGAGTCGGTTCTTCGCGGTGGGGAACTTGACCTCTCCCGCGAGCGCGATCGCCGGGCGGAGGCCGCGTTCCTCTGCCAGCAGGCCGGTGACCGTCAGCTCGAGATCGCCCGCGCCGGATACCCGAGGACTGCGGTCCGGATGGATCGCCGTGTACGGAACGGGCTCGGCAAGTAGCTCTATCCGGTCCGACAGTCCGTATTCCAAGGCGATCGGAACGGCGGTCTCGGTTCCCTGGCCGGAGCTCTGGCGCTCGAAGGCGAAGTCGGCGGCCCAGGCGCCGCGGTGTGGCAGGCGTGCCGTCTCGGTTTCCAGAGGCGGGCCGGCCCAGGCCGCGACGATGCCGCTCAGCGCCAGGGTGAGCAGGGTCAGGGACGCAGGCAGAGACGGAAGGCGGTTCATGGAATCTCCTTTTCTGCGACATCCACGAGATCGAGCAGGGTCTGCGAAGGGGCTGCGTCGCGGTGCGCGGCAACCGGGGTTTTCAGGGTCGCCGCGACGTATGCTTCCAGGCTGTCGGCGAGGGCCGATCGCTGCTTCCCGCGGAGTGCGGCCGTGACGACGCGGACGGCATCCCGGGCCCCGTCCGGCCACGGCAGATCGATGTTGTGGGCGCGCAGCCAGCCGGTCTGGCCGACAAGGTCGATCCGCATCAGCTGGTCCGCCATCGTCGGAGGCTCCGGGCACCAGACGAACGACTGGTCGGAGACGAGCACGGCCAGACGCGCGGCGTGCAGCGGCCTCCTCGCGTGAGCGGCCGCCTGCATGGCCGGGAGCAGACTGTCGGCGGTCGCCTGCGTGCCGAAACTCCCCGAGTGTCGGTGCCACCAGGCGAGCGCGCTGTCCGCAGCGGTGGCGGCGCGTTTCGGTCGCCGGTCAATCGCAGCCTCGACCACCGGCTCCAGCTTCTCGCGGAAGGCAGCCGCGCGATGGCCGCAGGTCACCGGAATGCGGTGGGAAGCCGTCGACTTGGCTGCCGGGCGCGACGTCGTTCGCATCTTCGTGGCACCGATTCCGGCTGCCGCGACTAGCGCCAGTCCCAGCAGGAGCACGGTGCTCCTGCAAACGGACCGTGCCCTGAATGAGTTCATGCTTCATGCCCTCTGTGCCTCTGTGCCGCAGGGCGATCCTGCTCGATGCGCGCAATGCAGGATCGGACAGCCACCTGAACGGTTTCTGAATCGGTCCCGAGCGGGAGGGGATCTCGGCACGGCCGCTGCGTCCCGTATGGTAGAGTGATTGACGGTGAGACGGATGGTCATGGTCGCGAGGGGGCACAAGATGGAATGGCTCATCCCGAGGTTTGTGAGGAAGTCCATCCTGGCTGCGCTTCTGCTCCTGCTGTGGGGTGCCCTCGGGGTCGCGGGCTCCCTCCAGGCACAGACCCCCGCCCCGATGCAGGCAGACCCGGCGGGCCTGCGGGATCTGATTCTCAAGCCGCCGTATCTGATCTGGCCCGGGAACCCCACCGAGATGCGAGTCCTGTGGCAGCTCACCGCGACCGGCACCTCCACCATCGATTGGGGGACCGACACGACCTACGCCCTCGGCTCGGCACAAACCTCGGAATACAACAGCTCTCATCAGCACTCGTACACGATCCCCGATCTGACGCTCGGATTGACATACTACTATCGAGTCACCGCGCAAGGACCAGCCTACCAAGGCTCGTTCCGTGCAGCTCCATCGCCGGACGACACGGATCTGAAGTTCCTGGCCTATGGGGACACGCGGTCCTACCCCGCCGCGCACGACAATGTCGCCGACGCGATGATTGCCAACTACACGGCGGACCCGGGCTATCAGTCATTGGTGCTGGTCGTCGGCGATCTCGTCTACCACGGCGACAGCGAAACGGACTGGACCGACCAGTTCTTCAGTCCCGCCTATCCCCACATCCGGGAGCTGGTCGCCCATCTGCCGTACCAATCCTGCATGGGGAACCATGAGGGCACCGGGACCCTCTTCGTGAAGTATTTTCCGTACCCGTTCGTCGACGGGCGATACTGGTCGTTCGACTATGGCCCCGCCCACGTCACGATCATCGACCAGTACACGAGCTACGGCCCCGGCTCCGCACAGCTTCAGTGGATCAGCGACGATCTGGCGGCATCGACGAAACCGTGGAAGTTCATCGTGCTCCACGCGCCGGGATGGTCGGCAGGAGGCGGGCACGAGAACAACACCACAGTGCAAACCTACATCCAGCCCCTCTGCTTGCAGTACGGCGTGTCGATTGTCTTCGGCGGGCACAACCACTACTACGCGCGGGCGGAGGTCAGTGGCATCGAGCACATCACCACCGGCGGAGGAGGGGCCCCATTCTACACGCCGAATCCAAGCTACCCGTACGTTGTGGCGACGGCCCGCGCCTACCATTTCTGTCGGATCGCGATCCAGGGCAATAGCCTCGCGTTCGAGGCGGTGACCCCCGAGGGGCAGGTGCTCGACCGCTTCGATCTGGCGGCCCCGGCATCGGCGGGGTCAGGGGGCGCCCCGGTGAATCTCGGTCAGGCGCAACCGAATCCGTTCTTTTCCGAGACGCTGATCCACTGGAGTGTGCCGCCGGATCCGGGTGCGCGTCTGGTCATCCTGAACGTCGCCGGGAGGCAGGTCCGGAGTCTTCCGCTCGACGGGACCGGAACGCATGCGACCCGTTGGACCGGCACAGACGATGCGGGACGCCGTGTCGGCTCGGGGATCTACTACTATCGGCTCGAGCCGCGCGCCGGGACGAAGCTCGGGAAGCTCGTGGTCGTGCGATGACAGGCGCGGGTTGCGCCAGCGACGGTGATCCGGAGGCCCCAAACACTCCTGGCAGGTCCCTGATCCGTCACGAGCGAAGGCCGGCAGGCGTCTGACGCCTCCGCCAAGCACTTCTCCCTTGCGCCAACCCCCCGACAGTGCGTTGATTGCGCCCGTTCTGCGGGGGGCCGCTCCGGCGGCCGGGTCAGGCAAACGATGATACGGGAAGCAAGCTCGGATGACATACCTGCGCTGATGCAACTCGAGTCCGTCTCA